>Ga0180732_1000099_pt1 | contig 89204 bp, 78 predicted proteins | sample KR11_01MetaG_FD_148674 | JGI IMG/M metagenome (GOLD analysis project Ga0180732, IMG submission 148674) | Groundwater microbial communities from the Olkiluoto Island deep subsurface site, Finland - KR11_0.1 MetaG | ecosystem: Environmental > Aquatic > Deep subsurface > Groundwater | place... | reverse complement strand
CTCAATTCAAGTGAATCACCGCATAGATCAGCAAGATCCTGTATCTCCGGAGGCTGGTAATTATGTGCAAGCATAATTGCTTTTCTTTTTTTCAGCAGACTTTTTATCTTATTTCTCATTTTTTTATCCATAATTTATAGCAGTTTTCGTTCAGGCACTATAGACTTTCAGATAATTCATTTCACAAGGCTAGAAGGAAAAATCTGAGTAAGTCGTGCTGATGTGTACGTCGTCGAGGATTTTGACTGATAACGCAGTGAAATTATTTATCTGAAAGTCTATATCTACTCATCAAGTTCCAGCACCTCCGTGCCATAAGGTATATTAAAAATGAATATTGAATCGTCAGGATTTTCCAATAGTTTAATATCGATCAGCTTTATTCGAGTCTCATCGCCATATAAATTATATGTAACAATTTCTTCGACATAAAATGTCTTTTTTGATATTGACAGATTTATGTATGACAAATCGTTTGTTTTCTTTACCGGCAACAGCTTAAGTATATAATAATCGTTTTTATCAGTATTTTCTATGGTAATATTAAATTCTTGCCTTATAAGCTTAATATCTGAGAGAAAACTGGCCCCTTTGCCATCTCCAAAAAATGATGGAAATCCCCCCATCATAACCTGATTATCATCCGGTCTATAGACCCATAGATTCTTACCATCTGTAACTATAATCTGACTCTCAGGCTCTTCATACTCCCATCTCATCTTGCCCGGACGCTTGACCGTTATTTTGCCCGACGCAGAATCCGTTATACCCATTGCCTTTAATGTCGACTCCTGAACAAAACAAGCAGAAAATCCAGCGACTGCATACTTTTTCTCAACGCTATTCATAATCTTATCAAGTAAAATATTCGATTCCTGCGATTTTGAATCTTGACGCATGGATGAATCTTTGCATAACACCTGCTGTGCATTTAAAAAAACAAGCAAACATAAAATACAGATAACTAATTTAAATTTCATGATAGAAAGCTCCGCATTAATAAATTGTGGTTTAAAAACATCCTTTTTTTTTGCGAGGTGATAAATCTTAATACTTTAATCAGAAATTTACAAACTCATTTTAGAAATAATTGCGGATGTAATCTCATTATGGTATAAATTTCTTAGATGGGCAGGAAACTTGAGTTGACATTCTTAAGTTAATAATTTCAGTATATTGCATAATCAGGCATTTTAGATTGAACGCATATAATCTTTTGCATTTCTGTCTTTTTTGTTCTTTAGTCTAATTGGAGATCGTCAAATGCTGAAAAAGCCGAGCTATGAAGAATTGGAACAAAGAGTAAAAGAACTGGAAAAAATAGCTTTTGAGCTTAAACAGATGAAGGAAAATCATCTTGAGAACGAGGAGCTTTACAACAACATCCTTGAATACATAAGCGACGGCATAATGGTTCTGGATTCTAACTTCCGCTTTACACACTGGAATAAGGCAATGGAAAGGATATGCCAGATTCCACGTAAGAAAGTTGTTGGCGGTGGAAAAAGCGCATGGGAAATTTTTCCTGATCTGACAAAAGACGGTATGGATGAAATTATGTGGAAGGCAATGCAAGGCGAAGTCGTCAGGCAAAAAGATGTTCCCCTGCCTTTTAATAACAGAAAAAGCTGTTTTATTTCTCAACTGTTTTTCCCGCTAAGAAACACTAATTCGGAAATTTGCGGCATAGTCGGAGTAGTTCGTGATATCACCGCCGGTAAACAGGCAGAAGAGACTATACGTTTTAATGAATCTCGTCTAAAGATACTGCTTAAACTCAACCAAATGACTGAGGCGTCATTACAAAAGATAAAGGACTTCGCTCTCGAAGCTGCAGTTAAGCTCACTAAGAGCAAAATTGGCTATCTCACATTTATGAACAATGACGAGACTATTCTTAATATGCACTCCTGGTCAAAAAATACAGTAGAACAATGCGCTATTAGCGATAAACCCCTAACCTACCCTATGGAAACAATGGGTTTATGGGGGGAAGCTGTTCGACAGCGAAAGGCCATTATTACCAACAATTATTCTGCTCCCAACCCTTTTAAAAAAGGGCTTCCAAAAGGTCATATAAAAATAATTCGTCACATGAACGTCCCGTTCTTTGAAGGCAATCGTATTATTATCGTTGCAGGCCTGGGAAATAAAGAAAATGATTACGATGCATCGGACGTCCGCCAGCTTACATTATTAATTCATGATATGTGGAGCCTTATCCAGCGCAAGCAAGCAGAAAAAGAAAAAAAGAAAATAGAAGTTCAACTTCTACAGGCACAAAAGATAGAAACAATAGGTACACTTGTTGGCGGTATTGCCCATAATTTTAATAACCTGCTAATGGGCATACAAGGATATACCTCCTTGATGCTTTTTGAAACCGACCCTGCCAATTCAAATTATGCAAGGCTCAAAAACATAGAAAAAATGGTTAAAAGCAGGCTTAAATTTACCCATCAGCTTCTTGGATATGCCAGAAAGGGTATAGATAAAGTCAAGCCGCTTGATTTAAATCAATTGGTTGAAGAAACCTCGGAGACCTTTGGTAGAACAAGAAAGGAATTCACAATCCGTCGTGAGCTTGATAATGACTTATATGCAATAGAGGCAGACCAGGGAAAGATTGAGCAGGTTCTATTGAATCTTTATCTTAACTCCGCCGACGCAATGTCAGAAGGCGGCGAACTTACCTTGACAACCAGTAATACTTCCCACAAAAATATTAAGGGAAAACCTTATGATCCAAAACCAGCCAACTATGTAATGTTATCGGTTGCAGACACAGGCAAGGGTATGGATAAAAATACAATGAAACGTATTTTTGAACCGTTCTTTACAACAAAGGGCATTGGCCAGGGAACAGGTCTTGGGCTGGCTGCGACATATGGAATCATAAGGGCTCATAACGGATATATTGATGTCGATTCCAAAATGCACCAGGGAACAACATTCAGGATTTATCTTCCTGCTTCTGAAATAAAGCTCCAGAAAGCTGTTAAAACCTCCGAAAAATTAATTAAAGGAACGGGAACGGTGCTTATGATTGATGACGAGGAGGATATACTTGAAGTAGGCAGTGAATTGCTAAAAACCATCGGTTATAAGATATTAACAGCTATAGATGGAAAAGGGGCTGTAGAAATTTACAAAAACAATATGGATAAGATAGACATCGTCCTTCTGGATATGATTATGCCTACTATGGGTGGTGGAAAAATCTTCGACACAATAAAAAAGATCAACCCTAACGCTAAGGTGCTTCTTACAAGCGGATACAGTTTAGACAGTCAGGTGGCAGAAATATTAGACCGCGGTTGTGATGGTTTTATTCAAAAACCATTCAACTTAAATCAGTTGTCTGAAAAAATAAGGGAAATTCTGCAATAAAAGCGGAGGTTTGTATGGAAATCAAAATCGTCAAAATTGAAAAACCGGATGGGCTTAACATGATTTTAGGGCACTCACATTTTATCAAGACTGTTGAAGATATATATGAAGCTATGGTGAACTCAGTTCCAATGGCTAAATTCGGCATAGGTTTTTGTGAAGCCTCTGAGTCATGCCTGGTAAGGTATGCGGGCACGGATAAAGAGCTAATTGAGCTGGCAAAGAAAAATGCCTATAATCTTTCTGCGGGCCACAGTTTCATTGTTTTTATGAAAGATCTATTCCCTATTAATGTTTTGAACGCTATCAAAAATGTTACTGAAGTTTGTCGTATATTCTGCGCAACAGCAAATCCAGTGGAGGTCATCATTGCAGAAACCCAGCTTGGTCGGGGAATACTGGGAGTAATTGACGGATTTGCTTCAAAGGGCATAGAAACTGAAGATGATGTTCAGGCAAGGAAAGAACTTCTGCGAAAAATCGGATATAAACAGTAAGTGAAAGAAAAATCATGCCCCAAAGCCATCATATGGAGCGATTGATAGTTTGAAGGATTTTAAGGCAATTATCTTTACAACACTTTTCTTGTTATTTTCCGGTCTGTTCTGCTTTATACTTGATATCTTTATCTATGCAGACATACCCGCATCAAGCATTGATCATAATGAAAAACTTATAATCATCAACCCCGGCCAGGACTTTAAGTCCTTTTCAGAAAGACTGCATAAAGATGATATTATAAAAGAACCGCACAAATTTAACCTGCTTGCCCGCATTAAAGGATATGATAAAAAAATAAAAGCCGGAGAATACCTTCTTTCCTCTTCTATGCCACCTAATAAAATATTTCAGATAATGGTAGGTGGGAAGGTGCGCCTTTACAAACTGACTATCCCGGAAGGTTATAGCCTTAACCAGATTGCCTCAAACATTGCCGGAGCAGGTTTATGGAAAGAGGAAGAATTCTTAAGGGCGGCAAATGATTCATCTCTTGTGCACGAAGAAGGAATTGATGCTGAAACTTTTGAAGGATATCTCTTCCCTGATACATATTATTTCCCCAAAACCATAACTCCTGGAATGATTATATTTACAATGGTTAACCGATTCAACTCTGTTTTTACTTCTGCTTTTAAAGAACAAGCAAAAAAACTTGGACTTTCAATTCATCAGATAGTAACGCTTGCATCCATTATTGAAAAGGAAACGGGCGATCCTGAAGAAAGAAATATTATCTCATCTGTTTTTCACAATCGCTTAAAGAAGAATATGCGGCTTGAAAGTGATCCTACGGTTATTTATGGGATAAAGGACTTTGACGGCAATATAAAAAAAATACATCTTGAAACACCAACTCCCTATAACACCTATCTGATCCATGGCCTTCCAACAGGACCAATTGCAAACCCAGGGATAAAGGCAATAGAAGCTGCTCTTTACCCAGCTGATACTGATTTTCTCTATTTTGTTTCAAAGAAAGACACTACTCATATCTTCTCAACCAATATTAATGATCACAACAAAGCTGTACGAAAGTATCAATTAAGAAAATAAGGGAATCCAATGGATATTTCAACACTTACAAATGAACAACTGGCCGGGCAGCGCTTGATGGCAGGCTTTGATGGAACCAGACTCAATGATGATCTAAAATTTCTCATTGATAAAATTAAGGCTGGAGGAATCATTCTGTTTTCCAGAAATATAGTAAATCCTGATCAAATAAAAGACCTGTGTATGTCGGTTCAGAATTATGCAGCAAAATGTGGCCAACCATCACTATTCATTTCAATTGATCAGGAAGGAGGACAGGTAGCCAGGCTGAAAGAGCCTTTTACGCAGTTTCCAGGGAACCCGAATATTAAAGATGAAGAAGATGCCCGGCATTTTGCAGAAATAACCGCCTCTGAATTGAAAAATGTTGGGATAAACATGAACATGGCGCCTGTCCTGGATGTCGCATTTGACTGCACTAAAAGTATTATGAAAAAGAGAGCATTCGGCTATGATCCGGAATGGGTATCAAGGCTGGGAGTAGCGGTAATAGAGCACCTTCAAAGAAATGGGATAATGGCTGTTGCAAAGCACTTCCCTGGCATTGGCCGAACAGTGCTGGATTCACACATTGAAATGCCTCCACTTGATATTGACCTTCACACTTTAGAATCAAGTGATCTTCTGCCGTTTGCTGAAGCCATAAAACATGATGTGGCTGGAATTATGCTGTCTCATATACTTTACAATAAAATAGACAATAAACAGCCTGCAAGTCTTTCAATAAAAATTGCAAAAGATCTTCTTCGGGATAGTATGGGCTTTGATGGAATAGTCATGACAGATGATCTGGACATGGGAGCGATTAAAGGTAATTATGACATCAAAACTATCATAGAACAGCTACTTTCGGCAGATATCGACATTGCTCTAATCTGCCACAAAGGACCGAATATAGAAATCGCATATGAGAAAATTCTAAAGGGACTTAAGGATTCTAAAAATATTAAGGCTAAAGGAAAAGAGTCTGTAAAAAGAATACTAAAAACAAAAGAAAAATATTTAAAAGTTCACCACGGAACGACACGGAGTTTCACTGAAAGTTGAAAACAATGAGTGTAACTACTCAGGTTCACAGTTCCAGGGTTCACGGTTCAAGGTTAGAGAGCAATAAAAATTGAACGTGCCTGGTTCCCATGCTCCAGCGTGGGAACGAGAGAAAAGTCATCAAATCGACGGCTTCGTAACAAGTTCATATGCAAGGCGTGCGAATCTTGAGGAATGAGACGTACTAACAGTACGTCGCAATGACGAAAGATGAAGCACAACGCCGCAGATGGACTTGTTACGAAGCCGTCATTTTTGAATATACATCATCACTAATATCTGAAGCCTTCCCATTCTTTAAGTAATGATAGCCTGTAGCTGCAATCATGGCTGCATTATCCCCGCAGAGATCAATTGAAGGTATGTGTACTTTAATACCTTTTGTTTCAGCATCCTTAATGACCCTTTCTCTTAATCTGCTGTTCGCTGCCACGCCTCCAACAATAGAAATCTGATCACAACGCTTTTCCATTGCTGCATTTAAAACTTTGTATGAAAGGACATCAACGACCGACTCCTGAAATCCTGCTATAATATCGGGAATCTGATCTTTATATTCATCACCGTGAGTCTGGATATACCGGTTTACAGCGGTTTTTATGCCGCTGAAGCTGAAGTCAAAATCAGACTTATCAAGGTAAGTTCTCGGGAAGACAATTTTCGCTGGGTCACCCTTTTTAGCCAGCCTGTCAATTTCTATTCCGCCTGGATAGCCAAGACCGAGCACTTTGGAGACCTTGTCAAAGGCCTCGCCGGCAGCATCATCTCTTGTCTGCCCCATAAGTTCAATATCTGTATGATATTTAACATAATAGATGCCTGTATGACCGCCTGAAGCCAAAAGTGATACAAAAGGAAATTTCGGTGGATTTGATTCCAGAAAAACAGAATTTATATGACCCTCAAGGTGGTTAATGCCAATCCATGGAATGCCCAGTGTATATGCAAAAGATTTTGCAAATGAAAGGCCTACTATTAATGAGCCTATAAGCCCAGGCCCCTGGGTTACAGCCAATGCATCAATGTGTTTAAAATTAATGCCGGCCTTGGTGACAGCTTCCTTTACAATTGGAACAATGTCTTCTATATGTTTTCTTGAGGCGAGCTCAGGCACAATACCGCCATATTTATAATGCACATCCACCTGAGAAGACACCACGGAAGATAAAATTTCAGAGCCGTCAACGACTATTGATGCAGCAGTTTCATCACAGGATGTTTCAATACCAAGTATTATCATACTTTGTGTCTTTGTGGCTGAACTGTTATTTTTTTTTATTTGTTGGACTTTTTTATGAAGCTATCAATCTTTATTGTTGAAAGATATAGACATGTCACTTATCATATAATTTTAAAATGAAACAACTATAATATTTATCGGAAATTTACAAAACTCGTAGCACTTTAGATAATATGAAACAAACCTGCTAAGCGTAAGCTTCAGGTGTGATCAAATTCAAAACAGGAAACTGTTTGAGCGTATTAGATATCGTTAAGAAAGAACCTTGCAGGATCTTGTCGTTGATTGTTTAAGGACTTTTTGAACTGTTACTATTGTTTCCATTCGTGGCAAGTTCTTTCTTTACGATATCTTATGCGTGAGTTTTTCATGGTTTGAATTTGATTATACCTGAAGCTGAAGCGCACACTCCGCTAATTTATTTTTGCGAGAGCCTATAGAAATGTATATGAAACCATGAAACCTATTGTTGCAATTGTTGGCCGCCCAAATGTCGGCAAATCCACCTTTTTCAACCGTATTACTAAGTCGAGAGATGCCATTGTCGATGATTTCCCTGGTGTTACAAGAGACCGGAATTACGGCGATGCAACCTGGGATAACGTCGTTTTTACCCTGGTTGATACAGGTGGATTTTTGAGTGATGATAAGGATGATTTCGTAAATGAAATCCACTTTCAGGTGCTCCAGGCCATAGAAGATGCTGATGTTATAATTTTTCTGCTTGATGGCAAGGCCGGGATATCGCCTTATGATAAAGATATTATCGAAATTCTCCGTGCTACGGAAAAGCCGGTTTTTTATGTTGTTAATAAAATAGACGGCCTTGAACAGGAGACATCTCTTTATGACTTTTACAGCCTTGGTATAGACAAATTGTATCCTGTTTCTGCTGAACACCGCTATGGTGTATATGATTTTCTTGATGACCTGGTATCTGCATTCCCAAAATCTGCCCCAGAGCAAACGGAAGATATGATAAAATTAGCAGTGGTAGGAAGGCCTAACGTTGGCAAATCATCTTTAATAAACCACATCCTTGGCGAAAAACGCCTGCTTGTAAGCGATATTCCGGGAACAACTCGTGATGCCATTGACTCTGTCTGCAATATAAACGGAAAGTCATATCTTCTCATAGATACCGCCGGCATCAGACGCAAGGGAAAAGTATCAAATAAAATTGAAAAGTTTTCTGTAATCAAAGCCTTAAGGAGCCTTGATAGATGTGATGTCGCCCTTATCGTCATGGATGCAAACGATGGAATTACAGAACAGGACATAACTATTGCGGGCTATGCTTTTGAGAGAAGTTGCGGCTGCATAATGCTGCTTAATAAATGGGATCTTGTTGAAAAAGACAGTAAAACCGCAAAAAGATATTATGAACAATTAAGGATGGAGTCAAAATTTTTAAGTTTTGCGCCGGCCATTACCATCTCTGCGCTTACAGGTCTCAGAGTTCCAGCGATATTCACGTATGTTGATGAAGTTTACAGCCAGTATGCAGCGCGTATAACAACTGGGCAATTAAACAGGATAATGGAGCTGGCGATCAAAAAAACCGAGCCTTCACTTCACCGGGGAAAACGACTTAAATTTTATTATGCTACCCAGGTAACCGCAAAACCGCCTACTTTCGTCTGTTTTGTTAACTATCCTGACGCAGTTCATTTTTCATATAAGAGATATCTTATCAACCAGATCAGGGAACAGGCGAAATTAGACAAGACCCCCATAAAGCTGATCTTCCGCCAGAGAACAGGAAAGATAGAATTCGGTAAAAAGAAAGGATAAATTGGACATCTTTGAACAAAGAGCGCGAGAAGCGGCACAGGCATCAAGACCTCTTGCGGAAAAAATGCGGCCGAAGAATCTTGATGAGTTCGTAGGTCAAAAACATGTTGTCGGCAAAGGAAGCCTTATCTATACCGCCATTGAAAAAGACCGGATTTTCTCAATGATTTTATGGGGCCCTCCCGGGTGCGGTAAAACAACCCTTGCCAGGATAATTGCAGGCGAAACAAGCTCTTATTTTGTTCAATTTTCCGCTGTTCTTTCAGGAATAAAGGAAATCCGATCTGTTATTGAGGATGCAAAAAATCAGCAAAGACTTTATAGAAAAAAAACCATCCTCTTTGTAGATGAAATACACAGATTCAACAAAGCCCAGCAGGATGCATTTCTTCATCACGTTGAAAGCGGCCTGATAACCCTGATCGGAGCCACAACCGAAAATCCCTCCTTTGAAGTTATAGCGCCACTTTTGTCAAGATGCCGTGTAATTGTCTTAAAGACTTTTTCGCAGGATGACATCCATGCCATAATTAATAGAGCGCTTAAAGACAAAGAAAGAGGTCTTGGAAATTTAAACCTTGCTTTATCCAAAGATGCCCTCGCATATCTTATGCAAATAGCAGATGGAGATGCGCGTACAGCTTTAAACAACCTTGAAATAGCAGCCTCGCTTCTATTAACAAAAAAAGATATTTCAGATAAAGAGGAACAGCAACATATAACTATTAAAGATTTAGAGTCTGCTCTTCAGAAAAAAAGTCTTGTTTATGACAAATCCGGTGAGGAACACTATAATCTTATTTCCGCCTTTCACAAAAGCCTGCGTGGAAGTGATCCCGACGCAGCTCTCTATTGGCTCGAACGCATGCTTTCTTCAGGTGAAGACCCGTTGTTTCTAGCTCGCAGAATGGTAAGATTCGCTTCTGAAGATGTGGGAAATGCCGATCCCCATGCTCTTGAAGTTGCTTTGAACGCAATGGAAGCCTTTAGATTTCTCGGTCATCCAGAGGGCGAGTTAGCTCTTGTGCAGGCCGCTGTTTATCTTGCCACTGCTCCTAAAAGTAACAGCATATATATAGCCTCTGGGAAAGTAAAAGATATTATCAAAAATACAGGGACACTTCCTGTTCCTCTACATATAAGGAATGCACCAACAGGGCTGATGAAAAATCTTGGATACGGTAAAGACTACAAATATGCACATAATTTTAAAGACGCATTTATTCAGCAGGAATATTTGCCTGAAGAGCTACAAAATCAGCGATACTATTTCCCAACTGACAGGGGTTATGAAAAAATTATTAAACAACGAGTTGAGCAATGGCTCAGCCTTAGAAGCAAAATGAAAAATAAAGGAAAAAAATAAAGTTTCATTGCTTAATATTCACTTTTGCAATATTTTTAGATAAAATTATTTTTTTTATTATTATCCTTGAATTTTAACAAATAATTATTTAATAAGTAATTTTTAATAAATATATACAAACAACTTGCAATTACAACGAGCTGAAATGCCAACAGAACATCGCGCAAAGGAAATAATATTCTCTATTCGCAAGTTGATGCAGGCAGGAGAATTTTACACTAAAGAATTAAACAAAAAATATCAGGTAAGCGCGCCGCAGCTTAATTGCCTTATATCATTATACGAAAATGGTCACCTCCCCCCTTCCCAGATAGCTAAGTACATTATGGTTAAATCAAGCACTGTCACTGGAATTGTTGATCGGCTGGAACAAAAAGGTCTTGTGAAAAGGTTCAGAAATTCACCTGATAGACGAGTTATTACCATAGAACTCACAGATTCAGGCAAAAATCTTGCCAAGAATGCCCCGCCCCCCATCCAGCAGAAAATTATTGACGGTCTGAAAAAACTAACTAAAGATGAATTAGATCAAATAATTTTTTCTCTCACAAAACTCACCGATATGCTCGATGTACAACATCTAGATGTTGAATAACATCTTACAAACCCATCCAATATCCATTTCATTAGAACTCTAAATATTTCAGCAAAACAAATATCTTTACAAATCACTTGACACTATAAAATATTCATCTTAGATTATTTCAGTTGAAATTAATTTAGATAATATAATGTTTTACTATCATTCTTTATTATAACTACTAAACCTATAAAGTAACTTAAGGGGGGAAGTAAAATGCCAGTAAAAACAATGAAATGCCCTAAATGTAAACACAGTTATAATCTGCCATCCAGAGAAGCTAAATATGGCTTTAAGAGATGTCCAAAGTGTGGGCATAGAAAAAAAGATAACAAAAACCAACTCATAAATAATTTCAAGAGCCCTGGGTTGGCAAGGGAGCACACAGCAAAAGCTAATGTTTCTGGAATGCTTTAGTAAGGAACAAGGAGAAACAATTGGTTAAACCATTAAACAAGGAACAAATAGAAACTTCTAAGACTTTGATAGGTAAAAATACAGTAGAAATGCTTCTTCAGACACATGAAGATGCATTATGGATACTCGAAAATCTCGGAGTAGGTTGTAAACAGCCGGAAATTCAAGAAGCCTATAAGAAGTATGAATCTGAAGGCCTGGCGGTTTTATATGAAGACAGGATATTTGTCACTTCTGAATTGGTTAAGCGATGTCTTAATAATGTTCCGGGTCTAAATGATTTTTTTGTCCCTCTGAACAGTTTTTTTATAGGCGGAACTGCGCCATATGTTTATGATGACAAAGCAGGAAAAGGGGGCATTATTCCTACAGCAGACCATGTGGTTCGTATCGCTCAAACTGCCGAAAAAAATAATATAGTAAGCGGTATGGGCAGAGGTGTAAAATTAAAAGATGAAGTCCAGCAAATGAATATAATGGATGAGAACTGTAACAAGCCGCTTTATTTTGCTGTAACCTCAGACAGATCTCTTGCAAGGGCAGTGCAACTTCATGAAAAAAGAAAGAATATTATGATTGTTTTCTGCCTGACCCGCCCCCCCCTTGAGGTCAATGAAAACTTCTCAGAACATTTTGTAAATGTCGTAAAGGCCGGCTTGCCGGTATTTATATCAGCAATGCCCATGGCCGGCATAAGTGCGCCTTATTGTTATAATGGGGTTCTTGCTATGACACATGCAGAAGTTTTGTTCGGCATATGTGCTGCTCAATTACTCAATCCTGGTGTAACATGCGTGCATGCAGGTTTTCCGACCATTGCCGATCCCAGGATAGAATATAATCCCAATTACGGTCTAACAAGCCATAATTTACTGAATATCCTTATGAGCCATCTCAATCTAATTCTTGATATACCAACATTTCAAAGCGCAGGAACAACTAATGAAGAACATCCCACGCCTAAGGCATATGATGATGCAAAAAAAGGTCAGGCTTTATGCCTGAAATATGGATTTCATATGATCCGGCATCCATTTTCTTTCCTTCGCTATCTAATTGATTTCTCACTAGAAAAACTTGAAAAAAGCATTGCAATCGCAGAAAAAATTAGTCCTGATGATGCCCCTGAAGTTGAAATGCCGATATATGACGAAAGAGGAATGGAATCCATAAAGCAAAACCGTCTAAGAATGTATATGGACGATCCACTTACAACAGCAAACCTTGGGAAAATTTTTGTAACCTAAGTTGTAAATTAAATAATATATAGGGAGGCTAAAATATGCCGGGTATAGCAGGTATTATATCACAGCATGGAAGAATTAGTATCAATGCCACAAAGCAAGTAGGTAAGATGCTGAAGTATATGCGTCATCGTGGTTCAGACAACAGTATCTTACGGACTCTTACAGACGACAGAGGTGCTTTGGGAGCCAATGAAATCAATTTAACTCCCGATAAAACTTATTGTACTTCAATTGCAGAACTTCCTTATATACTTTTTGACGGAGAACTTTACAATGAGAGACCTAAGGGACAAAGTGATATAGAACTTTTTAAACAATACTATGAAAAATATGAAAGAGATTGTTTTTCACGGCTTTATGGAAGCTTTTCCTGTGCTATCGTTGAAAAGGATGAGGAGGTAATTCTAGCGAGAGATCACGTTGGAGCAAGACCCCTGTTCTTTGGAATAGATAGTGATATTTTTTATTTCAGCTCAGAAATGAAGGGATTAAAAGATCATGTTCAATTTAATATACAGGAACTTGCTCCCGGCAACATATACAGCTCAAAGAAGGGAATGAAAGAATTTCAATCCTATTCTCCTGAATTTCCTGAATTTAACAATATGAAAGAGGCTACCAACATTTTAAGGGATCTTTTAATCGAAGCCGTCAAAATAAGAATGGACGGTGTAGGTGGCATCTCGCTAAGCGGCGGTCTGGACAGTTCTATTATAGCAGCCGTAGCCAAAGAATTTAACCCAAATCTAAAACTCTTTACTGGTGCAGTTAAAAAAGCTCCGGGTCCGGATCTGGAAAATGCAAAGTTAATGGCAGAATTTTTAGGGCTTGAACACCACATATATTTAATCACTGATTCAGATGTTGAAAATTTCATCAGCGATGCGGTCTGGTATCTGGAAAGCTTCGATGAAGACTGTATCTCCGGCATTATTTCCAACTATTATGTTTCCAAAATGGTTAAAGAACACACAAACTGTGTTCTTGTTGGCGAAGGGGCCGATGAACTGTTTGGCGGTTATCGCATGGTTCTAAAAAACCCAAAAGTTAAAAGTGAAGAGCAAAGGGAACGTCTAGCCCAAAAGCTATTGGAAATAGCCTATAATACAGCATTAAGGCGACTGGATCGCGCCTGGATGGCCAATGGCGTTCAGTATAGGACTCCATTCTTAGATAAAAAAATAGTTGATTTCAGTAAAAAAATACCCATGAGCTGGAAAATTTATGGAGAAAAACAGATTGAAAAGTACATCCTGAGAGAGGCCTTTAGAGATATCCTTCCAGAAAAAATTGCCAATCGTGAAAAACTAAGGTTTGCTATGGGTGTTGGCATGGATGATATCATGGATGAACTCATTGCTGATAAAATTGACCCCCAGGAATTTAAAATAAGACCAAAAGCTGCTTATGGTTTGCCCTTCGCTTCTTTTAAAGAATTGTATTACTATGATGAATTTTTAAAACAATTTCCTCCCTCCTATGAAAAACAAACCGTTAGATGGGATCCTTTTAAGTAAAAATATTCACAACCGTTCATGGTTAAAGGTTGGTAACCTTGAACCGTTATAACTATTCATTGAGGTATATTAAATGTCTTTTCCAACAAAATATAAATATATAATCATTGGTGCCGGCATACACGGATTAAGCACCGCATATCATCTATCAAAGGAATTAAAACAAAAAAAAGCCGGGTCCGGCAAAGATATACTTGTTATCGATAAGGCAGCGATCGGAGCAGGTGCTTCAGGTATTGCCTGTGGTATTATAAGAAACAACTATTTTCAGCCGGCCATGCGTGAACTCATGGCTCATAGCGTTGCTCTTTGGGAAGAAGATGTAGAAGGATACGGTTATCATCCGGTAGGCTATATGCAGATATCCTGCGAACCTATGCACGCAGATGTGACTGAAATTCATAAACAGCAACAAGAGATAGGCTATGATTCATTGTTTATAGAGGGAGAAAAAGACTGTCTGAAATATATGAGAGAAAATATTTTTCATGACTGGCAGGCTAAAAACATTACATCTGTTTTGCATGAATTAAAAGGTGGCTATGCACACAATACAAAATCACTTTATCGCCTTGCCGACAAGGCAGAAGCTGAAGGCGTAAGAATTCTTACAGGGGTTAAGGTAACCGGATTAAAAACAGATAATAATACCGTAACTGCTGTTGAAACACAAAAAGGCAATATCAAATGTGACTATGTAATAATTGGCGCAGGACCTTGGGCTAAAAGCTTTTGGGATATGATAGGTCTGCCAAATAAAATCGATATAAAAGATAATGATGGTAATATTCATAAAAACGCTAAAATGTGGACATACTTGTGTCTTGTTGAGGGAACCCTTGGAGTCCCACCTGAATATGCAATGAATAACGAAGGAAAGATGCCGCCGGTAATTCATGTTGATACTGACGCACCATTATATTCAAGTGAGGACGGCTCGCTTATTACTGACGAAATGTGGGGCATATATTATAAGCCTGACTTTCATTTCAACGGTGTTCAGGGAGGAGCCGCTCCATATATTGTAGAAGGAGAAGTTAAAGTAGATCCATATGGTATTGATTCTCCTGATTTTGTTGTAGGACCTGAATTTGTTCATATGTGGACATCTGCTCTCGCTCACTGTCAGAAAAGGTATGAGGATAAATATCAATATTACAAGAATGAGCCATCCGGAGGCCTTGGCGCCTTTACACCTGATAATTTCCCTATTTTCGATACGATGAAAGATAATTGTTATATGATTCTTGATTCCAATCATGGTTACAAAATGATCGGTGTCGGCAAACTGGTTGCCAAAGAAATTACAGGAGAAAAGCAGAGTCTGCTCAAACCTTTCAGATTTGAACGTTATGCAAAAGGCGAGCTCCATCCTGTCTCACACAGTCCTTTTCCATGGAGCTAGTTTTAATAACGACACATGAATGCGACATCGCGAGTTTTTGGAGAAAAAATGGATCTCGAAAACTGTAATCTTTTGGAAAAGGTGCATCAAGACGCATTAAAGATTCTGGAAGAAGTAGGAGTTAAATGCAACTCTGCAGAAGTCAGACAGGTCTTTGAAGATACCGGTCTGGCTGCTTTTGATGAAACTACCGGACACATTCATATTCTGAGTCCACTAGTTGAACAGGCAATCAACATTACCCCTAAAAGGGACAAATACTGGATCCCAGAAAACTCTTTCGGTGTTGGAGGTACAGCACCATTTGTCTATGATGATGACACAGATGAACTGGTAGTCCCTACCTTCGAACACCTTACAAAAATAGCAAAAATAGTAAATGAAACAGAAGTAATAAATTTTATGGCAAGAGGGGTACTGATAAGAAACCAGGAAGTAAAAGTAATAGATACAATAATTGAAAATTGTTCAAAGCCAATATACGTTGCCGCCGTAACTGACGAAGGCATAGCAAGAGCTCAGCAGGTTCATGAAACCAGAGGAAAACTGACAATACAGTTTTCTATTATAAACAGCCCATTGAATGTTATAGAAGGAATGATAGAGCCATTTCTATCGTGTGTTCGCAAGGGCATTCCCATCTATGTTTCAACAATGCCTATGGCGGGACTTTCTGCGCCATATAGTATGTCAGGGCTCTTAGCTTTGACACATGCCGAAGCCTTATTTGGAATAACTCTTGCTCAACTTGTTAATCCGGGCATAATGGTCGTTGATGCAGGCTTGCCTTCTATAGCTAATATTCAGAAAAACTATTCTGTTGATCTTGGTATGGTATCCCACAATATCGCCAATCTTCTTTTAGAAAAAATAAACAAAAAACTTAAAATACCCTCCATACAGACTGCATGTACAACAAGTCAGGAAAAACCAAATAAAAAGTCCGAGGACGATGCAGTTAATGGCTATGCTTTGATGAAAAAATACGGCTTTCATCAAATGAGGCATGCTTTTGGTTTCTTAAAGGAACTTGTTTCATTTTCCATAGCAAAGCTTGAAAAACATATAGTTCTCTGTAAAGAAACCAGACCCGACCAGGCTCCTGACTATGAAATTGAACCTTATGATCCTGAAGGCTTCGATGCTATTAAACGCAATAGCAGCCAACCCAATTATATGCGCGATGACCATACCCTGAAAAATACTGGCAAATCTTTTCTCTATTAATCTTTTGATTATAACACTTTAGCTTTATAAAACAAATCGGCTGGGAGTGTGAGCTTCTGATTCTAATAATTCGCGTATTGACTATTGCCCATCAGTTATTTAAGTTATTTATGTAGTGATTATCTATTACTAATTAAAGTCGTTCGATTATAATTCTATAATATTTGAACCAAATTGAGCAATTTTTTACTCGACCTGCACCAATCTCTTGCGCATCAAGGACTTGCGAAAAGTCTCGACATATCCATTGGTATGCCTACGCTTTTCACAAACCTTGCTGCATCAAGATCTTGGCACATTTCTTCGCAAAAAATCGCTCAACTTAGGTTAAAGGTAATCGATAAATGAAAGTCGCTGTTTATCAGACCGATCCTATATTGCTTGATATCAAGGCAAACCTTGAAGATACAATTTCAAAAATCCATCATGCCAAAGAAAAGAAAGCTGATCTGATTGTATTTCCAGAACTGGCGCTGACAGGATATTTTGTTGGAGAAAAATATCATGAAGTGGCTCTTAAAATAGAGTCTAAAGAAATAAAAAAACTAGCGCTTGCAACAAAAGGAACAGCAGCAATAGTCGGTTTTATTGAAGAGTCCAAATCCATGAATTTTTACAACTCCGCACTTATTGCTGTCGATGGAGAAGTTCTATTTGCATACCGCAAGTTAAATCTACCGAACTATGGAGTATTTGAAGAAAGAAAATATTTTTCTAATGGAAAACGAGTCTCAACATTCAGGCTGCATGGCTATAATTTATCCGTTTTTATTTGTAACGACATGTGGCACCCTGCCCTGCCTTATCTAGGAATATGCCAGAAAGCAGATATATTTATAACTATTTTCAATTCTTCCCAAGGTTCTATGGGAAGCGAATTCAGAAATATTGAAAGCTGGGAAATTATAAACAGGTTCTATTCGCGCGTATTCGGAATTTACAATATATGTGCAAACCGTGTCGGTTTTGAAAGTTTTGAGGAAAAAAGAGATATTTCAAAAGAAAATTTAGATGAGGAAGAACCTCTTCGATTCTGGGGAGGAAGCGAGATAATTAATCCTTTTGGCAAACAAATCGCCAAAGCTGCACTTTATAAACCAGATATGATTTTTGGTGAAATTTCAAGGGATTTGCTCCGCCGGAAAAAAATCCTGCTTCCCTATCTGAGAGATGATGAACCACACTTTACTTATCGTGAACTCAACCGCATTTTATATGATAAAAAATAATCATTTTATATGTTTTCTCTTTACTTGATTATAATTTATTGATATGAAAATATTTTAAAATGATTTCAATCATATTGATTTAAATTTTAACATACTGGTTTTACATGAACTTAGCGCCATTCGGGCGGACTTTTTTGACAGGAGGTTTATAGAAATGGATATAAGCAGGAAATTGGGAATTTTGGTTTTTTTTGCTGTGCCTGCAGTTATAGGCGGCGGAATTACATATGCTCTATTCGGCGACAGCTATCCTGCTGTATTTATATATGAATTCCTTCTTTTATTAACGGCCGGCATTTTTGTCAGCAGGTAAAGATCCTGTCCTTAAAATTTATACGCTATACCTTTCGTATAACAACCCATGGCTCTTTCTTTTCCATGGTTGGGGAAAGAAATGTTGTGGATCTTCGTTAAAACTATCCCGCAATGGTTATTGCCCCTCGCCCTCCCCCCTGAGTGAGGGGAACTGGAGGTGCTATGCAGAATAAAACTCCCAGCGATATTATTCTGTGGTTTTTTCTTGCCGTTTTTCTTGCTTCAACGTTCTTGATAGGCTGGCTTTTCTGGCCATTCATATCAATTATCGTTATCGCCTCCGTTGTTACAGGTATTTTCAATCCTGTTTACAAATTTATAAAAGTTAAAGATAAAATAAATCCTCCTTTTGCATCATTTTTAACCTGTATTATTATATTTATTGTTCTGTTTGTTCCCATAGTCTTTTTTGTGGGTATTTTATCTAATGAGGCTTACGAACTGTATCTTACAGCAAAAAGCGCTGTATTAGGCAAACATATCAAAAGCCTGCTTGAAAGCACCAAGATACTCGAAAGTGCAAACAATATACTATCAAACTTCAACTTTAAGCTCACCGGAGAAGAACTCAATAAGGCGATTTCTGAACTGGGCAAAATGGTCGGCCTGTTCCTGTATGAGCAGGCCAGTGCTATAGCTTCAAATGTGTTTAAGCTATTAATGAACTTCTTTTTTATGCTGCTTATTATCTATTTCCTGTTTATAGATGGAACTAAAATTATATCGTTTATAATTGGTCTTTCCCCTCTGCCGAATGAGCAGAATGAAAAACTTGTTCAAAAGTTCAAGGATATGGCAGGAGCCATTCTAATCGGCAATGGGCTGGGCGGTTTGATTCAGGGCACATTGGGCGGTTTGGTTTTTATGATGTTTGGTTTTAAATCGCCTTTTCTGTGGGGTGTAATTATGGCGCTGCTCGCATTTCTCCCGATTATCGGAATTGGAGTTGTATTTATTCCTGCTGCAGGCTATCTTTTTTTAACAGGAAGGGTTGCCGCGGGCATATTTTTTATTATATTTTATTTAATTCTGTCCGGTGGAGTTGAATATATCTTCAAACCCAAGCTGGTTGGCGAACGCGTTAAAATGCATACGCTTTTAGTGTTTTTTTCTATAATCGGAGGATTGAAATTATTTGGAATCCTGGGCATAATTTATGGTCCGCTTGTTGTGACAGCATTCTTGACATTAACGGATATTTATCATTCCAGCTATCAAAAAATGATTGAACCCATGAGAAAATAACCCTGAACCCTGAACCGTAAACCCTAAATCTAGGTATATATATAATGCAAACAGAAAAACTGTCCGAGATAAGCATCGAAAGCGAGATGAAAAAATCTTATCTCGATTATGCCATGAGTGTCATTATAGGCAGAGCGCTCCCAGATGTACGCGATGGCTTAAAACCAGTACATCGTCGCGCTCTATTCGCCATGCGCGAATTGAAAAACGACTGGAATAAACCATATAAAAAGTCTGCACGTATCGTTGGTGATGTCATAGGTAAGTATCACCCGCATGGAGACACCGCGGTTTATGATACTATTGTTCGCATGGCACAAATTTTTTCTCTGAGATATCCTCTAATAAACGGTCAGGGTAATTTTGGGTCTATAGATGGAGATCCTCCTGCCGCAATGAGATATACTGAAATCAGGATGATGCGACTTGCACATCAGATGTTAGATGATCTCGATAAGGAAACCGTTGAATTTGTTCCAAACTATGATGAATCTTTAACAGAACCCACTGTTCTTCCATCAAAATTTCCCAATCTCTTAGTTAATGGATCTTCAGGTATAGCGGTCGGCATGACGACTAACATCCCTCCTCATAACCTTACTGAGATCATTGAAGCAATAAAAGCCATTATTGATAACCCAGACCTTACAATACAGGAAATCATGAAATTCGTACCAGGTCCTGACCTTCCCACTGCCGGCATTATTTACGGAACCAATGGAATATATGACGCATACAATACCGGTAGAGGCATATTCCGAATGCGAGGCAGGGTCGCGGTTGAAAAAAATAAAAGTGCGCAGACGGAGAGTATTATAATTACAGAACTACCCTATCAGGTCAATAAAGCAACACTCATAGAAAACACAGCACATTTGATAAAAAATAAGCAGATTGAAGGCATAAAATTTGTAAGAGATGAGTCTGACAGACAAGGAATGAGAATAGTTCTTGGCCTAAAAAAAGACTTTATTGCAGAAGTAGTCATCAATCAACTTTATAAACACACCAGACTCGAGAGCAGTTTTGGAATTATCTTTCTTGCCGTTGTAAACAAACGTCCCAAGCTTTTTACTTTTAAAGAAATCCTTGAGCATTTCATTCTCCACCGTAAAGAAATAATTATTCGGCGTACCAGGTTTGATTTAAAAAAGGCTGAAGAACGTGCCCATATTCTTGAAGGTTTGAAAATTGCGCTCGAAAATCTTGATAATGTCATCTCACTGATAAAGGAATCAAAATCACCCGCAGAAGCAAAAATACGCCTTATTGAAAAATTTGAATTAACCGAGATTCAGGCACAGGCGATACTTGATATGCGTCTGCAGAAGCTTACCGGACTTGAACAGGAAAAGATATTAGAAGAATATAAAAATATTCTTAAAGACATCTCCAGATTTAAAGAAATACTATCCAGTGAACGAATTGTTGAAAGTATTATCAAAGAAGAGCTTACTGAGATACAAAATGATTTCGGGGATCAGCGCCGCACAGAAATAGTCGCATCCACCAAAGAAATTACTATAGAGGACATGATAGTTGAAGAAGACATGGTGGTCACCATTTCAAACAGCGGTTACATAAAAAGAACCCCGATTACAGTTTATCAGAGCCAGCACCGTGGCGGCAAAGGAAAAACCGCTATGGCGACAAAAGAAGAAGATTTTGTTAAACATCTCTTTGTTGCTTCAACACACCATACCTTCCTGTTTTTCACGAATCTGGGTAAGGTTTACTGGTGCAAAGTATATGAAATTCCTCAGGCAAGCCGTATTAGCCGCGGCAAGGCAATTGTGAATCTTCTTAACTTTGAAAAGGACGAAAAGCTCGCCACTGTACTTGCTGTAAGGTCATTTGAACCAGGCTCTCATGTTTTTATGGCAACGAAAAACGGGCTGGTTAAAAAAACAGATATTATGGCTTACAGCCGGCCCAGAACCGGAGGTATAATTGCACTTAATCTGGCTCCTGGTGACGAATTGATTGGGGCGAGGATAACCGATGGTACAATGAATATCTTTTTGTGTTCTGGAAATGGCAAGTCGATTCGCTTTCATGAGTCAGATGCACGCCCTATAGGACGTATTGGAAGAGGTGTTCGCGGAATGCGTCTTGCTGCCGGGGATCATATCGTCGGCATGGAAGTTTTAAGCCATGGTCAAACCTTGTTTGCTATAACGGAAAACGGATATGGGAAAAGAACATCTATTGACGAGTATCCTGTTCAAAAACGTGGCGGCAAGGGAGTGATTACAATAAAAACCAGCGAGCGTAACGGACAGGTTGTTTCAATAATGCTCGTAGAGGAAGTGGATGATCTTATGCTTATGACAAATATAGGCAAGATCATACGCATGCATATTAAGGGCATATCAGTTATCAGCCGCAACACTCAGGGTGTAAAGCTCATCAATATGGATAGCGGTGAGAAAGTTGTGGGCGCTGTTGGACTAATTGAAAAGGAAGAGTAATAGTTCAGTAGTCGAGTGGGAAATTGGTCGAGTGGTTGACTATTCGACTACTCGTCTATTTACAGGCATTTGCAGATGAACTGTTACCAAAGAGCTAAATTATTACGATTATCTTAACATTTCAAATATAATATTATTATGAAAAATAACATAGATATAAATTCAACCAGGATAGGTGTCGTCGGGGCCGGAAGCTGGGGTACAGCTATTGCAAATCATCTTGGCTCAAAAGGTTTTAAAGTTGATTTATGGGTATTTGAAAAAGAAGTTAAAGACCAGATTAGTAACTATAGAGAAAACAAAATTTTTCTTCCGGGTTTTACTCTTTCTTCAAATATATTTCCATCAAATGATCTGTCCTCTGTTGCCTCAGATAAAGACTTACTAATAATTGTTGTCCCATCGCATCTTATGCGTGAAACGGTTAGCAGAATTACAGGTCTAATTTCAAAAGATACAATTATATTATCTGCCTCAAAAGGGATTGAAAACAAAACCCATTTAACGATGTCCGGCGTACTGAAAGAAGCTCTTCCTGAAATTTCAGATAACAGACTTGTAGTTCTTTCAGGGCCAAGTTTTGCCAAAGAAGTAGCAAATAAGGTGCCAACTCTTGTCACTGTGGCATCAAAAAACAAAAGTGCCGCCGAATTTGTACAGCATGTCTTTTCTTCACCGTACTTCAGGGCATATACTACCGATGATTTAATCGGCGTTGAGCTGGGCGGTTCCGTAAAAAATGTTATTGCCATAGCGGCCGGAATAATCGATGGCCTTGGTTTTGGATTAAATACAAGGGCAGCTCTTATAACACGAGGGCTGACTGAGATGAGACGCCTTGGATTAAAGTTGGGCGCAAGCACCAATACTTTTTCAGGGCTTGCAGGGATAGGTGATCTAATTCTTACCTGCACTGGAGATTTAAGCCGCAATTACACGGTGGGCAAAAAAATTGGAGAAGGAAAGAAGTTAAACGAAATTCTTTCTGAAATGCGCATGGTTGCAGAAGGAGTTAAAACAGCCAAATCCATTTACAACTTGTCAAAAAAAATAAGTGTAGAAATGCCTATCTGTCAGGAAACTTACCATATTCTATATAATGATGTTTCACCTAATGAGGCTGCACGCAGGTTAATGAGCCGCGATCTAAAACAGGAAATGGATGAATAAAAAAAAATACCCTTCCTGCTTTGGTTTACTTGATACTGTCTTTCCCAAAAAAGAGAACGGACTGAGAGTTACTCCGGACAACTGTCTTGCATGTTATCATAAAACAGAGTGTTTAAAATCAGCAATACAAGGGCCGGGTGGATTGAAAGTTAAAGATGAATTTGTTGACAGAGCTTATGAGTCTGGAATGATAGGCTTTCTGGAAAGATGGTCCAAAAAGAAAGACATCAATCGCAAGCTCAAGGAACAGGGGTCAGAAGTCAGAGGTCAGAAATCAGAGGCCAGAGGTCAGAGAGCAGAGGGCGGGGATTAGGAGGAACTGATTTATATGAGATCTATTAAAAATACAGCAATTTCAGGAAAAAAAGTTCTGATCAGGGTTGATTTTAATGTCCCAATGGATGAGCAGCAGAATATTACTGATGATACACGCATACGTGCTGTCTTACCTACTTTGAAATATGCATTGGACCATAATGCTATATTGATAATAGCTTCTCATTTGGGCAGGCCAAAGGGTAAGGTCCTGCCTGAACTCAGTCTTGCTCCTGTTGCCAAGCGCCTTGCAAGACTTATTGAAAAAAAGGTCATAATGGCAACTGACTGTATTGGTCCTGATGTAGAAAAAATTGTATCAAACATGAAACCAGGCGAAATTTTACTTCTTGAAAATCTGCGTTTCCACAATGAAGAACAAAAAAATGATGATGGATTTGCAGAAAAACTGGCTAAGCTTTGTGATGTTTATGTTAATGATGCCTTTGCTGTATCTCACCGTTCCAATGCTTCTGTTGTAGCGATAACTAAATATGCGCCTTTATCTGTTGCAGGTTTTTTACTTCAAAAGGAGCTTGATTATTTTAAAAAGGCGATGGCTGATCCAAAGCGGCCCCTCGTCGCTATTATAGGAGGTTCAAAGGTATCAAGCAAGCTGGGGGCTTTAGAAAACATGCTTAAACATGTTGACAAGTTTATAATCGGTGGAGCCATGGCCAATACTTTTCTAAAAAGTAAAGGGTATAGTGTAGGCAAGTCAAAGATTGAAGAAAATCTTATTGATGTTGCCGGATCAATAATAAAAAAAGCGGCAGAAAACGGAATAAAATTTTACCTCCCCGTTGATGCAAAAGTGGCCAGCCAATTTAATTCAAAAGCCGAGGTAAAGATCGTACCTATACAGGAGATACCTTCCGAGTGGATGGTGTTAGATATAGGGCCTGCGACTTCTTTGCTTTATTCTGAAGCTCTGCAAGATGCAAAAACAATAATCTGGAATGGCCCGATGGGTGTTTTTGAAATGGATGCTTTCAGCAGGGGAACAATTGACATGGTAAACAGCGTGGCTGAATCTTATGCCATGACAATTGTCGGAGGCGGCGATACAGACGTCGCTGTACACAAGGCCGGCAAGAGTGATATGATAACATATATATCAACGGGCGGTGGTGCTTTTTTGACGCTGCTTGAAGGCAAACCATTACCAGCCGTGGTTGCTCTCAACAATACTTAGGGGTAATAAGGTAATTAGGCTGAAGGCTGAACCACTAATGTTGTTGACTTAAGCGCATTTTGTTTTGAACCGCAGAATATCGAACAAGGAATATCGAATGTCGAAGTAATGAAAAACTTTATTAAACTTCATAATTCATAATTCGACATTCGTTATTCGCATTTTACTAAAACTCCTGAACCCTGAACCCTGAACGGTGAACCCGTGAACGGTTACCATAAAATTATGCCCCTTAAACCTTCCACCGGTAAATATATAATTCTATTTCTTGCCGCTGTATGTGTCTTTGCTTTGGCCGGGTACATATACAGCGAACCCTTATTCAAATATATCACTAAATATTACTATCTTTTTACCGATAAGGAAAAAATCGAAGGGTTTATAACCTCCTATGGAAATGGAATAGGAGCACCTGCTGCTTTCATTATAGTTCAAATCTTACAGGTGCTGTTCGCGCCCGTTCCCGGTGAAGCAAGCGGCGTTATTGGAGGATATCTTTTTGGAATAACCAGGGGGTTTATATATTCAAGTATTGGCCTTACTATAGGATCATGGATAAATTTTTTAATTGGACGCTTTTTAGGAGAACATTATGTCAGGAAACTTATTCCAGCCAGGCAACTAAACAGGTTTGACACCATTATAAAACGTCAAGGCGTTATAGCTGTTTTTATTTTATTTGTTTTCCCCGGCTTTCCCAAAGACTCTCTCTGTTTTTTCCTCGGATTCAGCGCTATTCCGATCAAGCTCTTCATGATACTCGCTTCTATTGGACGTATGCCCGGAACATTTATGTTAAGCCTTCAAGGCTCACTGCTTCTTGAACAGAGCTATGAAATGTTTGCGCTTATTCTTGGCATATGCATTGTATTAATATTTATAGCTTTTCGTTATAAAGAAAATCTATATAGATGGATAGAAAGATTTAATGGAACTGATAAGGCCTAACCATTGACGATTAGCTAAAACAATGATAATAAGAGCCCAGTTGCAAAGATCAGAGGGAGTATCAGGGAAGGAGAAAAATTGGCATTCTGGAGTGTAAGAGAAGAACTCAGTCAGGCAAACAAATTAAGACGTTCCTTTTACGAACTATTGAGAGACGAGCTAGACCAATTCCTAGTCAGATATACTCTGATAGATTCCTATAACAATTTTCTAAGCAAAAATATCCCTTATCCTTTTGTTGAAAAGCGTGAGCTTAAACCCCGCGCCCGCATTCCTGATGTGGAATATGAAGGCCAGAATACTTTTCTGGTAATTTTTCTTGAAGATACAATTCCCACTATTCACAAAAAGTATATAAGGTTTTTCGATGTAAACAAGACCACTAAGACAAATCTTCTCCATTCTAAAACACTTCAACTTTCAGACGACTTTGACAGAAATCAAAAATACATAGACTCCGTTCATTTTTATGACTTCATTAAAATCCTTCTTCCAGTCGATTATGCCCTTCTTATTCAAAGAACTGCGGGTATTAAGAAAAGAGACCGCTACAATGTTTCTCATTTTCATGTAAAAATAGACTGGCCGATTGCAGATGCAGCCGAAAATCTTGCCCAAAGCCTTCGCTATATATCAAAAGATCTGTATGAAAAGGGAGATAAATATGCAGAGGATATACAAAAAAAATTCTTCGAGTACTATGGCCTTCATGTCACTGCCGGCGGCAGAAGAACTGCTGCAATTGTTGCGGCCCAGTATTTGAGAAGAATTCCATGTATTACTACCGTGTATGTAGGAAGCAGCGAATCCAGAGCTTTGATGCGAATTTCCGAAAGAGGAGTATCAAGGTCAATTCTTATGAAGTTTACAGACAAAGAATTACACCAGATTTCAGAGACAAACAGCCTTACGCCAAACACTTTCAAGAAGAACTATATGGTTGCACGTGAAGGAAAGGATGGCATTTGCATATTCCAGACAGCCTATTTCTATACAAACCATTCAAGACCAAGTGATGACGGCAAACTACGTGAACTCAAACCCGATCTGCATTGGCTGACAGTCGGCACCCAACATATAATCCCAAAACCGGGCGTTTGGAAATATCCGCCCCTTCCGATTAATATAATCTATACGTAACTACTCAGGTTGTTAGGTTCACGGTTCAGGGTTCAGGGTTATAAGAAACGTAAGCGTTCACGGAACATTGAAATTATAATTTTTTCATCATCGCTATCTCATCACAATCGGGAAATTTTACACACATAAAACAATCTCCCCATATCTTGAGAGGAAGCTCTGATCTGGGTATTTTTACAAAACCGTATTTCTCGAAAAATTCCGGACGATAGGTAAGCGTAAATACTTTTTTTATATTAAATAATTCTGCTTCAGCAAGAACCGCCTCTGCCAGCTTAGAACCGATTTTCTTCTTCAGAAAGTCAGGATGTACCGCCAGAGATCGTATTTCTGCAAGATCCTCCCAGCAGAACTGTAGAGCACAGCAACCTAATACCTTTTCTTTACTTTCATTATTATCCACATATACCCAGAAATCCCTTAAATGGTCATAAAGCTCACTCAGAGGGCGTGGAAGAAGTTCGCCTTTTTTGCCGTAGTCCTGAAGAAGACCATGGATTGTTTTTATATCATTTATATTTGCTTTCCTAATCATAGTATAGACTTATTAAGTAGTTAAATGGTTGAGTGGTTAGTATCATGATAATATTCTGAACTCATTCATCTAAAAATACAATTAATGGTATAATATGAAGGTCGCTGGAGACTTCTTTTGTTCTTCCCAGTTTCCAATGCGTGCACCTGGCATGCTCATTTACCATATCGTTTATCTCCTTAAATAGCCCGTTCAAATTAATAGCTGGATGACGAGAAAAAACCTGAGGCAAACCATAAGTTAGATTACATGCAAGACATCTGCCTGGCCGTGGTCTTAGTTGCAATTCAAATTGCAGCTCACCGTCGTTGTGCCCATTGAATGCCAGGCTTATATCATATGCGCCTTCATTAACATCTCCCAAAAGAGCATCAAAAAACATGTCTGCCCGCTCTTCAGGAAACAGCTTTTTCAAAACATCATGTGTAAATATATCCCTTAAACTCCCTCCTGCCATGACCAACCAACTCTCCTCTGACGCTTTTTTAGTTATAATTCCATACCAGTGGGTACTCGATGGATCACAGAGAGACCTTTGAAAAACACCCCCTTTTGCTCAATCTCGGTGTCAGGCTCAAATTTTGGCACGCAGTGAAGCTTTAGCGCTATCCTCAAAATACTCAATGTATTCCTGTGGTTAAAATTTTCGCCTTCCTTGACCTTGAACAAAATTGAGCATTTTTCAATGGTCTCACAGAGTTTCTTATCTATTGTTTACAATTTTCAGTAAAACTCCGTATTGTTCCGTGCTGAACTTTTACAAAGAAAAAAATATTCTATCTGGAACTGAATAATAATCAAGAATTTTTTACCATTTTTTATTTCCAGGCGCCTCGAAGTATTATTTGCCGCTTTTTCAGGCAATAAAAATATTGCTTTATATACAGTTGTCTGTTATAATTCAAAATTTAAGAGACTTTGAAGACCCTGTAGTAAGTTACAGGGAATCTTCGACCGTAAGGAAGTTAGCAATTTTTAGATTCGCTCGCTAACCCCGAAGCAAGCTACGGGGAATGCGCTCGCTATTGCGGTTCAACTTAAGTTTGATAGAAAATTGAAAACTATCTATTTGGAGAGACAAAATGACTCAATGCGTTTTGCTTAACGCAGATTATACCTTCCTAAACATGGTCGACTGGAAGAGAGCCATGTGTCTAATGGTCAAGAGTAAGGTTAAGGTATTAAAATATTCAGAAAAAATAATCAGAAAAGCTGAAGGAGCTGTGATTAAAATCCCTGCTGTCATGAGATTAATCAAGCTTATAAGAACTCTGTACAGAACCAGAGTACCTTTTAGTAAAAAAAATATTTTTGTAAGAGATAAATTCGAATGCGCTTATTGTGGCGCAAAAAATGTAAGATTAACTATCGATCATATTCTCCCAAAATCACGAGGCGGCAAAACCGATTTTGAAAATTGCGTTTCCTGTTGCAAACCATGCAATAATAATAAAGGCGGCAGAACGCCAAAAGAGGCTGGTATTTTCATTAAAGTTAGGCCTTATCAACCAACAATCTCGGAGTTCTTAATATTGAAAGTAAAAAGGCTCGGTATTAACGACACCCTGAAAGACTTTGGTATCTTCTAACCATTTTTATACCCCACATGCAGGTTGGCAATTCCCATTGTCATACTTTTCCATCTAACATTTTTAAACCCTGCTGAACGTATCATTGCAGCAAAACTTTTTGGATCCGGAAAGTTTACTACAGAAGAAGGAAGATACTGGTAGGCCTTAAGGTTCTTTGATAAAAACCAGCCTATTAAAGGAAGCACTTTCTTAAAATAAAAAAGATAGGATGACAATAAAAAACCTTTCCCGGGTGTAGACAATTCAAGAACGAGCAACATTCCCCCTGGTTTCAAACTGTCATAAAAGACCTTCAGTACCAATAGTTTATCACAAATGTTTCGAATTCCGAATGCAATGGTTACAGCATCAAAGGTTTCTTCCCTGAATGGAAGATTAAAGGCATTGCCCGCTAAAAGATAAATGTTGGAGTTGTCTGCTATTGATTTTATTTTATTTTTTGCAGACATAAGCATATTAGGAGAAAAATCAACGCCAAAAATTGAAACTCCCCTTCCCTTCTGCCGTAAAATCTCAAGTGCGACATCTCCTGTCCCGCAAGCTACATCAAGCAGTACTCCATTATCAGGGGCCTCAATAGCTGAGACCATAGTTCTTCTCCAGTAAATATCCTGACTTAAACTTAAAAGACGATTTAATAAATCATACCTATGAGCTATTGATTCAAACATCTCTCTTATAAAAGGCAACTCCATATTCTTCATTGACAACCCCGCTTTTTGCATTACGTTATTTAATCAAACTCTCATTTAACAGTTTAAATATATATACCATTATAGTCAGGATAAAAACCTAAATTTTAAACCTCGTAAACATGAAAATATCAGGGTATAAATGATTACAAAACGTGATTATTATGAAATTCTGGGCATAAACCGCGATGCCACAGCAGATGAGCTCAAGGCAAGGTATCGGAAACTCGCCCTAAAATACCATCCGGACAGAAATCCCAACAATAAAGAGGCCGAAGAAAAATTCAAAGAAGCTGCTGAAGCCTACGAAGTTCTACATGATCCAAATAAGCGTCAGATATATGACCAGTACGGCCACCAGGGACTTGAAGGAAGCGGCTTTTCAGGATTCGGTGGTTTTGAAGACATTTTTTCAAGTTTTGGAGACATTTTTGAGGATTTCTTCGGTTTTGGGACCGGAAGAGGTTCAAGGAGCAAAGCAAAAAGAGGCGCGGATCTTCGTTACAATTTAACGCTCAGCTTCATGGAAGCAGCTTTTGGAACAGAGAAAAATATAAACATCGAAAAAATGGAAAGCTGCCCCATATGTAACGGCAGTGCTTGTGAGCCGGGCACGCATATGGAAAACTGCTCCTATTGTCAGGGCACGGGCCAGGTTTCCCGCTCCCAGGGTTTCTTTACAGTTAGAACAACCTGTCCTCAATGTCATGGCAGAGGGCAAGCCATAACCCACCCATGCTTACATTGCAGTGGAACAGGACGAATCAAGGACAAAAAAAAGGTTTCAGTAAAAATTCCAGGAGGAGTTGATTCAGGCTCCAGGCTCCGACTTACAGGAGAAGGGGAAGCGGGAATATATGGCGGCCCTCACGGAGATCTTTATGTTTTTATAACTATACAACCTCATAAATTCTTTCAACGCGATAATACAGATATAATATGCCAGATAGAACTTTCTTTCGTGCAGGCCGCTCTTGGCGACAAAATAATGGTACACACCTTAAATGGTAAAAAGAAACTCGAAATCCCAAAAGGTACGCAGTCCGGTAAGTTATTCCGCTTCCAAGACGAGGGCATCCCTTCTCTCAGAACCGGCAAACGCGGCGACCAGATCATACAGGCAATCATTAAAACCCCCACGAATCTGAACAAAAAACAGGAACAGCTTCTCATGGAATTTGAAAAACTTGAATCAGGCAAAGTTACCACCAAATTAAAAAATCTTCTTAAAGGCAGTAGCGCAAAAGCAGCCGGATAAAAAAAAGGAAAAATGTTTGAATTAAAAATTATTACACATTTTGCTGCAGCCCACCAACTTAAGATGGTAGCAAAAAAATGTGAAAACATGCATGGACACAACTGGAAGATTGAGGTCTGCATTGCAGGAGAAACCTTAAACAATGCCGGCGTGTTAATTGATTTCGGGGAACTTAAGGACCATCTTTCTGAAATTATAGAAAAGCTTGACCATAAATTTCTTAACGAGCTTGATTGCTTTCATAATGATAACCCGTCTTCAGAAAACATCGCCTATTATATAGCACATGAACTTAAGAAAAAAATTTTTAACCATGGTATTAAAGTCACACGTGTTACAGCATGGGAGTCAGAAGACGCATGTGCTACCTATACTCTGTGACCTGAATGTCTTCGATGATTCGTATATTGGCGCTTTCAAGTGGCTCTTGACCCCTCAAATCTTTGCCGCATAAATCCAGTAAAAATGCTTGTTCAAATATTTTTATTTCTCCAAACGTTGTGTACCATTTCATTTTTTTACCGTGACGTTTACTCCCTACTCCTTTATGTGCAGTATTCTTTTAACAGCCTCTTTTGAAAGACCCATATCAGCAAGTTCTCGCGCCAATTCTGTCTTGGCACGCAGTTTTTTCCGTATATAGCTTCCCACCCGGTCTCAATTTTCTCCTCCTGGCATAATATTTTCTCTTTCCCGCTGCCCGACTGAGCTGTATGCAGTATTTCCAATTCCCTTGTCGGGTTATTGTTCATGCCTCACCTCCTCTCTATTTTTCAGCAAATCCTTGCTGCTCAGAACCAATTGATTTTAGAATTTGGTTTCTGTCTAATATTTTTAAGACGAACTTTTTCGGATTTTATTTCAAAAAACCTGGATTCCCCAATTCCAGCAAACCATCCTGATGGGATCTTCTCGCTAAATTTATGCAACTGTATGGTTTTTCATCTTTTTCTTGATATTATTTTTTAATTATGATTAGAAAGTATATTTATATTAATTATTTATTAGTTTCCTTCGTTTGTTGATCTACCAGTTAATAGCGCTTTAAGATCGGTCATTATTTTAAAAAGTGTAAAGGAGTCATGGAAATATCTAATATAAGGTCCATCTCCGAAGCCGAACTGGTGAACTTCTGTCGTGCCGGCCAGAAATCCGCATGGAATGAATTCTTTCGTCGTTATACCAAAATTATTTCAAATCAAATAGTAAAGACACTGCTTACCTCTTATCAATTTAATTTAGGAAAAGATGATGATGTTGTCAGGGAAATTTATTTTCGGGTTGTAAAGAAGTTATACTTAAAAAATTCGCTGCAAAAAATAGATAATCCGAATTCGATAGCAGCTTGGCTTAAGACAGTAGCCCGAAATACAACGCTTGATTGGCTTAAGGAATATTATAGCCAAAAGAACCTGCCCAAAAAGCTTGCCAGACTGTCTTTGGTTTCTCTTTCAACTCCCCTAAATGAAGATGGTAATATTGTCCTTCAAGACACTATTGCGGAGGAGAATAAAACTAACCTTGAAGCGGTAAAAGAGTTAAGCATAGTTTTAAAAGAAATTGAAAAGCTTAGAGAAGAAGAACTTTGGGCCTTAAGGTTGAAGGTTATGTTCTACAATCCGCTTACTGACGAAGAAATAATAGAACTGTCTAAATTCATAAACAAGCCTTTTGATAAGATAAGCGAACATCTGAATAACTTGATGGATCGACTCTTGGGTAAAAAGATTAAAAAGGATGCAGATATTACACTGGACAACAGAGCATGGTCGATAATCCATGTCCTTGAAACACGATTACTTGAGAGCCACAACTCAGCGAATCCGTCTAATCAGGAAAAAGAAAAACTGGAAAAAGATATAAAGAGAAAAACAAAGCGCATGAAGATCCTTAGGCATTCTGGTAATCAATTCATAGAACCATCCAATGAAGATATCGCAGATCTAATAGGAATACCAAGGGATAAAGCCCAGACTATAAGTACGCTGGTGCATAGAGCAAGAAAAAAGCTAAAATTAATAATGGAAGATAGGAACTCCAATCGTCTTTTGAAATAAAGTCGGTTTTATCTCGTCATTATTGAGTGAGAAGTAGATATGGATAAAAAAAGATTGATAGATAAAATAGTAGCCACTCTCCGCTTATCGGTTGAAGCGGATAATTCCGTTAACAAGTATTCATGCGGGGAATATAGCTTTGATGATTTTGAGAGTTACTGGGATAAACTGTTGTCAGATAAAAATGCACATGAAATGGAATACCATTGTTTAATATGTCCGTTATGCATCTTAGGCTTGGCAAAATCATGGGAAATCAACGAAAAGGCTATGAATATATCTAATAATATCAATAACGAAGAACTGGCCATTACTGCTGCTAATTTTATTGAAAATCAAAATATGCAGAAAATGAGACATGAATACCTTTGGGCTGCGGCAGAGAATCATTCTGGAGGACAGGGTGAGGCATTAGGTGTGGCCGTTGCAGGAGAAGGTGGGCAGGCTGCTCTTATAGAGTGCAACGCATGGGTCGGCAATAAGGAGCTAAATATCGGTAAGCTGGAGTTGTGGGGAATGCAAGTAGAGGGGACCGCAACAGGTGTCCCCATAACTCAGCCGCTCAAATATCTGGAAGATAAATTAGAGGGTATATTTCGTGTTAATTCCTTGTTTCAGGCTTTTAACCTGGACAGAAGATATATCAACGTGGACCTAAAGGAGAGAGTTCTTAAAGAAGCAAACAGCCTTTCTCTTGCAATCATCATGTCAATTGTAAATGCGGCTTGCCAAAGGACAGATGATTCTAATGTAGTTTATTCGGCAGATATTCGTCAGGACGGCAAACTTGAAAAGGTTGGAATGGTCAGTGAAAAACTAAGAGCGGCCCGTAATTGTAGGATAAAGCAATTCGTTCTTTCTAAAGAAAATGAGATTGACTGTTCATCTGAGTTTCTTTCTGATCCAAATTTTCAAGTACTCTTTTTTGATAGTGTTGAGGAAGTTCTTCAGTATTTTGGAGTTTATCCGGCAAGTTTTTTGGCGGAGCCAAAAGTTCAAATTGAAAGCCAAGAACTTAAAGCTGAAAGACATGATAAAAACGAATTTCATCCTTTAATTCTTACACCTGCGGATGAGTCAAAAGAGTGGCGCTTTATCCTGAAAAGATTAGAAGGACAGGATATTAAAAAGAAAATCTTAGAGCAACTTCTACCTTTTTTCGAAGATCTCTGTCAGGCTATGTACAAAGAAGGAACTTTTAGTACAGTTTTTTTCATGGGTTTGCCTGAAAAGATTCATTGCATTTTACCTTACTCAGGCTTTGAGTTTGTGAGGAGACAACCGCTACTTGAGTTTTCGGGAAATCTACTTGAGCTTATTTCTCTTATAAACGGCAGGGACCTTGGCTTTGTGATTGATTATAGCGGGCTACTGGTTTCAATCCGGAAGGTTAATTCAGAGATACTGGGGAGGCATGATATAGGTACGCTTTTAATGGGAGCAAACCGGCAGTATGCATGTATGTCACTATTCTCTCAATCTCTCATCTTTTTCTTTCCGCCGACGGGCCGACAGCTGCATATATTTTTTGATGGAAATTTAATTGGCAAATACATGAATGGGCGATGGAGAGAGACAGACTATGTTCTTATGGACAGGTTGCTGGAACAGGTTTCTGAGAAGAATCATCTTAGCTGGCCTGAAGTTAGAAAGGCAGCAAGAGCAGCGGTGTCTATGGCAGAAAGAGGTCAAGGAGGAATATTTGCATTTGTAAAAGATACCAAAGAAATTTCAGGTAAATGGGAAGATCGTCTGGAAACTTGCTGGGGATTGAAAATGAAGCCGATTCACCTTTCTGATTTGAATGAAAAAGACTTAATAAACCAGGCCAAAGACGAGGGAGCTGTCATTATAGACAGGCATGGTAAAATAATAAGTTGCCGCGCATATATTGCAACCGATATTTCAGAATCTGAAAAACGAATACCCGGGACAAGTTACCGCCATAAGCATGCCCGTCATTTCAGCGAAATAGTGGGAGTGGTTACTTTGGTAGCAAGCAGGTACGGAAAGGTAACGGTTTATGAAAGGGGAAAAGAGCTGATTTCCGTGTAAACTGCTCCACTTGTCGTCATTGCGAGGAGTGGAGCGACGAAGCAATCTCATGGAAGGTATAAATGGGCAGGAAATACCCTCGTGAACTCTTAAGGCTTGAGGAATTGAGGAATTAGAACGTATAGAAAACTGTTGGGGCGAACATTGTGTTCGACCTTGAGAGGAATTTTAGGGATAATAGGTAGTTTTCCCAGGATGGGAAAAAACAGGAACATTTGCAATGAAATGTAATTCTTATCGTCATACTGTAGTGTATCATTAGTGAATAAGGAAAGGTTAAAATGACTGTTGCCATAACATATTATCGGTAACTAATAATGAACTCACAAAAAAATATCACCGAAAAAGACAAAAAGCACTACAATACTGCTGGCGGTAAGTGGGGTATATTCTGGTTTGTGCTTCTTTCTTTTTTCGTCTTCCTTCTAATTGCTAATGCAAAATATCAATGGTGGTACAAACAACAGGTAAAAGATCCTGAAAAAGTTATAGAATGGGTCCAGAAAGAAGAAGAGCTCTTTCGTGAACTGCTTGCCACTGAAATGCCGGAACAATTTATGGCTGATTATCCATATATTGAATACTTCAGGGAAGAGACTCAAAAGCACGGGCTTTCACTTCCGCTTGTGCTGGCCCTGACGCGGGTTCTTTCAAATTTTCGTCCCGAATACGAAATTGACGGGAAGGTCGGTCTTATGCGTGTTGCCTGGCCACTACTATCTGAAAATATATCTCTCGATAGTCGGAAGAACCTAAGAGACCCGGGACTAAATATTGCCGCGGCCTGTTCGGTACTTGCAGAATTGATGGCAAAAAACCCTGAAGTGATAATTTTACCTGTCCTAAGATATTTACACCAAAATTCAGACTACGTTACTTTCGAGGGTAATGAAAAAGACCGCCGGACTATTGACAGGATTCGTGAGGAAATAAAGAGTATTCTGAAAAAGCCATACAAAGCAACTGTCGATTCACCTATTGCAGAATTCCCAACGCAACCGCTATCTACAAGATTCATCAAAAGTTTTGTGGAACACCCTGATATCTTTCTTGAAATTGAAAAAAGAAAAGGCGTTTATATCGTCTTGCTGATTACAGAAAGTGAAGAAGAACGAGATTCTCAGTTGCAAAAAATTCAAGAGTTAACTGGTTTTTCTTTTAACAACATCATAAATACCGCCGAAACGGACGGGTAAAATGTGTAACTGTTATAAAAATTCAGAAAGAAGGGATATTAATAAACAGAAATAAGTTTAATAACAAAATAGTAACTTTTACAATTAAAAATGGAGGTGAGAGAATGAAACATTCAAAAAGTGCTGCCTGCTTAGCAATGATTTCAGCGATTATTTTCTTAACGGCAAATTTAGGGATGGCTACAGTGGCAAATTTAGGGATGGCTACTGAAAACGACATTAGGATTCAAAAAGTCATAAATAAGACGCGGAATGATTTGGGAGAACTTGCAAAATCAACTATTTCCAATGAAATAGCTGATTTGATGAAAACACTGGATGAGCAGTATTCGTCCTGGAGCAAAACATGTGGGAAAGATTTTGATCCTGCAAATGCCGAGGGTACATGCAAGGTAATGGCAGATCAGATGCGCGAAACCGGCATAAAATTATACAGGAAACTTGGAAAATATCTTCCATCTATACAGGATCGTTATCAAAAAAGCGCAAAATCAGCACATCAAATTCTGAACGAAGAATCAGCCATTGAGCCACTAAATCTATACAAAGAGACACTAAATAGTTATATACCACCTAAAAAAGGTACGAATGGCACAAAACTGCGCCCTGCCGAAAAGGGTGAGCCATTCAGGAGAACTTCACAAAGCATCTCTAATTTAAATATGCCGGGAAACTTATTAAATAAACTTAAGAAGATACTTCCATCTTTTGGGGCAAAAGCTCCAACTGCAATAGTAGCTGGAGCCAGTTATGTAACAATGCATGAAAACGCAATTACAGCCAGGGACCTTGCATTAGCCTTCGATGAAGCTGCGGAACTTCTTGAACAGCAGAAGGAATACGGTACAATAGTTTTAGCCGTTACTAAAGGCGTTGAAGCCTTACCCGGTATGTTTGGAATCCAGGCTTCTCAGAGTGCTTTCACTGCTGAACCCGATCAGAATGTTCTGGATTACTATGAGCAACAGGAACAATATCCAGATGAAGGTGGGATACAAACACCTCAGACTGGCGGACTGCCTGAAATTGAATAGCATTAATATTTTGAACTGTTTGGATTTGCAAGAAATATTTGCTAACTGAAAAGGAGACCATTTGACATGATAAATCATACAAAAAGAAAGCATAATACTACAAGGCCAGCAGGATTATCGTTTCTTATTATTTGTACTTTTTGCTTATTTTCCTGCAACACAGCAACTGTTCCTGTGAAAACAACCCCATTAACCAGCGCCAGCATATCAGACATCACTTCCTATCACGCTGAACAAGCCAGCAAGCAGGCTTATAATGTGATTGTAAACAATTATTATTCCCAGGAGTTTTTTGAAAAAGTTTTTATGCAAGTTGTAGAAAATTTAAAACAAAACAAAGACCCGAAAAACGCAGAAATAATCAAGAAATATCTTATTCAACCTTTGGTGCAAACTGGCCATGTGCCTCCTGCTGTTGTCAAGAAAAGATGGAATTATTATTTTTCCAGCTCTTTTGTAAGTTTACCGAATGTTGGGAATATGAGTGCCCATTGTTCTAAACTGGCTCAAATAAGCGAAAATATAGTCAAGGAGTATAATTGTAAAATAGATGGTTTTGAAATATGCGGATGGCCAAAACCAACAAAAGAGTTTGGTGTAGCGATGGATACATTCGATGCTATTTGGGCTGTTTGTAATCCACCTGCTTTTGATTAGCTTTTTTCAGGGTTACTTTATTAAATTATAGACTGGCGGTTCTCCCTTATTAGCATACAACCAAACTCTATTAAAAAAGGGGAACCGCCCTATAAAGTCCATATTTCTTCAACAATAAAATTGAGGAAAGATGTTTCGAAAAATAATTTTTATTACAGCTACTCTTATTACAGGATGCTTGATAGTTTTCTTTGTCCTTATGAAATCAGGTTATTTTGCCTTGCCTCCAGAATCAGGCAAGGCACAGCCAGTCAGGATCAAAATCAATGACGTCTTTATCGAAGATTTCATAAGTTTTGTGAAATCCTCTTCCGAGGAAGAAATTAATTCTTATCTGGTTGATAAGGTATCGAAGGGTCATATTGATGATAATAAACGTGAGCAACTGATGAAGATGACATTTCTTGCTAATTTTATTTGTCTTCAGGACAGCGTTTCGTGTGAAGAGCTAATGGAAACGTTCGAAATTGAAAAGCGTTTGAAACTTGCCTGGTATGGTTCCAGAAGAGTTTCATTTATTGAGACCAAGTTATCTGAGGTTGAAACGGAATTGACAAAAAAATATAAAGAATGCATTAAACAACAATCTGACAAAAAGGTATCAAAGTGAAAAAAAATCTTTTTACCCTTGGAATATCCTTTACTTTTCTCTCTGTACTTTGGGCTGTCCTGTTGTTTTACGGGCTCAACATGACAGGCTATATTAAAATTGCAAAACCTTTGCCTCAGTGGCTTATGGATCCTGTTGGGTTTGCGATTATGCATTTGCGCAGTTCTTTAATCTTTTTTATTATTCTATTTTGTCTCTATGTCTATTTTGTCATGAAAATCCGTGCATTACTGAAAAACCCGAGCGCAAAGCCCAGTCAACTTTTTTTCTTTGACCGTTTATTAAACATAACAATTTCATCTTTTTTTGCTGTTGGAGTAATTTGGACTGCTGTGGGTATGGAATCTGCACTTTTGCAGGCTTTAAGCGGTTTCCAGACCAGTTCATCACCAGGTCAGGCAAATCAGCCGGGTGCTTTAGATATAATGGACCGATTGGTTAATGGCGGCTTGCTCATCGCTCTTAGCACTACTATTGTAGGCGGAGGTTTGGGATATATTCTCCGCTTTTTAAAGGTGCTGTTTATAGGACCAGCCTGGGACGAATATATAATTAATATTTAACAAATTTATTATTATCCGGTTTATAAATAATGGCTAACAAATTACACATGCTTCTGACACAGGATGAAGATGAAAGCAAAGCTCTTGAAACAGATGTCATGCGCTTTATGGCTATCGTGGGGATAATCTTCTGGATAATCTTCGCTATGGTTAAAAGCCTTCCATTTCAAGACACTAAATCAAGCCAGGTAATTAAACCTCCTCCTGTAATAGTACCATCATCTGTCCCGACTCCAAAGCCTATTCCCGAACCAACACCTGCTCCTGAACCGATCCCTGAACCTGAACCGACTCCTGAACCAACGCTTACACCTGAACCACCTATGCCAGGCACCCAAACTCTTACTGTTAACTTTCGATCGATCGAAGAGCTGAAAACGTTAATGGAAAACGACAAAGTTGTAATATTTATTGAAACTCATTCACAAGCCTTTGATTTGACATTCAAGGCTTCCATTAAGGATGGAAGTTTTTCCTTCAAGGGAATTGAACGAAATAAATTGCCTGATAACTTATGGAAAATCCTCAGCGGTATTGAATACAATTATTTTAAGAATCTTATAGACCAGGCCTATCCAGTTGCCAAGGCATCACCTGTAAAGGAAGTTTATATTAACTTTAAAGATACTGAACTTGAAAGCCAAATTGACAGATTAGTAGCCGAACTCAGTAAGCAAAAGCGTTATGGTAAAATCCGAATTGATAAAACTGGAGATATAGAGTTTGATGAAGCCAAATAATTTTTTCTTTAAACTCGGTTAGATATCAGAGGAGCAATTTATGAAACTTTTGTCATTTTTTGTATCAATACTTCTTGTTGCAGGAATTATTTCTACAGCACATTCTGTTTCATCTTCTGTTGATGAGTCAATACGACAGGATATCTCGCTATGCTTTTCAGAACACATGGAGATTCCTGACAAAACCTTTAAGTATCAACACGAATTTGAAGCTGCCGCTGAAAAATATGACTTGCCGCTTCCGTTTATTCTATCAGTTTCCCGTGGTGAATCTTTTTTTGATTCTGCTGCTGTCAGCAGCGCCGGGGCTATCGGCTTAATGCAGGTTATGCCCGGAACGGCCATAAGATATGGTTATTCAGCAAACGATTTAAAGAATCCCAAAAAAAATATCGATGCCGGTGTGCATTATCTTAAAGACCTTTACGATGAATTCCAGGACCCGTATCTGACCCTGGCTGGATATTACTGCGGTGAAAACACAAGATCTCTTAAAAATGGTTCAAACAAGATTCGATCAGATTGTGATGAATACGTACGTTATATATATACGCACTTTGAGCAAGTTATGAAATTTGCCAAGACAGGTACGAAAGAATATGCTTCTGCCATACCAAATTTTGAATTGGCTGATTTTAGACATATCTCTGAAGTGAAAAATTTCATGGCACTAATCCGTGACAAGGTTGACGGTTTAAAGTTAGATATGTTCCGTGAAGAGACAAAGGATACCAATGGCATAATAATTTTTAAGTATAAAGTGTTGGTCAGTTTTAAAAACGGAAAAGAAAAATCAACGATTTGTAGTAAAATTGAAAAAGAAACAGGATTTAAATTTTGCAAATAGGAAATGGAAATTTGAAAATGCTATTTCATAAAGAAAAATATATAAAGATATTGCTTTTTATTTTCTGCAGCATACTACTCAACGCATGCGCTCACACAGGTAATATTTTTTCAAGTGATGATTACGATAGTATTTTTCGAAGTAAAATCCCTGAAAAGTTTGACTACAAATTAACAAACAGAAGGGCAATATCTTCTCTGGATTTGGATTCATCTCAGCTTTCAGAAGATCGAAAAGTCGAGTTTGAACTCCTTCGCATTATTCAGACTGCATCCAGCGAAAAAGAAATCTCTATGCTTTTAGACGCCTGCTGGGGCAACAATGAATTAATAAAAAACTTTTGTTTAAACTTTAAGGATATTGATATAAATATTCAGCCTGAATACATCGGGCCAATATGTTATTTGGTATATTTATCTGATGGTTCTAGTGCCATAACCCCTGATCCAATAATTAATAAATTGAAAAGTATTAATCTAAGAAAATGCAAAGGTTATGCGTTTCATTTTTATTTTTATTCTAAGATTAACCGCGGAGACTGGACCGATCTTGATTCCTTTCTGGACCATCTTTACTCCTTAACTGACAGAGAAACTTTTATTAATGACCTTGATTACATTAAAGATAGAGCTGATAACTTTAATAATAATGATATAATTCAAGGGCTAAGCAAACACTATTGGAAAGTGAAGTGGGGGGAAATATTTGATTTAATCTTGCAGGGCCGATACAAGGAGGCACTGAAACTAATGGATGTGTTTGAGAAACAGTTTCCAGGCATTGAACAAATAGAAGAATTTCAGGAAATGAAGAATGATATTTTAAATGAGTTAAGGCATTAATTTGAGTTATCTTTTTTTATACATAATATTCAAGCTTTCATAAAATACAATTCATCGATCATAAAACTCAGGAGGTGGCAATGATAGGGCGTAGGATATTGATCTGTTTTTTCGTCTTTTGTACATTATTATTATTCAAAGCAAATTCCCATGCGGAGTTTCAAAAAGGTGATGTTTTAATTTATAATACACCCGAATCACAATCAGCGCTGGAGGTTGAAGTTGGATCAGTTGACAACGGTATAGTTTTAGCCAGTCATTTCCAGATGTTAACTAAAAGAACAAGAGACCTGCCGTCCTGGTTTTATTATCGAACAACTAAAACGTCTGTTTTGAAACCAAATGGAGATGGCAATCGATCAATTACATTCAATAGTGATACAAGCCTGAATGTTGCTTCTGAGCCGTCTGAAGACCGTCTTTTCGGTTTGAGCTTGAAAGTAACGAAAAAGAAGGGAGGTATAAGTAAAGATACCTTCTTGATTCTCAAAGATCCTGGTGAAAACAGCTTGCCGCCGGTATATGACATGATCGGCTTTCTTTTCTCTTTTCACCTGCAGAATGATCTTAATTCAGTACCGGCCAGGTTTTTCCTGTTAGAAAAAGAGTTAACACCAAGAGTGGGTATTCGAAATATTGGTACTGACAGTTACACATCAATATACACGAGACCTGGCGAACCTTTGACTCAGCAATGCACGAAATTTGAGTTGTTCTGGCAAAACGAGCCTAATGAGCCCTGGTCTGAAGTTTGGATTTCCAACCGTGACAGGCTTCCCTTGAAAATCGTTCTAAATAAGATAATATTTAATTTCAGACGCAAATATTCCAATGAAGAAAATATAAAAAGATTGGAATGGGTCAAGTGGCAGGGTGAAATGGAGGGGGCGTTTAATGCTGCAGAAGGATATGAGGATAACAGAAACTATACCTATAAGGAAAAGCTTGATAAATGGACTGAATTTATTGCTGATTATAAAGATGATAATCCTGACAGCACAAAAGACAAGGACTTAAAGATCAAAGCACATGCGAGAAAGGAATATTGGCTGGACAAAGACATGGGACAATGGGCATCATGGCAGGAAGATATGGATGATGATTTTAAAACAAATATTAATAGAGATAGAAGGGGTAGGCTTTCACCAACAAAAATGAAAGAAATGTGGACATCATTTATAACAGATTATGAATATAACAACATTTACGACAACAAGGATGAGGATTTAAGACAACAGGCTCAACAAAAGGCCGATAAATGGTCAAAAATTATAAATACTTGGGCCGAACGGCAGAGAAAAATGAACGAAGCATTTAATGATGAAAAAAGAAATGAAGCTAACACTGAACTTTCATCAATAGAAAAAGCTAATGTCTGGGAAAAGTTCCTGACTACTTATATGAATGACAATCCTGACAGCAAAGATGACGATGAAATAAGAGAGAAAGCATCTGAAAGGGTGAAAAAATGGAAGGAAACTGACAGGGCGGAATGGAAGGACTACCAGCAAAACATGAAAAATGCTTTTGATGAAGCTGAAAAACAGGCAACAAAAGACGAGCTTTCTGCAAAAGAGAAGGTCGGACTCTGGAAAACTTTTATAGACAACTATAAAATAGACAATCCTCACAGCGAAGATGACACGAAATTAATAAATAAGGCTACAAATTATTATAACAAATGGATTGGCGAGGTGGAAGAATCGGAAGAAACCGAAACCCCTGAAGCAGATCCAGAAACTCCAGAGACAAAAACTGATATAAACTAATGGCGCAACATTTCGTGATACAATTACTCCGGTAAAAACCATTAGTTGTTCTATTCAATTATTACATACAAAAACTATAGACATATTTTTAAAATATGGGAGACAAAATCATGTTAAATATGTTTAATTTGAAAAGCCTGTGGTTGCAGAGACAGAATTCAACTCTGTCACTATGTATCTTCCTTTTGATCGCTGTTCCGCTTTTATCCTTTTCTATAAATATTACAGCAGCAAAGGCTGAAACTTATTCACAGGTTTCAATTAATCTTGAACTTTTTCTCGGCAAAGGGGGAGGAAATTCGAAACTTTTAGCACGAGTGCCGAATTCTATCTGGGATGCTGTAAATACTAGTCTTGCTGAAGGCCATGCTAATTTCAAAAAAATTAAATATAAAATTGTGCGTCATCATTTAAATGAAAAAGACAAAAAAGGTGTATTGTTAACTCCCCACAAAGATCATAAGGAGAATGTAAGTAACTTTTATATTCAAGCACAAAAGGAATGGGAAGAATTTTATTACTCTTTTTGTAAAAAAAACAAAGTTGATTTTTTATTTTTATGGTCTCCTGACATTGAAATTGATAGTAAAGAAGGAAAGGTTAGAGTTACAATGTATACATATTTTACGGGTAATAATATTGCAAAGCCCGAGCTTCTTGACTTGCCGATAAATGATAAAAGGAGACTCATCCAGGAAGTCGGCAGGACTATACATAATGATCTGGTAAAAATATATACCAAATAGAAATAGTGATTTTCTTTGAGCGTATTTAAAATTTATATTAATTTATAAGTGCAGATTCATATATGGGTAAATATAAGCTGTTTATAAATACTTTACGCCCCTCTTCCCTGAAGAGCAGTTTTGAGCCTGTTTTTCTGATTGGCGCCCTGTTTTCGCTTTCATTAAGTATTGCAGTTTGTCTTATTATCTTTCACATTTTCTTTACCTTCAACACCGGATTAATTGCCGCCATGCGCGGCGTATTCCCACAAATCATGGTTTATGAAGGTCCTGACCGGAACCCGCATTTTCTGAAGCCGGAAAAGGTACAGAAAATAAAAAAGGAAATTGCTCTATGTTCGGGAAAAGGCGAAGCAGTTGAGGAGATATTTCTGTGGGACTTCAACCTCTCTGTGATATCAGAACCCGGGAATGAAGATTCGGATGTTGTTAGCTTTAAATCTGCGTTCAAGGCTGTAAGCAGAGAACATTTGAAAAATTCTGGAATGGAGGGTTTTCTGCCCGGGAATATTTTGGAACAACTGGTGTCAAATGATAATGTTATTGCCATAAGCGAAGACCTGCGGGAAAGTTTGAATAACAATGATGTTGTTACTGATGGGAATATAATATTAGTTCAATGGGAGTCGGAAGAACCTTTGGAAGACTCTGATGGAGCCTTTGATGAGTATAATGAACCTCGCAAACTGGTCCACAAGATTAAAATCTTACATGAGTTTAACATGCTTGAAGGGAGTTTTTCCCGTCTAGTCATGGGCAGCAGGAATTTGCTGGAATTAATGAAACCAGGAACGCGGCAGCCCAATATGATCGGAATTGAGGGGCTTGATGAATCATCACTCAAAAAAATTCGGGATGAACTTTATGAAAGACTGAAATGGGATGAGTGGCAGAAAAACATGAAAGAAGCATTTGAAGATGCAAATGAACACGAGAAGAAAACAGAACTTTCAGCGGAAGAAAAGGCTGTTATCTGGAAGGATTTCATATCTATATATAAGGAAGACAACCCTTATAACAAAGACGATAATAATCTTTTAAAAAATGCTAAAGAAAAGTATAGCCACTATGCACAGAATTTTCAACAGGAAAATGAAGAACATTATACTTTTCAGGTTCCTTATAAAGTCAAAACATGGACCGACACCATGCCATACAAAATTGAAAGGTTCATCAAATACATTTCATGGAGCGCGCCGGTTGTATGGGGTTTGACTATTATTCCTGTGCTGATACTGATTGTGGCTGTCTTCGGATTTTATGTACAAAAGAAAAACCTGTACATCAACCTGATGCGGATTTTTGGATTACAGGTGCAATATGTCGGGCGGATGATATTTGTTTCGGGACTGCTTATAGGCATGGCATGCTGCATTGCAGGATTCAGTTTCTACTTTCTGTTTATGCATTATTTTTCAGAAAATATTGCTGCGGTTCTTAACGAAATTATTTCTCTCGATTTTTCCAGTAGCAGTATCTTTTCTGTTTTTAATATACTAAACCTTTCAGGCCTGAGTCTTCTTTGCGGTTTAATATCTTTGATACCTGCCTGCAGGGTGTACGACCAATCTCCGGCGGATCTTTTGATCAAATGACAAGAAGATTTTAAATATGTTACGGCTATACCGGATCAAATATATTTATTCAATGCTTCTGGGACATCAGTTGTGGACTTGGGGCTCTGGCATGCTTGTTCTTTTCTTTGCCGGCATTTTTATATATACCGGTGGTGCAGCATTAAAATTAATGAAGCATCAGTTCATTGAACTAAAGGCAGGTCCAATAGCACATCTCACGCTGAATTTTTCTGATCCGGGTATCGATATGAAATCCGGGTTGCTTGATCAGTTGAAAAGTATTCCAGGTGTGGAAAAACTTCGCTCCGCAATAATTATTGAAGATAAGATGAAAGTATGGTTGGAAGGTGATGAACAGCGCCAGAAAAAAGAGATAAAAATTATTGCTGTTGACCTGAGTTATCCTCCCATTCCTGTTAAACTTGAATATAAAGATAAATTAATCGGTGCGTATTGCGAAATTTTTGATTCTAGGAATTGCAGGATCTGCTGTGATGAAAAATTAGAAGATTATTGTCTCAAATTCCGCCAGATCGGTGAAGGGAAAGACAGGCTGGAAATCGATTGGGAATTCATTATCAGAGAATCTTTAGGCAACGATCTATATTTATTATCAATAGGAGATCCTGACATAGATGATGCTGTTTACGCATACAGACAGGCGCACAGTTTGGAACAGTTTGTTCCGGATTTTTCCACCTGTATTAATGAGTTTGATAAGGGTTTTCTTTATCAGGTAGTAAACTTCCATAGAATCAAGGAATATAGCAAAAATATATTCAGCAGCGTTCTCCTCAGCCGACCGCTTCTTCAGGACCTTGACCCGATGGCATATGACAACGACACAAAATTTTTTGTGGAATTGCCCAGCGGCAGGCAAATGGCTTTGACATCAAGCATAACATTTAACACGAAACTTGCGCGGCAAGAAAAAGACCGGAAGAGAGAAAACGACCGGATTATAATAATGGCTCTCGATCGTTTCAGGGAACTTGCGGGGACCAAAGGAAATAATTTCAATGCCATTGAAATGCGGCTGAGTGATCCGGACAAAGCCGAACAAACCGCGAAAGAAGTTTGCCAGATACTTGCCTCTATGAATCAGAAATACAAGGATATCAGGACTTGGGAAGATAAGATCTTTGATGGGTCCTTCAAGCTTATCCTTTTCTTCGACAGTTTCAAAATCGGTTTCCTCTCAGCTACAGGGTTAACCTGTGTACTGGCAATTCTGAGCATCTTTTATATTCTTTACGACAATACCATGCATCACCAGATGCTGTTGAGACTGGTCGGGCTTGAAAATCTCACCCTGCACTATGCAGCTATCGGTTTGTTTACCGCATTGCTTCCCGGACTTTTGCTGACCGGTTATTTTTACGCAATATACGCTTATTACGGTATTTCAGACTATAAAACTTTTGCCATTGCTCTATCGCTGCAGTTTTTCAGCCCAATCCTGGCCAGCTGCATATTGGGCGGTTATTACAAGAGTACCGCTCTTAATAATTTCTTAGAAGGCTGATTGTTTATTGAGGAAATAAGGCCATGATGCAAAAAACAAAGAATTCTGTTCCAATTTTAAGATGCTGTATCACAAAAACTTTTCCCCCGACAGATAGCGAAGAAAATGAGAATGTTGTTTTTAGGGGTGCTCGTCTTACTGTTAACCCCGGAGACGTAATGATGTTGAAGGGAACCAGAGGAGCAGGCAAGTCCACGCTGATTAAGATCCTTGGCGGTCTTATGGAACCGTCCCAGGGATATCTTTTCTGGGGAGACGATCCTATTTATATAAAAACTGAAGGAGTTGATAAGTGCGAAAATAATTGTACGGAATGTGCCGATGAAAATCTGAAAAAAGAGCCTTTGGAAAACCATGATACGTTGCGGGGGGAAAAAGTAGCATTTATATTTCAGGACCCAAACCTTGTTAATCATTTTTCTGCAGTCGAAAATGTTGCCATGCCGCTCATCCTGCGCAATGAAAGAGATGCGTATGAAAAAGCCAAATACTATCTCGGGCAGGTGGGACTGGATAAAGACTTTTGGAAAAGAGATGTTAAAACTTTTTCCGGTGGACAGAAACAAAGCGTAAATATTGCACGTGCTCTTGCATCTAAACCCGATCTGATTTTTGCAGATGAACCTTTCTCCCACCTTGATGACAAAACCAAAAAAAGTATATGGGATGGAATACATAAGTACAAACAACAGTGGCCTAAGATCTCAATGATTATCATAACTCATAATGAAGATCTAATAAACGAGCAGGGCGTTTTTTCTCCTTCTCCTCCAAAGAAGCGGATCGCCACACATATATGCGTATTGTCGCTAACCAGAAAGGATTTATTATACAGAGAGATTACTGCTGCTGAACGCCCGGATAGGGATAAGCCTTTGAAAGGTTACTGCCCGCGTTGTGATAAGGAGCAGAAGTTTTTACATAAAACAATTGGTGATGTAATCATAGATATATGCCCGGGCTGTAATGGAATTTGGCTGGACGATGGAGAGCTGGACGAGTTGTGGCTTCATATGGATAAATTCATGGATCAGGCTGTTGAAGAAAATGTGCTAAGACTGTTCAGATAACAAGAGCTTGTATATATAATCATTTCAATACCGTATGCAAGACAACACTTTCTTTTAAACATTTGGAGCAAATCTCAGTGAAAATAAAAATCCATGCTCGATTATATCTGTTATTTTTTATCTGTCTTTTCTTTCTTTGTTCCTGCGGGCCCAGCAAAGTCTTAATTTTAGGTCCTAAAATCAAAGATATGCCCGACATTTATCATTCACACGAAAATATTTTTGCAGCAAGCAAAAATGCTGTGGAAAGACTCGATAGGGACCAGATAAAAGTCGGTTCGAAAAACCTGAGTGTAAAGTTATTCTATCAAAAGGACGATGATTTTTATAATTTTTATGAAAAGGAAAAAAGCGCTTTTCTTTCAGAAATTGCAAGAAAAGAAAAAGTGGATTTTATTATCTTTTTCTATGTTCACCCCTCAACAGAAGGATACGGTTTTTGTTGTAGTTCATATGTATATATTGACGAGATCGGGCTGCCTAAGAATATTTTTCTGGTGAAAATCCCCCTGTTGTTCAAAAACTTTAAGAATGAAGCTTTTTGGGTCGGGAGTATTCAGGCAATTTTGAAAGACATTGAAAATGAATTATGATTATGAAAAAGGCACTAAATATTAGCTTTGTATTGTTTCTGCTTGTTACCTGCGCATGTGCCGCCAAACCGATTAGTATCAAATGGAATATAGTCGATATAGACAACGAGTCCTATGATATAGTCAGCCCGGGCGACAAGTCCTGTGACATAATAACTATAGATTCTAGGTCAAATACGAATAAATGGGCGCTTGATAATAGATTGGATCTTTCTAAAGAATGTGAATCAAGACCTGTAATAATGGAGTTAATGAGACTTGAAGATCAACAAATACGTTTTGTTTTGGATCTTAGAGCTTTCAAAAACGAAGATAAAATATGGGCCGTCGAGGTGAATTTACCTGATTTCAGTTTAAAGGAATATTTAAATTTTCAGTTTAACGAAGAGGATAGGAATATTGTATTTAGCATAAACTTTCCTGGAATATGCACGCATCTACCGGAGGATTCTGAAATAAATGTTGAATTCAGTCTATTTTATCTAAGGCATTATGACAACATTAACGGCATGGGAATAAAAAAAGAAATGCGCTGTTTGCAACTTAAGAAGGCGTATTTTGGCCGGTAGTTTCCGCTTAGAAGATTGCATGCTTTCAATGAACAAACGTTAACAAAGCAGCGGGTTGCGGCGCCTGGTTTCGTGGCTTCTTATTGGTAATTTAGCGGGGGATTAGTATCTCAAGGTATGCTTTTGTCATATGAACTCTTACATAGCTCTGAGATAGTTCGCTTAAAAGTGGTGTATAACTGTATTGAGTGTGGCGTAAATGACTATTGGAAAGCAAACGAATAATTGTAATTGAAAAGCGGGTTAGAAGGAGGGCGCAGATATGAGAAGGCTTATGTTTATGATGTGCCTTCTTGCATTTTTGGGCGGTGGCTGTGCTTATAGAGAGTACAAAGAACATCGCGTCTTAAGAACGGTCGATACACAGGCAAGGTCAGGACATTCTTCATCTTCTCCGAAAATATATTTTGAGCGCGATGACAGGGGATTCCTGGTTGTTGACGTTAAAAAGGAGACAGTTGAGCAACTTCAGGAGCGAGATAAGGTTATGTACGAAAGGTGCTGGGAAGTCCGTCGGCACGATGTCCCCGATAATCCAATTGAATTTTTGTTTTTTTTAGGAATTGAAGTTCCTTTCGTGATTTTGCAGGCGGTTCTTCAACTCGTCCCTGAACCTGGCTGCAACACTTGGACGGAATGGGCGGATTGGAAGTATACTGACAAATCACGCACTTCGAGTATGCCATGCCCGGGAAAGGTTTTCCTGGACTGTGGACCAGCTGGACGTTACGAACTGTTAACGGACAAATTGGGAAAAGCGAGGCTAAATATGTCTCCTTTGCTCAATCATTTAACAAGAGGGCGCAAATGGACTATCAGCGCGAAGGCGTTGTGTGATGGAGTATCCGTTATCGACTCAATAAAACTTGATACCACAAAATTGGGGGTTACCTGGGACACACCTCGCACTCAGCCGGATTTTCCGGCGCATCTTATAGTCTCCGTTAAGTTCGTCGATCATAATGGGAACAACATTTTGGATGATAGGGAGACAGCATACCTTGTTGTTACTATTACAAATAATGGAAGAGGAGATGCGTTCGAAGTCGATGTTATCCCAAGACTCGAAGAGAAAGCTAATGGTGTGGTTTTGAGGCCAGCCAAAGGGAGCCGTATAAAGTGGATACCAAAAGGGAGATCACAAGAGTGTATTTTCAGGTTGACCGCCAAAGAAGAGGTCCCTGCTCAACCACTGGTAATAAGGATGTCGATTAAGGAACTGAATGGCTTTGAACCTCTTCCACTGAAGGTCATTTTGGCAACCCGACCCCTTTAGTGTAAACCAATGTCAAGTCTGAAATCAGGGGCTTCTAAGGTACATTTTACTATCATCCTGTTAAAAATGTTTTCTGGAAAAAGATAAAGGAATTTGGCTGGACGATGGAGAGCTGGACGAGTTGTGGCTTCACATGGATAAATTCATGGACGAGGCTGTTGAAGAAAAAGTGTTAAGAATGTTCAGATAACAAAAGCTTATATATAATCATTTCAATGCCATATATAAGATAACACTTTCTTGTAAACATTTGGAGTAAATTTCAGTGAAAACTAAAATCCATGCTCCATTATATCTGTTATTTTTTATCTGTCTTTTCTTTCTTTATGCCTGCGGGCCAAGCAATGCCTGCGGGCCAAGCAAAGTTTTAATTTTAGGTCCTAAAATCAAAGATATGCCCGACATTTCTCTTTCACACGAAAATATTTTTGCAGCAAGCAAAAACGCTGTGGAAATACTCGATAGTGACCAGATAAAAGTCGGTTCGAAAAACCTGAGTGTAAAGTTATTCTATCATAAGGATGATGATTTTTATAATTTTTATGAAAAGGAAAAAAGCGCTTTTCTTTCAGAAATTGCCAGAAAGGAAAAAGTGGATATTATTATCTTTACCTATGTTTTTCCTTCTTTAGAAGGATATGGTTTTTCTTATAGTTCTTATGCATATATTGATGATACCGGGCTGACCAAAATAATTCTTCCAGTGACAATCCCCCTTCTGAAGAAACATTTTGAAACTGATGGTTTTTGGGCCGTACATATTCAATTCATTTTAAGAAAATTGGGTATCCGCTTCACTCAAGTCGATCAGCTTTAACACTATGAATTAACAGAGCATTTAAGCCTTTTGGGGCAAAAAGTGGACGAACAAAAAAGTGTAATGTGTTCAGATAGATACCTATTCATAGCTTGAGTGAAGAGGATACCCAGTTAATATAAATTCCTATTATGTCTATTATATGCCGCATTCAATTAATTACTTTTGTTTTAATCCTTACTTTTTCTCCCAAGGTTTATTCAACAGTCTATGTGTATTCTTTAAGCAATAACGCTGGGCTTTTTGTTGTAGAACAGAGCAATTCTAAAATGAACGAACTGAAAACATTCAGTAAAAGTCCACATGCTTCCATGCTGAAAGAACTCCCATTTCTACAGGAGTTATTTGTTTCCGGTTCCAGGGAATTTACCGATGAAAAAGAAATTATTATCAATCCTTTAAAAAAAGTTGTATTTATAGCTTATGGCGCACAACGCAGGGAAATAACACATGATGACCTTACTCTAGAAATTGATTATCTTGCAAAAGGTGAAATTGTTAAACGGTTTTTAATTTTTCCAAAACGCCTGATTCATGACTTCTCAGAACTTTTCCTGTTACAATCTGTGACAAATCAATATGATACTTATAATTTCTATTTGTTGAGAGAAGGTGTGCCGCTCACAATGATGCTGGTTCAAGAAGAGGATAAAAAATATTTGTTGAAGTCGGATACTGACAAAATTGCATATTTAGTTTACAACTCAAACAGCGTAATATCACAGATAGACTTTTCTCCATGCAATGACCCGGTACTGCAAAAATATACCTTAAAATTAAGAAGTGTAAAGGAAAGCATCTCTGATGCTGGCCGTGAACATGTTTTACTTGACCCCGATAGATTTAAGACACTTTTTGAGCTGCGAGATCAGTGGGAGGAGGATCGCCCACGATCCTTCGAGTGCATTAATGGAACATTTCGGTACGTAACGTCCCGAAGTGATACTTATGATATTACACGTCAAGTTCGAGACGCTCTGAAGGAAAAGCTTCTTAGCGCAGACGTTCTTGTGTCTGATAGAGGGTTTCAGAATGTTGAGATCGTGTATGATGAGGACAACATGTCTTTTTCAACGGTTGTCAGAGAAGGATGTGAACTGCGATACAACAATGATGCCCCAGCTATTTCCAGCCTGCGTCAAAAAATAATGAACTCCCACCAGGATGTCAGGTTTGACGAGTCAGTAGAATGGAGCATACGGAACCATCATATGTTGGTTGGGAAAATTCACTTTAGATACATACGAACTGCAAGAGATAATAAGACGTTTTCTGTTGACAAGGAGTTAAGAAACGCATTTAGGCAAAAATATGGAAAAACACCTGACTACTATGAGTATAATGATTCTGGCGATACGGTGCGTGTCATCGGAAAGGAGGAAGACGTCTTTTTTTGGTTTGATGGAGAGATAGGAAGTATCCCACTCAAAAAAGAATCATACTGGCAGAAGCTTTCTCTGGAACTTGAAGCTCAAGGGAGAAGGGTGTCGAGAAGCATATCATGTACTTTTGATCCCTCCCCTCCGGCTTTTGAACTGACCTACGACTTCCAGGAATTGACAGACGGAACAGAAGAGGTGTCTTTTGATCTATCAAAAGATTTCGAAGAAAGGTATGCCATAAGGCCCGACAAATTCCACATGAATAGGGATTCAGAAGGCGTCACGATTAAAGGAACGCTTTCAAATGAACAAAGCACGCTGACGTCTAGTGATGTGAAACAAATTGTCAACAGAGCATTCTCACGATCATTTAATTGCTTTAAAGAAAACTGGAACATAGTTGAAGATAATGGACATTTTTACGCCACGGTGGTATGCCACCAAAGAATGGCTCTCGATAAAAGCGTAATTAAGGGAGTCCTGGACAAAGGATATGACATAATGGAAGACCCAGAGTGCCGGCTAACAAACCCGACTAAGATAAAGTGTTCCTTTTGGGGATTTAAAAAAAAGAAAGAGTAATACATTTTTTCAGGTCTTCCTTCTATTTGAGGTTAGGTATGATTTACAATAAACAAAATCACACCAAAAATCGTTTATTGAACAAAAAAAATTTATCCGTTTTTTTCTCTCCTTTTTTTATCGCTTTTCCTTGAAATACCATTTTCCCCTGTCAAGATTCTTCATGCTGAGACAACTGAAATAGATATTCGTGAACACATCAAGCATGCAAATACATATTTCTGGTTCGGAATTGAAGAGAATGGAAACATGGAATCATTCAGACGGGGCAATAGACATCTCAAAATGGCCAGAGAGCTGCTGGAATCATCAAATTTATCTAAAGATGCCTCTAACATTATTATTAAGGAGATTGATGCTCTTAGTGTGGACTTAGAAGAGCAGACGCGTGTTCATCATGATACTCTTTATGGTGTGTTTCCTTTAGTGAGATTGCTTGCGCCATCTCTTTTTATCGATGATTTAGCCCTGGGAACTTTTGAATTAATAGATGATCCGGCAGTTGCATCTATTACTGTTGCAGGGAAGGCTTTCTGTGAAAAAGTGTTGCAGAAATGGAGCTCTAGACCCCAGCTCAATGTGGTATTTACCAGTATTCCTGCCAACAAGGCTCTTGAGAATGAATTGCTTTATATTTTCAATTCGTACAAAAGATTTTATGTGCACAATTTCAGCTCGGTGGTAAAAGCCTTGTCTCCCTCGCAGATAGATCAGTTCCAAGCCTACGATATTACCCCCGTAATCAAACAGCAGCTATGTAAAGCATTACGCACTTCAGAAATTCTGATAGTGGGTGCTCGTAAGGTTGATATAGTAAATAATGATTATTTCTATGTTGTAGAAGGGCAACTATATAATATTAATAATGATGATCCTACTCATTCTTTTTTAAATATGGGATTTAGCAGGGATCGTAGAGTTCTGTTTTGGCCGTTAATTTACGGCAATTTAATACTGCTAATGTTATCTATTATAATATATTTGCTTATAATTCGTTTAAAAATGTCTGCATGGCCTTTGATGCCTGCCGGAATTGTAATCGCTGTATCAGGGTTCATAATGGGAAGGATAATATCACCTATCCTTATTTCCATGCTTGAATTTATTGCTCCGCCCCCTGAAACTTTAGCTATTGTTTCGTTCTGGTGGCCCTGCATTGCAGGGTTGGCTCTATTTCTTGTTCCCGCAATCTTTTATCGATTTATTTCACCACGAATTAGTGGCTTTGCTCCGACTTTTGACATAATTGGAAAGGAAGATGCGCTTTTTACCACAACTGCAATAGGGGTTTCTGCCTATCTTATCGGGCCATTATTCCTGTTCTTGAATCGGGTGGTTATTTCAGAGTTTTTGCCTGTTATATTATGCGGAGGGATTGCCTCATATATCCTTGGCAGAACCTTCTGCGCACACTATTCGACTCCTCTGTATGGTATTTTTGTGCCTATAACTGTGTTTGCAGGACTTGGTGCTGCATTTTCTCATTTGTCGTTGAGCTATTTATGGACTTGTACCGGCATTGTTACTTTTTTTGGAGCGATGCAGTTTAAGCTGGATAGAGCAGTGGAGCCGGGATCCAAAGATGAGGGAGTGCAAACTTCTAATATTCTTATCCCCGCCGATGCAAGTGAATTGTCAAAGCGTTCAGAATGTCCTCCATATAAAAGATTAGGCATTTACAATGAAGCATTTAAAAGTGTTAGACCCCTGCTTGAAGGTGAGACTGTATGGCTGGTACTCACTGGATCAAACGGTGTTGGCAAAACTTCGACCGCAGATGCACTTATTAAAGAGCTGAGAGAGATGCTGAAAAAAGATGGACGTTCAATGGTATTATTACAGGGGGAATGTCCTGAGAAAATAAGCAGCGTCAAACCATATGCTCCATTTACAAAGGCTCTGGCAAGACATTTTGGTATAAATATGCTTTCTCCTAAAGAAGGTCAATTGGAGCAGATAAATTCTGCATTGGAAGGTATTGTTTCAATGGTTCCTTTTGCAAGTTTTATATCTTCTTCTACAACAGAAAGAAGCATTCCTGCCAGTTCAAAAATGGAGATATTTATTTCAATTGTAAACAGAATAAAAAAACTGGCCCAGAAGAATCGTGTTGTGTTGTTTATTGATGACGTGCACTGGATGGATGAAGCCTCATGTGATCTACTGTCATTTCTGCTTGATAACTTTCCACCAGGCAGCCGGTATCCATTACTAATACTACTCACGAGTCTTACCTGTGGCGGTATTGTTGAGAGGATGAAGGAACAAAGACTCCCCATAGAATTGCCTGATAAGCAACAGCAAATAGACATTCTTGTATCTTGTCTTGGATTGAAAAATGAAGTTGCACATACAGTCACCGAAAAGGTTGCTATTACTTCTAATGATCAGGGGGGATTGTTCTGGCTGTTTAGAGCTGTTGCCAGCCTGGCTGAAAAAGGTTATTTAGAGAGAACTGAGGACGGCTTTGCATGGTCTGATAAATACGAGGGTGACAATAACCTTCCTATTCCAATTGACTTTATTGCCGCCATAGAAGAGCAGCTTAGCAAAGTTTCTAACCATCTTTATATTATACGTTGCGCTGCCTGCCTTGGGCTAAAATTCAGCGCAAGAATTTTGTCTGATAGCCTTAAAATTCCCCATTTTGAACTTCTCCAGATACTCGAACAAATTGAGAATGATACCGGCATCCTTTTTGATGATAATGAAATAGATGATATTTATGCATTTCGTTCAGCATTTGTATTGCAGATCATTCGAGAGAAGATGCGAATTAGCGGAAGCGGTCCAATGGCTAAGGATGTCCCGCAAATTAACAGGAAATATCATGCCAGAATTGCTTCTTCGCTGGAAAAAACAGTTCCATCTTCGCCTGATAATTTTTATGAAGTCGCTAAACATTATTATGCAGCGGGTAGAGCTTATACAAAAGAAGCATTTGATTATTCTATCAAGGCAGCCCATATGGTGCTTAAAGAATTTTCTTATAGACAGGCTCACGAGTTTGTGAACATGGCAAGGGAATGTGCTGAGGTCATTGGTCTCGAATATGATATAGATGCTGAGTATATCCTTATTGATTGTTATAGAGCCCATATTGAGAATGTTGGGCATAAAGAAATAGCCGATAAAGGGTTATCTTATCTTGAAACTCACAAAAATGCTTCCTTTGAAGTTATTGTTGCAGTTGCCAGGGCATGCTACGAAATGGGGAGGGATTCGGGAGATCAGAAATACTTTTCCGAAGCAGTTAGACTCGGCAGGTTGATTGTTGACAGGGCTGATACATCCTTTGAAGAAGCAGAAGGCTATCATTTTGTTGGAATAAGTCTTACTGATAGCGGTGAAAGAAGAGAAAATCTTGAAAAAGCCTTAAGCATAGTTGAGTCTCTGTCTGAAAAAGATATACTTGCTATAGCTCTCCAGGCCAGAGTAGCAAATTCACTTGCTGAAGAGTTGAGCTATGGAACCCAGGAAGATAAAAATAAGGCAGAAGAACTTTTTTATTTGAGCATAAAAATAAAATCCAAACCAGAGATACATGATCTTCCGGGTTTGGCTCGTTCCCATGGGGGGATAGCGCGACTTGCACTTAGCAAAGATAAACCCGATATCTCTACTGCGCGTAAACACTTTTTGAAAGATTTAGAATATTCAGAGAAAATTGGAGATATTGGTGGGCAATGCATGATGCATAGCATGCTTGGTGAGTGTGATATATTGGAAAAAGACTTTGAAAGCGCATTTAAAAATTATGAAAAATCGCTGGAATATGCACATGAACCCCCTAACAGGTTTTTCGCCTTAACCGGTCTTTTCATGTCTTCATGCGAACTGTCACGGACTGATGACCTTATAAGTTACACAGGAGAACTTTTGAATCTTTATGATGTACATAAAAATATTTCTAAGCCGTGCGCCATTACTATTAGAGATACAATTGAAAAATGCGAATTCAATATAAACAATAACTTGCTTGATAGATTGAAAATATTAGTAAATCAAGCTCTTGGAACTGAAAAGAAATAAAGAGAAGTCTAAAGAGTTACTCTCTATACCACTATGGCATATTTAGGAATGACAGCATTTTTTTTATTAGGGTTACTTACCATAATTCCTTCATTGTTACTTTCCTTTATACTTCTAATAAATAAATATTATAAATCTCAAAATAATATAATAAACCCATCTAATATAGGTATAAATAAAACTACATGTATTGATATTACTATTGTGATTGCCGCAAGAAATGAAGAAAAAAATATAGAAGATTGTTTAAACTCAATTTTGGCAGATAAAACTATTCCAAGAGTGATTGTAATTAATGATCACTCTTCAGATTATACAGCGGAAGTAACAAAAAAAATTATTGAGAGAGACAATAGAGTTGAAATATATAATTCCCCTCCGCTACCCCCTGGATGGCTTGGCAAAAATCATGCTTTACAAACAGGAGGATTAATATGCAATTCAAAATATATTCTGTTTACTGATGCTGATATTAAATTTAGCAAAGGCATAATTTCAGCAGTTGTTAAATATGCGGAAAGAGAAAATTTTGATCATGTCGGTGGAATGTTCGGCATTGAATGTAAAACAATCTCGGAAGAGATATGCGCTCCAGTTCTTATTGCTTTTGCGCTCGCCGCTCTTTCATCTACATCAAAAAATCTCGGGGCTGGAACAGGCGCATTCAATCTTTTAAAAACAAATGTTTATCGAAAAATTGGAATGCACTCAAAGATTTTTAATAAGGTTGTAGACGATGTGAGCCTCGCAAGAATAGTAAAAAACCATGGTTATAAAACCATTTTTTTAGATTTCTCCCAAACTGTAACAGTAAGACTTTTTGAAGGTTTAAAGGGATATCGGGAATTAATCAAACGTTCAGCGATACCATTTCTTAAAGGATCTATAGCTACCGCATTAATCCTTTCGCTTATTGCTTTAATAATGGATTTATCCATAGTAATCGCTCCATCTATTGGAACATTTTATTACATTCTTGCAATAATAAAAAATGACGTCAGACTCGTTTATATCGCTACCTTTGGATATAGTATATATTTTATTGGAGCATTGCCTTTTTTCCTTTGCAGAAAGAGCCATAATGGAAGATGGTTTTGGGCGTTTTTGTATCCAGTGCCACTTCTTGTAATGTGCCTTTCCGTTATTGCATCTGCTATTAATATATTTACAAAAAAGCCTCTAATTTGGCGGGGCAGAGAGTATTCTAATATAAAATAATTTTTTTATCGCTATGCATTGATTAGTGGAGGATTTAATATGAGACTGAATGCAGAAAGGGCACGAATGCTGAATTCAAGTTTCCAATGGATTCATTTTGTTCTCCGTAATACAGACATTGCTACCTTTCTTAATAATGCGCCATTGGTACTTAAATTTATTGATGAAAGTCATTTTACAGGGAAAGTATTTGGAGTTAACGTGAAACTTAATGTTTTAGGTAATGCTGATCCAAAACCTAATGGAGAAATTCATATTGTTACAGATGCTAGAATGCCTGCCGGTATAGGAAGAACACACACAGTAGCACATTATCGCTATCAATTTATAGACAATAATAAAACAATGGTTGACCTGCAATTTGATCTTGAGACAGTAGGACCATTAATGGCTATTTATATGTGGATTATAAAAAAACAAATCGACAGCTATATAAATAAGATTATGTCTCATAACGAAAAAGCAGCTAAATGGTTAGAGGATAACGATCCTTTGCTACAACAAAAATTAACTGAGGGACAGATATTAAGAATAGAAAATTACCGAAAAAAGTTACACGAAAAATTTTCTCCTGACATCTGCGATAAAGAAATAAATAAGGCTCAAGAATTTGTTAAAGAAAAGCTATATTGGGATCGAGAACTATCCGAGTTAACTGAACTTTACCAACAATTTCAAGGAAAAACAAACAATCTAGAGCACGAATTGATTCGTATAAGAGAAACACGTGATACTGTAGCTACATTGCTCATCACAAGAAGAATGCTTGAACTTATTGTTACTAATGTATGTGAAAAAAGTCTTAATTATTCTCGCGGCACGGAACCTATGGCTGGAGTGATAGATAAAATTTCTCGAGCAAAAAGCATACCTGATTATGTAATAACTTCAATGATTAATTTAAACCGACTATCATCCTATGGAGCACATCCAAAGGAGTTCTTGCCGAGACAGGTTCGTGAAGCTTTAATAGCTCTTTGTTCAATTGTAGAATGGTATGCAACCTATACAAAAATTTAGGTAGCATATCACATAACTCACTTAATATTACTATAAAATATATAGCCTTTATTTTTTTTGAAGCAAAGAATATTTCTGATAACTGATTAAATATAAGGTATACATAAATTATTATATTGTATAGATTTAAGATGATTAAAGCTCAAAATCAATAATGTAGGTGTTTTATACTTTTGAAAGCTAAGTATTTGAATAATATCATGGAGAGAAATGCTTCGAAGTTGCCCTGTCTAAATAATATAAAACCACAAATGCAACTTTCTTTTGTTCCTTATGGAAGCATATTAAGACCTGAGCCAGGAAAACTGGCTCTAGATGTTGGCAATAGGCTATGTCCTGGAATTGTTGATCATCATCAGCCCAATAGCGAAAAAGAATGCGCAACGTCACTTGTTTTGCGTTATCCTAATTATATAATTGATCACCTGAAGGGATATACCCTTGATGCAGTTACTTTTGTCACTCATATAATGCCGGATCTTGATGCCGTTACATCTGTTTATTTTAGCTACGCACTTCTAACTAAAGGACATTTCCCATCCTATGCTGAAAATATAGCTCATTATGTTAGAGATATTGATATGGGAATATTTTTCAGCCATTCTGGTAGAATAGTTTCGGTATACAGTATTTTTATAGGTATCTGCGAACTTATCAGGAGTGAAGCTGAGAAAAATAATTGGCCCGAAGATAGAATTTACAAAAAGAGAGTAAAATGCGGTTTTGCCTTGTGGGAATACGTTATATCTGAAATGGACAATAATACAGACCTGCACGATTTTTCTACCTTTGATTTGCCCAATCCTTTTCAAGATGCCATTGAATTATTAAGAAATGACTACCTGATATACCTTGAGGACCTGAAAAAAAGCAGAGAGATACAGAATGCAATCCCTTATAAGGACAAGAAAAAGTCGCATGTCGTCGATTCTATCATAATTAAAAATCCAAAAAGCCTTCTCTTCCGTTTTTGGGCACGCAGTGACTACAGCAAGTCTTCAAGAGGCAAAGGATTTATAATGCTTGCGGTAAATTATGATGATAACCGCTATATAATAAGCGTTGACCCTCGTTCTCCTTTTTATCTTAAAGGTCTGGGCGATATGTTGGAAGAAGCAGAAACTGAAAAACGCAAACTTTTATCCAAAGAACGACAGGGTGAAATTAGGTCCGGTTACAGCAGCCCCGACCCATGGTACGATGGTAGGAATTCACTTCATAATTTCACCATTATAGATACACCAAGAGGCGGCACAGTTCTTACTCAACATGAAATCCAAATGGTTATTGATAAATATTGCAGTATAAATTCAAGCAATTTATGAGGTAATTATTATACCTTTGAATTAGTAAATCCAGTCCTTATAACGGTTCTGTGATAGGACGGTCTTCCCAGAGGAGTTGGAGAACGATGCCGATCAGGATTGATACCATGAATTGGGAGAGGTGGACGGACCAGATATAGTAAAATTTCGTGCCGGTAAATAGTTCCATCGAAGTGAAATTCTCAATTCCAAGTAGTGCTCTTTCCTTCTGATGCTCTGATCCCAATATTTCTTCTATCAGATTGTCTTTGCTGTCAACATTCGCTCTATGCGTAATTTCTCCAATAGATAGAGAATTATTTGAATCTAACTGCTTGATTCCGGTAATTTTAATATCTTTAATATTATCTGCCTTCTTTTGACCGAACAATTTCGGATTGTCGGATTTAAGGAAACCTGAATTTTCGAGCATTGGCTTTGCCTGGTACTGCATGACGTAAAATCCTTGAACAAACGATATCAACATTGCAAACAACACCAAAGCGCCAGCCCTCCTGAAAACCACATTGTCACGTAGCTTGACCAATTTATTTTTTATATCCGTGAAAACGTACAAATATATCAGAACAAAAAGCACCGAATTGACGACAAAGATTCCTCTTGCCGTAGCTATTATCGCTGACTTCCACAGTTCTTCCGTACCCGAGAGCACCGACCACCCGAGCATTATCCCAAGGAACAACCTCGGCAGCACCAGCTTGAAGAGATTGATTCCGGTAATTTTATAGTGTGCGACAAGCGTTGCCAGCATCACTATTGGGATCCCTATGCTACTTAACCCTACGAATTTTGCCGGAGCATCAAGCAAGTTAAAACCAAAATCACCGAAAGGTATGAGTAACAGCAAAACTGGCAACAAATAGATAGCCGCCGGATGCAGTAGTGTCCGAAATGCGTTATAAATAGAGTAATTTCGCAAGAAGAAGGTAGCTGACTGGTTCCTCAGATCTACATCGTCTTTTGTAAACAAATCCGATCTGTCCCGGCTGGAAGCGCCGATACGGGTTTTAAACAAAACCAGCTCTGCTTCTTCTTCCTGTGATTTGAAAATGCTGTTACGAGATGCGAACACATCTTTATAGGATTCAAGGAAACAGACATTTAGCCACGCCTTCTCAGGATTTTTGAACTTGATCGGCAGGTTCGGCTTTTTTGTTTCCTGCTGATAATTTTTCAAGTGATATAGTTCCAAGAGGTAGGTGCATTTTCTCGTCAGGGCATCAAGTACCTTGTTGTCCTGGAGTACAGGCTGGAGTTGGAAGAAGTTTTTATCCTCAAAGGTGCTGGCGAATTCAAGCTCAAACAGGAAATCAAGCAAAATCTTTCTGAAATTTATCTTATTTGTGGTGAGAATTTCTCTCTTAAGTTCCCACTTTTCTTTTTCGATTTCCTCGCTATTCTTTTTATAAGAGGGGAATCTAACTTGACGCCCTTCATTAATGATTTCAAAATCCTTCTTTTTGCCGCTCTCCTTGAATAGACTGTCCTCCACAAATTTATGATCATCGCTGATATTGATTCCAAAGTACTTGCCAAAGGCTCCACTCGATAGTAGTTGAGGATCAATCTGGAGATTGCTCTCAGATTCTTCAGTCCCATTTTCTAAAAGTTCTCCGACATCCTTCTTTAAAGGCCATATTGGCATTTTCCAATAATTTTCAATCTGTGAGGAGAGCTTCTTCTGGTTGAGTTCGCCTTCTGCAACATAAAGAGAAAAGACTTTATGGATTCGCCCCTCCACGTCAGTAAAAGATACGGAGATTTCGTCTTTGCCAAAATAGATAGATAAGGGATATAGTTTTGTCCCATCACTCTTTTCGACAAAATAGCCCAAGTATTCGTAGAATGGCTTCTTTACATCGGGTGATTTAAATTCCTCTCTCTTGAAAAAGTAATTAAGTCTTTTCATTGTTTTGTTCAGACGAATTGGAAGTTGTGGATGGGGTAGCTTGTTGTCCGCTTTTCTTTGTGGTATCTGTTAATTCGCCTTTGCTACTCTTCTTTTTGAATTCAACATAGGCAACATGGTGTTCATAGGTATTCGCCTCTTGCGGGCCGCCCAAGTTGCCTTTTTCATCATAAAGATATACGCTATGCTTGCCTTTGCGGCTGAAATAAATCTTGATATGAGGCTTTTTAGCACTCAGACAATAGCTCTTTCCATCTGTCACTATCGAATATGATGTATTCTTATCGTCTTTCACCGTTATTACTGCACAGGTGTAATAGTATAAGCCAAAAGCGTATGCAAGTGCTGGAATAACAAGGACAATTAGCAAAAACTCTGTGAGCCACCATGAGTGGCCGGAAACTTTTAAATGTAAATAGAACAAGAAAGAAACCCCAAATACTGATATAGCCAACCAGGTTTGAGGAAATTTAAGCCAATTAAGTGACATCATCCAACCCCTTTTTTCACTATCATTAATTAACTCTCAATGTCTTAATTTTTTGTGTGTTTCTGTGGCAGATTTAGTTCTCTCAATACACATCACTCCTGTCTTTCAACTCCTCTATTATATACTTGCACGAGAATTTGCATTTCTTGAGACTCTTATCCTGCAAGCTGTTCAGTTTATTATTTATGAAGTCAATCTGGTGTTGGATCATGTACCAGTCTGCCTCTGGAAGCCAGATGAACTGTTTGATAACATTGTCAAGCAATTCGATTATATCTTTTAGGTCATTGTTGTCTTTTTTGTCATAAAAGATAGAACAAACATCATCATACTCGGTAAGGTAGCGCTTTATGTCGCTTTGAAGTTTCTGCAAACAATCTTCCTTGCCGCACTCCGATTTGTTATTCATGTATATTTTACAGCATAGTTGTGACTCGTTACAGGCTTCATCGTTGTCCCAGTCTGCAAAGAGCTTTTCATGTATAGAATCCTTATATCTCTCGAAGTTTGCGAACCTTGCATTTATAAAAGTCAGTAGCTTGTAAAGGAAAATTATCTGCCTTTTCTCATTAGTTGGATCATCTCCCGCGCTGACCACAGCAGACTCGTAATATTCTGCCAGCAAACCGCTCTGGGAATATTTCACCACGGAATCGTAAACAGCGGAGGTGATGAAAAACCAGGTAGTAAACGTATCATTTCGCTCTTTTTTCATTGCACATAGATCATTGATAAAATTAAAGGCAAGATAGGTATCGTCATCATCCAGAAAAAAATCGAGGAGCACAAAATGTGCGTCTTTAACTTTTTGGTAAACTAGGTCAAGATATGTCTCTATTCTTATATTGTTTTTTCCACGTATAAATTTTTTGTGATATTCTTTCTCTGGTTCTTTTAATGATTCTGGTTCCTTGAATCGCTTAAACTTAAATTCTTCATACTCTCCTTTAAAATGTGAATGATCGTTTAGTGGGATATCCTTTTCATACTTTTCATAAAATCCGCTCATCCCGTTTTTTTTCTTATAAACCGCATTTCCCAGCATTTGTATTTCAAAAATGTCGCAAAGACCAAAACCATTATCTTTAGAAAACAACAAATCACATAATGATTCGGCTTTGGGAGTATTATCTGTATCATTTTTAACTATAAACTTGTTGTCAGACCTGTTGTCTATCAATAAAAGTTTTATCTTCTTGTCCTTGCCCCCTTTCTTCAATTTTTCACTAATTTCATTCTTTGCATCGACTAATTCCTGAAGTGGAAAGGGGATTGGGGCACGGAAAAGTTCTAATGGAACGCTATGAGCGCTTTGCTCCTGGTTCGAAGTGCCTTTAAGATGATCGTAAAAGTTGTTAGTCTGATGTAAATTTTCCCACGTAATCTTTTGCTTACCCTTAGTAATAAAAGCTTCATTCATCAGGTCTTTAGGAGCATTCAAATCAATATGAATTTTACTAGCATTTTGAAAATCATCATAGAATCCAACAAATATTTCATAGAACCTGGCACGCCACCTGTAGTAACCCTTAAATTGCGATATCTCCTTAATTGCCAGAATTGCCTGCAAAATATCATCCGATAGCTTCTTGTTATAGATATCAACAACATTGATGACTTCCTTTTGCTTTAAAATCAGTTCCAACATTAATAATGCCTTCCCCATCCCGCCAAAATTCGGGTTCCTGATAAGGCTTTTCGCATAGTATGTTATATCCCTATGAGGTCGGAAGGGATCCGGTTTGTCTGATTCGTTAGCAACCAGAAATATTGTGTTAAAATTAAAATTGGAGTTTTTGTATAACTCATTACGAAGGCTTTTAAGTCCCTTTGGGATCAATTGACTATTTTCAAGTTCAAACAAGGGGCACAGAACTATATTTGTATGATCTGAAGAAGGTTTTTCATGTTCGTTGGATAGTTGATGGATTTCCAGATTGAGTTTTAGTTCCCGTTCCTTTATTCTGTTGCTCACAGCACTTAAGATAGTATCTATTATCTTGTCCCAGATACTATTTGTTTTGTTGCGCCAAAAGTGGACTTTATTAATCATCGTGTTGTCGTCCTGTGGTGGTGATGTGAGGATTCGTGGCCCAGGAGGGGCCACGCCTTTATAAGTTGATCAAATTCGACTTTTTGCGCCTTGGGCTTATGTATACTTTCTCTGATTCGGTCAACAAGTCGATCGGTTAAGATGTCGCACCAAAAGTGTTTCTTAGGAAACATCGGAGGGACAAAAGGAAACAAGAGCAAACACTTGATCTGACCAGCCAATTTATATGTGGCAAGAAATCCTGAGGGCCGCTGAGGCCGGGAAAATGCTTCAATGATCCACAAGTCAGCCTTTAGTACATCATTTGACAGGACGAAAAAACCGTTAATATTTATCCATCGGATATTCTTGGTGCCGACAGCGAGTCTTGAGCATTGCGTGAGTGGCTCTGATAGAAGTTCTGTTGTTATAAGATTAATCCTCATCGATTTCTTTTGGCTTTCTTCCTAAAGCAATATCTTGAATAAAATCTCGAAATTTTGAGCAGAAGGAGATAAATTCATCGGGCTTGTAGTTTTCAATGTACGAAGGTAAATTGGCCAGGTATTCTTCCAGAGTCTTATTAGCTTCCCCCCCCCAATCAAATTCTGACAAAATCCAGTCCTTCAGGTTCTCTTCTCTTCTTGTCAATGTGTTTTCTGCCTCTTGCAAAATATTGTCTGATTGCTCTCCCGTGCACAAATATTTTATGCTTGCAATAATATTATTCTTATCTTTTATGTTTAGCGGAGATTGACCAGCATCATACAATTGCACCTTAAGATAGCCAAGCAAGATGGAAACCATGTGCAATATCGTATATGTTCCCTTAATACCGACCCACAAGTCGTCAAAAGCCTTATCAAAGCCAGCCAAATTATTTTCAAGGCTATTGACCATCCCCCGGACCTGTGGAAGGATTGATCTGTCTCCACCAATGGTGTAGTCAGTATATTGGCAACCTGTAGGAAATTTTAAGCGATCCGGGAGCTTCAGGATAAAGGAATCTTGCTCATTATTATTGGGGGGCCATTCTATCGCTCTATATAATTTATTAAACTCTTTTGGCGCTTTAGTTTTTAATTCATTCTGTAATGCGCTTTCGTTTTCTAAGTTTTGAAACGCTTTGTCGACTTCTCCGATTAGCAATCGATTATCCCAGTGCAAAGCGACCAATATTTTTCCATTATGATTACCTTCGCCAACAACCAATCTTAACACATTAAGCAACTTAATAATATTAAGGTTTTCATTATAAAACTCTAATATTTTATAGGCAGAGTTCGAAGCATTAGTCGACCCGGAGTAATTTCCTATGTGTAGACCATCACCGGAAAGTACGATTAACGTCCGGTTGTCTTGAGAATGTGCTTTAAAACAATCAATTTTAACACCTGGAATTTTCTCACAAGACTCAAACCAGCCGTTTTTCCAGTCGTTGCTATATTCATATTCTTTATTATCACTTGTAACACGAGTTACCAAAATCAGAGTTTTCTTCACACCTTTGGTTCCCATAGTTTTTATTCCCTGATTACGCTGAAAAAAGTCTATTTTGAGCCGTCATCCTGAAATAGCTATATAAGTTTCGTATGCGTAACTTATATATTACGAATATGTTTATGTTATAGCTTTAGATTGACTCCGATTTTTTGCAGTGTAATCATTCCCTTGCATGCATTAGTATATACGTAAGCAGAAATTTGGTGCTATGTTTACCTGCGAAGGATTGACTAATGTCTGAGAATGGCACATATTTCACCCCTTTCGGAATTTCATCGGGTTTCCCTCTTCCTGAGGTAACAATTATAAAGGGGATCCTTTCTTTCAACTTAAATATCCAGCTCTCTACATCGTCACTTCCCTTCCAGAATTTTGCATTGACCATTTTATCTATTACTCCCTGATGGATAATAAGCACATCTGCCATAAGAGAACTATAAGTATTAAAACCTTCTTTGCTCATCATATACGGGTCTTCATCATAAATATGTATCTTTTGCCCTGCTGATGAGACGATTATTGGGCTTTTCATGTCGTCATTCTTGATTAATTCAGCTATATTTGTTATATTTAATTTTTTTAGTTCGCTGCCGATTTCCTTGCCTATCCGTTCGTCAGCAATAGCAATTCGAAGCAATCCCCCCTCTATCAACCACAACGCTAATTTTTTCAATTGATAGTCATCTGTTGGAGGAGAAGCCAGAATGTTAAAATGCGGTGATGCGCCACTTAGTTCTTCTGAATAGATGAGTCGCTTATCACTGACAAGATTCCTCAGTTCTGCGCTTTTCCCTGGTCCGTGACGCGGATAGGCAATGACAGGCAGGCCGTCCTTTGGCACATTTTCGCGAATAAGAACATCCTCAATGATCTCTGACAGAATACTACCGCTTTTACTATTACCCGTTTTTTTCAGACGCTGCCATTGATCTTTTGCGTCGGGATCAAAATTGTTTGAAATCTGAACAAGAGGTGGAATAAAATAAGAATAATAATCCTTAATATAATCAGAATTGTATTGATTTGTTTCCTCTGCTTCTGTCAACTTCAAATAAAGATGGAACTTCTTATCTTTGACAATATCGTCTCCTCTTACCTTATCCCTTAAATGCTTTATCCATTGTACATATAACCAAAGCCTTAATTCAGACTCTTTTAATTTCTTTTTAAAATCATCCAAGTCAAGTACTGCAATTCTTTTTCTCATGTACGGGCAAGAATCTGTTGCATCATTAAAGGCTGTTTTATATCCGACCCAGAAAAGTCGCGTAGCCAATTTTTCGAGCAATATGCCCTTATTATCCACTAACTTTTTTAATATTTTTTTTGTACTTGCAGCATCAGGAAACAAAACCATAAATTCATAGTTAGCATCTGCGGTATCCATCAAGGAAAACTCGTCTACTGTTTTCTTTAAGACAATGGAATTTCCCTCTGGATTAGGTAGTTGCTCCTCCCCGCCACGCATATCAACAATAGCCACATCCTGGGGCATTGGAAGATGAAATACATATTTAAGATAACCATCGTCGGTAGTTTTTGCTCTAATAATCTTTTTATTATTCTCCCCTTCCTGGCCAAGCAATTTGTAATCAAACTTCTGTAAATACGCAGCAGAAATCTTTATTTCTGCAATACCCCAGTTTCCTTTTTGCACTTCGCCGATTTCGGTTATAATTGATTGTTCTATCGCATTATTAATCTTGGCAAGCAGCCCGTTTTTGACTTTGCTGACATTGTCCCAGATTTCTATGTGATAGCTTTTCTTTTTCTTTTCAGCTTTTATATGAATTTCCAAATTACCATTACCGCTATAACTGTGCTTTGCTGCATTCCGTATAATATTTTCCAACATTACATAAAACGCCTGTCTGCCAGTGACACCACCAGCTACAGATATCCATATGTCATTTTTCAACAGGATTTTTCTCATTTTCTCATTTTCTCCTGCTTTGGAGGGACCAAAGACATGTCCGTCTTCAAAGTGGAAAAACACTTTTAGTTTTTTGTGGTCCAAGTTCTCAGAAGCACCTATGTATCGCAAGAGACATATTTGCTGAAAATAGTCATACATCAAATCCTGTAAAAATCTGGTGGGTAACGACCATGAAGGCCAGTCTGTGGAGATTTGAGCAAGAAAATCCATCCTTGCCCGCAAATAACTCAAAAAATGCTTAATATCATCGCCGTCAGTGCCATTACCATTCTTTTCCAAATTAATTAGAACATGACTGCCTATATTGTGTGACATATTACGGGACATGATGGCTGCAATGGCTGCTCTTAGTGCATGTTCTTTAACTGACAGAACTCTTTCAATTTCACTAAAGGCAGTTCCAAATCTTGTGGCGCACCGCTGGAAAACCTTGGTTACAGTGTTTGGCCATTTATTCTTGCAGAATAAGCTGAAGCCGCCAAAAGAATTGCCATTATGTGTCAGTGAGGGAATGTAGTAAATGTACTTATAGGGTGTTTCAGATATACCGTCTTGGCAAAAAAGGGATAAATATTTTGCAGTCTCTTTGGCTACGTTATCGTCTATATCCTTTATTAAATTTCTCTGACTTTCTGTAGTAAACTCTAATCGGATTTGACTTAAGAGCTTGTTTAGATATACGATATATTTTGGCTTATTATTTTCCTCCAGGTCCTCATAGACCCCGATGACTATCTCCGCAAACTCTTTAATATTATTTAGTTTCGGATCAATTTTTTCAACAAACTTATTAAATTCTTTGGCCTCTTTTTTTTCAAATCTGATCGGCGATTTTTCGCCTTTAAATTCAAAAATAAGTTCCTTGACATCAAATTTAATTTCTTTTGCTTTTTGGCGATAGGTTTCCCCCCACTTTTTGATTTCATCCTCATATTTAGTATAATACGGGTCGATTGATAGGTATCCTCCTACATCCTGCTTATCATTAGATGTATTTTTTCTCAGGAAGTTTTTTTGTAAGGAATCGGAAGAAAAATAACGAGTCCAGTAAAGCCAATAGGCCAACACAATATCTTTTTCGAATATCGGGTGAATCCCATTTACATATTCATTGAAAAAAGAATGCATCAAATCCTTGACGCTCTGTTTATATTCTTCCTTGCTGGTCTCTTCTTTAAAATTTTTAAATAAACGCTGGGTTTTAGTGGCAACAAGGTCGTCCAGTCTGTCAAGCAATATCTCATTCTCGAAAATCAAAAGTCTCGAAACTAATTTTACATAAAATTTATTAAGACCCTTGCATAAACGGATATCAGCTTCTATGAATTCCCCCTTTTCCTTGAAAAACAGAATATTTGGAAAATATTCCAGGGTCCCTCCAAATTCAATTTCATTATACTTGTTTGAAAATATGAGACATTCTTCCCAATGGTCCATTTTGTATTTTTTGAAAAGAGTTGTGGCAATCTTTTGGGTATCAATTTCTGTAAATTTCTCGTTACCTATAACGAATTCACTCTTCCGTGAAATTTTTTTTATGAGGTTACAAACCTGAGACTGGAATTTTTTTATCGCATTTGAGGTGTCATCGTTTAAAGTAAGTTCATCTTTGGTTGCAGGAAATCCTTCATGGCAGGATGCGGGGATATGCAGAATGTTAATTTTATCCAAGGCATTCCTTGAATCAACTTTCGTTAATAGGATTACTGTGTCCTCATTCAAGCTTCCGAATAGCTTATACCAACTGATATCCGACTTATCCTTCTTGCAAACATCATTATCGCTACTATTTTTAAGCGCATTTAACCTGCTTTCCAAGAATAAACTGTAATAATTGATTATAACCCAAATACCATTCTCTTTGGTATATTCAAAAAAATGCCCACAGTATTCCGATAGCAGCTTTTCTATCTTCTCTTGAAAATCTCTTCTTTCTTTTTCCTCCCTCTTCTCTCTCTCGCCTTCATTTTTTCCCTCCGGGCAAAGCACTCTGAAGCGGTCAAATTCTACGCTTTCCAAATGTTTATTGTATATATCCCACCTTTTGCAGCAAAATTCGTTCAGATAATAATTGCTATCAGCATTCTTATCAGTCATAAACCTTATTCCTTAGTCATCCCGTTTGACGATAACTATCCTCCCTCTTGGATGTTTTCAAAACATCCAAGAGAACTCGAACGCCTAATTCCTGAACGAATTCTTTAAAGGAGTCATGAAGATGTGGATAGTTAACAAGTTTTTCTTTAAGTCTGTCAATATATGTGCTGCTGGCATAAAATCCGAAAAATATTCTGTTCCGCAATTCCAGTATTTCACTGGTTGTCAGCCCTTTAAGCCTATAAAGCGGCTTGTCTGATGTGTAGTTATCCCAATCGATCGACATTGTCTTACCGACAGACTGTTTGTAAATATCACTACCTGGATAAGGTGTAAAAAAACTCATCCTGAGATCATCGATATAAAGTTGGTTAAGATTCTTATTGATACTTTCCAGATGCTCCCTGGTTTCCCAAGGATACCCTATCATTAAATATCCTCTTGTGATAATTCCAATTTTTGAGGTTTTTTCGAGGGATTCCTGGATAGACTCATAGGTTTTTTTTCTTTTGATCTTTTTGAGTGAATGCTCATCTATTGCTTCAACGCCAAAATGTATCCGCGTACATCCAGCTTCTTTCATGGCAGAAAGGAGCTCTTTATCTATTCCCTCTGTTCTGCATGCACAAAACCAACTCACCTTAATATTGCGCTCTATCAATACAGTACAAAGGTCAAGAACTCTTTTTTTGTTAAGATTAAAGGTTAGATCAGTAAAGAAGATCAGGTTGGTGCCGAAGCTGTCTATTAAATATTCGATTTCCTCAGCAACTCTAACAGGGTCTCTGTAAATAACAGCGGTGCCCCACATATTTTTGGAAGAACAGTATGGACAGAGGTGAGGGCAGCCTCTTGAATAAACAACTTGCGCTGTTGAACGTTGGAGGCTTGCAGTGGGATAATATATTCCGCCGCACTTGTATGTTTCCATATCCTGTTTTGATCTCAACGGATAAGGAAGATTATCCAGTTCAGCGATTCTTTTCTGTCTAGGGTTGATGACTATTTCACCTTCATTTTTGCAATATGAGATGCCAGAAACACTTTCGTAAGATATACCTCTTTGCAAAAAAGAAACGATCCTTGAAAAGGTGTTCTCTCCCTCCCCTTGAATTGCTATATCGATTGCAGGGTCGGCCACTTCCTCGGGTAATGCCGTAACATGGTAGCCACCAAAGATGGCTACAGTATGCTTACATTGTGACTTGACCAGCCTCGAAAGCATCTTAGCCTGGTTGAAATTATACGTAGCCGGTCCTATCCCGACGATATCCGGATTAAGTTTACCAACTCGCTTGCTAAAAGCTATTAGGTCTTCTGAGGGGGATGGTGACAAAATCCTCACATCATGACCATTTCTGTGCGCTACAGCTCCTACATATTCAAGCCCAATAGGCTCAAGGTGCGTTAGACCGCTCGTATATTTGGAGCCAGCAAATGGGGCAAAGAGATTTATCAATATTATTTTCATCTAACTATCCAGTATAAAAAACTTCTATTTCTATGGTAGCCGGGATTTCCCAAATCCGTTTCGTATAGTCAATATGCTCTTTTGTCAGCCAATTTTCCATCTGTTTTCTTAAAAAAGCCCGATCTTGCGCTGAAAGTCCTATGCGCAATTTTGTAAAAAGACCCAAATTAATGGATTGAAGGTCTTCGCGATAATCTATTTTCCGTTTCCATTTAAAAGCTGATATTTTGGTGATGTGTTGAAATCCTTTTTTTTCTAAGTACGTTCCCAATATATCAAGATTTGATGCAGAAATATCTACCTTGGGCAAGGGAGTTATAATTTCCCGGTTTTTAAAATATTCCTTCCAAAATCTATAATAGGTTTCGTCGAACATCTCTATCCCATCAAAGCGATTGTCGAGGTGGAATCCCCATTGGCTGCGCTCCTTTATAAAAAATAAGATGGTTGGCTTTCTTATCGCCCTAATAACATTATTTAACGCCTGTTTCCAATTTTTCATACAGTGGTAAACATAAAAAGAAATCGAAGCATCGAAAAAATTTGGTGGATAAGATAAGGGTTTGTTAAGACTGACATGTTCATATTTTATTGATAGATCAGGTGGTAGATATTTCTCTGCTTCGCTTAACATGGCTCTTGAACTGTCTAAACCATATAATTTACTATCAGGAAATTTTTTTGCTAACTCTATTGCGAATGGATAGGAAAATCTGCCAGTTCCCATTCCGGTTTCGAGAATTCTGTAATGTGTGGTCTTTTGAGTAATAGATTCTATAATCTCTAATATTTCCCCTGAAATTCCTTGCAAAATATCAAACGGTATGTAGTGACTATCAAGAAAATGTTCGGCAACTTCTTTTGTATTGAAAATATTCAGTACTTGTTTGGTTTGAATTTTAATTGTTTGTAATAGTGCCATTTTAATTCTCTGATTTATATGAAATTATTTTTCCTTGTTTTATCACGCCGATTCCCATAGGTACTTTCATGCCACCGCTTTCATCTATCTCAACTTTTCCGAATATGTCATCATATACCCCCATAGTTCTTATAAGTTCACTCGCATTCTTTATATTCCCTCCACTTTTGTTTATTGCTTCAACAAGTATTTTTGCAGCACTGTAAGCAAATGCACCATCAAAATTTGGGAGTTCGCCATACTTTTTCAAATACATTGTCTCAAAGGTTATGGCCTTTTCATTTTTGTTGAAGACATATTCGGGAGCTGCAATAATGACTCCTTCAAGCAACTGTGGAGGAACCTTGTTGGGGGCAATAAAACCCCATCCACCTGTGATTTCAATTTTTCCAAGCAATTTGTGCTGAGCAAGCTCTTTGAAGATGGTGGGATACACAAAACCAAAACCAATAATAATGAGGCTATCCGCTTTTGAATGCTTTATTTTATCAATTTTCGCTTTAAAATCTCTATCTGAAAGCTCAAATGGTTCTGCATAAGCTATCTCAATATTCATCTTCTGAAAGCCAGGGAAAAAGTAATCATTCATTTGTTGTACCGTACCCGCATGGTTAATGTACAAGACAGCAACTTTGTTATTTGCTCTGTTTTTTTGTTTATAATATTGCAGTAATGTTTCTGCTTCTTGTTCCATGCCTTCATATAATCTAAATGCATACAAAGAATCGCGCTGTATGGATGGATCCATGCAAAGAGTGGCGATGATTTTTTCATTTCTATCAGCAAGTGGGAGGACTGCCCTGCTCACAGATGTTGTAGACGTTATGAAACAATCAACCTGGTCAACAGAAATCAATTTATGGGCCACAGTTACTGCCTCAGCAGGCTTGCCCTTGCTGTCTCCGAAAAGCACTTTGATTTGTATGCCTTCTTTCTTGAGGACTTCCTCGGCTATTTCTATTGCCTTTCTTTCAACTTCTCCCAGATACCCTAAAGGCCCAGTCAACGGCAATATGGCCCCTATCTTTATAACTTGTGGTTCCTTGTCATTGGTACACGCAAAGAAGGTTAGTGCGAGTATGGCGAGGAATGCCACGGTCAGCCTGACAAGTTTATTCATTTTTGCCTGTTTCATTCTTTGCTCCTTTAAATGGATTTAGAAAAAAGTGGATCGTCTGGTTTTCACAAATCAGTCGTACAGAGTACGTTGTGTATTTTGTTGTCACCTCAAGTAAACTTTTTTAAAGTTCGCAAGGATCATGCCGATGCCTTGATTCCTCTTCGTGGCTATTTGTTTTAAATCTAATAATGATATACTCTTAATGCACTTTTTGATAGAATTATCAATCATTTGTTGTTGTGTCAAGATAATGCTATGAAAAGAATTTGAATCACCGAAACACGGGCGAAAATTCTAATTGAAAAAGAATTGGCAATGTGCCATATTCATCACATGAATGTGAATGATGCACACATATTGATTGTAGATGATGATAAAAAATACGCTCTTGAGCTGAAAAACAGCCTCACCGAAATCGGTGAAGTGGATGTAGTACACTCTGAGGAGGAGTTCAACACGGTTTTTGCTCCTTATAAGTATGACCTCATCTTTCTTGATCTGAGACTGAGGGAGGCGAAGGAGGGGCTCGACCTTCTCGAAAACATAATAGGAGAAGACCCTTTATCCGTTGTCATAATAATTTCGGGGTACGGGGACATAGCAACTGCTGTTGAGGCACTGGATAAGGGCGCCAAAACCTTTCTTGAAAAGAGCAAAGTTTCTCCCCAGGAAATATGTATACGAGCTGAACACGCCCTTAAGGAAAGCGTGCAGGAAAGACGGATCAGGCAGCTCGAACGTTCCAGTGAAATTGATGAATTTGTGGGGGATGACACTAAGATTCAGAAAATAAAGGAATTGATAAATGGTGTGGCTCAGGATGGAGAAACAACAGTACTCATAAGAGGAGAAACCGGCACAGGCAAAGAGTTGGTGGCAAAGGCCATACACAGATTGGGGGTTAGGAGTCAGTGGCCGTTTGTAACTACTGCGCTTGTAGAAAAAAATATTGAGACCATCGTATCCGAACTTTTCGGACATGAAAAAGGAGCTTTTACAGGGGCTGTTGACAGGCATTACGGATGTTTTGAAGAAGCTCACAAGGGGATTCTTTTTTTAGACGAGATAGGGGACCTGCCAGTAGACATACAGGCTAAGCTCCTGAGGGTTATTGAAGAAAAAAAAATCAGGCGTATGGGTGGCAACAAAGATATCAATGTTGATGTCCAGGTAGTGACAGCAACCAACCGTCCGCTTGAGGAGATGAAAGATGACGGCAGGTTTAGGGAAGACCTATATTACAGGCTCAATGTCTTTCCAATCCATTTGCCGCCTTTAAGAGAAAGACGGAAGGATATACCGCTGCTGGCAAAATACTTTCTTAGCCATTTAAGAAAAAAGGGTAAAACCCAAATCAAGAATTTTACTGATAATGCTGTTGAGCTAATACTGAACTATCGATGGCCTGGGAATGTCAGGCAATTGCAATCCGTGGTGACAAGCGCTGTCCTTGTTTGCGGGCTTGAAGGGAGCCAAAAAATAGCAAAAAGACATATTGAGCCTTTACTTTTGCCGCATTATGCACTGCATGGTAGCGATAGCCAGAGCGTATTCAAGACGCTTGCAGAAACCGAATTAAGGATGGCTGAAAATGCTCTCATTAGATCCGGAGGGAAAAAGACAGAGGCATGGAAATTGCTTAAGTACAAGAACAGGTTTTCAATGCTGAGGAGGGTGAAACGAATTATGAGCGAGCATCCTGACTTGGCAGAACAGTTTCCAGAGCTAAAAAAGAGCTATTCGTGAACAAGACTTGGAATGTTTGAGGAGATGTGAAGGTGAGAAAAACACTGATTGTTGATGACATACCTGAATATGTGGACACGATGGAGGCCTATCTTGAGGATAGATTTGATGTCCTGACGGCACAGAGCCTTGAAGAAGCGAAAAGCCTTCTTAAAGAGAATCAAATCGACCTTGCCATCATCGATATACGCCTTAACGAGGAAGATCCTGATAATAAAGAAGGCCTCGATCTGTTGAAGTGGCTTAGGGAAAGAATGCCGGAAGCGGGCGTTATTGTTATGAGCGCTTACAAGGAGTTTGACTATGCTGTGGAAGCGCTCAATGCAGGCGCAGATTATTTTATGCGAAAACCGATTGACCCTGATGAACTGAATTCAGTCATCGATAAGATATTCTCCAAGGATAGTAATGCAAAAAATGAAAGCGAATAATCCAATACTCCATTATTCCAGTCCTCCAATACTCCAGGTATTTATATGACCCTTCTTTTGCAGCTCATTTTGAACGGAATCGTCAATGCCGCAATTTATAGCCTCTTGGCCGTGGGATTTGGGCTGGTCTATCGTTCACTTCGCTTTTTTTACATAGCTTTTGGAGCCGTCTATATTGTTGCTTCCTACGCTGTATTTGCATTGGCCAACATGGCTGGACTCCCTTTGCTTGTTTCGATCATATTGGGTCTGCTCATTGGCGCGATATCGGGCGTAGTGATGGATAAGTCTGTATATCTTCCCCTTGAAAAAAGAAGCGCCTCAACAGGGGTGCTCTTCATCGCATCTCTCGGCATCTATATTCTGGTTGTAAATCTTGTAGCTCTATTTTTCGGCAATGAGGTAAAGATACTATCAATGGGAATAGAACCGTCATTCTCAATAGGAACTCTCGTGGTCACGAGGATGCAGGTGGTGCAGTTTTTTGTGGGCTGGATAGTTGTTATCGGGTTCTGGTTTATCATACGAAAAAATAATTTAATGAAGGGCATATGGGCAATGGGTGAAACGCCCGATCTTGTGGTGGTGCTCGGTCTGCCTTATAAGTTTATGAGGATGCTGGTTTTTGCGCTCAGTTCGGTATTTGCGGGCATTGCATCGCTTCTGACTGCACTGGATGTCGGCATCGATCCTCATGTCGGTATGCATGCCCTTCTCACCGGAGCAGTTGCAGTCCTTGTGGGCGGTGTAGATGTGTACAGGGGATGGATCGGAGGGGCAGTATTGCTTGCTGTGCTCCAGAGCATTGCTGTGTGGCAGTTTTCTGCGAGGTGGAACGATCTGATCACCTTCGGTATCCTGATTATTACGCTGTTGTTCAGGCCGCAGGGTCTGTTTTCTCCTAAGAGGCGAAGGGAAGAGAGATAATGAATTATATCCTGCATCTGCTGATAATGATCGGGATCTATATGATTCTTAGCTATGGGCTGAACCTGGTGGTGGGATTCGGCGGGCTACTTTCTCTCTGCCATGCAGTGTTTTACGGCATTGGAGCGTACGCTTGCACACTTCTGATGATGAAGTGCGGATTGCCTTTCCTTCCGGCTATCCTGCTCACAATATTAATCACCGGTATCTGTGCGTTGATCGTAGGTTTCCCGGCGCTGAGATTCCGAGGGGATTCTTTTGTAATTGTAACGCTCGGCTTTCAGATGATTGTTTTTACAGTGCTATACAACTGGGTTGATCTCACGAGGGGACCCTATGGCATTCCTGGAATTCCAAGACCTGTGATAGCAGGTTACGAGTTTACAACTCTTCCCGAGTATCTGATTATCGTGTGGACTTTTCTTATTTTAATAGCGGTAGTCTTATTCATAATCTACAAATCACCCTTCGGTCTTGCGCTCAAAGCCCTCAGAGATAATGAGATGGCAGCCGAGGGGCTTGGCAAGTCGCCGGTGCATCTTTTCCTTTATGCATTTGTTATCTCCGGCATGACCGCATCTGTGGCAGGCGGCTTGTATGCCACGTATGTCACCTATATTGACCCAACTTCATTTACTCTTGATGAAAGTATCTTTTTGCTCACGGTACTGCTGGTTGGAGGCACGGGGAACAGAATCGGCCCCTTTGTCGGAACTGTGTTTATGATCCTTTTACCGGAGGCATTAAGATTTCTCGGTATGCCTGATGCTGTGGCGGCCAACGCAAGGCAAATGATATACGGTCTTACTTTAATTCTCCTAATGTTTTTCAGACCACAGGGAATTGCGGGAAAATATATGGTTAGATAGAATGGAATGGTAATGATGGGGTTGGGGAGTAATGGAGTGTTGTCCTGATGAGAACAGAAGGGCTGAAGATTAAAAATCTGAGCAAGGCGATGAACGGCCTCAAGATTGTTGACCGGGTGACCGCGACATTTCTTCCAGGCAGGATAACCGCCCTGGTCGGTCCCAATGGAGCCGGCAAGACCACCTTATTTCATCTTATCACAGGTGAATTGAAACCAGACATGGGAGAGATATTTTATCGGAAGAAAAAGATAGCTGGCCTTCCTCCATACAAGGTTGCACGGAATGGAATAGGAAGGCTTTTTCAGGACGTGAGAGTATTTGAAAACCTTACCGTCTTCGAAAATGTTGCTTCGGCATGCTACAGCGAAAGGTCAGAAACGCCATGGTTTCCGTTTCTCCACATAAAAGGTTTGCGGTCCTTTAATAGAGACATTGCCGACAGGGTGATGTTCTGGCTTGAATTTGGGGGACTTGCTGATTTGAAGGACACACCTGCGTCTTCACTTTCTTATGGACAACAAAAAATCCTCGCAATTACCAGGATTATGGCGGCTGGTTTTTCTATTCTGCTTTTGGATGAGCCAACTGCGGGACTTAACCCTGTAATGATAAAAAGGGTGCTTAACATACTCAAAAAGATTATCAAAGAAGATAAGAGCAAAACGATTGTCCTGGTTGAGCACAACATGAGTGTAGTTACGGAAGTTGCTGACTGGGTTTATTTTATGAATGAAGGACGGATCTCTTTTTTCGGAAGAACCGACCATGTTCTGGGAGATCAAGAGGTAAGAGAGATCTATTTGGGATTATAACCGGGCAAATCAATTATGGAAATGTTACTTCAGATAGAAGGTATTGATGCATCATATGGAAAAAGGCAGATTCTGCACGAAATTTCCATGAACCTTTCACGTGGCGAAAAAGTTCTCTTGATAGGTCCTAACGGAGCTGGAAAGACAACTCTGCTGAAGACAGTTATAGGACTGTTGCCTCCCGGAAATGGCGCTGTCAATTATCTTGGTGAAGATATAACCGGCGATTCGGTGCGAACCAGAGTAAGAAAAGGCATTAGCTATTTATTACAAACAGAAAATATTGTGCCGGGACTTACGGTAGAAGAAAATCTTGCACTGGGGGGCTACTTTCTGAGTAAACAGGAATTGGAAAAGCGGAAGAACATGGTGCTTGATTCTATGGAATTCTTGAAGCCAAAGCTTAAAACCAGAGCCGGCCTTATGTCCGGAGGTGAGCGACAGGGGCTTGCGTTGAGCATGATATTGATGCGGAATCCGAAAGTCTTGCTTCTGGACGAGCCATCAGCCGGTTTAGCGCCAAAAGCAGCCAAAGAAATTATAGAAAGGTTGGACAAGATCCAGGCTGCTTTTCAGGTGGAAACAGTGTGCATGGTGGAACATAATCTTAAACTGGCCCTAAAATGGGCAACGAAAATTATCCTGCTCGTGCAAGGCCGCGTTGTCCTTGTTTCTGACTCTCCTAAGTCTTTCATTCAACAACCGGAAGAACTGGAAAAATATTTCTTTGAACAGGTGTGAAGGCATCAGTTCCCTTTCGCGATACATTCCATACAAACTAACCCAAATTCCAAGTGAACTCCTGCTCCTTAACGTTCTGAAATATATCATAGGCATTCATCCATAATATTTTTTTTATACTGCGTGAAATATTTTTCACGATACGACGTCTTTACTTCATAAATGATTAATCAAAGTCCGATATAGTTATTCTTCATATCATTTTTCCGTCTTTTTTCATGAACCGTGCTTTTATATGGGTAGTGGCAAGGTAATCACATAGCATGCGGGCCCGCAATGCGGTTAGTAAAGTCTTATGAAAAAGTTATCATGTTGTCATCAGAAAGAACGTTTGGGGAATAATATGAAAGCTAAAAAATCAAAATCCGCCAAGGAGATTCTAACCAGGTTTTACGAGGCCACGGATACCTTTTCCGAGTATCGTAAAAAGTCGGCAAAAGTGGCTCACGAAATGTTGGGCAAGGTACTGCAGGATGTGGAGTTACAGCGAGAACTCAGCATCGAATATGAAGTGGTGGAGATAAAGAAATATCCTGCCAGATTACCGTTCCCGGGCTGGGCGCGCCACCTTTCTTATGTGCTCACTGATCCGGACAACAAATATTCTGAACTGGTTAAGGAAAAAATATATAGCATGTGCCGCGATCTCTATCTGGAGTTTGTTAAAGAGACAGATGACCGCAACCTTACAAAAGCACTTAAGAGCGAGGGGAGTGTGCCGATCCTTTCAGATATGGCAAAGGACCTCTGGATAGGCGGTCATAAAGAGAAGCCACGTTCAGATGACCAATTGGGCAAATCAAAATTAAAGGAGGTGTGCTAATGGCTAATAAAAAGAATAATTCTCAAGCTGAAAAATTTGAGGACCTGCTGGATAAATTCACCAATGCGAATACAATTTCTTTAAAGGAAAAAAACTATGGTGATCTAGTTAGGGTCGGCGGCATTATTAATAATATTAGAATCATAAAGTCAAAAAGGGGCGATTTAATGGCCTTTTTTACCCTGGAAGATCAGCATGGAACTGTTGAAATCATAATATTTTCTTCAGTTTATGCAGCGGTTCAAGAAATTCTGTTTGAGGATAACGCTGTCATTATACAGGGACAGGTAAAAAGGGATGAGAATTCTGTAAAAATTTTGGCAGATACCGTAGTGCCGATTGAGAAGGCCGAAGAAACCTGATCCGGACCAGGTAGCCTTAGTTTTGAGTAGAGTTCAAAGTGCTGAACCACGATTTATTGAGGGCATTGACTCTTACCAATTCATGGAAGGAATTATATTAGCGGAAGATGCAGATCCCCTTTTTAAGGAAAGTGTATGATTTTTACTTACAGTTGAGACCGATCCAACAACTCTAAATGGGAGCAAGAATGTACTGAATACATTAACAAAAGTATTAGCCGAAGGCAAGGGCGGAATTATGAGGTTCTGTCTGAAGGAAGCTGGAGTGCAAAACTATGAGTGATTTTAAATTATTTCCAGGTGTAAATTTGGGATTTAACATTCATTACTGGCTTCATTTTTGGTGATTATTCGCCTACTCTCCTTAAGGCCTCATCAAGTATTTGTCGCGACAAATATAGCCCTGATCTTATAAGTTCTTCGATAACAGGCCTTGCTTTTGGTATTAAACCCCTTTTTTTGGCAACCAATATGATGCCCAACGTACCTCGTACAGGAATTTTTAGAAGTGATGCGCATTTCCGGCCGTTAAGATCATCAATAATAGTTTCCATCCCAGGATTCGCGTAGGCATATGAAAGTACGGACGATTCACCTGGCCCCAGCGCCCAATCCGAAATAATCTCCGGCGTTGGTGGAGAGGCAACGATTTCAAGCCAGGATGTATTTTCAAGCGATTTAGCCGTAATATCCTCTGGGCCTCGCATCCTGATCTCATGAGCCACTGGTTCAGGGACAAATATGGGATCGGCAAAATGATGTAAGAGGTCCATCTTTTGCCCACGGCTGAAAAAGATGAGCGGAGAAGCATTAATGACGGCTGGATTATCCAAGGGAAAGTTCCCTGTCCAGGTCTTCAAAATCTATTTGAAATGAATCCTTGCCCATTCTTGCAAGAGCCAAGAGGAAATCGGTCCGGTTCAGCCCTGCTATTCTTGCTGCAACTTCCTGGCTTACCTTCCCCTGTTCGTACCAGGCGGCAGCAGCAGCAAGTCTCATCTCTCTGGTAAAATCATCAGGGCCAACCCTTAGAGCTGCAAATACTTTATCGGGTAGTTCCATGGTCAATGTCGGCATTTTTTTATTTCTCCATATTATAGTGTCTTTCCTATTTTGTTGAAGGGTAATAACTTTTTTATATCATTGAATTTCTTTTGAATCAAGTTCTATTGTCATTGATTTCAAACAAATGGCAAAGGGTTTATTTTTTTAACCGGCGGCTGATATCTCTACCGATATTTTCGGCATCCTTTTCCGGCACATTATATGCTGCGAAAACCGCTCTCCACCCGGAAACAGCCGCATGAATCTCCATGATCACTTCCTGGCTTAGAGGTGGGGGACGTAGCTACTTAACTGCATTAGTCTGATGCCTCCCACATTCCTTCGTTCCCGACAATGGGAATGTTGTTACCTTATGAACTTAGTTTAGACCTGGCAAGGTCTTTAATGGCCAGGAGCTTCGGTCACATCTTGATCCGCACATTAGTTGATATCTGTTTCGCAGATGCTATTGAAAAAACATGTGAAGCTCCCCGCCTTAAAGCGGGGCTTGCGGAGAGCAAGATAGTAATTTCATTCTGGTTCCAGCAACCGCTCTAATTCTCCGACACCATACAGCGGTAATGAAAGAAGTTCAAAGAACGTTTTTTGGTGTTTGCCGGCTGTCGGCACTTGATAGGATCTCCAGTTGTCTTCGTTCCAAGTCACGCAGTTTTCGATTGCATCTTATAATGCCGATGCCTTTTTCACCTGTTTAAAATCATCAATTCATGTTTTAAAAAAATTTTGAAAGTATGAGACAGGATCAGTAACTTTGATTCGATTTTTATCGTAAGGCCGTTTGATTGTAGCAACGATTTGCGTAGCCCTTTTTGGGTTCAAGCGTTTGGCATAATAGAGAAGGGATTTCGATAATGATATGGGTGTGCCGCCATCCGGTTTTATTCAAAATCCTGAGATAATCATCTATCAAAATAGAGACTTCACTGTCTTCATCAACCGCGAATTTATTCTGAAAATCTATATATACTCAGATCTAAATTCCATTATTCCACTCTTTAATAAGTTCATCTCTTGTAACAATTGCAGATACATCATCAACTTGCTTGCGGATATTTTCCAGGCCACCCTCCTGACGATCAACCAGAATTACCGCCTTTACTACCTCCAGCCCTTCTGAACGCGCTCTCTCGATAGCTTTAATAGTAGAACCTCCGGTTGTCGCAACATCGTCTATAATCACAGCACGGCCTCCTGGCTTTATGTCGCCCTCTATCCATCTGACAATGCCGTGGTCCTTCTGCGTTTTTCTTATTGAAAAAGCATTTATTGGGTTCCCTTTTAATCCAGAAGTAAAAGCTGTTGCAATAGAAATAGGATCGGCGCCGAATGTAAGACCGCCGATTCCGTCAACATCTGAATCCTTTATAGCTTCATATACGAGGTGTCCAACAAGAAACATACCTCTGGGATTTAATATGACAGGTTTGCAATTAACATATAAGCGGCTCATCTTGCCCGAAACAAGCTTGAAAATTGGTTCATCACTGTATTTAAAAGACTTTTGGCAAATCATCTTAATCAGTTCCTGCTTCATTTTATATTGCTCCATTCTTTGGTCATGGGTCAGGGTTGTAAAGAAATTGTTGATTTTAAAGCAATAATCAGATAAAAAAGCCTCCACTGAAATGGAAGAAGCTTATTAATGGGAATCAGTGGAGGCTCAGAGCAAGGAAAACCGGAGAATCGGCACTCCTTGAACTCAAAAATTTAATTATCACCAAAATTTAAAGTGGTCAATCCAAAAACACAAGGAGTTAAACCCAAATTGAGCAATTTTTTACTCCACATGCACCAATCTATTGCGCATCAAGGACTATGGTTGTCCAGTTCACGTATGAGAATATATATTCTGTACTTATCTATATTTATTTTTATACATTTTCTGGTTTTCTCCCTTTCCTATGCCGTAGAAGAACCCGCCGAAACCTTTACTCTTAAACATGCTATAGAAATGGCATTAAAGTCCAATATCGCTCTAAAGATAAGTAAAGAAGAATCGAATGCGGCCCTTGCATCTGAAAAAAAACAAAAAACAAATTTTCTCCCAACTTTCAATGCAACCTATCAATATGAATATATAGACGAAGAACCAACTATGGGTACTATAGCAACGGGCCCACAAAAAGAATATACCCTTATTTCAAAAGTCACTCAGCCGATTTTTGCAGGATTCTCATTACTAAACCAGTACAAAATCGCAAAACTTGGTCTTGATGCTGCAAAGATTAATGAAAAGCTTAAAAGACTGGAAATAATATTTGAAGCAAAAAAAATGTTTTTCTCCATTTTAAAGGCACAGAAGCTTCTGCAAATTTCTCAGGATACAGTAACACAAATAACAGCGCAAAAAGAGGTTGCAAAAAACTTTTACGAAGTCGGCATGACGCCTTTAAATGATTTGCTGCAGGCAAAGGTCGAACTGGCCAATTCAAAACAGGAACTTATTAGTGCCCAAAATAATTTGGAAATAGCTGAATCAAATTTTAACATCCTTATCCGCAGGCCAATAAATGAATCCGTCAAACTTGAAGATGTTCTTAATTATACTCCTTTTGGACATGATATTGATTTCTGCCTTAAAATGGCAGAAAAAAACCGTCTTGAATTAAAAATTGCTGACCTGGAAATCGAAATTGCTGAAAAAGAAGTAAAACTTGCACAAAAAGATTATTATCCATCAATAAACCTTGAGGGCAGCTATTTCCAACGCGGGACAGAATGGGACGTTGACGGAGGCGATTATATATACGACCCCGAGGGCTGGGGCATAACTGCTGTCGCATCATGGGATTTCTGGGAGTGGGGCAGGTCCAACTATGAAGTTAAAGAAAAACTGAGCCACCTTTCTCAGGCGCAATACCAAAAAATTGCAATCTTAGACAATATTCGCATAGAAGTAAAACAAGCATACCTTAATACCATGGAATCTGAAAAAAATATAATTACGGTAAAAAAAGCAATCGAGCAGGCAGAAGAAAACTTCAGGATAAACAAAGAACGCTATAAAGAACAAATAGCTACTTCTACAGATGTTCTAGATGCTCAGACGCTTCTTTCAAAAACTACGACTAATTACTATAAGGCGCTGTACGACTTTAAAATTGCAAAGGCCTCTATATATAAGGCCATGGGACAGGAAGTTATGGAATGATTGAGGGTAAAGATAAAAGTTCAATAATCCAGATGTTCCATGTTCACAAGTATTATGGCTCAAAAAAAGCTCTTGTTGACATTAGCCTTAATATCTCCAAAAACGACTTTCTTTTTATCAGTGGCCCAAGCGGAGCCGGCAAATCAACCCTGTTAAAGCTTATTTACCTTGGAGAACCGGTATCGGAAGGACAGGTTCTGGTGGACGGGATGAATCTGTCGAGGATCTCCAGAAAAAGAATCCCCCTCCTGAGAAGAAAATTCGGTATTATTTTTCAGGATTATAAGCTGATATCCACAAAGACTGTATTCGATAATGTTGCTCTTGTTCTTGAGGCATCGGGTAAAAAAAGGAAATTTATTGAAAAAAAGGTAAGAAGTGTTTTACGAACTGTTGGAATAGAGCAAAGAATTAATGCCCTTCCACCAAGCTTGTCCGGCGGAGAACAGCAAAGAGTGGCGGTTGCAAGAGCTGTCGTTGGGGTCCCCAAGATAATATTGGCTGATGAGCCTACAGGAAGCCTGGATTCGGATTCAGCCGACATCATACTCAACCTTCTTAAAGGTTTTCACACACAGGGAGGCACTGTCATTGTTGCAACCCATGATAAAGAACTTATCCGCAAAGCAGGGGGACGAATATTATACCTTAAACAGGGTCGTTTGCTTGGACCGACACCGATATAAAAACAGGGGTTCAGGGTTCAAGGGTTCACCGTTCAGGGTTGATGGAAACAGAAAGTAGGAAAAAATTCATTTAAAAAACCGTGAACCTTTGAACCGTGAACCGTGAACGATTATATAAATTCTATGGCCACTTATTATCATAGAGCTGTACAGGATATTAAGGATAACGGGTTTCTTAGCGCTGTTACTATAATTACAATAGCCCTGTCTATTCTGATCGTCAGCGCCTTTGCTCTCTTTTTTACAAATGCAAACAACGTAATGAATTACTGGGGAAAGGGTGTAAAAATAATGGCATACCTTAAACCAGAAATAAGTCAAAAAAACTTACCGGATATAAAACGTAAAATTCAAGGGATATACGGAATCCAGGATGTAAACTTTATATCAAAAGAAGAAGCCTTTAAAAGACTTAAAGAACAGATGAAACGGCAATCTTCAATTTTGATGAATTTAAACGAAAACCCCCTTCCTGATGCATTTGAAATCAGTATTATAGAGTCATCACAACATGGCGAAAAGATTGAGGAAATAGCGACAAAAATTGAATCGCTGCCTTCAATTGAAGACGTAGAATATGGTCAGAAATGGTTAGAACGATTTACGAATATTTTTGATCTCTTCAGATTGGCAGGATATGCAATGGGCGGTATATTCTTTATGGCTGCTGTATTTATTGTGGCCAGTACTATTCGGCTTGTAATCTACACAAGACGCGAAGAAATTGAAATAATGAGGCTTGTCGGAGCCTCGGAAAAATTCATCAGGGGTCCTTTTTACATCGAAAGTATTATACAGGGAACACTTGGAGGAATTATAGGGATTGCGGTTCTTTTTATCACTTTCAAGTTAATAGCCTCAAATGTTGATAGTTTCAAACATGGACTTTTTAATATATGCTTTCTATCCCCTGAATTTTACTTCGGAATAATATTGGGTAGCATGTTTGTAGGTTGGTTAGGATGTTATATTTCTCTAAAACAATTCTTAAAAGCTTAATACTCACTGCCGCCGTTATCATAACAGTTTTTTATCCTCCTGAAATTTCCTGTTCAAATTCCAATGAAGAAGCAAAACAGTTAACCATCGAGGATTTCAAAAAAAAAGCGGCAAATATCGACCGCAAAATTGAAAAACAGAAGGCTGAACTTAAGACATTTACTATAAAGGAAAAAAACACTTTAACCGAATTGAATGATGCGGATTTTGCTTTGAGCAAAGCAAGAAAAAGTGTTTCAGCAATAAGAAAAGAAATAGCTGATATTGAAAAAAATACAAAGCAAACTACTAAGTTATATATTGACTTAGTAGAAAAAATTAAAACTAATGAAGAACATATATCAAAACGATTGGTTGCTCTTTATAAACTATACTGGCTTGGCAAGATACACGTTCTGGCCTCGGCAGAGTCAATGTTCGAAATTTTTCAGCGTGAAAATGCTTTGGAGAGAATTCTTGCCCATGACGAAGACAAGCAGAAAAAACTAATTGAAGATAAGGCGAAACTTAAAAATCTGCTGGACATTATGAATAACCAAAAAAAGGAAAAGATCAATCTTGAACAGGAATTAATTAAGCAAATCAATATTCTATCTCTTGAAAAAGAAAAGCGCTCTAAGCTCCTTGCTGATATTCAAAGTAAAAAATCTCTTGGAATAGCTGCCATTGAATCCTTAAAAAACAGTGCAAATGAGCTTGATCAAACTATGAAAGCTTTAAGCATTGAATTTAATCAGTTTAAACAAGTTGAAAAAATAAACACAAAAAACTTTACCTCATTTAAAGGGTTGCTTAATATGCCAGTCAAAGGTAAAGTTATCTCATTTTTCGGTCCTTACAAAAATACAAAATTCAATGTAGAAAATTTCAGGAACGGCATTGATATTAAAGCTGACAGAGGAGAGCCTATATATGCCGTATGTGATGGGCTGATAATTTATTCAAGCTGGTTTAAAGGTTACGGCAACATGATTATCATAGCTCATGGAGAAAATTATTACTCTGTTTATGCACATATTGAGGAACTCTTTAAGACAAAAGGAGATAAAGTAGAAAAAGATGAAGTTATCGCCACGGCGGGAGATACAGGTTCAATGGTCGGTTCCGGGCTTTATTTTGAATTGCGTCATCATGGAAAATCTATGAACCCGCTTGAATGGCTTAAAAAGGGGTAACCGTTCAGCCAGGCTCAAAGGCATTTAAATAGTTGAGTAGTCAACCACTTGGCCAATTTCCTCTCCGAGGCGTAGGCTCTACGAGCCGGAGGCCACTCGACAACTCGACTAATATCAAAAGGAGTAACTACATGACTATAAAGAAAAGACGATACATTAAACTGTGGCTGGTGCCATTCGTTGCAGTTATATTCTGGGCATTCGAAGCCGGCTTTAACCATGATCTTTCAGCCGGCAACGAGGAAACTTACAAGGGTCTTAAATTATTTTCAGACGTAATTGAGCTGATTGAAAAAAACTATGTTGACCCGGTTGACACAAAAGAATTAATCGAAAAAGCTATTAATGGTATGGTTTTCGGCCTTGATCCCCATTCCTCATTACTTCCGCCGGAAGCCTTTGAAGAGCTGCGGATTGACACTCATGGTGAATTTGGAGGGATAGGTATAGTAATAAGTATGGAAAAGAAAGTTCTTACTGTAATTTCACCTATTGAAGGCACGCCTGCATATAAAGCCGGTATTGAAGCCGGAGATATAATTATTAAAATTGACGGAAAGTCAACCAAGGATATGATGCTCTGGGAAGCTGTAAAAATAATGAGAGGGCCAAAAGGAAGTGAAGTCGTTATAACTATAGTAAGGAAAGGGCTATCGGAACCTGTTGATTTCAAACTTATCAGGGATATTATTCCAATTGAAAGCGTAAGGTCAATGGTCTTAAAATCAGGCTATGGATACATCAGGATCACCAATTTTCAAGACAACACAACAAGCGACCTTGAGCTGGCTTTAAAAGAACTTGAATCAGGCGATGTTCCTTTAAAAGGACTTGTTATTGATCTTCGAAACAATCCTGGCGGACTTCTTAATCAGGCTATTGATGTATCAGATCTGTTCATTGAAAAGGGTGAAATCGTTTCAATCAAAGGTAGACTAAAAAC
>Ga0180732_1000098_pt1 | contig 90384 bp, 66 predicted proteins | sample KR11_01MetaG_FD_148674 | JGI IMG/M metagenome (GOLD analysis project Ga0180732, IMG submission 148674) | Groundwater microbial communities from the Olkiluoto Island deep subsurface site, Finland - KR11_0.1 MetaG | ecosystem: Environmental > Aquatic > Deep subsurface > Groundwater | place... | reverse complement strand
CGATGGGTATGGCTGGATCAAAGGGTATGCTGCGCCGTACACTTTATACTGGCGGTGAATTTACCCCTTATACTCTGGCCGCCATTATTTTTGGCAGCATCCTTTCAATCGGGTTTATCATATTCGTGGTTAACCTGGTGAGTACTCTTGGGTTAAAAAATGTCTTCTCACTGGTCATTCCCGAAAAATGGCAAAAATCAACGGAGAAAGTATAAATATCAGTTAATCTGGCAAAGTGTAAAATTAAGTCGTTCTGAATTGACCGAAAAATATTTAGTAAAGGGGATTTTCATTCAAAAGGACTGAATACTCAAAATGAGTACTCAGTCCTTTTTTATTGAGAGATTGATTCTACATGAAAAAAATTTATTCTGTTTGGTCAATCTCATAATGCTTCATTGATTTATCATTGAGGTTTATTTCAAGTGGGAAAAGCTGAATAAACTGTTTATAATACTAAAATTGATTTTGCATTACACATCAAGAAAAGAATGTTTGAGTTCATAGCCAACAAGTTATGTTTCGGAAACAGAGACTATTTAAATGACCGTACCTATTCAAACTATTAATGATATTGCAATATTCAATTCGTTAAAACCGGAATCACGAGAGGAGGTGGCCAGGGTATCTCTTCTAAAGGAATATTCTATTAACACAATCTTTCAAATGCAGGATGAGCCTTGCGAATATGTGGGATTTGTAAGGTCAGGTTCCGCAATAATTTTTCGATTATCGCCGAATGGAAATGAACAGATCATCTCCGTTCTTATCCCCGGGATGCATTTTAACACCGTCCCTGCATTGGATGCCAATAATAACGTGCGGGCATGCATCAAGGCAATCTCACCCTTATCGCTTTTGATCATCCCAGTTGGATGTTTCCGAATTCTTTTACAATCTCGTGCTGATATCGCTTATTTAATCCTTACAGATTTTGCCAAGCGTCTTGATCATCTTGTTCAATTGGTTGATGAATTGTCTTTACATTCGGTACGAGGCCGTCTGGCATTATTCTTGTTAAACAAGGCAAATGGTAGTCAATTTTCTAAAGCTTGGACGCAAGACGAAATTGCAGCCCATCTGGGTACCGTGCGAGATGTAGTTGGACGAACCCTGCGCGCTTTTATCAAAGCTGGATTGATTGAACGTAAAAATGGGGAGATCGTTGTGATAAATCAAAAGGGCTTGGAAGAAGAAGCCAATGACTAACAAATAAGACAAAAAGCGTATTATTAGAACCTTCATCACGTTAGAATCAATAACGTGAAAAGATATTCTTTAAATAATCAAAGCAAAATGTTGATACAGATGATTAATGCATCATTATGTATTCATTGCGGGGCTTGTTCTTATGTGTGCGCAGCCGGAACAATTGCATTTCAGGGTATGGAACCAACCATCGACAAACCCGAACAATGCAATAATTGTGGACTGTGTGAAGAGATATGTCCAACGGGGGCTATTAATTTACCATTTTTCATAAAGTAGAGATCAGGTAAAAAATTTGAAGAATGTTCTTTTGTACTCAGATCTGAATGACGTCTTCTTAGTTCGGTGTGCCAGGGTGTATGTTCGTGAGTGTCACAGAATATTTATGTGTTGCATTTGGGATGAAGATTTTGAAAATCCGTTTTTTTGAAAGCTTCTAGATCACGTATACGGTAGGCTTCTTCACGCTCTGGTAAACATCGACAATGATCCTAAGTAAATTATTGACAAGGCTGTTTCTAATGTCCAAAAACGAATCAACAGACTAAAGTAGCATTTGGATTAATTAACACTGAGTTGGATCCGGATGTTAAATCCCATTGCGAAATCATGTACCCCAGTATTCAGTGATTGGTATACTGTTATAAATTATTAATGGTAAAAGTATAGATAGAAATCTTGAAGGTACTGATGTTAAATAGGAGCTTAAAATGGAACTTGTGCGTACATATATTGTCAATGATTGGGAACTCAAAATTGCATTCAACGAACCGAATAATGCAAGTGTTCCTTCAAAGTCAGGTCAAACTCTTGTTGCTCCTGGAGCGGCTAAGTATCAAATCAATACACTTCAATTGGCGGCTGACAAGATCTCCCCGGGGGAATCACTCAAACTGTCGGCCCAAATCAGCGGTGAAAATATAGCATTCCTTTTTACTGAAATTTATTTCAAAGACCAGGAATATGATTATTATTATGGCCCACTGATGCAGGAGCATGTGCGTTCAGCGGTTGAAAAAGAGATCACCGGATTAGTTCACCCCGTTTGGGATTCTGAGATCAACCTCTCACTTGAAATTTCCCCGGTGATTCGCGTGCTGACCGACGGACTCAATGCGGCCTTTGCCTTTATGCATCCACTTGAGTATGCCCAAGAAGGCTGCCAGCTCGAAGGTTTGTTTACCAAAAAGGATTCGGGCAATGCCAATCGCGCCCGTTTCAAATTTGATCTTGATGGTGAAATGATCGATAAACAAATCATCCTCGAAAAACGCGGACGTCTCATGACACATGATCTGCCTATTAAATCAGGCGATATGTTCATCCCCACCGTGAAAGTGCTGACAGATTTCAATCTCAGCAACCCAAAGATGCATTCCCTGCGCGGCATATCTGGCACCCTCACCAAACTTGAAGACCCATTCCATTGGGTGGATGAAGCCGCCCTTGCCGGCGATTACCTGATCGGACTGGTGATTGAAGATTATAACGGCGACCAGTACCATCATTATTTGCCGTTTTCGATTGAAGCAAATGAAGTATTGACATTGTAAGGGCGTATAGCCATGCCCTTACCTGCAAGTTTAGTTGTGGCTTATCCCGGACCTTTTTGAACTGTCGCGTATTCACGGGCGGCACCATTGTCCCGATGATCTTCGGGAGTGCCAGTGTAGTGAGCATGTGCTTTTCAGGCATTATGGAAATTTCTAATAAATTATAGGCATGCATGTGGTTGTCTTAGACTGAAACCGAATCCAAATTCTAATTCCATACCATCCCTCTTGACACTTGGATTATAATTAAATCATAGAATTTATATTCTATGATTTAATAGCATTGTCCTTTACCAACGGTTTATCGGTCAGAAAAGAGGTGATTCGTGCATAAAAACAAATACCAATCAACCTTCAAAAGGGGAGATTTTGAGATCAAAAATGATTCGTTTTCTTTGTTTCTCATTTTTTTCTGAAACAAAAACGAATAATTTATCTTTTATATCTGTGAAATGCTTCAAGGTCTGTCTTGACACGATTCACTAATCACTAATCACGATTCTCCCTTATGATAGAATAACCTCTCTAAATCATATATTACAGGATTTCTAATGGTCAACTTCGCACAAGACATTGCAAAAGCACTGAATATTCGCCCCACTCAGGTCGCTGCCACCATCGAATTGTTGGATGAAGGTGCCACCGTCCCCTTTATTGCCCGTTATCGTAAAGAAGCCACCGGCACCCTGGATGAAGATCAATTACGCCAGGTGCAGAGTCTGCTAGATAAAGGCCGCACGCTCGAAGAACGCCGCGCCGCAGTCATTGCCTCCATCGAAGAACAGGGCAAGATGACGCCCGAACTGCTTGAAAAACTGACCGCTGCCGACACCATGACGGCTGTTGAAGACCTTTATGCACCTTATAAACCCAAACGACGTACGCGTGCCTCCATTGCCCGCGAGAAGGGCTTGCAAGGTCTGGCAGACATGATCCTCACCCAGGCTCGCACTCCCGGCGATGCAGAAAAGATGGCACAGGGTTTCTTGAACGAGCAAGTTGAAACCGTGGAAGATGCCCTCGCCGGTGCCCGCGACATCACCGCCGAAACCATCAGCGATTCTGCCGAAGTGAGAGCCTCCACCCGCCGCAAGGCCATGCAGTTTGGCACCCTCACCAGCGAATATATCGAAGATGCCAAAGACGAAAAATCTGTTTACGCCACCTATTATGAATTCACCTCGCAGGTCAGCCGCATGCGTCCGCACCAGGTGCTGGCCATCAACCGTGGCGAAACCGAAAAAGTGCTGCGCGTAAAAGTTGCCGTGGATGAGAAGGACTGGAAGAGTTCCATCGTGGACTATTACCGCCCGGACGTGCGTTCACCCTTCTGCGCTGAACTTGAAGCCGCCATCACGGATGCTGCCGAACGCCTGCTGCTGCCTTCCATTGAACGCGACGTGCGCCGTGAACTGACCGTGGCAGGTGAAACCCACGCCATCAAGGTCTTTGCATCCAATCTCAAGGCATTATTGGGTCAGCCACCATTGCTCGGTCAAACCGTGCTGGGTCTGGATCCCGGCTTCCGCACCGGCACCAAGCTGGCGGTGGTCGGCCCTACCGGCAAATTGCTTGATACCGGCACCATTTACCCACACGCGCCCCAAAACGCATGGAAGGAATCCAAAGAAAAAATTACAGCGTTGATCGCCAAACATGGCATCACCCTGATCTCCATCGGCAACGGCACCGCTTCGCGCGAGACGGAACAACTGGCCGCAGAGATCACCCGCGACCTCACCACCGTAAGATATCTGATCACCAACGAAGCCGGTGCTTCGGTTTATTCAGCCAGCCCGTTGGCGCGCGCCGAAATGCCCGACCTGGATGTTTCCATCCGCGGTGCTGTCAGCATTGCCCGCCGTGTGCAAGATCCGCTGGCCGAGTTGGTCAAAATTGATCCGCGCTCAATCGGTGTGGGCATGTATCAGCATGATGTAGACCAAACCGCCCTGACTGCTGCCCTCACCGGCGTGGTCGAAGATGTAGTCAACAGCGTGGGTGTGGATGTGAATACCGCATCACCCGCCTTGCTCAGTTACGTCTCAGGGATCGGTCAAAAACTGGCCGAGAAGATGGTGGCCTTCAGAGATGAAAAAGGCACTTTCGCGGATCGTGAAGCCATTAAAACGGTGCCCGGGCTTGGCCCCAAAGCCTACGAACAATCTGCGGGTTTTCTGCGCATCCGTGATGGCAAAAATCTGCTGGATGCCTCAGCCATCCATCCTGAAAGTTACGCGGTAGCGGCAGCCGTGCTCGACCTGGCGGGCATCAGCATGTCTTCTTCATTGGATGAAAAGCGCAAAGCCATCGGCAAGCTGCAAACAAAGCCCATGCACGAGTTGGCTGAGCAGATCGGCTGCGGCGTGCCAACCCTCACTGACATCCTCGAGCAATTGGTGCGTCCCGGACGTGATCCGCGTGAAGACACTCCTGCGCCTATTCTGCGCTCTGATGTACTCAAAATGGAAGATTTGTCCGTGGGCATGATGCTCAAGGGCACCGTCCGCAACGTGGTGGATTTTGGCACTTTTGTCGATATCGGCGTCAAACAAGATGGTCTGCTGCACCGCACCCAGGTTCCTGCCGGTGTGAGCCTTCAAGTGGGCGATATTATCGAAGTCGCCATCCTGAAGGTAGAAGCTGAACGGGGCAGAATCTCGCTGACCATGGAAAAGTAAGTATAAAAACCAGTAATTAGGGATTAGTGATTAGGCGTTGTGTGACTTGGGAATGATTTTCCTAATCACAAATCACTAATCACTTTTTTGTTAATACCCTTCTAATAAATATCATTGAAACGATTTGAGAAATTCCTCGTATATTGAATATATGAATCAGTTATGGAACTCAGCAGAAGCGAGAAAATTGGAAAATCCGTCGGTTTTGACGGTTCTCTATTCTCAGTTCTCAGTTATTTTTTATGGAGAGAAAAATGTTTGACATTGGCAAGAAAATTTCACGAGCTTGGTACACAGTTTGGAACTACAAGGTTTTATGGATTTTTGCATTCTTATTGGCATTGGCTGGCGGCAGCACCATTAATGGCGGTGGTGGTGGCGGTGGCGGAACTGGCTACAACTTTAATTCCAATTCCAACTCCTCCGACCGATTCCATTGGGATCGTAACTTTGATGGCAACCGTTTTGAAAACAACATGCCGGCATGGATGCAGGATAGCGCTACATGGTTTGAAAACGATGTGATGCCCCTCTTCACCCCTGACCGTGTTGTCGGAACCATCATCTGGACGATCGTAATCTTTTTTGCGATTGGATTAATTATCAGCCTTCTTTTAGCACTGGTGCGTTACCCCACAGAGACCTCCTTGATGCGCATGGTGGATGAATACGAAGCCGACGGCAGCAAGAAAAAATTCAAACAAGGTTGGGCTTTGGGCTGGAATATCCGTGCCTTCCGCATCTGGGTGATTGACCTGATCATTGGTGCCCCTGGTTTGCTGATCGCCTTGTCATTTGCCATCGGTGGCGCAATCTTTGTCTTCAACGCTGTCAATGGTGACTTCAGCTTTGCCCCCGGCATGATCGGATTGATCATACTGGCAGGCTTCCTACTCCTCTTGTTAGCCATTGTGATGATCTTTGTTGGCCTGTGGCGCCAGTTTATTGTCCGCGCCATTGCCATTGACGATGCCTCAATTGGAGAAGGTTTCAAGCGCGGTTGGGCTTTGATGGCGCATAACTTCAAGAATGCCATCCTCACCTGGTTGGTCATGCTTGGTTTGAGAATCGGTTTCGGCATCGCATTCTTTGTCGCCCTTCTCGTTCTCATTCCTGTAATGGTTGTGATGATGATCCCCGGCGCAATCGTAGGTGCCATCCCTGGTGCAATCGCCTTTGGCATCACCAGCATCTTTTCTTCAGGTCTCGCCGCCTGGATCGTTGGCGGAATTGTGGCGCTAATCTTCTTCTTCACTGTGGTCGGCTCCCCAGCCACCCTGGTGGGCAGTTGGTTTGACCTCTTCAGCTCCAGCATCTGGACGCAGACCTATCGCGAAATGAAAGCAGGTAATGTGCCTCCGGTACTTCAGACCTCTGAAGTTGTTCCACCTCCGCTTGCAGAATAATTAACAATGTTGTAGGGGCGTATAGCCATACACCCCTACCTAGAAACAATGATAATGAAAAACCCCCGCGGATTCGAATCCGCGGGGGTTTGAACTATCTTAGGGCTTATGCAATAAGCCCCTACAAAAACTAATACTTACTTGCGAACGGTGATATCCACGCCGTCCTTGATCACGTACAGTGGATAATCGTGTGACCAGAGGGCTTCCCAGACATTGCCTGCATCCAGAATGACGAGATCGGCGTTGCAGCCTTCTTTGACGCCGTAGTCCTTGATTCCAAGGGCTTTGGCAGCATTGGTGGTGATCAGGTCGAAGAGGATTTCCATCTCGGGGCGGCTGACCATGTTCATCAGGTGGGCGGCCAAAAAGGCGACTTCCTGCATGTTGTTGCGCCCAAACGGGTAGTAAGCATCCGCGATATCATCCTGGCCGAGGGCAACGCTGACCCCTGCGGCATAAAGTGACTTCACGCGGGCATACAGCGGTCCGGTCTGCGGATCAGAAACGAGGCCAATTTGACCCTTCTTCAAAAGGGCTTCTATCTTGCGATAGTAAGGTTCAGGGTATAGTGCCATGGCACGCGCGTGCTGTACGGTTACACGTCCCTGCCAGCCTTCGCGCAGCGTGGTGACGGCCAGCATCTCAAGCGTCCGCAGGGTAGGATCACCAGCATCATCAATCAGCATTGAAACGTCTTTATTATATTTTTTCGCCAGTTTGAACATCAAGTCAATGTGTTCTTGTGAATCGGCATCGGTGTACTCAATCCAGGGGATGCCGCCAACGACATCGGCACCTAACTTGAGGGCTTCTTCCACGTAACCTTCAGCACCGGGGTCGCGTACCACACCATCCTGGGGGAAGGCAACCACTTGCACTTCAACACGGCCTTTATACTCTTCACGGGCTTTGATGAGGGCTTTGACTCCTTCCAGCTTGCCGGTGGTGTCAGTGTCTGCAAATGCACGGATGTGGGTGTTGCCATAGCGTACGGCCAGATCAAGCGCTTTGCGTACGTTTTGGATAATCCATTTTTCGTCATATTTTTTCTTGACGTTGGATGCAAGTTCAATAGCCGTCATTGCGCCGCCCATACCGCCGTCGGTATAAGCGTTGATGGCTTCATCATCCATCATGGCCAGCGTGTAGACCTTGTCGAGGTGTAAATGTCCGTTAATAAAAGAACCGGTCACGAGATTGCTGTTTGCGTCAATAGTCTGTTTGGCGTCGCCGGAAATTTCTTCGGCAATTTTTACAATTTTGCCTTTTTCAATGGCTATTTGCATTAATTGGCTGCCGGTTTCGCGGGTTTTTGCATTCTTGATCAAAATATCGTAAGCCATTTTAGTCTCCAAAAAGATAAATTTTACTTGCGTGTTTCTTTGATCATTGTTTGAGCAATCAGAGCGCCGTCACGGATGGGTTCATAACCGGTGCAGCGGCAAAGATGCTTATTTAAGGCATTGGTCATTTCAACTTCGTTGGCATCCGGGTTGGCTTCCAACAGCCCATAAAGTTCCATCACGATGCCGGGGGTGCAGAAACCGCATTGCACTGCGCCAGATTCAGAGATGGCTTTTTGGATGGGGTGCAGTTCCATGCCTTTGGCAAGACCTTCAACGGTCACAATGGATGTGCCAGCAGCTTTGGCGGCAGGCGTGTTGCAGCTTTTGATGGCTTTGCCATCCATTACCACGGTGCAGGTGCCGCAGGTGGAGTTGTCACAGCCGTGTTTGGTGCCCGTCAGGTTGAGCACTTCGCGGAGCACATCAAGCAACATCATTTCAGGTTCGTAATCAACAGTCTGTTCTTTGCCGTTGATCGTAAAGGTCATTCTTTCAGCCATTATTTCAGCTCCTTTCGTGCTTCAAGGGCAGCTTTCACCTTGTCTGGTGTAACAGGAATTTCAAACAGGTCCACGCCGATGGCATCATAAATGGCGTTGAGGATGGCAGGGGCAGCCCCAATGACGGAGTGTTCGCCAATGCCGCGCGCGCCAAACGGACCGATGGGATCGGGGGTTTCGACAAATTCGATGGTCTGTACAGGGGCTTCTTTGTAAGTGGGAATGTGATATTTGAACAGGTGAGGATTGGTGATGCGGCCTTCCTTATCAAACACGACTTCTTCGGTCAAGGCAGCACCGATAGACATCAATACACCGCCGAGCACTGACCCGCGGATTTGCAGCGGGTTGATCACCTGGCCGACATCAAACACGGAATAGTAGTGGTCAATGATGACTTTGCCAGATTTCTTCTCGATCTTGAGATCCACGCCTTGCGCACCCATCGTGTAGGTCACGCCGATGGAACCCTGTCCGTTCTTATCCGGGTTGGAGTAGCGGGGCAGGCGGGCGTCTGAAACAGATTGGGCAAGATCGCCTATGGTGATGCCGTCGCTGGTGATGTATCCGCGGGCCAGATCAGCCACCGCCACGCGGATGGTTGGATCGTTTTGTAAGAAGATGAATTCGCCGTCGTATTCCAGGTAATCCACGTCGGTTTTCAAAACCTGGGCTGCAGTGCTCATCAAACCGGCGATCAGTTTATCCGCAGCGCGGATGATGGCGCGTCCACCCTGGGTGGTGAACATGGAACCGATGGTTTGCCACTCATAGGGCGAATATTGGGTGTCAATTTCAGTGTAGATTCTGATCTGTTCGGGTGGAATCTTAAGGGCTTCTGCTGCCACCTGTTTGATCACAGTGCGCAGACCCTGTCCGACTTCCGCTCCGCCCATGTTGATGTTGACCGAACCGTCATTGTTCATCTTCATGTAGCAGCCCTTGGTGGAGAATGGTGCCCCCTTGGGGGATTTCATCACAGTCACCATGGCACGGCCGTATACAAACTGTTCATCTTCTGCTGGTTTGGGTTTACCGAAGACCATTTTTTCGACACGGTTGGCGCATTCGAGCAGATTGCCGTTGTGTTTCCACATGGTTTCGCCGACGGCATTTACCTTGCCTTCAGACAGGAAGTTTTTCTTGCGGAATTCAAGAGGATTCATGCCCAATTTGCGGGCCATGAGGTCCATCATGCGTTCAGAGGCAATCTGGCTTTCCTGGTGGCCGTAGCCGCGATAAGCACCGACTGCTGGGGTATTGGTATAAACGGTGTAACCGGTCAGGTCGCAGTGTTTGTATTCATAGGGACCGGTTGAGTTGTGTGTGGATGCGATGGTCACGTTGACGGCTGTGTCAGCATACGCGCCGCCGGTGTGATAGATGATGCTTTTGATGGCGACTAATGTGCCGTCTTTCTTGGCACCCATCTTCATCTTGGTGCGGATGCCGTGAGCCAGCAGGGTGCTGGTGAAGTCTTCTTCGCGGGTGCCCACCCATTTGACGGGGCGTCCCGGTACGAAGCTGGCAATCCAGGCAATGGTTTGTTCGGTGGTGACGTCAGATTTGTAGCCAAAGCAACCGCCCAGGTCTGGGGTATGAACACGTACATCGCTCACGGGCACATCATATGAATGAGCCAGGTCTTCGCGGATGATGAATGGACAAATGGTGGTGGACCACACTTCGATGGTGCGGTCTTCTTTGAACCAAACAATGGTACCGTGGGGTTCAATGGCAGCGCATGATCCAAGTGGATAGTTGAATTCTTCCTCGATGATTACGTCCGCTTCGTCGAAGCCTTCTTCGCCGCGGCCTTTGACAAGGTGATATGTGTTGGCGATATTGGTGCCGGAAGCTTGTTTGAGGGTGGGCAGACGCCAGTAATCATCCATGTCTTCATGGATCAGTGCAGCGTCTTTGGCCATCGCATCGCGTGCGTCAGTATAGACGGGCAGTGGTTTGTATTCCACCTTGATCTTATCCAGGGCAGCGCGGGCATGAGCAGCGGTGTCTGCAATGACTGCGGCCACTGGGTCTCCGATGTAACGCACTTTGGTGACAGCCATGGGTTGTAAATCTTTGATGTTATCGCCATAACGGAATTTGCAGTCTTTGCCGGTAACCACTTTGACCACACCCGGGCATTTTTCTGCTTCGCTCGTCTCCACGCTGAGAATCAGAGCGTGCGCGAATTGCGGACGTAGCACAGCGGTGTGCAGCAAATCAGGCAGACGGACATCATCCAGATAAACTGCCTTGCCAGTAACTTTGCTGATTGCATCTGGTCGGTTGTAAGGTTGACCTATATACTTGTATTTCATCATCATATCTCCTGCCGTTTATTCACGGCGATAGGGTTTAAGCAGAGCTGAAGGGGCTGATGAGTTCCGTCCTGCAATGGTCAGGGCTATAATGGTGACCACGTAAGGTAATGAGAGGAACAATTCGTATGGAAGTTTGAATCCCAGGGTTTGCAGACGTAATTGCAGAGCCTGCACCCCACCGAAGATCAAGGCTCCCCACAAGACATTGACCGCTTTCCAATTGGCAAAGATGATCAGGGCGATGCATACCCAGCCACGCCCTGCAATGATGCCAAAAGTAAAAGATCCAAGTTGCGCCATGGTCAAAAATGCTCCACCCACAGCCATCAACGCACCACCAATGGCTAAGGCCGAAGTACGTATGGCATAGACGTTCAACCCGGCTGCATCAGCGGCTTCGGGATTCTCACCCACAGCTCGAATCTGCAAGCCAAAGCGAGTTTTGTTGATGATCCACCAAACCACAGGGATTAGGGCAAGGCCGATAAAGGTCAATAAATATTGGTTGGTGATCGGAGCTAATATATGAGTTTCTGGCAGGATAGACAGCATCGGAAAGGATTCGATAGAAGGTGGAACTTTGCTTTCACCAAAGATTACGCGAAAAGCGTATAGAGATAAACCTGTGGTCAACAACGTTATTCCTAAACCAGCGACGTGTTGGTTGACTCCAAAACGCACCGACAACAAAGCCATCAACAACCCGGCTAGTAAACCAGCAATGATCGCAGCCAACAGTCCTATCCAAAGGGAACCGCTCAATGAGGCAGCGGCAAATCCAACGAATGCTCCCAGGAACATGGTACCTTCGATTCCCAGGTTGAGCACTCCTGAGCGTTCAGAAAAAAGTTCACCCAGGGTTCCGTAGATAAGGGGGGTAGCCACCCGCAGTGTAGCGGCAATCAATCCAACAAGAAAGAGTGTGAATTCCATTAATTTACCCTCCGGATGCGGAAGTTTTGCAGGACAAAGAGGGACAAGGTGACCAAAAGCAAAGTCGATTGCACCACGTCACCCAGATACACTGGTACTCCCAAGACTCTAGAAACGGTTTGAGCTCCGGTATCAATTAAGCCGATAAACAGAGCGGATATGCCAACTCCTAACGGATGAAGTCCGCCAAGTGTGGCGATGGTGATACCGCTGTATCCAAGTCCATCCGAAATTGCATCGATCAAATGGAAGTGAATACCTGCAACCTCTCCCGCACCAGCCAGACCGGCAATACCACCGCTAACAAGTGCAACAATCAACATAGTTTTGTTGACTTTGATGCCGGCAAATCGTGCACCTTCCTTGCTAAGTCCGATGGCGCGCATTTTTAATCCGAAAGAAGTTCGACTGATCACAAACCAGATAATGAGGATTACGATCACGGCAATGATGATGCCGAAGTGAAGCCTTGAACGTGGTATTAGTTGTGGAAAAACCGTTCCTGCCGAAATCTCAGGAGATTGCGGCCACATGGAAACAGGATTACGCCATGGGCCATTCAGTAGAAAACTGGTCACATTTAACACGATGGAATTCATTAACAAGGTGGTAACCACTTCATCAACGCCTAGCTTGACCTTTAGAATGGCTGATGGAAGCGCCCAAAGTAAGCCGCCAGCGAAACCGCCGATGATCATGGCGGGAATGCCGATGATTGGCGGAACATCCAACAGAACGGTTCCTACGAATGTTGCTGCGATGGCTCCGGCATAAAGTTGGCCTTCTGCACCGATATTCCAATACCCACCCTTGAAAGCAAAAGCTACCGCAGCACCGGTAAGCAGAAGCGGTGTGGATTTTACGAACACCTCAATAGCACTTACTCTGCCGGCGAGAGGTGAGACCAAAAAGTGATAATAAGCAGTAAACGGGTTCGCCCCATCCAGGAGGATAATGACCGAAGTGAGTAAGAAAGTGACAGGAATGGCCAATAAGGGGATGAGGATACGCATCCAGCCTGGAGCAGGAGCACGTTCAATTCTGTATTTTGTCATGATGTATTCTTCTCCTATCCTAGGCGGCTGATCCGGCCATCATCAAGCCTAATTTTTCTGCTGTGGCTTCCTGGGCAGGGAGGACCCCCATGATCTTACCGCCGTAGATGACCGCAATACGATCAGAGAGCGCCATTATCTCTTCCAGGTCTTCTGAAAGCAGCAAGACCGCGGCGCCTCGATCCCTTTGTTCCAACAATGTACTACGAACATAATCTGTCGCTCCAACATCCAATCCACGAGTTGGTTGACTTGCTATCACAATACGTGGATTCTGACTGAGCGTGCGTGCCAGCATAACTTTTTGCATATTCCCACCAGAAAGCGTTCGAACGCGGTCATTGGCATTCGCTTTGATATTGAAAGTCTTGATGAGTTCTTCGGCATTCTTTTGAATCTTCTGTTGATCCAAAATGCCGTTCTTTTTAAAATTATCCATTTGATCAAGGATCAGGTTCTCTGCAACAGACAACTCTCCCACCATGTTGGCGTGTCGATCTTCTGGAATCCGACCAATACCGGCAGCACACACATCACTGGTTTCAGCGCTAGAAAGATCAACATCACCGGCGAACACCTTGCCGCTGGTAATTTTTTGTGTGCCGCATAGAACAGCAGAAAGTTCGGTTTGTCCATTCCCTGAAACGCCTGCCAATCCCAATATCTCTCCCTGGCGAACTTCAAGGGATACATCTTTTAACGCTTGCAGCCCTTTTTTATCAACTGCGTTGATCTTTTCGATGCGCAGTTCAACCTTTCCTTGCTCACGTTGGCCCTGGCGTGTGACGCCAAAATTTTCACGACCAACCATCATATTCGCCAGATCTTTTAGATTTGTCTCAGCGATATTTACTGTACCAGTCAGTTTGCCATCCCTCAGCACAGTCACCCGGTTGCAGATCTGCATGACCTCGTTTAAGTGATGGCTGATAAAAACGACAGAAAGACCGTCTTTTTGCAACCGCAAAAGTGCTTCAAACAAAACTTCGACTTCCTGTGGAACCAGCACCGCGGTAGGTTCATCCAGGATCAATATTTGTGCATCATGGTAAAGTGCTTTTAGAATTTCAACGCGCTGGCGTTCGCCAACGGAGAGATGTCTAATTAGAGCATGGGGATTAACCGGCACGCCAAAACGTTTAGAAGCCTCGGCAACTTTTTTCTCAACTTCTTTGAGATTTATGGTGAAACTTCCGGTTTCTCCAAGAACCATGTTTTCAGCAACTGTCAATGTCGGAACAAGTGTAAAATGCTGAGTGACCATGCCAATGCCCAGTTTAATTGCATCTCTGGGCGAATGAATCACTACTGGTGATCCATTAATTTGAATTTGACCTTCATCTGCATGATATAAACCATATAAAATACGCATGAGCGTGGTTTTTCCCGCGCCGTTTTCTCCCAATAAAGCATGGATCTCGCCTTTTTCTAGATCAAAATCCACATGATCATTGGCAACCAGGTCAGCGAATCTTTTGACGATCCCTTTCATTTGAACAGCGTGCATAAACGCTCCTCGGTAAAAAAAATGGATAATTCCAATTTGTAGGTTAGGGCGGGAAAGCGAAGCCCTCTCCTTGCGGAAAGAACTTCGCCTCCCATTTTATCAACTTATTAATTTTCTAAACTTTATACAGTTTCTACTATTGATAGTCTGATTTGTTAATTGATTCCGGCAGGTTGTGCTTCAGACACATCCACGCGGAAGATACCACTTAAAATTTCAGCTTCACGTTCTTTTACAGTGGCAAGCAAATCAGCAGGGATTTTGCTCTCCGTGCCATGGAAAGGAGCCAATGAAGCGCCGCCCTTACCCATCATGGAGAAGTCTTTCAGATCCTGAGCGGTGAAAGTACCAGCGGTAACCTGTTTGATGAGATAGTCAACGGTCGGGTCCATGTTCCAAACTGCGCTGGAGACAACGTATTCAGGGGCCAATTCATTCTGATCGCTCATGTTGCCAAAAGCGTAAAGACCGTTTTCGGCAGCAGCTTCAATGACACCAAAGCGTTCGGCATAGAGAACATCAGCGCCATTATCAATCATGGCTAAGGCAGCTTCTTTAGCAGCAGCAGGATCGAACCAACTGTTGATGAAGGAGACCATTACCTGTACGTCAGGATTCATGGATCTGGCACCAGCGATGAAGGCATTGGTCAAACGATTGACTTCGGGAACGGGAACACCACCCACAACACCAAGTTTGTTGGTTTCAGTCAATCCACCGGCCAGCATACCCATCAGGTACGCAGGTTCGTGGATCCAGTTGTCAAAGACAGCGAAATTGGGTTCTGATGGTCCAGATCCTGAACCGAAAGCAAAGGCGATCTCGGGGAAATCTTTTGCAACACGTCGAGCAGCTTCTTCGTTGCCGAATGCGTCACCCAGGATCAGATCGGGTTTTTGCTGTTCGCAAACTTCACGCAAAATACGTTCCATGTCGCCAGAATAACCTATAGCTTCCTGATAGGAGTATTCAATGCGACCTTCTTCCTGTGCTTTATTAAGAGCAGCATGGATGACGCCATCCCAGGGTTCTTCAATCGCGGTGGCATAAGCGCCAAAAACTACTAATTTTCCAGATTCTTCGGCCGCAGGTGCAGCAGCGGGTTCAGCGGCGGGGGCTGCGCAGGCAGACAGTACAAAAGTTAACGCAACAAGAATTGAAACCACGAACATTAATTTCTTCGACATTGTTCTCCTCCAAAATATGAATAAGGTGGTTTAGATAAATCTATTGCAGACAAAACGCTCGCTTAGTCTACTTTCACCTCCTTTCGGATATGGATTAAATGTCTTTTGCTATCTGATGTGTCTATTGAGATTTCAAAAATGCCAAATTTAGGCAATATTACTAATATAATTATATGGACTTTTTTGTTCAAAAAAAAGGAACAAAGGTAATATTAATTATTGCCTGATTACCATAAATTGTTTGAATTTATACTAAAAACATGAAATTTCTGGTTTTACAACGGATGTTGATTGTAAGACAATGAGTAAGGAATTGAAATTAATTCTTTGTAAAATTACTTGAGTATTGATTTTTGTTCCTTTGTTCGTAAAAATGTGTGGTCAAAAATTGATAACTCAGTAAAATTTTAGCGTATTATTTTTCTTGCCAAATTAAATTGAAAAAACCAAAAAAATTGAATAACTTGAAGGTAATTTTTTTATTAAAAAAATGACATTACTCCTTAAGGGGCATATCTTTGGTAGCACTTGGTGATAAACTTATCATCCTTACAAAATGACAGACACTATTGCAGAATTTACTTTTCCACAGCAGTACAAAACCGACCGCAGCTCTCCTGCGCGTTGGATTTTTTCACATGCCATTCATCAATGGCCGATTCTAATAGTCGCCATCGCCGGGGCACTTTTCAATGCCGGATTTTTGGCTATCATCCAGGTAAAAGTGGGTGAGGCCTTCAATGTGGTGTCAGCCTCGGTATTTGATAACAAGGCGCTCATTGCCATTACAGTCGTAATTCTTGCTTGCTCAATCGGTCGAGGTGTGCTGCAGTTTGCGCGAAATTTTGGGTTTGAGTTTATCGCACAGCGTGTAGAGCGGGCTGTGCGTCGCGAACTCTATACCAGCCTGCTGGGCAAGAGCATGACTTTTCATAACCTTCAACCCGTGGGTGACACAATGGCACGCGCCACGAATGATGTGCGGGAGGTGAACTTTCTCTTCAGCCCCGGCTTAAATATGGTGGTGGGATCGTTGACATTCTTGATTTTTCCGGTGATTGCAGCCCCGCGATATGATATGCAGTTGATAATCGTTCCTGCTGCTTTCATCGTGTTGTATTTCTTTGCATTGCGTATATATATGCGCGGATTGGCGCCCATCACTGAAGAAGTACGTGAAGCATTCGGCGCTCTCAATATCCGTTTGGCAGAATCGCTGGATGGTGTCGAAACGGTCAAAGGGTCGGCACGTGAACTGGCTGAAATCGCGCTTTTCAAGCAAAATGTCAAACGTTATAGAAATGCTTCAGTAGAGCAGGGGAGGAAGGAAGCCCGTTTCTTACCGCTTCTGCTTTATGGCATTGCACTGGCTGCGGGTCTGCTGCACGCCTTGCTGCTCTTCCGTACGGGACGAATTGATATTGGCGAAGTGGTGGGTTATTTTGGTTTGCTGCTGATGCTTGACTTTCCGACTTTTGCTTCATTATGGGCTTATTCGAGAATTTCACTTGGTTTGGCAAGCGCAAAACGGATTCTTGAGGTCATGAATCGCGAAGATAATTTGGATCAAAACGCTGCGGGCTATGCTCAGCCTATGCGCGGAGAAATTGAATTCAAAGAAGTAACTTTTGGTTATGCAGAGGGTGAACCGGTGCTTGACCATGTTAGTTTCAAAGTGAAACCCGGCCAAACTGTTGCTATTGTTGGTCAGACGGGCTCTGGCAAGACATCACTGGCGCGATTAGTCAACCGCACTTACGATGTGAGTGATGGGCAGGTGCTAGTTGATGGGGTAGACGTTCGTGATTGGAACCTGGAAAATCTACGGCGCAATATTTCAATCATTGAACAAGATATTTTTCTGTTCTCTCGGACGATTGCCGAAAATATTGCCTTTGGCAAACCTGGTGCTTCTCAACAAGAAATTGAAGAAGCTGCAAAGGCTGCTCAGGCAAATGATTTCATTGAGACTTTTGCTGATGGCTATCAAACCATTATTGGAGAACGCGGCGTCACCCTTTCAGGTGGGCAGCGCCAGCGGTTGGCACTGGCGAGAGCTTTCTTAACCGATCCGCGCATATTGATGTTGGATGATTCCACCAGCGCAATAGATTCGGCCACCGAAGATAAAATTCAGCGCGCCATTTACGCTGCTGCAAAAGGCCGCACTACTTTTATCATCACCCATCGCCTATCGCAGATCCGCTGGGCAGACCTGATCTTGGTGGTGAAGGGCGGTGCATTAACGGCTGCCGGCACACATGATGACTTGATGCGTACCAGCGATGCATATCGGAAGATATTTAGTGAATAAAGAAGGGATTGGTGAATAGTAATTAGTCATTAGGAACCCCAAATCCATTGGTTTTCCAAATCCCTAATCGCAAATCACTAATAACTAAACATGGGCTTTTTTGATGGTCTTGGTGCAGAAAAATACGATCGTACTTACGAAGATAAAGAACTGACTCGTCGTATTTTGGGTTATTTTAAACCACATTGGAAGCGTCTGCTGGTGGTGTCTTTGTTAACCCTGGCGATTGCCGGGGCAGGGTCGCTGCTGCCAATCATCGTTTCGCGCGGAGTAGATCTGTTACAAGGGGTGCCCCAATTATGGAGCATGATTGGCGTAGGCGCTGCCGTGCTTTTGATCGGTCTCTCAATTTGGTTCTTCAACTGGGGTCTGCGCAGGGTGATGGCTGTTACTATCGCGGATGTTGTAGCTACTTTGGCCATAGATGCTTATTCCGCTTCAGTCGAACACGATTTGTCTTTTTATGATGAGTTTTCATCTGGCAAAATTGTGTCGCGAATCACTTCAGATACACGAGATTTCGGTGAATTGATCACTCTCGTGACGGATGTGGCCAGTCAAGTGGTCGAAGCATTGATTTTGGCTGTCGTACTTTTCGTCATCGAATGGCACTTGGCTCTTTACCTATTCGCGATAATCCCAATCGTGACCCTTTTTGCGATTTTGTACCGCACCATTGCTCGAAAAGCCACTCGTCAGGGCATGCGCGCTATGGCAAATGTCAATTCCACGATTAAAGAAACTGTCAGCGGTATTGCTGTGGCCAAAAATTTCAGGCAAGAAGCCAGTATTTATCACGAATTTAATGATGCCAACGACACTTCTTACATCGTAAATGTCAAACGAGGATTAGCACTCTCGGTTGTGTTTCCAACACTTAACGCTTTATCGGGTATCGCCACTGGTGTGATGGTTTATACAGGTGCGCTGAGCGCCGTCGCAGGTATCGTTTCTGTGGGAGCCTGGTTTCTTTTCATCCTCAGCCTTGACCGCTTCATGTTCCCGGTGATGAACATCACCTCATTCTGGACTTCCATTCAGAATGGTCTTTCAGCTTCTGAACGTGTGTTCGCTCTGATAGATACGCCTACAGCCGTGGTTCAAAATGATTCTCAATCGGTCCCTCCATTGCGAGGTGAGATCGTGTTTGAGAAGGTCAGTTTTCATTATAAAGAAAGCGAACAAATTCTCGACAAACTCGATCTCATCATCAGAGCCGGTGAGAACCTGGCCATTGTAGGTCATACTGGTGCCGGTAAAACGTCGATCGCCAAGTTGATTGCCCGGTTCTATGAGTTTCAAGAAGGCCGACTATTAATCGACGGCCTTGATATCCGCAGTTTTGACCTTTATGATTACCGTCGTCACCTGGGGGTGGTTTCACAGGTGCCTTTTCTGTTTTCAGGCAGTGTGGCTGAAAATATACGCTACGCCAAGCCGCAAGTCACTGATTCAGAAATCGTGGCAATTGCCAAAAAGATCGGCGATGGCGAATGGCTGGACACTCTGCCCAATGGGTTGCTAACAGAGGTGGGTGAACGCGGCTCACGGCTATCAATGGGACAACGACAGTTGGTGTCTTTAATGAGGGTGCTGGTGCAAGAACCAGCCATCTTCATCCTGGATGAAGCCACTGCGAGCATCGATCCTTTCACGGAATGGCAGATCCAACAGGCACTGACGCTGATTTTGGAGAAAACCACCAGCATTTTGATTGCTCACCGTCTGTCAACGGTGAAATCGGCTGACCGAATTATTGTTGTCGAAAACGGAGCGATCATCGAAGAAGGAAACCATAATTCACTGTTATCCAAAGCTGGTAATTACGCCAATCTCTATAATACATATTTCAGACATCAAAGTCTGGAATATGTTGAGCAAATGCATACGCTTAAAGCGATTGAGTCGAACAATTAACAAATTTATCTGAACTTTAAACCTGTCCACATTTCACTGCCCTTAAGGGCAAGTGAAAAGGCGATTACTGGTTTTGGTTGTAGCCCGCCGAATGGAGGAAAACAGAAAGTATTTGCTATAATGTAAATACAGTGGACATCACAATGTTGCACAGTCGTCCGACAGGACAGCACCTTAACATAGTTAATGTAGTGCGATTGTCACACTGAAATCCTGTGTGTTGTAAAACACTTCGGGAGTTGCATTGGATTCGCCAGCATCGAAGATGCACAAATAACTGGGATGGACAATCCCTTTGGGAGCTAACGTGGGCGGTTGCGCCGTGCGTGTCCCAAGTAACTGTCGCTCTTCGCCAAAGACATACCCTTCGGTAAAGAGCGTGCAGAGTGTCACATCGAAATCTGATTCAGGTAATATCAAATCATGACGACAATTATCGTTATGACGGAGTAGTGGGCATATGTCAGCGGAAGCGTTAAAACGAGCGATAGATTTAATCAAAGCAGGTAAAAAGGTCGAGGCGAGGATTATCCTCGAACCGATCATTGTTGCCGAGCCCCAAAATATCCAGGCATGGGTTTGGGAGATTGAAACGCGCGACAATGACGCTGAAAAAATCAAGCTTATGGAAGCTTGTCTGCTGCATAATCCTGACGCCAGTGTGATAAAAAAAGCCCTGGCAGCCTTAAAAACCCAACAAGAATTTCCAGTTACCACTCTTGAAACACAAAAACCTGAGAAGCCAGTAAATATTCGCATTAATCCATTCACCGAGATGACGGAATACATGGATGAACCAGCCGGATCATCTCTATTAAAAACTTGTCAATATTGCGGCGAGTTGGTGGAAGAAACCGCCAAAGTATGCCAGGCTTGCGGCCGCGATTTAGGTGTTGCTGAACCGGCAGGTGACGAAGCAGTTGAGGAAGAAGTTGACGAAGAAGTTGTAAAAGAAATAGTAGAAGAAATTGAAGATGAAGTTGTTGTTGAGAAGCCTAATAAGAAAAAATGGTATCGACGCTCCTGGATCAAAATTCTAACCTTTTTCTTGCTTATGCCTGTCTGGTGCGTGATTGAATTGAGCGATCCAGATGCCAGAAGCGGATTTAAAGTAATGGCAGGTGTTTTGCTGGTGTTTTTTATCACCCTGTTGAGTCTCTTTCTTTATTGGTTCTTCACGACCAATTCATCGAGGGCAAATCTTTACAACTGGTATCATTTATTATCCGGTCAGGCAAGCAGTTCAGTACCTGGTGAGTATGTGCAAGTTCAGGGTACTATTTACAACCCTGGTAATTCTCCCTTCAGCCTGGTTGAACTGCAGGCAAAAGTGTATGACGAAAATGGCAATCTGCTGGGTAACACTACCCAATATTTGGATTCTGCAGTTTTGATTCCAGGAACGCCAACTTATTTTAAAATGGACGTGACTTCGCTTTTATCTCCCTTTCAATCTGGCATGACCAAACAACAGGTGCTGTTTTACGATGATTTTTCTGGAAAAGCGAATGGCTGGCTTGAAAATTCAGGCACAGAAGGGGAGACCACCTATTCTGAAGGCCAGTATCGGGTAACCGTTAGCAGTTCCAATTTTGACTTGTGGTCAAATCCCCAAAAGAATTTCACTGATTCCAGAGTTGAGGTGGATACTGTCAGGCAGGGTGGCCCCGAAGGCAATCGTTTTGGTGTGCAGTGCCGGTATACAGATGCCAATAATTATTACTTTGCGGTCATTTCCAGCGATGGATATTATGGCATTGGAAAAGTCGTGGATGGAGAGCAAACATTCCTCCCCAAGAACGGCATGCTCGTAACTGATACCATCTTTGCCGGCTCGGCAGTAAATCATATCCGTTTTGATTGTGTTGGCTCCCGTTTAACGCTTTATATCAATGGCGATTATGTTGATGCGGTGGATGATAGTGACCTCAAAGCTGGTGATGTGGGCATGCTGGCAGGCACTTTTGAAGAAAAAGGAACTCAGATTTTGTTTGATAATTTTGTGGTTTTTCAGCCCTAATTTAGTGATAGAAAACAGAGTCTTATGAGGCTCTGTTTTTTTTGTAGGTATGAATACAATATAAATTAGTTGGCTCTCATGAGTTGGAAAGGATAACGGGGATGAAGGGTTTAAAATTTAGCCGATCTTTTAGAGTTCCTCTGATTTTTGGAATATTCTCCGTCTTGTGGATAATGTTTTCAGATAAATTGGCATTTGCAATGGCCCCCAATCTTGAGAGTGCTGGATTATATTCAACTGTAAAGGGATTGGTTTATGTTCTTCTAGCCACAACACTCATTTATCTGTTACTGAAACAAGAGGAGTCACATAAAGACTTGTTGATGAATGAGATCGCGGCAGTTCAGCGCAGTTTCAATCTTTTGTTTGAAGATAATCCCCAGGCAATGTGGATTTATGACAATAATTCGCTTGAAATCATGGCAGTAAACCCGGCAGCCTGCAAGGTTTACGGTTATTCACCTGAGGAATTTCGAAAATTGAAGATCACTGATTTACGGCGTGAAGAAGATGTTCCCGCTATGATGAAAGTTCTAACTGACTATAAGGACGAACTACGGCAATCAGGCCCATGGGAACACCTAATAAAGGATGGAGAGAGTATTTTTGTAAAAGTGATGTCTCATCCATTGCGTTCTGTTGGTTTGGATTCAACATTGGTATCCGTTATTGATCTCACAGAGCATCAAAAGACTTTGAGTGAGTTGGATACAGCCATGCAAGAAAGAGATGACTTTAAGTCTTTTGGCTATACAGCCTCACATGATCTAAAAGCACCCATCCGCGCCATCCTTGGTTATTCAGACATTTTGGCAAAAGAATATCACAAAAAACTGGATGCCGAAGGTAATAAGTTTGTCCAACACATCCATCAAGCCGGACTAACCATGAATGAGATGCTGGATGATATGCTCGTACTTACGGGTATCAGCCGCAAGCCATTGGAATACGAACGAATCAACTTCAGTGAGATTGTTCAAGACACTATGAATACTTTGAAATTGCAAGACCCCGAACGGGTTTTAAATTTCACCATACAACCTGATATGTTTCTGATTGCTGACACAGGGGTAATCAGATTAATTGCCCAAAACCTGTTACAAAACGCGTGGAAATATACCAAAAAGACCTCCAATGCACACATCGAGGTAGGGTGTTTTGAAAATGAAGAAGAGGAAAGAGTCTATTTCGTGAGAGATAACGGGTTGGGATTTGATCAGTCTGATGCCAAGCAAATTTTTGAACCATTCACTCGCGTTCATAAAAGTGACTTTTATGAAGGAATGGGAATCGGTCTATCGATTGTGCGCCGAGCAGTGGAACACCACGACGGCCGGGTTTGGGTTGAGGCAGAACCTGGAAAAGGTGCTTGTTTTTATTTCACGCTTCAACAGAAAGAAAAATACTCCTAACAACTAAGCCCAAGCTTATGATCAATAATGATTTGGCGTAGAACTTGCACCCTATCCATGAGGTGAATTATTTTTGTGGTAGAGGTGCCCATTATGCAATCGTCAAAGTGGTTCAGGTATACTTTCTTGATGCTGGTCAGCTTGTTGCTGATTGGCACTTTAATCGGCTGTCAGGTTTCTCCTGATGAAGGCAGCGTTGCGCCAGGTGGAACAGAAGAACCCAGGCTTCCTCAACCTAAAACACTTACCGATCCGCGCGAGATAGAATTAAATACTGCTATTCAAAAAGCCGCCTCTGGTCGTGAAGACGTGCTTGCATTTATCGTTTATCGAGTCGCGATTGATCACGTTGAATTTTCGAAAGACAAATCTCTGGCATTGGTCTGGCTCAGCATGGTGGATAAAGATACGGGTGAAGTGCAAAACAGCGAGCCAGCTTTGGTCATTGCCTATGCTACAGGTGACGCTGCCCAACCCTGGAGGGTCACTTTTCAGGCCGACCCCACCTTTGCAGCAGAATTGTTGGCTGTGCCTGACTATATGTTATCGGAGAATAATAAAGCCAATTACATGCCGGGAGAACAGCAGCAGCCAAAAGCAGGCGTTGTTTACACCGGTTATAAATTACCCTGGACGAAAGGTATGTCGGTAAGACTCACCGGAAGCATTGGTCACGTCTTCATTTACAAATCATGCCCATCTACATGCCTGTATGCTTTCGATTTTGCCAATGGTACTATGTTCGATATCAAAGCAGCCAAACATGGTTATGTCAGATATTTCGAAGATGGATATGCAAACGGAAACACAACCAATACCAATTACATCGTTCTGGCAGATCCAAGCACCTCCCCGACGACTTACCAGGTCTATTATCACCTTGCCCAGGGGACAATCCCTGCGGCGTTAAGAACCGTTGGTGCAGAGGTAGTGCAGGGTCAGTTCATTGGTAAAGTTGATGATACGGGTTATAGCACAGGACACCATCTGCACTTCCATGTGCATACCACCCCCAACTCTGTTTGGGGTACATCGGTGGATATTGTTTTTGATGAAGTGGCTGTCAATGGCGGCCGTCCACGTACCTATCAAGAGGCCAGTACCTACCCTGATTATGGTTCCGAATACATTTCTGGTGATCGATACGTTTCACAAAATGGTGATGTGGCCACGCCAACCGGCGGAATTACCAGTCCACTGCCTTATGCCACCATCACTTCTCCCACATTAAACGTTGGTGGATGGATGCATGATGACACAGCGGTAGCCAGCGGCCAATTAATGATCAACACCGGTAAAGCCTGGACTCCAATTGGCAGCATCATAACCTCCACACCTTTTACCCAGGAAATCAATCTTTGTGATGCCAATATTCCAAATGGCAAGTTCTTTCTATCAATAGTTGTTAAAGATAAAGCGGGTAAAGTTTCGACTGGCAATCAAGGATTAACTGAATTAACCAAAGCATACACTTGCCCATCCCAACCGCCGGCTTGCATCCCAGGCAAAAACCAGGCTGCGCTCTATACCGAAGCCGAATATCAAGGCGCATGTCAAGTGTTCGATATCGCAGATTATCCAAACCTAGGTTCAATCACGCCATCTTTCCTGGATAATTCCCGTTCTATTCAAGTTGGCGCGGAGGTCTCTGCTCTGCTTTACCCCGATGTTGATTTTGGTGGCACCTATGAATTGTTCCAGGATGGCGATTCCAATCTGGCAGACAACCTGATCGGAGCCTATAATGCTGCTTCAATGAAGGTTATCTCACGCGTCAATCCACCAGAACCACCTGGTTTGATCCTGCCTGAAATCATTACCACAACCTTGAATTTGAATCTTGCCTGGACGGTAGCAGCAGGTGTCCAAACGCGCAGCACGCTTTCAGGACCGGGTGGTTATTCTGCCATGCTTGAATGGCAGGAGGGTATGTCGTGGGAAATAGGGCTGCTGCCGGCAGGTGATTATACCTGGACAGTTGAGGCCCGCAACCTGGCTGGGACAACCAGTATTATTCAGGAATTTACTGTAACCGGTGGTTCTGCCTTACCTTTCAGCCACATGAATGCTTTACCGCAAATCACTAATTCGAGTGCTGTCTTGCTTACCTGGGAGGTTGATCAGGGAGCGGATGGCATAAATCATTTTGAAATTCAAACCAGCGAGCCTGGCGGCGATTGGGTTGATCTGGCTGAAAAACCCGATGGAAGCGCTCGGCAAATGGTCTACTGGGGTACACCTGGCCAGACTGTCCAGTTCCGCATGAGGGCAGTGGATAATGTTGGAAATGCCGAGGAGTACATCAGCGTTGCTGAAACCAGTACGCTCTTCGTGGGCTCCTGCATTGTGGATGCTTATGAAGGTTCTGACCCGGGTAATGATGACATATCTGGAGCCAGTTTGATGGAGGTTGGAACTCCGGTATTGCATAACTGGTGTGCACCAGTCACTCGAGGAGATGGCAGTCAGAAGGATAATGTGGATTGGATCAGTTTTGTTGGCACAACTGGAGATCAACTGAGGTTTAGCACTACTCCGATCAACCTGGGATCTGCAGCACTGCTGACACTTTATGATACAGATGGTGCCACCTTTATTGGCGAGGCACGCCCCCTAAGCTCGGATGGATCGGCCTCACTGGATTGGACGGTGCCGGTTGATGGTACGTATTTCATCAGAATGGAACGCATTGACAATCGCATTCATGGCACAGATACGATTTATCAGGTCGGCATTGAGTTGAAAAGCAAAGTCCAACCCGGCACTTTGATTTGCGGGGCGGCAGCTCTGCCAGCATTACTGGCTGGCGGTTATGCGGTCAATAAGCAAATGAAAAAGACCAAAAAGCGATACCACCGCGAGGCGTTGGGAAGATAAAGTAACGAATAGATATTTTCTGCAGTTAGGAAAGGACAGGAATCACAACCTGTCCTTTTTTTTGTTGCCTAACAAATTCAAAAAAGTAAAGCGAGCTTGACATTTTATAAAAAATATTCTATACTATGTAAAGTTAGCTTTACAACAAACCGGTGTATTGAATTTTGGATAGCAGGAGAAAGATGAAGAACAAACTTGAAGAGTTGCGCATTAATCATGGATTGACCCAGCAAGAGCTAGCCGAACGGTTAGAGGTCTCACGCCAAACCATAATTTCACTTGAACAAGGCCGTTATAACCCCTCAATTCTATTGGCATTCAAAACTGCACGGTTGTTTGGATTAACAATAGAAGATATTTTCATTTATGAAGAAGGATAAACACTATGAACAACCAAAAATCGAACCAAAATACTGAGTTGATCAAAGGCGGAGTGATGCTCGGATTAGGCATCTTGCTATTTATCACTGGAAGCATTGATTTCAATGCTGCTGCATGGAAGCCCTATTTACGTCTCATTGAAGGAATAGGACTGTTTTTTGCGGTTGTGGGGGGGTGGAACCTACTTCAATATTTTCGCTATAAAAAGAACCCTGCTGCCTTGCAAAAAGCCAGGATAGAAAGCATGGATGAACGAAAACTGTGGATTCAATATCGTTCAGGGAACAACGCTTTCAAAGTTGGTGTGAGTCTAACCTACCTTTTTCTATTAATTGTTGGCGCAGCAGAAAAATCGCTCTCTACTGATCTGATCTGGTGGATACTTTCCGGGATTGTCGTGGTTACTGGCGCCGTGTATGTGGTTAGTCTGATTCGATACGAAAACATCTATTGATTAAAAAACCCTTGACAAGGCTTAAATTAGCCTTGTCAAGGCTATGAAAAACAAAAAGCTATTCGTATTGCAATGCTTCAACAATGACCGTGTTGGCTGCCTGCCTGGCCGGGACCATGGCGGCGATGATGCCGAAAACTAATCCTACTACCATGGAGGCGATAATGCCCATGGTTGGGAAATAGAATTCTGTTCTAAAGCCAATGACGCTTATGGCTTTGACCAGCAAGTAGCTGAGAAAGAGCCCCACTATAATGCCCATAGTGGTTCCCAGGGCAGAAAGAAGCACGCTTTCAGCAAAGACCATTCGTTTTACTTGAGTCTGGGTGGCTCCCACAGCCCTCAGCATACCAATCTCTCGCGTGCGTTCGATGACATTAATACTCATGGTATTTGCCATGGCAATCAGGCCCGGAACTGCCAGCATAATCACCATGATGTAAAACACACTCATTGCCATCTTGAACATCCCCATTTGTTCAGTCTTGAATTCGGAAGAATCAATCAGGCTAAAAGTTGGAAACTCTTTTATCACAGCTTGCAGCGCAGGGGTTACTTCTTCAGCAGTAGCGTCTGGTGATCGATTGACTAAAAGTAATAGGTCGCTTTCTGAATTGAAGTCATTTGCCAGATTGGCTTGTGAAATATATCCGGTTGCGATTTTCGCATTCAGGTAATCAAAAGCAATGCCGACTACGGTGTATTCTTGTTCACCCTGCGGTGACTGGAGTGTTAACACATCTCCGGTTTTTACATTGCTTGTGATAGCGAATACGCCATTAACGATGATGGCCGGTCCCTTGGTCATGGCTTCAAACGCTTCTTCAGAAACTCCTTCGCTGAATTCGAGCCCGGCGATTTTTGGGTAAACAAGCGGATCAAGTCCGATGAGTTGTAATGCAGTCCCATCTATCTGGCTGGATGCCAAACGCAGTGATGTTGCTTCTTCTATACCGTCAGTTGCCTTGATCTTTTCGATCAATCCCTGGTTAGCGCCAAGGTTGCCACCCCCTAAAACAAGTGACGGCGGCATGAGCAGATAATCTGTGCCCAGGCTTTTATCCAAATATCTGACAAAACCATGTTCGATGCTGGTGATCATTGCCATCAAGGCAATGCAGATTGCGAGACCGATCATCATAGAAGAAGCTGTAATGGCAGCTCGAGAGGGTTGGCGGGTGAGATTTCCTTGAGCAAGCTTTCCTTCACGCGGGTAAATCGATGAGATCAGTTTGCCAAAGATATCAGCCACTGGTTTTACCATCACTGGTGCAATCAAAATGATTCCGACCAGAAAAACGACGCCTGAAAGACCGGCTATCTTAATTTCACCAAAAAGCAAACCAAAGAGCGCCAGCGCAAGTAGAACCAGACCCCAGATTGCACGTCTGTTATTCTGACGATACTCAATTGTACCCAAGGTGGGACGCATGGCTTCAAGCGGGGTTACCTTCATGGCAGATCTGGCCGGAAAATAGCCGCTGCCAACGGTGAAACCAATACCCAGAATAATCGAACCGATTAAGTTGGCGGTAGTAATTACCGGGGCTCCGATTGTGACGCGCAGCATACTTGCAAAGATGCTTCCTACACCTTCGAGCAAAGCAAGGCTAAAAAGGTATCCACACAACAGACCCAAAGCAGTGCCAATGATTCCCTGGATGAGCGATTCAACCATGATCAATCCCATGATTGTTTGTTTAGAAGCACCGATGGCGCGCAGCATACCCAGGTCACGTCGGCGTTCAGCCACCACCGTGCGGAAGGTGTTAAAGATGATAAATCCTGCCATGGCCAAAGCCATTATGCCGAACAACCACATCATCGATTCACCCATCATTAAGGCGGATGCGAGCTCATCACCCGTTTGGATTGCTCCGCTTTTGAAATTGGGGCCTAATTTTGCCAGGATTGATGCAACGACTTCATCACGATCTGAGCCAGATTTGATCAATGCATCAATGGTGTTGATCTTCCCAGGCAGATTGAGGATTGTTTGAGCCGTTGCCAGAGGAACAAAAATTTCCTCCAACCCCGCAGAAGCGCTCAGAGAAAGAACACCGACCACTTTCAAAACTGCCACTCCTTCGCTCGAAGGAATTGTGAATGTGTCTCCAGTTTTCAGTTCCATTTTGTCGGCCAAGAGCTGTGGAATGACGGTGACATAAGTGTCTCCCGCTTCAAGAAAGCGGCCATCACGCAAAGAATAATTGCGCACGTTTTGCGCTGTGGCAAAATCCACACCGGTGACAGTCACAGAGGATGCGCCGGTTAGCTTATTGATAGAACCGCCTAAAGATTCTGGCAGCACAACATTCTTGGTAAGAATGCCCGTATACTGACTGATACCGTCAATTTCGCTTAAATCGCTCAAGACAGATTGTTCAAACGGATTGTTAGAATCACTTGAGATTGAAATATCCACTTTGCCAGAGGTGGTGACCATGCTATGGCGAAAGGATTCCATCATGCCAGGAATCATGGAGTTTAGACCAAAGAGCAGGGTGACTCCAAAAACCACAGCCAGCGTGGTGAGCACCATTCGCTGCTTGCGTCCCCAGAGGTAACGCCAGGCTAACAAAAATTGGATTCTCATAGTGACTCGACTTTCTCTTTCAGGCGTTTTGCGTTCTCGCCATTTGAACCATTCAACAGTGTATCATCCACTATTTTGCCGTCTTTTAAGAAGATGATTCGGTCGGCATAAGCCGCAATGCGTGGATCGTGAGTGACCATCAATACGGTACGTTTCCAATCGGTAACAATCTTGCGCAGGGTGACGGCGATCTCATCGCTGCTGCGTGAATCAAGGTTGCCGGTGGGTTCATCAGCCAGGATGATGACCGGGTCAGACACCATGGCCCGTGAAATGGCCACGCGCTGCTGCTGTCCGCCTGAGAGTTCATCCGGGCGGTGATTGCCGCGGCCATCCAGTTTGTTGCGGCTGAGCCATTCGCTGGCTTTGCTGCGGGCTATTTCGGGTTTAATACCATCCAGAATTAGTGGCAGCGCGGTGTTCTCTATCGCATCCAGCACCGGGATCAGGTTAAAGAACTGGAATACAAAGCCCATCTTTCGTCGGCGTAATTCGGTGAGGGTGGTGTCGCTCATCTTTGAGATATCGCTGCCTTCGATGAACACACTGCCGCCGGTCGGACGATCAAGGCCGCCGATCAGGTGCAGCAAGGTGGATTTTCCGCATCCGCTAGGCCCCATTACAGCCACGAACTGACCTTGTTCTATGATCAGGTTTACTGAATCTAAAGCGGTGACTTTTGTTTCTCCACTGCCATAAACTTTACTGAGGTTTTTTACTTCAATTGTTGCCATTTTATTTCTCCTGGTTGAATTTTTTCAAAATTGATAAGAACGTAAGTATTCATGCGCTTTGACTCGGTGGTCTCCCACGCGGACGCAAAGCCGGTTTGGGTGCAGGTTGGCGCTGAACTTCATCCAGCCGGGATTCGATCATGTCTAGCCAGCGCAGATCGGCTTCAAGGTGCATGGCTGATTTATCCATCAGCAGCATTTGGGCCAGTTGATTTTGTGGATCAAGTGTCTGGCGCTGTTCGGTGATGCGGTGCAGTTCTTGATATAGCGCGGCGCGCTGGATGACGATCAGCCGCGATGCATCCACTTCATCCAGTTCGAGCGAAAGCATCAGTTTGAGATAAAAAGGGTCTTGATGGGGTTCTTCAATGTTACTCATGCGGAACCAATTCATCAGTTCATCATGCCCGGAGGGGGTGATGGCGTATTCGCCCTTGCTCTGCTGGCCGTTGGCGTTGTTGAAAGTCACCAGCCCGGAATCGACCATCCGTGCAAGCGTGGTGTAGATTTGGGGGGGTTTGACATCCCAGTTTTCTTTGCCGCCGACGAGCGCAGTAAACCCCGCGCAGAGTTCATAACCGTAGCGGGGCTTTTGAGCAAGCAGACCTAAGAGAGCGTGACGGACAGACATAATAAATACTCTACTGTATAATAATTAATTTCTTATTATTATAAGCAGAATATTGGGGCTGTCAAGGGGGATTCAAGGTTATTATTCTGAAAATGGATGATGTTAAGACAAAAAACCACTAGATCTTCTTGAAAATGACTGATCAAAATGATATTATATTTACAAATCCACAAATTGGAACTAAATTAAAATACTTGATAAATATTGATTTTGTATCGTTAATTATTATTCAACCCTAATGGCAATGGTATAAAGATTAGGGGAGGACTTTAAAACAGAAAATTACCTCATAATTTCATCGTGCATGATATACGAAGAAGATTTACATAAATGAGGTTGATGTGAGAAAGTTTGGTGCAATTGTTTTGTTATTGGTAATTTATTCTATATCCGACACAATCGATACAATCAGGGTATATGATGAAGGAGCAATTGTAATTCGGGATATTTCATCCAAAATTGTTTTTGCAAAAAATCACCAAATAACGCCGGACCAAATAATAGTAATCCAACCTCCACCAGAATATTGGCGCAATTGGCCTGTAATTCCGCAGTTTTCTGAAAAAGCACTTGTTATTCTTAATGAAGCATTAAATAACCCAAATCTTGATCCCCATACATTCTCAAAAGTTGGCGACTGTCAGCTTACTACAGATACTTTCTTGTCTGGGTATGTTAAAGGTGTTTATCTTGTTCCTGATGGTTATAAAGAAACAACTCATTTCTTTAGGGATAGTATAGTCAGAGAGTCGATTACAGCAGAAAACGGATTGGGGGTAAATAGTGTGCTTAATCCTATCTTCGGTTTGGCCGCAGGGCACATTCAGTGTCGGGCCAATGAGACTCCGTTGGATTGCGAATTGCGTACTCGTAAACCAGCAGTTGTTCTTGTGGCAATAGGAACCAATTGGAAACCACATGCTGAAATTACATTTGAAGAAAAATTGCGTGAAGTTGTAGATATTATTCTTGATTTTGGTGCTTTACCAATTCTTGCAACCAAGGCGGACAATATTGAAGAGGATTGGGCACTTAATTTTGCAATAGCCAGGGTGGCTTATGATTACGAATTGCCTTTAGTTAACATTTGGTCTGCCGTTCAAGATCTGCCAAACCATGGTTTATCATCACCAGCAAATAGATATCTCACTGCTGATGCCTGGATGGTAAGGAACGAAGTTTGGTTGAAAACACTCGAGATAGCGAGATTAGTATTGGACGATTGATCCATTTAAAGATTAGTGAGTTGGGTATCGGTTGCTAGTATGGAAAGGAAAAAGAATGAGATCATTTCTCATGAAACTTAGCGGTTATATGATTCTTGGACTTATGATGATAGGTTGTAACAATATTGCAGCTCCGGTTGAAGTTACAAAAACATATTTAATTGCAATGGCTTCTAAAGATGCTAATCAAATCTCTGCTTGCAGCTCCGCTGAATGGGAGATAGAAGCACAAAAAATGCTAGATTCTTTTATTGGAGTAGATACCATACTGGAAGATCTGGTTTGCCGGGAAATTGAAAATGATGGGTTAGAGGCAAAAGTGAATTGTGATGGAAGAATAATCATGACATACAACAACGAGGACATGGAGCTTGAACTTTCAGTAGTTACTTTTGTTTTAAAGCAGAACAGAAATGAATGGCAAATTTACAAACTAGATTATGGAGTGCAATGAAACATAAAAGAAAGGTTAATGCCTTTCAAAGGTTTCTTCAACTTTCCGGTATGCTCTTTTGTATCTTGATTTCTGGCTGCATGGAAACGGTTACTGAACCTGATAAATCGATGGCTTCTACTTTTGTTGATACACCGGTGTTTGAAAGATTGGTTACAGAAATAGGTGTTGTATCGACCGAAGACGAAGACTTTGTTGATACATCTGTAAGTGAAGAAAAGAGTTTCACAATAGCTATCTCCCCTGTGGATGGCATGGCAATGGTGTTTGTTCCGGAGGGCGAATTTCTTATGGGTTCCTTAAAGGGTGAGGGGGATCGTGATGAGGAACCACAGCTAACTATATTTTTGAAAGCTTACTGGATTGACCAATATGAGGTTACTAACGCCATGTATGCTAGTTGTGTGAGTATTGGTGTCTGTTCTCCGCCAGCTTCCTTGGCTTCTTATTCGATTAGCTATTTCTTTGGTAACCCTGATTACGATGATTTTCCAGTAGTAAATGTTAATTGGTATCAAGCCAGAAAGTATTGTCAATGGGCAGGCAGAAGTTTACCCACTGAGGCTCAATGGGAAAAGGCAGCCCGTGGAAAAGCTGGGGCAAAATACCCTTGGGGTAATTCTGACCCGGATGAAGGTGTTGCAAATTACTCCGAATTAATGAAAGATCTCTCTGCGGTGGGAAGTTTCCCGCAAGGGGCTAGTTCATATGGTGCTATGGATATGGCAGGAAACGCGGCTGAATGGGTTGAGGATTTTTACGGTAATTATCCAAGCACACCTTACATTCTCACAAATCCTACAGGCCCTGCAACAGGAATTTACCGTATCCTGCGAGGTGGTTCCTGGATTATTGGCCCATATCTTATACGTAGCTCGGAGCGTTTTTGGGCAAGTGCTTTTTATGCAGATTATGACAGTGGTTTTCGTTGCGCGTTATTACAGTAATATGATTTGTCCTAAGTCTACGCTTAATTTTCAAATTCGCAATTTATATTTGATAGCTATTACTTCTGTTGATATACAGCAGTTTTGGAGTGTGCTGCTGAGGTAGCAACAACTTAGGTCTGACCGGAGGGGTCTGCCGGTGACAGAGATGTACGATTAAACCGATTCATCTTGTAGATTTAATCGGTTATGTTATGGAGGATAGAGATATTATTGTGGAAAAAAATCTAACCGGAAAACCAAAAGAAACTATTTTTTCATTCATCAATTTCAAGCAGAAAGGCTGAAAGATATGATTGCTCTTCATAACCATCGATGATAATCAGGAACCTGCCATCAGGAGTAACCGAAATTGCCTTTGGCTCCCGAAAAGAGCCTTCTGTCCAGCCTTCTGCATCGTATGACAGGTGCCCGAAGCGCTGGATGAGGCTGCCGCGTGGATCAAGCATGTGTACTGCAATGTCACCAGTATTCATACTAAACAGGATGTAGAAATTTCCTTGAGCATCCACGGTCAAATCTTTCGCCACTATATCCTGTTGGTTGGAGGTAACAAGAGGGAAGGCGTCCAGTTCTTCACCGGTAAGGGGATCCATCTCCACCAGCGTGGCATCCCAATCGTGGTCTCGCAGCAGGAACATCCTGCCCCCGGAATCAAAGGTAAGCTTAGTATAAGCGTGCAGATCATCCAATTGGATTTGCCTGATCAGCGCAACCGCATCGGTAGAATATACCTCGATGGTATTGCCACGCAACAGGTAGAGGTTGTCGTCTGCCGGGTTGTAACCGAGGTGTCCAAAAATTCCCTCTCCGCCTGCGTCTGTCTGAATACCCTCAGAGTCGAAAACCACCAACCAGCCAAAAGCTGAATCAGCAACAAAAAGATTTCCGCTTATGTCTGCTTCCAGGCTCATCACATCGGCCTGGTCCGGCGCAGGCATTTTGTCCAACTGGTTGCCTTCCAGATCGAATTTGTATAAACCGTTCATACCCGCTGCCACGAATATTTCACCCATCGGGTTTACTACCATATCCACAGGAGTGTCAGGCAGTGGGACGCGCCAATAGATCAGCGGATCTGTGTACCAATTCAACAGACCTGATAACTCTACGGCATCAAGTTGTGAAGCTGAAGCAAGGTCTGTGAATTCGATGAAGATTGTGTCAACCTCTATGTCTGTCTCGATCTCCAGCTTTAGGCTGGTTTCACACGCACCTTGAATTGCACTCTGCTTCCACTGAGGGGGCTGACTTTCGTCATAGAATACTGCCAACCCTGTGAATGAATTTAATAGTTCCACTCGCACGATCGTTTCAGGCTTGCTATTGGTGAATAGTTCGATCTCCGTGGGGATGACCGGAGTCTGGTACAGAAGCGTTATCACGTTCTCGCCGTAATCTTCAGAAAAACTTGCCAGCCACGAGTCTCCGCATTGGGGAACAGCCGGGTCATACCCTCCGGTTGCCACCTCTTCCGCCTGATACATGTCCATGACGCCAAACACTGCACCCTGGCGAATGAAACCGGGAGGGCTGGCTTCGCTGGTATTCTGTTCAGTTTCAATTATTTCTACGGTTAAAATTTCAGCGGGAGTACTTACCGGTTCCGGCAATGCAGCCTGGGTTTCTCCAATATTGTCAGTGCCGGGCTTGCAGGCTGATAAAACCAATGCAACAAGCAGGACCAGAACCAGGAATTTTAGAAATTTTGGTCTCTTGTTCATTTTCATTGTCCCTTCCATTAAAGCGTTTACCCAATTTGCATAAAAACTTCATTTTCGTTCTATATGTCGATGTTACACACTGGACGTCAATATTACGTCAATAGCAAAAGATCATTCTGAAGGTCACGATTGCTCCAAAATTGCTGACTACTGAAGGATTATAAAAAAAGGGCTAATAATGCAAAATCGGCACGGTTTATAAGAGGCAAAATTCTTTTCTAAGAACTATTCCTCAGTTATTGTGCTTTCGGCACTTTTCTGCAATAGTTCCAATCGGGCGGCAGCTTCGGTTTGTGCGGCAGCCGCAGCCACAGCTCTATCCTGGCTGGAGGGCTCAGCAGGCGCAAGTGCAGCTCGTTTTACCTGCTGCATCTTGCGGATGGTGGCGGATGGATCACCGCTCACCGCACTCGAATCAATGGATACTTCACCGCCAACCGCGTAACGCTGTCCATCTGGCCCAGTTTGGTATTGATAGCTGGCGCCTTTACGCACCAGGCTGCCGCCGACCATCATATGAGCCATTTCGTGAGTTCGAACTTCCCGATCGCGTGATTTTAGCTCAGCCACTTGTTGCGCCTCTTCAGAAGAAAGCTGACTAAAACCAGAAGTGGGCGATGATTTTTCAGTTTCTTTGGATTCTTTATCCAACTTTAGTTTATTCAATGCTTCTTCAGAGATGGTTACTCTGGCGGATTGCGAGTATTCTTTATTAACTTCCTGAGCTATGACATTATCTTGACTCTTGGCATTATTTATGGAAGGATTCGCGACAGTGATGTTAGTCACGGCCAGATTGTTTTGAGTATAAATAGATGAGATATTACCAATCATAGACTTTTACCTACCGATTCTATTACTGCACATCTTTACTTTACCCTTATTTTGTATCTATTTCAAGTATGAATTATTGATTGTGTAAACGATTTTTGTGTTGATTCGTCCAAATTGTGGTTTTATTGCGACCTGTGCGTTTTGATTCGTACATAGCCTGGTCAGCGCGGTTGATCAATTCTTCTAAAGATTTACATGTTTTGGTGAGATCTGCCAGACCCAGGCTGATTGTAATAGTGATTGGACCATGAACGGTTTCTATCGTGTTTTCTTCACAATCTTGCCTCAATCGCTCGGCACTTATTAAGGCTTCTTTGGCTGTGGTTTCTGGCAGTATGATGATGAACTCTTCACCGCCATATCGCGCCAGAATATCGATATTTCTAAGACTTTTTTTGCATAAGTCGGCCAATGAAGCCAATACCTGGTCACCAATCAGGTGACCATATTTATCATTAACCAACTTAAATTTATCCAAGTCGATCATGATAGCGCATAATGGGCGTTTGTACCTGAGCGAACGATCGAATTCTTTTGAAGCCAATTCATCAAATTTTCGCCGGTTGTTTAAATTTGTGAGTGGATCGGTGATTGCCAGCTTTTGCACTTCGTCAAAAAGGCGGGCATTTTCAATAGCGATGGCAACATTGGCAGCCAACAACTCAAGCGTTTCACGATCTGAATTCGTATACATGTCAGGCTTATAACTTTGTGCAGAGATCACGCCGATACTTTTCGCTCCGATTTTTAATGGCACCACCAGAATGGATTGAGAAATTTCCGGGTCAGCGGCATCTCCCATGATCACTGCTTCCAATTCTTCTGCTTTAGCTGAATCAAAAGTATTAAACAACAAAGAATTACCGCTTTTCAAGGCAGTCGCAAAGAGTCCTTTATCTAGGGGGCGGGAGTTTAGCTTTTGAGGCTGACCATTGTCGTTCATGTAGACGTCAGTGATTGTTTGTGCACTAGAATCATAAAGCGCTATACCAAAAAATTCTGTCTCCATCAATTCTGAGACAGCCTGGTGGATCGATGGATAGATATCTGCGGTTCTAATATTGGTACTAATTATTTGGCTCAATTGATAAAGGGTCATGAAACGATTGGCTGCGCGGGTGGCCTCTTTAAAAAATGTTGCATTTCTAATAGCAGAGGCAGCTTGATTTGAAAAATTGGTGAGAATAATGGTATGTTCCTCTGTAAAATAATTGGGCTCCACTTTATCCAGACTGATAATGGCATTTACTTTATTATCAATGATGATTGGAACCCCAATCCAACTTCGAAACAATTCACTGACCTCATTGTGAATCCAGTATGGAGTTTGTTGAGTGTTATGGATAATTAAGGGCTTTTTATGATTCGTAATTGTTTTTAAATTTTGAGTTGTCTCAATATCAAAGTGTAAGGTACGTAGAAAGTTAGGTAGTTTTTCATCAAAAGTTTCATAACCTAATGTTCTGGTGATGGTGGCCATATTGTCACCAATTTTCATGATATTGCCGCCATCGTAACGGATTAATTTTCGCAGTTCTACCAATAACAAATCAAACACCTCGACCAAACTTAACGATGAAGACAATTTCGAGTTTATTTCACGCAAGGTGGTGGAAATTAATTGCTCGGATATGTTTTTTGCAATTAAACAAGTAACTGGTTTTGAAAAATTTGAAAGTGGTAGATAAGTAATTTCCGCCTTAATTTTCTGGACACCATTGGTCAAAATTTCTGTTTGAAATTTTGGATACTCATATGGGGAAAATTGGTCATATTCCAAAAAACGGTTTTTTTCTTCAGAAAGACGAGTTTGAAGTAAAACAAATGCCTCTATGGATTTGCCGATTATTTCAGTTGTTTCAAACCCGGTTAATCTTGAAGCTGATTTATTTGCCAGCAGGATTTCGCCGGTTTGATCATAGATGAAAACAGCATCATTGAGTTGATCAAACACAATCTGCATTTGGGGTAAAAATTCCATCCATTTTTCAGAACCAATAAAATTTTTCTGCATAAATTACCTTGAGCAAATATCCACCATTAGCTATTAACCTTAGTGTACTTTTAATTTTATGTTTTCACAATGAAATGTACATAAAATTATAAGCTCAACCTTTATCCTTAAATATATTTTCTATAAAACTTGCAATAAGTCACCAGATCGAAATTGCGAGATATTACTCCAAATTTTCTAGTAGAATTAGGTCGTATTAAGCAGGTTTTGAGGAAAACACCAAGGAAAAATAATGAAGCTTACCGATTCAGCATTTACACCCAGTGAATTGATTTTGCTCAACGGAGACAAGTTTGCTCCCGAGGTGGAATCGAATGGCCATCAATTGCTATGCAGCGACGGCATGGTTAATGGCCACTATCTGGCTGTGATGATGACCGCTGCAGCGATCCTTGCCAATGAAGAAGAGGGGGCTCTTGTTGTTGAACTTCGTGAACAGAAAAAGAGGCTCTTTTCATCTGCATCCACCACGCGGGTGTTCATTCGCCCAGTTGGGCAACCCCCCAGTTGGAACGGGTATACGCTCGAATCCGCCATCCTATTTTCTGCGGGGCAATTCTTTGCCGTTCAGGGTGATTACAGCGTAAAAAGTGTGGTCTATTCGATTTTGATGGAAGATCGTAAACATCCCTGGCAAAAAATAATTGAGTTTGTAGAGTGGGGATTGGCCACGAGCAACTGGTTAATGCCGGTTGAAGGTGATGCGGCGAAGGCATTTCAGACCCCATTCATCTGCCCTGATAAAGTGCAAGAGCTGGCTTTTGCGCAACCTCTTGGGCCGGTAAAGCAGCTCTTCACAACTTGTAAAAAGATCACGCCAGAATTATGGCAGCAGTTGTTGGCAGAAATTGATCTGGCTTTGAAAGAGCGCCAGATCTAAAAACGTTACTACCTTTCGCCCCCCAAAGAATATCTAATAAACCAAAATTGAACTACTCCTGGTGATTTTTCATACTCACCAGGGAGAAAAATTTATCTCCATTTTACAGGTTTTTATTTTAAATTTATTTGTTTTAGTTCCCACTTTGTTATGGTTAATATGAACTGAGTGGCTATTATGCTCAATCGTTGATTATTGCTTAGTGTAATGCCATATCTTTTTAAAAATATTCGTGAATTCAAATAGGAGTTTTAGATGGCTAAGTTAATTAATAACATTCGTATGCGCGCAAAACTATTGTCGTTTATGTTGATCATTGGTCTTGTTCCCATAATCGTCAGCAGTGTTATTAGCTATACCAGAACAAGTGTTGTGCTTCATGAATTTGTAGATCAAACGCAAAACCTCGTTGAAGATCAAGTTCAAAGTTTTTTGGTATCATGGTCAGAAGAACGCATTCAGGACGTTAAAACACTAGCCGGTATTGCCCGGATTAACTCCATGGATCCAGAATCTGCGAAAGCGGCAATCGACCAATATTACAAAGAGTGGGGCATATACGAAACCATCTTCCTGACGGGCACGAATAAAATTTCTATTGCCACAAATGACGGGTCAACGCTTGACCTATCCTCTCGTGTTTACATGGATGAAGCGCTGACTGGAAAATCGGCAATCTCTGATATTTTGATTTCTAAAGCAACTGGTAATCCGATTATGGTCTTTGCTGAACCCATCAACAAGGATGGCAAAGTCGTGGGCGTGATCGGGATTGTGGTGCCAGTAACCCAATTTCAGGAACTATTATCAAAGGCTTTCGTTGGTGAAACTTCTGATGCTTATTTAATCAACCAGGAAGGATTTCTGGTTAGCGCGCCAAGATTTTCAGATGACATGAAAGCCGCTGGATTGTTTGTGGAACGCCCTGAATTGGAAGTCAAAATGGAATCAAAGGCAGCCACAGAACTAATGGCGGGTATCTCAGGCAAAGCGACGTATAAAGATTATCGTGGTACAGATGTTCTTGGCCATTACACCTGGGTTCCAGAACTTCGGCTTGGTTTGATTGTTGAACAAGATGTAGCTGAAGCTAATGCTGCAATTAACGAGATGGCAATGACGGCGATAATAATTGTTGTTGTTTCCATACTTGCAGTGTTATTCCTGGCTGTATTCATCAGCAACTCGATCACCAAGCCTTTGGCCGTTCTCGTAAGAGCAGGTAAACAACTTTCTGTTGGTGATCTGGCTCGCGATATGACCGAAAAAGAAAAGGAACAAGTTACGAACCGAAAAGACGAAATTGGAGATATCGGAAAATCTTTCAATGGCATCATTGGGTACATGCAAGATCGGGCAGAAGTTGCCCAAGTGATTGCCGCCAATGATCTCACCGTTGATCCTCAACCCATGTCTGAGAAAGACGAGTTAGGTATCGCGTTTGCTGATATGGTTTCAAATTTACGCAAGGCAATCGGGAATGTGGCCTTAAACGTTACCAGCTTGAGCGCGGCATCACAACAATTGGCTAATGCTGCCAACCAGGCAGGCCAGGCTACCAACCAAATTGCAGCCACTGTGCAGCAGATTGCAAAAGGCACGGCTGATCAAGCCACTTCAATTAACAAAACCGCTTCGGCGGTTGAACAAATGACACAAGCCATTGATGGCGTCGCCAGAGGGGCACAAGAACAAAGCAGCTCAATTGCACAAGCTTCTGCTGTAACCGAAGAGATCAGCAACGCTATTACACAAGTGGCCAACAATGCCACCGCAGTTTCTTCTGGTTCTCGCACTGCTTCAGAAGCTGCAGAAAAAGGTGCGCTCACCGTTGAACGTACATTGACGGGTATGCAGAGCATCAAAGCCAAGGTTGGAATCTCAGCCGATAAGGTTGAAGAAATGGGTAAACGGTCTGAAGAGATTGGACAGATCGTGGAAACCATCGAAGATATAGCATCTCAAACGAATTTGCTGGCTTTGAATGCAGCCATTGAAGCCGCCCGTGCTGGCGAGCACGGCAAAGGATTTGCGGTTGTAGCTGATGAGGTTAGAAAATTGGCTGAAAGATCTTCACTTGCTACCAAAGAAATCGGTGGTTTGATCAATGGCATATTAACCACAGTTGCAGAAGCCGTGAAAGCCATGGCAGAAGGCACAAAAGAAATGGAAGTCGGGTTAACCAATGCCAATGAAGCCGGCCAAGCGCTTAATGAAATATTAACTGCCGCAGAAGCTGTAAACAAACAAGCGCTTGAAGCTTCTGAAGCTTCAGAGAAAATGAAAATCGCATCAGAAGCGTTGGTTGCCTCGGTCGACTCAGTTTCGGCAGTAATTGAAGAAAACACTGCATCCACTGAAGAAATGGCCGCCAATTCATCAGAAGTTTCTCAAGCAGTTGAAAGCATTGCCAGTGTCAGTGAAGAAAACAGTGCAGCCATCGAAGAGGTGAGTGCCAGCGCAGAAGAGATGAGCGCTCAGGTTGAAGAAGTAACTGCTTCTGCCCAATCTCTTGCAGATATGGCACATGCACTTCAACAAATAGTGAATACATTTAAATTAGATCAGGAAGAAGTTCAGATAACCAAAGAATAGGATTATCGACGATTCGGTGGTGTAATGGATCTGATCTAAAATTGACAGAAAATTAATTAAACAAAAAGAGAGACTGGAAAAAAACCATGTCTCTCTTTTTATGATTATTGAGTAAACTAGTCAGTTGCTCCGCCGCCAAGGTAGGCGTTGATCACCTTGGGATCGTGGAGAACATCTTCTGCGTTTCCCTGAAGGACGATCTTTCCGGTTTCTAAAACATATGCCCGGTCTGCAATGACTAATGCCATTTGAGCGTTTTGCTCTACGAGGAGAACGCTTGTTCCTTGTTTGTTAATATCCTGGATGATATCAAAAATTTGTTCCACAAGCACCGGAGACAACCCCATGGAGGGTTCATCAAGCAGGATTAATTTAGGATTCGCCATCAACCCTCGGGCAATTGCCAGCATTTGCTGCTCACCACCAGACAATGTTCCACCAAGTTGATTGGAACGTTTGCCTAAAACCGGGAAGACCTGGAACATTTCATTTATTCTTTTTTTAATCCATTCCTTGTCTTCTACTGTGTAAGCACCCATTTCCAGGTTTTCCATCACAGTCATCGCTGCAAAAATCTTTCGGCCTTCTGGAACGTGAACTATTCCTTTACGAACGATTTTCTGGGGTGGAAGTTTTAGTATGTCTTCTCCAAGATATTCCACTTTTCCAAGCGTTGCTGGCAGCAACCCGGAGATCGTGTTAAGGAGTGTGGATTTTCCAGCGCCATTCGCCCCAATCAAGGTAACGATCTCGCCTTCATTTAGTTCGAAATTGACTCCCTGTAATGCATGAATAGCGCCATAAGACACATTCAGATCAGTGACTTTTAACATTGCTCCGCCTTTGCTTCTGAAATTTCTCTGCCAGCGCTGCTCCGCCAGGTCCAAGGTATGCTTCGATTACTTTCGGGTTGGATTGAACCTCTGCCGCATTTCCTTCGGCAATCTTTGTGCCATAATCCAGAACACTGATCCGGTCGGATATTCCCATCACAACTTGCATATCATGCTCAATCAGGATGATGGTAATGCCAAGGTCATCGCGCAACTTTTTTATGAATTCTGTCGTTGATTGAGTTTCTTGCATGTTCATACCCGCGGTGGGTTCATCGAGCAGCAGAATCCTGGGTTGATTTGCTAAAGCGCGTCCAATTTCAAGGCGACGTTGAACACCATATGGAAGATTAAAAGCCAGGTAATCGCCATAACCAGCCAACCCGACAAAATTAAGTAGACGAATGGCTTCTTGCTTGGTTTCTTTATCTTCCCGTAAATAACGGGGAGAATGAACGATAGCGTCGACCCAGTTTGAACGAAACTTGGGATGTAACCCGATCATTATATTTTCGAGCGCAGTTAAGTTGCTAAACAACCGGATGTTTTGGTATGTTCTAGAGATACCAACGGATGCGATCAAATCTGTAGAGAGACCTTGTATTTCTTGTCCAAAATAAAGGATCTTTCCTTTTTCGGGAACATAGAACCCCGAAATACAATTAAATAATGTCGTCTTGCCAGCACCATTAGGACCAATGATGCTGTAAATGGTTTTCTGAGGAATTTCAAGGTTCACTTGATTGACGGCGGTCAGACCGCCGAATATCTTGCTAACCTGATCAACCTTTATGGCAATCTCATTCATTTTTGTCTCCTTTGCCAGGTGAATCCCCATCCCTGGTATCAGGTTTTATCTTCTTCTCTAATTGTGGGCGTTTAGCGGGCCAGAGGCCATCAGGCCGGGCGATCATCATGAAAACCAACAGACCACCAAAAACGAGCAACCGGTAGTTTTCCATCTCTCGTAAAATTTCTGGCAAGCCTTTCAATGTGAAAGCGCCAAGGATAATCCCAGGAATACTGTTCATTCCGCCTACGATTACAATACTGAGAATATTGATTGAAACCATTAGTGTATGGTCATTGGGACCGGTGAATTGGTTTCTGGCAGCAAAAAAAGCTCCTGCTAAACCTGCAAATGCTGCCCCAATGCATAGTGCCAGCAGTTTATTACGCTGAACATTGATACCAGTAGCTCTGGCAGCAATGGCATCTTCTTTTATTGCCAACCAGGCGCGACCGGTTCTTGAGTTCTCCAGCCTTTTATAAACAAATATTGAAAGTATGACTCCCGCAATGATCAAATAAGTAAATTGAACATCATTATTGAACGGAAATCCAAAGATTGTCGGCCCTTTAATATCCTGGATACCACGAGGACCGCCGGAAAAGTTGGATAGCAGATCACTCTTTAGTAATATACGAATAATCTCACCAAATCCAAGTGTCACAATAGCCAGGTAATCTCCGCGCAGCCTCATCATAGGCAGGCCGAGTAGAATAGCAGCAACAACTGCCATCAAAACGCCAACTAACAAGGCCGGCCAGAAACCCCACATCAAGCCGTGCGGCAGTGGTGCGTTCAGAATTGCCATACTGTATGCGCCCATGGCAAAGAATGCTGCAAAACCCAAAACCAGTTGCCCTGAAAGGCCCACGATGATGTTAAGGCCAATACCCAAAATAATGTATAAACCCACCAGCCCTGTTACAAAATTATTGTACGATCCCCAACGGGTGGGGAGCACAATAATCACAATTCCTAAAACAAGGTATGCTAAAAATTTGGCATTTTTTCTTATGAAAGGTGGTAATGAGCCAGTGATTTTTTGCCAAGTGGAACTTATCCCTGTTTTTATGGTTTTTGGCCATTTACTAACCGATGGTGATTGCAGGATAATTGAAAGGACACTGCCCAGTAATCCTGAAACGGTAAACACTCCAAGAAGCGCGAGAGGACCTAAGCCCTCCAGGTTGAGGAGGAATAATTTCATACTTTCAGGTGAAAGAGCAGCCAGATAGCGTCTTACATCAGTGCCTGATTGAATCAGACTGTTCAAGATAAGCCCAAACAATCCAACAACTACGCCAGCGGAAAGACTTGCTACCAGGGTCATAATTATTCGCCTGGACTTATTTTCTTCTTTTCTGGCGATGAACCAACCCATCCAGAGACTATATAAGACCAGGAAAATCACCATAAACTGGACTTCCGGAAGACCACCGCGAAGTACGTTCGTTCCCAAGATCTTGCTAATGACAGTGGCAAACATGGTCTGAAAATCGATCAGCACCAGAAATATCATGATTATGGCGAACACAAGACCGTGTTGCGAAAATTTCTGAAATTCTTGCCTGTTCATACTTTTTCCTCCGAGAGGGCTTCACCCAGTATGCCATTTGGTCTAAAGATCAATATCACAATCAAGATCACAAAAGAGATGACATCCTTAAGCTGGTAACTGATACCAAGAGCAGTCGGCCCTAGAGATTCCATTAAACCAAGTAACATACCACCTAGCATGGCTCCGGGGATGTTTCCGATACCCCCCATCACCGCAGCTGTAAACGCCTTAATACCTGGCAGGAAACCAACAAAGTAGTATACAAGCCCGTTATGAAGCCCCCACATAACGCCGGCAGCGCCGGCGAGGGCACCACTGATAATGAAAGTTCTGCTAATGATCACATTCACATCGATACCCATCAAAGCCGCGGTTTGCTTGTCCATGGCAACAGAACGCATGGCTTTGCCAAGTTTTGTCTTTTTGATCATGGTATACAAACCGATCATTAAGAGGATCGAAAGAACAAACGTGAGTACCCCGGTGTAAGGCAGGATTACTTGAGAGTCATTGATCATCATCGTCCATCCTGCTCCGCGGCTGATGATATCTGGATTCACATAATCACGCGTTTGAGGACTGAAAAGAAGTTGGGCAAAGTTTTGCAAAAAGATAGAAGCCCCAATTGCACTGATTAATGGGATTAACCTCGGTGCTTTTCGAAGTGGACGATAAGCAATTTTTTCAAGGAAATAGCCGGTTGTTGCAGCTATAAGCATACCAATTGCAAAAGCCAGTATTACAGAAATAATAGGATATGCATTAGAAAAACTTAACAGCGTATTATCTGGTGTTGGCACCGTGATTGACTTGGTAGCTTCAAGGACCAGGTAACCTGCAAAGGTACCGACCATCATCACTTCGCCATGTGCAAAGTTGATCATACGCAGAATACCGTAAACAAGAGTGTAACCAATGGCGATCAGTGAATATACGCCCCCAATGACCAGACCAGAAATCAATAACCTGGCCCATATATCTACAGTATATTCCTGCTCGACACCAAAAACCAAATACAACCGCCATAATATTAATAACAATACAATAATTCCAAACCCTTGGCGGATTTGTTTTGGCAGCTTACTTCTTTTGATTTGTGGGGTGGATGTCTCTTTCGACTGCATACATCACTCCTCTAGAATGGTTGTTGAAATTAAAGGTAACACGCAGGGAAAGTATGAACTTTCCCTGCGTTTAAATCAGCAATATTTCTATTAGTTGACGGCGACAAACTCACCGTTCTCAACTTTGTGGAACTGAGGACCCTGGATATTGCATTCACCGGTGGCGTCACAAGTGTATGTACCAGAGATGCCAACATAGTCAGTCAATCCACGGACACCAGCTACCAGAGCACTACGTGGGATGTACAAGGCACCGTCAGATCCGACAAATCCAACTTCTCTCACCTTGGTGATCAAAACTGTTACGCAGTCATAGCTATTCCATGAGAATGGAGAAAGTTCGCCAGGTCCAACACCATAGGCAGTGTTGTAATCTGCGTCGAATTTATCTTTCTCTGGAGTGGCAGGGGGTGTGCGGGGGGTAGCGTGGTAAGAACCCTCTGCATTATCGCCAGCACGATTGAGGAAGTCGGTACCAAATGTGCCGTCACAACCAAAGAAAATGGTGTTCTCTAAACCAGTTGTTTTCATCTGGTTTGCGAGGACAGCTCCATCTTGAGTATAGCCACCGAAGTAAAGCAATTCGGGTTGTTTTGCAGCAATGGTTGTCAGAACGGGGGTGTAGTCAGCTTCTTTGGAGGTGATGCCCATGAATTCTACAACTTCACCGCCGAGCCCTTCAAAAGAGGACTTAACGATCTCGGCCAGACCTTTTCCATAATCTTCACCATCGTGCAATACTGCGATCTTGCGGATGCCAAGTTCATTGTAGATGAATTCAGCCGCGGCGGAACCCTGTGCTGCATCGGTGAAAGGAACACGATTGAAGACCTTGAAACCCTGCTGGGTTAAACCAGGGTTGGTGGCTGATGGTGAAAGCATGGGAATACCAGCTGCTTCGTAGATAGGAGCTGCGGCAAAACTGGCACCAGAGAAAAGGTGGCCGGCAACGCCAACGAGTGTGGGATCAGCAACGAATTTATTCGCGATAGCTGCACCACCTTCAGCGCCACCCATATCGTCTTCAGCCAAGAGTTCAAACTGAAAACCATTGAAATCTTCAGCGTCTGCAACAGCAAGCTTTCCGGATTGTTCTGCATCAATACCAAAGGATGCATCACCACCGGTCATCGGGGAGCCCATGCCAATTTTAATTGTCTGGCCGGGTTCGATCTTGGCGCAACCCCATTCGTCGGCTGCACAAACATCTTCAGGGGCACCGGAAGCTACAGGGGCTTCAGTGGCTGCGGCAGGGGCTTCTGTCGCGGCGGCAGGTGCTTCGGTTGCGACTGCTTGACCGCATGCGGCCAGAAGCATCGCTAAAACAATAAAAACTGCTAAAAACTTCATTGCTTTCATGTGTATTTCTCCTTAGTAAATTTTTGTTGATTGATAAATTGCAGGAAAATCAAAAGAGTTTGTTTGATAATTGCTGCACCTCCTTGATCCTTTCACCATTCTTCCTATTGAAGAAAAAACCACCTGATTTTGGTCAGGTGGCTTCGGGTAAACTTCTGAAAATTTCTAACCCTGTTCTTTTGCCATCCTAACCGTAATAAAGCTTGAAATAAACCAAATGGTCGCAAGCATGAGAACGACAAAGTACTTATAAACATAGTTTTGAGTCATCATAATGTATTTATATTCAAATATGTTACGACTTTGATAACCAAAAGTCAACTACTTGTTAAATATTTAAGCTAATTTTGATTAAATTTTTATATATGCAGACTATAATCATTTTACTTACAAAAAGCTATTAGTTACTCCTGTGGGAGATTAAATATCTTATTTTTGTACAGAGGAAAAAATGTCGATCCAGATTAAATCGAACTGCAAGTGGGTAGGGAAAATTGATTGGGAATTACGCAAATTTCATGGAGAAGAATTTTCAACGCACAAAGGCTCCAGTTACAATGCATATTTGATCCGTGATGAAAAGACGGTTTTGATTGACACGGTTTGGTCGCCCTTTGATAAGGAATTTGTCAAAAATCTCAAAAAAGAGATCCCGCTCGAAAAAATTGATTTTATTGTCATCAATCACGGCGAGGTGGATCACAGCGGAGCGCTGCCTGAATTAATGCGCCACATCCCCAATACACCGATTTATTGCTCCGCCAACTGTGTGAAATCTTTACGCGGACAGTACCACCAGGATTGGAATTATCATGTTGTAAAAACCGGAGAGCGGTTAAGCCTGGGGTCAAAAGAGTTGATTTTTATTGAAGCGCCGATGCTGCATTGGCCTGATTCCATGTTTACCTATCTAACCGGCGATAACATCCTTTTTAGCAACGATGCGTTTGGACAGCATCTGGCTTCTGAACGTCTTTACAATGACCGGATTGATCAAGGGGAACTTTACCAAGAGGCGCTTAAGTATTATGCCAACATTCTCACGCTTTATAGTCCGGCAGTGACCAAAAAGATTAAAGAGCTTAAAGCTTTAAATCTTCCAATTGATATGATCTGTCCAAGCCACGGCGTCATTTGGCGAAAGGAACCGCTGCAAATCGTGGAGCATTACTTGAAATGGGCAGATAATTATGCCGAAGACCAGATCACCGTCGCTTACGACACCATGTGGGATGGAACCCGCCAGATGGCTGAAATTATCGTTAAGGGCATCGTAAACGCTGTACCCGAGACGACGGTCAAGTTATACAACCTGGCCAGGATGGACAAGACTGATCTGATGACCGAGATATTTAAATCCAAAGCTGTGCTGATTGGATCATCCACAGTGAATAACGGCATGCTGCGTGATGTGGCAGCCGTCCTGGAAGAGATGCGCGGGATGAAATTTAAACACAAAAAAGCGGCTGCATTTGGCTGTTACGGTTGGAGCGGAGAAGCGGTCAAACTTATCTCATCCCGCCTGGATGAAGCAGGGTTTGAGGTGGTCAACGAAGGGCTGCGTCAAAAATGGGCTCCAGAAGGCGAAACCGCCGAGCGCTGCTTTGAGTTCGGTCAAGCATTTGCGGCAGGTTTGAATTAGATTCTAAAGTCAAAAAAGAGGCTGTCCCAAAGGTTAGGGGCAGCCTCTTTGCTTTACTGTAGTATTTACTTGCTTAAGATGGCGCGGACGGCGTCGATCTGGTTGTTGCTGCCGAGGTAATTGTTCTTCTGTTCAATAAACTTGGCATATTCAGTCATGAAGATTTTGCCTACGGGGCGCAGATCGAATCCTTCGGGGTGCTCGAGGAAGTATTCGCGGTGGACGCGGGTCCAGACCAGGCGGCCGTCGGTGTCAATGTTGATCTTGGTGACGCCGAGTTCTGCAGCGCGTTTGAATTGAGTGGGATCCACACCCTTGGCGCCGGCAAGCTTGCCGCCAGCAGCGTTGATGCGAGCCACTTCGTCTTGAGGCACAGAGGATGAGCCGTGCATGACCAGCGGGAAGTTGGGCAGAACTTTCTGGATCTGTTCAAGCACATCGAAGTGCAGACCTTGAGAACCGCTGAACTTGAAAGCGCCGTGACTGGTGCCGATGGCACAGGCCAGAGAATCGCAGCCGGTTTGTTTGACGAATTCAGCAGCCTGTTTGGGATCGGTGAGCTTGGCGTTGGCTTCATCCACATTTACATGTTCTTCAACACCACCGAGCTGGCCGAGTTCGGCTTCGACCACAATTCCTTTTTTGTGGGCGACATCTACGACACGCTTGGTAATCTCAATGTTCTTTTCGAAAGATTCTGCCGAGGCGTCAATCATGACGGAGGAATAGAATCCGCTGTTGATGCAGTCATAGCAGGTTTCTTCGTCGCCGTGATCAAGATGGACGGCAAAAATGGCATCCGGGAAGACCTGGTCAGCAGAGCGGATGAGGCCTTCGAGCATGGTTTTATGCGTATAGCTGCGTGCGCCCTTGCTGATCTGAATAATGAAGGGAGCCTGGCTGTCAACACATCCGCGGAAGAGACCCATGGCCTGTTCCAGATTGTTGATGTTATAGGCACCAATGGCGTACTTGCCGTAAGCGGCTTTAAACAGTTCTTTCGTGGTAACGATCATGTCATTCTCCTTAAGATTAGCTCCCCGCAGGGAGGGATGGTCTGAACATTATTATATTCCTGTTTTGCTTTTTAATAGAGGTTGTCTGGATGATATAAACAGAGCATGGACTTGCCAGTATCTATTGATTGTATAATCAACTTAGGCATATTTTAGTTGTATTAGGTTTTAGCACTTTTAGAAAGTAAAAATTGAAAAAAAGAGTCATTGCTTCAATATCGCTGTTGCTAATCTTAATAAGCGGGTGTAATTATCCTTTCCCTAAACCTCGTGATTACGCAAGTGAAATTCCCTTTCCAACCTCACGTTCTTATCAGACCCAGACGGTTGAAGCTATAAATTTACCCACTTCAACAAATTCATACATACAGCTCATCCAAACGCCGATGACTGTCATTGACGGAAGATATCAATACTACGCCCAATCTGGAGACACGCTAAATTCAGTGGCGAAACATTTTGGCGTTGAACCAAACCAGATCAATTCTGACCGCCCGCTTGACCCTTACAAAATGATCACACCCGGTCAGCTTTTGCAAATTTCTGATGCAATCGGCATGAACTATTCTTCAGACAAACTTCTTCCAGATAGTGAAGTGATTTTTTCGCCCAGTGCGGATGATTTTGATATTCAGGGCTACATTCTCGCCTCAGGCGGGTATCTGGCCAATTTTCAGCAGCAGGTGGGATCTGAGCTTCTAACAGGTGCTGAAATTGTGAGGCGCGTTGCAACAAATACTTCTGTAAATCCACGCTTGTTGTTGGCAGTCATTGAATATCGATCGCATTGGTTGACCAGCCTGCCTGCAACCATTGATCATACTTACCCATTGGGCTTTCATTTTTCTGAATATCGGGGCTTTTATTTGGAGTGTTCTCTGGCGGCAAAATTACTCAATAAGGGATATTACGGTTGGCGGGAAGGTCAATTCACTTCACTCAATTTTTTCAATGGTAGTGCACTTCGGATCGCGCCGCAATCCAATGCAGGTTCGGTGGCGCTGCAATACTTTTTCGCACAAATTTATCCGCAAAGCGCCTGGGAAGCCAACCTCTACGGACCTGATAACTTTCTCAACCTTTATCAACAATTGTTTGGAGACTACTGGCAACGGGCAGAAAGCGTCGAACCACTATTTTCTGGAAACCTCGAGCCGCCACTTCTTGAATTACCTTTTACCCCGGGTGAGGAGTGGGCGCTCACTGGCGGGCTGCATGTGGATTGGAATTCCGGCACGCCCTCTGGTGCCTTGGATTTTGCACCCCTCACAGGTGAACCTCGTTGTTCAACATCACGAGCATGGGTGCTTTCAGCCGCGCCTGGAGTCGTCGTTCGATCATCCGAAAATATCGTGGTGATTGCACTTGAAGATGAACAAATGATGAAGACAGGTTGGCAACTTTTTTACATGCACATTGCCAAACAAGATAGTATCGCCCAGGGAACACGCGTTAGACTGGATGATCCCATTGGCCATCCCTCATGTGAAGGTGGTCTCGCCACGGGAACCCATGTGCACTTTGCCAGAAAGTATAAAGGTGAGTGGATCGGTGCAGGAGATCCTCTGCCGTTGGTTTTAAGTGGTTGGACTGCTTTAACGGGGGAGAAACAATTTCAAACCAGCCTGGTGAAAGGTGCCCAAATTATCACAGCCAGCCAAAACGCTGGCATCAACTCCAGAATAATTCGCTAATAGAGTAAATTAATCATCATCCACAACATAATCAGGCAGGTCATCCGGGTCGATATCCTTAGCTGAGACCACTTTACCGCGTACCGAGATGCCTGCTTTGTGCACCGATTTTGGGTCGCCGCTCACCAGCGGATGCCATATTGGCAGGTTCTTGCCTTCTGCCAGCAACCGATAGGCGCAGGTGTCGGGCATCCATTTTAAGCTGCCGGCCAGGGTGGCATCCAGGGTGAGGCATTCTGGCACCAGCACTGATCGTTCGTCATAACGTGTGCATTTGCAGTGGAAAATTTCAAGCAGTTTACATACCACGTTGGTGTGATAGATGCGTCCGGTGTCTTCATCTTCAAATTTGATCAGACAGCACTTGGCGCAGCCGTCGCATAAAGACTCCCACTCTTCGGGGGTAAGTTGGTCAAGCGGTTTGGTTTTCCAAAAAGGCATTTTCGACAACAGTAACTCTCCACCAGATTTTTGAATTAATGATTGGATTGAATACGAACATTCAATTTGTTTACCAGTTATAGCACAAACTGGTTTAACTTTTCAGAAAAACTACCGAGAATATTATTATGATAGTTTCTGGTACATCCATGGAAGACGTTTTAGCCAGTTCGCTCACGAATCGCTCGAACACGCAGATTCGTAATGAGATTTCGATGGCGGTGATGAAGAATCAGATGGATCAACATGAAGCGCAAGCTGCGGCTTTGGTCAAAATGATTCAGAACTCCTCTTTGGATGGCACTGGCCAAATCGTCAACCGTACTGCATAATTTAAGACGCTCAAAATTTACCGGGACAATAATTTGTCTCTTTTTTTTAATTACCCTTAATGGAAAACGCCTCTTCTTTACGGGAACCTTATTGATTTCGACTAAAACTCGCCTATAATCAAATTAGGGAGTTATCGTAAAATCCCTACCTAATTATTGAACTGGTCAGAATAACCTTGAGAATATTTCAACGCAAATTTGCGTTCCCTTTATTGATTTTGATAGCTGCCTGCCTTTTCTTTACGGGCTGTCAACTTCAAAATGCAAGCAGTTCCAATTCAGGTGCAAACATGGTGCATCTGTACACACCAACCAAACAATTTACTTCAACCGCTACGGCGACGATCACTCCTGCAGTATCTTCAACGCCGACATTAACCCAGACCCCCGAAAACACAGCCACCCCAACTGAGACTGCCACACCGGTCAGTACTGCCACACCACTTCCCACGCCGACGCCGCTGCCACCGCCTTTTTTGGATACTTTCATTGAAAATCTTAAAAATGGTAATGCCGGTCAAGTCGTTGGTGTTTATGTTGAAGACGTTTTATCTCTGCGGGTGGTTCAGCAGCCTTCATCTGATGCAGCCTATGTTTCATCCTTGCCCAACACGGCTACATACTTTGGCATGGTTAGAAACATAACCGGCAATACGGGGCTGCTGGCGCATAACTACCTTTCTGGCGCCTACTTCTTTAGTCTTCGTTCTGGCCAATCGGTAACCTTGATCTATGGTGATGGCACGACAGATGAATACTATGTTTCTTATTCAGAAGAATTTCAGGCACTCAGTCCAAACAGCCCGACCAGCAACTTTGTCAGCCTGTCAAGCGGTGAAACGCTTAGTTCCACTGATCTGTTCTATCGCGTTTATGGCGGCGGAACGCGCACAACGTTTCAAACTTGTATCGCCCAAGGTAATGAAGATTCGTGGGGCAGGTTATTTGTGATTGCCCCGCTTGAATAGCGATTGTTCTTAAAAGAGGAGGATGTATGTCAACGAACCGAACCAGTTTTACGAGATTTCAAAGAGGATGGCGGATTTTGGTGATCTTTGTCTCAGCTTTTGCAGTTGGGGCATTGATCTGGACGGTGCTGGTCACGCCTATGTACCGGGCATCGGCAAAATTCCTGGTCTATCCAAATAATACATTGACCAGCAGTCGTGACGTGGTCAGCAGTCTGGATACGCTGGATAAGCGAACCATCTCGACCACCTACGCGGATATTTTGGATAGCAACCGGGTGTATCAAGATACGATCAGCCGCCTGCAATTAGATGAAGGTGCGTTGAAAGAGATGCGTGTCTACTCCGAAGTGCAAACAGACACCAACATTCTGGTGCTGCATGTCGAGGGACCTGATCCTCAATCAGTTACCTTGCTGGCCAACAACATCGGCCAGAATGGCATCAGCTACATTAAAAGCATCTATCAGGTTTATGACATCGTCTTTCTGGATACCGCGGTTGAACCCACCATACCCTTTAGGCCGCGGCCCTTCCTTGATCTGCTGATAGCCGCCGGTGCCGGCCTTCTCGCCGGGATCATATTCTTGCTGCTGCGTGAGGTCTTGCGTACACCTCTTGAAGCTTTGCGTGAACGGTCGATCACAGACAAGCAATCACTGGCTTTCACCAGGAAATACTTGCTGAGGTCATTCACCACAGAACTGATCAAGCCAAAAGAGGTTCCAGTCGCCTTTGGTGTGATCTATCTTCAAGGCCTTGAAGACCTGATAGACGGATTGCCAGAGCGCATTACTTCCATTTTGCTGCAGAATGTGGTTGAACGGCTGCATGATCAGTTGCGTGGCAACGACCTTGTTGGTCGATGGAGCCGTCTTGAGTTTGGTGTTTTGCTGCCAACTACGCCTGACTTCCCGGCCAAGAAAACATTTGAACGCCTGATCGCAGCACTTGAAGAACCCATCCAGACGGAATCTGGCGAGAAGATTTTCTTAACCCCTGTTGCCGGTGTGGTTACCCGTCTGCCTGATGATTCCAGTGACCAGATGATCATTCGTGTCGAAGAAGCGGTCAAAGATGCCCGCTCCGGTGCAGACAAAATGGTCATGGGAAACTGACAAAGGAGGATGACATGAAACGTTCATTCGTTTACAAACTTTTTGGATTCATCCTTCTGGCAGGGTTGATTATTAACCTTGCATCCGTTCGACCGGTTCAAGCACAAACAACTGGCCAGGCGGATCTGACCCTGACTGACTTGGGGATGGTGATTCCACATACCTTAACCGGCCCAACCTCTGAAGTCGAATTTACCTTTAACATGCCTGCGGATTGGAAGCCTGACGGCACTGCCTCATTGGATCTCGACATCATGGCTTTCTTTTCAAGCCTGGTAGCCACTGAATCCAACCAGACCCTATCCGGGTTGGTGGGCGGCGATCTTAGCGTGTTTTTGAATGACACCATGGTGGGCATCAATACGCTACAAACCAGCGGCGAACAAACCTTGCGCTTTGAATTTGATGCCACCCTTATTGCACCGGTCACTCGCGACAGCGTGAATATCCTGACCATTCGCTGGGATGGCTCCATCTCGTGTTTGATGAATCTGCTCTCCAGTGTGACCATCTCGCCGACATCCAAACTCACCTTTGGATATGATGAGAGTCAGACATCATTAACGCTCAACGATTTCCCTGCGCCTTTTGTGATCAAAAATTCGGTGCAGCCGGTTCGTCTGAAGATAGCATTGCCGGCTGACCCGAGTGTTGGTGAACTGCAGGCAGCGATGATTTTGGCTGCGGGCATTGGCCAAATCTCAAACGGAGAGACCATTGCAGAAGTCATAACGCTTGCAGATTTTCGTCCTGCCGCTTCTACCCGTCAAAATGTAATTCTGGTAGCGAATACAGACTCTTTGAAGTCTCTTTCACTTTCTTCGCTTGGCATTACTACTGATTTTCAGGTGAATGCCAGCGAGGGTCTCATCTACTTCTTCAAACCGGCAGGCGGTTACGCATTGCTTGTGAGCGGGGATGAAACGGGTCTGGTTAAGGCAGCCCAGGCAGTCAGTGCTGATCAAGTGATTGCCGGCGGAGACGCCAAAACCATGCTGGTGAGCGGCATCAATCCAGTAGCAGCGGCGACCGGGCTTGAAGATATGACCCTCGATGACCTTGGCGTGGGTGAATTGGTTTTCACCAAACCCAACAGCCTGTCACAATCTTTTGATTTCTTCGTACCAGCAGGTAACAAGGTAAGAGCCGACGCCAGTTTCGATTTGGTGATCAGCCATTCACAGCAATTGGATTACCTGCGTTCTGGTCTTCAAATGTTGGTGAATGGATACCCTGCGGTCAGCTTGCGTCTCACTGACAATACCTCCAACCAGGCTATGTTCAAATTGATCATGCCTGCCAACCTGGTGCACGCTGGTCGCAACACAGTTGAATTTGTGGCAGACTTGTATACACGCGACTTGTGTACTGCCCCCACGGCTAATATGGCTTGGATGCGCGTCAGCTCAAGTTCGCTGCTGCATATGCCACTTGAAGCTGCCATCGGCGGATCATTGGTTTCAAAAAACTTTGGTGATTTTCCCAATGCCTTTCTGACCGGGTCTGGTCTGGATAATGTATTGATACAGGTTGCCCCGGGAGAATTTGGTAACATCCAGGCGGCGGCAAAGCTTGCCGGCTGGCTTGGCGCCGGATTGCCCGACCACACTATTTTGCAGCTCAATGCAGGTTATGCTGATGCCATCGACCTGACCCTTGCTGGCAATGCCAGTATGATTCTCGTGGGTGCTCCTTCTGATTTTGTCGGCCTGACTGAAAAGACACAATTCCCGTCATTGGTATTTGATGAACAAAACTTGCTGAGCGATCAGAGTGCGCTTGAAATGGTCACACGGCCTCAAGCGGGGCAAGATGCCGGCTACCTGGCCATCCGCGGATATGACGCCACCACCAGCAAGGTGCTGCTGGCGGTCTTGGGAAGCACTCCTGCGGGTTTGACTTACGCTGTGGATGGATTGGTCAGCAGACAAGCTGCAAAACACAACTTCTTGATTGTGACTGGCGAAAACGAAGAAACCGGCTGGCTGGATGCAGGCATCGCCACTGGTGAGAATGTTTCAGCATCCAGTGAACAGACCCCGGTTGCTCCGGGTGTGGATGCCGTGCAGGCATTCAGAGTCAGCATGCTTAAGTGGGTTGTGCCGACAATGGTCGTGCTGTTGGCTGTGATGCTGCTGTTCTTGTATATCGAGATCAGGTTGAAACTGAACAAAAAACAATAACGAAAATGCTTGAAAAAATCTTTCACCCTGCAACTCTCTTTTGTTATTAGAGTGGAGCAGGGTGAAGATTTTCGGAAGTAACGTACAGAAGCACCACTGCACAAACAAATTTCTTGACCACCACAGCTTAAATAATCTAAAGCGACTTTGTGATACAATCAATAAGGAAATCTAAATTATCATAATCGTGATTTTCTTATTTGAAAAGAGAGTTAAATGTTCGTAAACCGACTTTCTGAACTCGATTTACTTGAAAAACGTTTCGCGTCTGGTAAAGCAGAATTCTTTGTTCTCTATGGTCGCCGACGGGTGGGCAAGACCGAGCTAATGGCCCGTTTTTGTGAAGGCAAGCGTGCTGTTTTCTTTGTCTCTGATTTGGGCTCTGAAATCTCATTGCGCACCGCTCTTTCCAGTTCTATCAATGCAACAATATACGGTCCAGGGCAATTGGACGCAGTGTATTCCAGTTGGGAAGCGTTATTTCAAGCGCTGAGTCAAGCAGCTCAGAAAGAGCGTTTAGTGGTCGTGTTGGATGAGTTTCCTTATATGGTTACTGCACACCCACCGCTGGCTTCAATACTGCAAAAATCTTGGGACCAAACCTTAAAGAATTCTCAAGTTATGCTTATCTTGTGTGGATCGTATATTGGAATGATGGAAGAAACAGTGCTGGGTTACCATGCTCCGCTCTATGGTAGAAGGACTGCCCAATACCTGCTGGAACCGCTGCAATTTATAGATGCTCGTCAGTTTTATCCATCTTTTTCAAAAGAAGATCAAGTACGCGCTTATGCGGTGTACGGTGGTACACCGGCGTATTTGCATACAATCGAACCTCATAAATCACTTAAAGAGAACATCCAGGAAAACATACTTACAAGAGGTTCGTATTTGTACGATGAAGTACATTTCATACTGCAACAAGAGCTGCGGGAACCCCGAAATTATTTTGCTATTCTTCAGGCCATTGCGGCTGGTAAAACACGTTTGAACGAAATTAAACAAGCTACTGGAATAGATGGTGCCACTTCATACCTGGATACTTTGCAACAGCTTCACTTGATTGAGCGATTAGTGCCGGTAACCGAAACACAACCCCAAAAGAGCCGCCGGGGGATTTATCGGTTGAAAGACCATTACCTCCGTTTTTGGTTTCGTTATGTTCTCCCTAATCGCTCGCAACTTGAGCGTGGTGGAACCAATTTTATCCTGGAGAATCAAGTGCTTCCTGAATTCGATCATTTCTCCAGCCTGGCTTTTGAAGAGATCTGTCAACAATATTTTTGGCGGAACGGACTATCTGGCAAATTATCATTCCTGCCTGAAAAAATAAGTCGCTGGTGGAGTGCCAACGAAGAGATTGATCTGATTGTGGTCGGTGAAAAAGATGCAATTCTGGTTGAATGTAAATGGAGTAACCAGCCTGTGGGGACGAAAATTTTGGCAGACCTTGAGAGAAAAGCACATTTGGTCGAACGAGAATTAGGTGACAGGAAAATCCAATTTGCGTTATGTTCTCGAACCGGATTCACACCTCAGTTGATTGAAATTTCGACCAAACGAAGTGATACTTTGCTATTGGATTTAAATCAAATACTTGAGAATTAAAGTCTATAGATGAATGGGTCTTTTGAAACATAATTACAAATATACAAAGGAAGTGTTATGGCTGACTTGACTTCATCCTCCGGGCGATTTGTGCTGCAAGATTTCCAACATAAAAAGGTGTTTTCAAGCTTTCTGCCGGGCATTGCCGGGCTGAAGGGCATCCCTATGTGGGTGTTTTACGTCAACCGCGGACAAGGGATCGCCGGATTTGGTGTGGAGAGCAAAGACCATCCACTGATGGAATACCAGTGCGCCCAGCGGGCATACCAGGTGGCAGCGCAGTTGGGCTTTCGAACTTTTCTCAAAGGCAAACGCGGCAGCGAAATCTGGCATTATGAACCCTTTGGCGCTGCAGATTGCGATCAAGTCAACCGCAGCATGACCACCGGGTTGAATGATCTCGAGATTGAAGAGGTTAACGAAAAACTCGGGTTTAAAATCAATATCTTGTATTTCCTTTTGCCCAATGAACCCTTCGCGGCTTTGGTGCGCAAGGTGACTATAACCAACATTGGCAAAGGCTCGCTAAAGCTCGAAATGCTGGACGGTCTGCCTGTAATCTGTCCGTTCGGGATTGATGACCAGACTTTCAAGAACATGGGCCGCACCATTGAAGCCTGGATTGAAGTTGTTAATCATGATGAAGGGCTGCCGTTCTTCCGCATCAAAGCCAGCGCGGATGACAAACTGCACGTCGAAGAAATCAAGGCCGGCAATTTTGCCCTGGCTTTTAATGAAGGCAAAAAACTTACTGCCCTGGTTGATCCACAGGTCGTGTTTGGCACGGATACCGCTTTTAATTTTCCACAGAAGCTGGCCAACAGCGGATTGCAGTCCATGCTAGCCGAAGCGCAGGTTACCCAGGGGCGCACTCCCTGCGCCATGTTTGCAACTGAACTTGAACTGCCCGAAGGCAAATCTGAAACCATCGACAGCTACTACGGGCATGCTCCGCATTTGGAGGTGATTCAATCGCAAGTTTCACGACTGCAAGAGCCGGATTTCATGCCAGGCAAGGTTGAAGAAGAACGCCAACTGGTGCGTGAATTAACCAACCCTATTCACACCGAATCTTCTTCTGCCATATTTGATGATTATTGCAGCCAAACCTGGCTGGATAATGTGATGCGTGGCGGCATGCCTCTTTTGCTTGGCGGAAAACATACTTATCACATCTTCTCGCGCCGCCATGGCGACCTTGAACGCGATTACAACTTCTTTGTGGTTGCACCTGAGCTTTACAGCCAGGGCAATGGCAGCTACCGGGATATTAACCAGAACCGCCGCAGTGACACCTATTTCTTTCCAAAATCAGGCGATTTTAACCTCCGTCTGTTCATGAGCCTGATCCAGAGCGACGGATACAATCCGCTCACCATTCAGGGTTCCAACTTCACCCTGCCTACGGATGCCGTGCCTGCTCTTGTCAAAATGGCAGGCAAACCAGAAGCGCTGCAAGAAGTATTGAGCGGACACTTCACTCCCGGTCAGTTGATGACCGCGGCTATAAAATCAGACCTATCCGTTTCGCCGGATGAATTTCTTGAAAAGGTGTTTGCCGGGGCGGAGCAGCACATCCAGGCCGTGCATGGCGAGGGGTACTGGTCCGACCATTGGAGCTACAACCTGGACCTGGTGGAATCCTATTTAAATATTTACCCCGAGAAGTGTGAGCATTTGTTCTTTGATTCAGAACCTCTGGCTTTCTTTGACAACGCCAATTGCATCAATCCGCGCAGCAAACGCTATGTGTTGGATGGCGATTCACCGCGCCAGTTTAATGTGGTCTACAAAGATGAAGAGAAGACCGCCATGCTGACTGCCCGCAAGGCAGATGGCCATTGGAGCCGCACCGGGTATGGCAAGGGGGAGGTCTTTAAAGTCCCTCTGGTTTCAAAATTTGCGCTGCTGGCGCTGCTCAAATTTGCGGCGCTTGATCCTTCCGGGTATGGCGTGCAAATGGAAGGCGGCAAACCGGGTTGGTATGATGCCCTCAACGGTATGCCGGCGCTTTTTGGTTCATCCATGCCTGACAGCTATGAACTGATGCGCCTGATTAACTTTCTGGTTGATCTGCTGGGCGAAACCGGCCGGAAAGTCAAATTGCCAGTTGAATTGAAAAAACTGGTGATCAGCATTGACCAGGTATTGGCGGGCAAGCCTGCACCATTCAAGGTGTGGGATGAACTTTCTGCAGCTTTGGAGCAGTACCGAGAGCTCACCCGCCTTGGATTTGACGGCGCTTGTAGTGAAGTTGATTTAAGCTCAACACTAAAATCCATGCAGGCTTATTTACAAGACGGATTGAAGCGTGCTGAAATCGCCGCGGGTGATCTGCCGGCCACCTATTTTGTGCATCGTCCGACTCAGTTTGAAAAGACTGGGCAAAGCGACGCGCTTGGCAGACCGATCATCCATGTAACGGAATTTGAGGCGCAGCCCCTGCCGACCTTCCTCGAAGGTCCTGTGCGCTGTCTGCGCACTCTGGATGCTGAGGCTTCAAGTAGTCTCTATCAGAAGCTGCGCACGAGTGATCTTTTTGACCAGAAGCTGAAGATGTTCCGTTTGAACGCCAGTCTTAAAAATCAACCCCACATGATCGGACGCGCACGCGCTTTCACTCCCGGCTGGCTTGAAAATGAATCCATCTGGATGCACATGGCCTTCAAGCTGATGCTTGAACTGCTGCGCAAGGGCATGTTTGAAGCGTTCTATCACGAGTTTAAGAGTCACGTGCCAGCTTTTATGGATCCTGCGATCTACGGGCGCAGTCCGCTTGAAAATTCATCCTTCATCGCTTCGAGCGCACATCCAGACCCGAGCCTGCACGGCAACGGTTTTGTCGCCAGATTAAGCGGATCCACTGCCGAGTTCCTGAGCATGTGGGTTATCATGACCGCCGGTCAAAGCCCCTTCAGGTTTGAAGACGGAAATCTTACGCTCACAATACATCCTTTACTGCCGGGCTGGTTGTTCAAGCCCGATGGAACTTTCAAATTCAAGCTGATGGGGTCTTGCGATGTGACCTTGCATAATCCGTCCAGGCTAGATACGTTCAATATCAAACCCGCAAGTATCAACTTCCGCACAACTGAAGGAGAAGAGGTCAGCGTAAAAGGGAATATAATCGATTCGCCCTATGCCGGGATGGGGCGCGAAGGTAAAATCGTGGCCATGGATGTACACTACTAATGGCTATAAAAATTAAATTATTATCGTAGCGAGGCGTAATGAAATCATCTGATCCGAAACAGTGGAAGTTTATCGACCAGCAAGGCACTTTTGAACAAGCTGACGCTGAAAGTGGCAGCTATCTTTATTTGCCGTTGGTTAATCAGGCCGGTATGATCTCAAGTGTGACCCCCACCTTCAACGGCGATGCCAAAGCGGATCAGAACTCGTTTTTGCTCTTACCCACTTCAGTGGAGGATTTGCATAACAGCCGTTCAGCCCGCAACTTTTGGCTGCTGGTGGATGGTCAGGCCTGGTCTGCCACTGGCGGCAGTGCACAGCAAACCGCCAAACGATTTGGTGCCGAGGCTGAAAAAGCCAACCTCAAAGCCGGGCTGCTCTGGCAGTCGGTCACCCGCACGCACGCCTCAGGTTTGCAAGCAGAAGTGACCAGCTTTGTGCCCATGACCGCAGATCATGTTGAATTAATGCGCGTGATTCTGACCAACACAGGCAGCAAAGCCATTGAAGTCGTCCCGACTGCAGCCGTGCCCATTTTTGGTCGTTCTGCAGATAATCTGCGTGACCACCGCCATGTGACCTCTCTGCTTCACCGCACTTCTTGCGTCAAACACGGGGTGGTGGTGCAGCCCACGCTTTCTTTTGACGAACGCGGACATACCCATAACGCGCTGCGCTATGCAGTGCTTGGTGCTGAAGGCGACGGCAGTGCTCCGACCGGATTCTTCCCCTCCGTGGAAGATTTAATCGGCGAGGGAGGCACCCTGGATTGGCCGCAGGCTGTGGTTAACAACCTGCCTGCCGCTCAGGGTATAGGCAAAGGACCGGATGGCTACGAGAGCATGGGCGGCTTACGTTTCAAAACGCTAACTTTACAGCCCGGCACTTCCATCACTTATGTGATTGTCCTTTCCATCCTCTCAGCGGGGCAGGATGTGGATGCCTTGATCACTCAATATGGCACGGCTGCCAAAGTGGAAAAACACCTGGCTGAGTCACGCGCCTTCTGGAAGCAAAAAACTGACCTGCTCGTTTTCAACACCGGTGATGAAGAGTTCGACGGCTGGTTGAAATGGGTGGGTATTCAACCCATTCTGCGGCGCTGGATGGGCAACTCTTTCTTGCCTTATCACGATTACGGCCGCGGCGGCCGCGGATGGCGCGATCTCTGGCAGGATGCCCTGGCACTACTGCTCACTGAACCTGAAGACGTGGCCGGGCTGCTGCATGACAGTTTTGCCGGTGTGCGCATGGATGGCTCCAATGCCACCATCATCGGCAGCAAACCGGGTGAGTTCAAAGCAGACCGCAACAACATTCCCCGCGTGTGGATGGACCACGGCGCCTGGCCGTTATTGACTGTGCAGCAGTATATAGACTTGAGCGGCGATCTGAATTTCTTGCTGCGTAATCAAACCTACTTCGCAGACCATCTCAGCCACCGCACCCAAAAAACCAACCTGAACTGGAAGCCCGGCAGCGACACTCAATTAAAAACCAAAACCGGCAAGGTGGTGCAGGGCAGTTTGCTTGAACACATGCTCGTACAACACCTGGCAGTTTTCTACAATGTAGGCGACCACAATATGATCCGCCTGGAGGGTGCAGACTGGAACGATGCACTCGACATGGCTGCGGAGAAGGGTGAGAGCGTGGCCTTTTCAGCGCTGTATGCTGCGAACCTTTCTGCGCTGGCTAAACTCTGCCTTGCGCTTCAATCCAGAGGAGTGACAGAAATTGAATTGGCTAATGAGTTGGTCAACCTGCTCAATGCTCCGGTTTCTGAATATGAGTCCATCGAAGCCAAGCACCAGCGCCTTGAAGATTATTTCACTACAGTTGAAGGCGAACTCAGCGGCCTCAAAGTTTTGGTTAAATGTTCTGACCTTGCATGGGATTTACAAGGTAAGGCAGACTGGCTGACCGCGCACATCCGCAGGCAGGAATGGGTCACCAACAAAGAAGGCCAAGCCTGGTTTAATGGGTATTATGACAACCTGGGCAACCGCGTGGATGGCGACCATCCCAATGGGGTGCGCATGACCCTCACTGGTCAGGTCTTCACGTTAATGAGTGGCATTGCCAATGAGGATCAAGTCGAAAAGATCGTCAATGCAGCGGACCGCTATCTCTACGAAGAAGCTGTTGGCGGCTATAAGTTAAACAGCTACTTTGGCGAAGGGGTAGAACACCTTGGGCGCGCTTTTGGTTTTGCCTTTGGTCACAAAGAGAATGGCGCCATGTTCAGTCACATGGCCGTCATGTTTGGCAACGCTTTATACAAACGAGGCAAAGTCGAGGAAGGCTGGAAGGTTCTCAACGGCATGTACCGGCAGAGTCAGAATTTCAACAAAAGCCACATGTACCCCGGGCTGCCTGAGTATTTCAACAGTCGTGGACGGGGCATGTATCCTTACTTGACCGGGTCAGCATCGTGGTTTCTCTTAACCATGCTGACTGAGGTCTATGGCGTCAAGGGTCGCCTGGGTGACCTGGTGCTTGCGCCGAGCTTTGCAGCTTCGCAGCCTGACCAATGCAGCGTGACCTTCCGCTTTGCAGGCAAGGTGATTGAGTTGCACTATAAGCGCTCACAGAACAATAACGCATCGCGAATCAAGAAATTGGAAGTCAATGGCAATGTGCGCGACGTTTTTGCAGCAGAAGTTGTTTTCAAGCGGGAAGAAATAGCAGCCTGGCCTGATAAGACCAAAATCGCAGTACATCTGGAAGATTGAAAGAGGACCTCAAACATGGATGAAAAATTATTGGAAATCAAGGAATTCGACGGCATTGGTTATCTTCCGTTGATTGATTTTGGCACCTGGCGTGTGGCTTTTCTGCGCTACATTGACGAGCTGATTCCGCGCAACATCAACCGTGTTGAACGGCACGTTGAAACCGATGAGGTCTTTGTGCTGCTGGCTGGCAAGGCCATCCTTTTTATGGGTACTGGTGATGAATCGCTTGAAGAATTGGTTCCAATCGTGATGGAACCTTGCAAGCTATACAACGTGCGCCAAAATGCCTGGCATTGTGCTGTACTCAGCCATGACGCCACCATTCTGCTGGTTGAGAACCGCAACACCGGCCTGGCCAACACGGATTACTGCGCTCTGGATGAAGATCAAAAACAGGTGCTGATCAGTACAGCCTTCCATGAACAACCCGGTGAATGGGAGAACGAGTAAGTCTAAAAATAAAAAACCAGAGAGATAATAATCCTCTCTGGTTGAAAAGCGTTTTAGATGTTAATAACTGTTGTTCGAAGTTACATCCCAAGTACCTGTCACTGTATTTTCTCCGGTACACTCATGGCTCAATGACCAACTGCCTCCGCCTCCTGTATCCGAAAGTGATCCGGTCATTGTTAGAGTTCCTTTTGCCTCGCCTGTGGAGTCTTTCACGCTAAAAGTTGCAGTAAAGTTATCTTGATCGCCTGTAATTGTTGGTTCTCCAATGACGTCTATCCATTGGAGTTCAATAAATGTAATTAGACCATTTGAGTCTTTTACAAGTTTGTTGATGAGAAATGCTTGTGATCCGTAGGATCCGAAAAGGGTAAAATCCCTTCCGCCAGAACATGCAGTACAACCATCATAACTGTTGTAACACCACTCAGGTAATTGAATAGTACAAGGGAGAACAATGGATTCGTAATCACCACCGTCACCCATACCAACATCCGAATAAGTTCCGCCGGTAGGGATTGAGGATTGATAACAAGCAGGTGGATTAAGAAGTGGGGAGCAGTATTCTTCTACATAACAAGTGTTTGCATCATATTTCCACTCTGTTGCATAAGCATCACCTGAATATTCTCTCTCACTTGATCCAAAAGAGATCGTAATTGATAGTGGGCTGGCGTCCAATTTGGTCCAATTATCATTGAACATGATTATGGCAATCCTGTTGAATTGCGCATCGCCACCTTCAGCTCCAAAACTTTCTATGGTAGTGGATTTTCCGGCTAGAATGGGAATAACATGATCATTAATCCCAACTGCATCACTCAAAGAGCTTGCTGCTCCAAGTCCGTAGAGCATTACACCTGTTCTTTCTGTATCGCTGCCAGAGACTGATATGGATAAGGGCATGGGCACTTGCATGTCTTCGTGTATATTATTTGGAAATCCAATAATTACCATGAATCCATTAAATGAATTTAATGAACGGGTGATGGTAATGGATGGAGGAATATTTACTTCTCCCGGAACATATAACTTCCCAACTTTTGTTTGTGAATTTGTACTAGTCTTTAAACTTCCGAGGGGATTAAAATTCATAGCATAAGTATTTTCATCGTAAGTGATCATGATCTTTTGATCATTTATTTCGCCGAAACCAGCCAATCCAGCAAGGTTTGTCGATAAACCACCAGGATTAAGTAAGTATTCCTGAAGAAACCGTCTAAAAGCTTCAGAATAATCTAGTTCAGTTACTCGTGTGACCCCATTTCGCCAGGCATCCATTCCGTTTTTGTTGTCTGTTGAATACGCTTCACGGATGAAACCTGCATCAGCGTAAGTGGCTATGTAATCTACGAACCAACTCGCGCCATATCCTCCGCTTCTGGCATAATTGGGATCGAACAACCATGGGGTATAGATAAAATCTTTTTGCTGGTCCGCCAGTGGAGACATCCAATTTAAGTCGTTCAAGGCATGAGATTCAAACCAGACTGCACTGGCTTCATCAAGGGATTCAAAAGATTTTATATCAGGATAATCTTTGTAAACCAGATATTGTGCAAAATGCATTAATTCATGCGCGATGGTTGCCTTTAATTCATTTTCTTTTCCTGCTGCTAGCAACCGCGGATTTATGGTCATATAAACAGAAAGTCCGAAATACTTAACAGCAAATTCACCATCACATTCCTTTATTTCACCAAAACCAATTGTGCCGACACTGAATTTTGAGTCGCGGGTATCACAATTTTTAACATAAACATTTAACTCTTGATCGAGGACAAACCCCATATCATCTTTTTCAAGCAAGCGTTTGCTTTCAAGCAGCATATCGACAACGCCGCCTACATAATCATGTTTGTTAGACCAGGTAATGTTGAAAATATCTGCTCTGGTCGATAATTCATACAAGCCATAGGTAACCTTAAAAAGCATCTGTCTGGGAGTACTTTCCCACCACGAAGTAGAAAAAATATCTGCATTAAACCCAGGGCGACCAGGTTTTGCGAACTTGGATGGTGAGTTATAGACTAGTGGTTTTGAAAAATCGAACTCGGCTGTTATGCTTCTTTCTTCAATATCAATTGTTGCATCATGGTAGGGACTAAGATCAAATTTCGTACCTTCCGATGAAGGAGCATAGGCATATGTTCCCATTTGTAAAAAGAGGGTACCTTTGCCTTTCCCCAGTTCGTATTCTTTGAGTACATTTTCTGGAATCGTGAGCTGCACTTTTATGATTCCAGAAAAAGAATCAGGGATATCTTTTAGTAAAAACCCATTTCCTTCGGCTTGATTTATTTCATCCGCCAACAAGGTAGAATCATACATTTCAAGCGTCACGATAGAACCCTCGGATGAAGATATTCCTTCGAGAGTAACATTTGCTCCTTCGAGAGTAATTTCTCCACCTGTGTTTGATAATGTAACCGATGCAGACTCAAGAGACTGAAAAGTTTGATTTTCTTGTATTGAAGAACCGGAATTATTTTTATTTGAGGGGAAATTACATGAAGTGGCTGAAGAAACGATTACAAATATCACGATCAACGATAAAAATCGACTTCTGCTCATTTTTTCTCCTTACAAATAAGTTGTGGATAAAAAACGCGGGTGTTAAAATAAGCTGAATTCTTTATTGCCTTATTATTGTTGAAATCTTGGAATTAATAACAGTATAGCATTTTTCAGTCCTTAATCAATTCAGGACTTAACATAAATTTAACCAAATCACAACTTTATTTGCATGTCTCATTCAACGACCTTTTTCGGTAACGGACTAATCATGACATTGAACCGGTTCCTGATTAAGGTTCTTCTTCAGCGATCGTTCTTCGAACAAAAAAAGCCATCCAGTTTATTCAATTGGGATGGCTAAAGTTAAGAGTAAAGATAATTAATTCTTCAATACTTCTTTCAAGCGCGGAAGATCGTAATCCACGACGATGGTTCCGTCGATGTCAAATGTAGGGGTGGTGCGATTGCCATTTGCCCATTTTTCAACCTGCTCTGCCGCGCCGGGAGTAGTGGTGATATCCACTTCGGTGTAGGAGAGATGGTTGTCGGCCAGCCATTTGCGGGCGCGCTTGCAATCAGGGCACCAACTGTTGCAGTACATCACGATACCACCGTGAGGCAGCGCCGCCGGTTTGGGTTCAGGCATTTCAGGGCGGTCGCGTACTTCGGGATCAATCTCGCGAATGGCTTTGCGCAGTACTTCGTTGGAGGGCTGATCTGCAATATCATGAATATCAATGTAGCGCACGATACCCTGCTTGTCGATAATAAAGAGGGCGCGTTCGCTGCGTCCGTCGGGCTGCAGCACACCATAGCGTTCGGCAACTGCGCCGTGTGGCCAGAAATCACTCAACATGGGGTAGTGGATGCCGCCAAGGCTTTCAGCCCAGGCACGCAGACAATCCGCTGAATCCACACTAATCGAGAGGATTTGTGTGTCAAGTGCAGTGAACTTCTCCATCTCGGCTTCGTAGAGTGGAATTTGCAGCGTACAAACTGGCGTCCAGGCCAGGGGATAGAAAGCCAGCACCACGTTCTTTCCGCGCAGGTCGCTGAGGGTAATATTTTTGCCAAGTTGGCTGGGTAATGTGAAATCAGGCGCGTGAGCGCCAAGTTGAATCGTCATAATGACTCCTTTTGTTATATGACATTATATGTCATAAATATCATAAAAAGATTAATATTTACTGAATTACTGTTTAATTTCGATTAATTTTCCGTTCTCTATCTGCCACAGACTTGTAGCGTAGCGTTGGATGAAATAACGGTCGTGTACCACGGTGAGGATCGTGCCCTCAAAATCCATCAGCGCCTGTTCAAACTGGGCGCGTGAAGGCAGGTCAAGGTGGTTGAGAGGTTCATCCAGCAGCAAGAAATTACAGCCGCGCGCCACCAGACAGGCTAACGTCAGGCGGGCGCGCTGCCCAAAAGACAGACTGCCAACGGGGGTGAAAACATCATCGCTGCTGAAGAGGTATTTGTGCAAAAAGGCACGTGAGTCTGTCTCGTTGAGGCTGGCGCTGCGCTGAAAGGTGGTCAGGGCGTTGAATCCTGAGTCCAGTTCTTCCTGCTCCTGGGTGATGTAGCCGGGGATGACGTTAGCACCCAGGCGGCAGCGTCCAGCTAAGACCGGCAGACTGCCACCAGCAGTACGCAGCAAGGTGGTCTTGCCGCACCCGTTGGGTCCGACCAGAGCGGCACGTTCACCATATCGCAGCACGGCATTAAGGTTGCTCAGAATAACGGTCTGCGCGTAGCCGATCGATAGGTGCTCAAGTATGAGCACATCCCGACCACTATCAGGTGCGGATGCAAAATCCATCTTCATCTGCCATGAGTCTTGTGGTTTATCGACCCGCTCATCTGACTCAATATACCGGTCCAGCTTCTTTTCTCGCGACAGGGCTTTTTTGGCCACTTTTTTGGCAATCCGACGAATACCAGGTTGGCGAGGGGTAGTCGATAGTTCAACTTTAAGCGATTGTTGTTTTGTTCTCGCGATGTCTTGCTTCATACGCCTGATTTCCATCTCTTGATCGCGATATTCAGCCCACTGTTTATTTCTTTCATTCTCTTTTTGTTCAAGATAATCGCTGTAGTTACCGGTATAGGCTTTCAAGGTATGTGTGGTCGCATCCAGCTCAAGGATGTTTTGGGCTACATTGTCCAGAAAGGCACGGTCATGCGAAACCACCAGTACCGCACAGCGCGAATGCAACAACCAGTTTTCGAGCCATTCCAACATTTCAAAATCAAGATGATTGGTGGGCTCATCCAGCAGCAGCAAGCGCGGATTGGTGAGTAAAATGCCGGCAAGCCCCAACCGCGTTTTCTGTCCGCCGCTGAGGGCCGACAGCGGCAGATCGCCGGACAGGTGATCCAGACCGAGTGAAGCCAGCACTGCGGGAGCACTGGCGGCGGTGCTTGAGCGCTCCTCAATTTGTGATAAAACCCCATCATATTTGCGCTGCAAATCGCTATTTTGAGGTGAATGCATCAACTGCCCGGCAAGTTCTTCGAGCTGTAACGATAAACCAGGCAGATCCCCCTCGGCGCGGCTGATGTATTCCGCGAAGGTGTCATCCGCAGTAAAGCTGCCGCCCTGGGGTAGATAGCCCACGCTGAGATCGGGCGGATTAAACTGGTGGCTGCCTGAATCTGCGTGCTCTTGGCCGGCCAGGATGCGCAAGAGGGTGGTCTTGCCGCAGCCATTTGGTCCGACCAACGCAATTTTCTCTCCAGGGTTAACCACAAATGAGATGTTAGATAATACGGGAGTGATCCCGTAGGACTTCGATAGATGATGAACAACAAGCATGAAAGACCTGACCTTTAAAAACAAAAACCGGGGGCAAATGCCCTCGGTGGTAAGTTAATCGTAAACTGTGCGGAGCACACTCCGCGGCCGATAAGGTTGCCCAAAAAAGGTTATGTGATTAGAGAATATCAGTCGTCATTCAGTAAACTCCTGGTTGCTTACTATGATTATAATGCCATTACAATGAAAAAGACCTCCGATTTAAAAAGAAATCGGAGGTCTTTACTGAAATCCATCAACTATAGAGGTGATGTGACTGTCACATCCCCAACTTGTGAGATTTCAAGACTGATATATCCAGAACCAATCCCAAGGTTGGTACTTCCGTCCAGCGATGACAGCTCGGTTGTGTAATCGAGCTCCAACTTCAACATTCCACCGGTCTCTTTATCAATCCAAACTTTACCTTTCCCCGACATATTGATGGGACCAAGAACTTCCATTGAGGCAAGGGTTGCCGGATCTGTTTTGGCTGTATCTAATTCATAAACGGTGGCTTTTCGTCCATCAACTTCTTCGGTTCCCAATTCATTTGAATATAAAGCACATGCATATGCGTAAGGCATAACCACCGTCAACGGCCACATTGCCCAACCCAATGCAATTTGGCCCATCATTTCTTCCCATACACCATCAACGAGTTTATATTCTTTTTCTGTGTCGCCGATGATGTAACCTTCTTTAGGGTCGATGGTTTCTGGATCAATTTGAAAAATATGAACGTTGTTCCCTGCTACATCGGCAGAAATCTTGATGGTTTGATTGACGATACCCGTATATTCCTCATTGGGTTGGGGGGTGTCCATAGTCAATTCAATATGGTATGAGGGAAACACGCTGGGAACATCTATACCGCCAGTTGTAAGATTAAGGGCATTTCCTAAATTACCGGAATTTGTAAAGGTATCCTCGTTTGTTTCTGGGATTAAAGCTGATTCTGTTGTATTTTCAGAAGTTGAAACTGTTGAATCGGAGGTATCGTTGTTTTGAGGACTGGAATTTTTGCTGTTGCATGAGGTTAGCAGAAGACTGATGACAATGAGAATTGCAATAAATTTATGTAACATTTTTCTCCAAGAGATTTTTAAGAATATTATAGGGTCATTACAAAAAATGTTGGTTAACATCTGATTAAGGTTGTTGGATTTAGGTTAAAAATTAAAAGAATGATATGTTCTATTTCCATTCTTCATAATTACTTCATAACTTTCCCATAAAATGATTAATAGGTAGAGCAAAATATTTTGGAGGTAAAGATGAAAAAATTATTTTTTGTCCTTGTTTTAGTCTTAGTTTTTCTTTCTGCATGCAACTTGCCATCAGCTGGCGCTTCAATAATTCAATCTCTAGCGACAGAGGCTGCAGCTCCCCAAAAGGATGAAATTGAATCTCCTCAAACTATTGAAACGGCGGTTGTTGAGCATGTTCCAGATTTGCCAGTGAGCAATACTGGTGCCGAAACTCCTGTGATGCTTTTCTCCATCGGCATGCACGTGGAACCCTTTGGAGAATCACTTCAGGGTTATGTTGCCAACAATAAAGGGGATTACAGCGAATCGGCATTTTTCAAGCTCCATTCAGGATATATTAATCAAGTAGCCAAGATTGTTGCCAGTCACGACGGTCTGATGACTATTCAGGTGCAGTCTCCCTTTACTGAAGAGGTATTGCAGTCAAACAGCACGATTCTAAAGGATCTTGCTGCGATGGGTTTTGAAATTGCGCTCCATTTTCACGAAGATGCACACCTTGGTAAAAAGTCCGCTACACTTTCAGTTGACAAGTGGTGTGAGGTAATGCGGGATGAAATTAATCTGATCAAAATGGCCAGCGGTGTGGATGAAGTAAATTATTGGAGTGGAGGCAATCTTTATTCGCGCGTCTACCAGGCTGCCGCCTGCGCCGGGCTTTCAGTTAATAGCGATTGGAAGAGCCCAGAAACACAAACCACTGACATGTCCATTCAAGGCATCAATCCATGGCGGCCTTCAGGCGGCACGGATGGAGGCGATTTTAGCCGCATTTCAACCCACAATCCCACAGGTAAGGTAGTCTTCCTACCAGAAGGTCAATTTGACCGTGAAGATATTCTGGCGATCAAAGGGTCAGTAGCCGCTGGAGGAGATGCAGCCTATTTTGCCTACCTTGAACAGAGCTTGATTAATTCATTGGCTGAAGCCAGCGCTGACAAGGTAAACGTTTTTCATTTCACTTTGCATCCCGCTGAGTTTCGCGGCGACCCATCAGATCCTTTTGCAGTAATTGAAAGATTCCTCTCCGAAGTGATTGATCCCCTTGTGGCGAGCGGTCAGTTGCAATGGGCGACTTTCTCGCAAATGGCCGAAGCCTATCAAGCATGGGAGTTGGAGAATCCAGGTGTTGATCCTCGGTAATAAAGAAAGTAGTGAAATGAAAAAATCTTTCTTATTGATTTTTATTTTGTTCTTTACACTAGGGTGCAGGTTCTCAATACCATTCATGTCGTCCAATTCTGATAACAGTGGAGAAACCGCAAGCCCTTCAGCAGAGCCTGATTTTGAAAATCCAGCCCAGCCGGAAAGTTCATCTACTGTTTCAGATTTTGATCAAGCCAATTTGGGGGCCACGATAAAAGATATAACCTATTGCACAATGGATAATGTTGCTTTGAAAATGGATGTTTACTACCCGCCAGTTTTTGCACCTGAATGGCCGGTTGCGATGTATGTTCATGGCGGCGGTTGGCGTTCAGGTGATAAAACTCAAGGCATTGGAATGCGTGATGTTGAAGAATTAACTAAAAATGGATTTTTGGTTTTCTCTGTGAATTACCGTCTCGCGCCTGAATTTAAATTTCCTGCAATGATTGAGGATGTAAAGTGTGCGGTGCGTTATTTGCGTGCCCATGCTGATGAATATAATCTTGATCCTGGTAGATTCGGTGTGTGGGGCAGCAGTGCTGGCGGGCACCTTGTCTCGTTAATGGGAACTTCTGATACCAGTGCTGGCTGGGATATAGGTGAGTATCTGGATCAATCTAGCCAGGTTCAGGCAGTGGTGGATATGTTCGGGCCAACTGATTTCACTCAAAAATTTGAAGGTGGAAATGCTGAAATCCAAAACTCGGTGTTTGGCATGCAAGAATATATTCAATCTCTGGCAAAGGCTGCAAGCCCTGTGAATTATGTATCATCTGATGATCCTCCCTTTTTGATCATACATGGTGCTGAAGACGCCCTCGTTCCATTGTCACAATCACAACTCTTCTTTGACCAACTCCAAGCATCTGGTGTGTCTTCAGAACTTGTAGTCGTACAAAACGCCGGGCATGGATTTGCTCCGGTGGATGGAAAAATAATTTCACCAAATCGAAGAGAAATCACCCAAAAAATGGTTAATTTTTTTATTGAGACGCTGAAGTATTAATCTATTGGCAAAAGAAGACAAAAAGCTGTTTGATTAGAAAAAACAAACCCCAGCAGATTGAAATCCGCGGGGGGTTGTTTCGAGTTGGGTTGTAGCCTATTTGAAATTTGGTAGAAAATGACGAATTGTAATAAAGCGATATATATTTCAGGAGCAAGCAAGATTTTTCATTACATGTTATAAAAGGGACTAACCATATTCAAAATAGCAAAGGGGATTAAAGGAGAAAAAAGATTATGTGTGGAATAGTTGTGATGATGGGGGCTCAGGGGGAAGTTCAAATGGAAGATATGCTCAAACGCATCAAACATCGCGGCCCGGATGGCAGCGGTACACTCCAAATTGGCGATTCTGTCCTGGGACACGTGCGCCTTTCCATTTTGGATGTGCAGGGTGGTGCGCAACCCATGACCAACGAAAAGGGTGATCTTGCTTTGAGTTATAACGGCGAAATTTACAACTATCTTGATTTTCGCCAAAATCTTGAAAATCGCCATCAATTTAAAACGCGTTCAGATTCAGAAGTGCTCTTGCACCTTTATGAAGAACAGCATGAAGATATGCTCCCTCAGCTTGATGGTATGTTTGCGATTGCTTTGGCGAGCTCGCGTGGATTATTGTTGGCCCGCGATCCGATAGGTATTAAACCATTATATTATGGTAAAAAAGGCAATCTGTTTATCGCGGCGAGTGAATTAAAGGCTTTTCCAGAAATGGACGAGATTAAAATGCTGCCTGCGGGTTATGCCATGTATGCTGGCGGAGAACCCTGGCGTTTTTCAAAACCATTTCCACCACACAATCCATTATTATCACCCTCAACAGACGAAATCTTGAAAGAGATTCGCAGACGTTTGGATAATGCAGTAGAGAAACGTTTGATGAGCGACGTGCCTGTTGGCGTATATCTTTCAGGCGGCCTGGATAGCAGTTTGGTGGCAGCATTAATGCGGCCTCATACTGTAAATTTGCACTCTTTTACTGCCGGCATGCAAGGTGCTCCTGATCTTGAGTCTGCCAGAACGGTTGCTCGATTCCTGGATACTGAACATCATGAATTGATCTATACCGCAGAGGATGTTGAGAAAGCCATCCCTGAAGTTATCCGTGCGATCGAATCGTTTGATGCCCCTTTGGTACGGTCGGCAGTGCCCATGTATTTTGTATCGAAATTAACAGCCAGGTTTGTCAAAGTTGTTCTTTCTGGTGAAGGTGCAGATGAACTGTTTGCTGGATATTCTTACCTTGGCAAAATCAAAGATAGAAAAAGATTGCGCAAAGAATTGTCAGATATCACGCTACGTTTGCAGGATACTAATCTTCAGCGGGCCGACCGTGTAAGCATGGCCCATGGTCTGGAGGCCAGAGTGCCTTTTTTGGATATGGATCTGGTGAGGTATGTGAGCAAATTACCAGTCGAATTACTTGAACAAAGGTCTGATCGACCAGAGAAATGGCTGCTGCGTGAAGCTTGCAGGGGTCTTTTGCCTCCGAAAATATTGGATCGCAAGAAGATGAAATTTTCCGAAGGTGCTGGATCATCAGAGGTCATTGCTGAGTTGGTAAAGAATAAGATCAGTCAGGAAAAGTTTGAGAAAGAAAAAGAGGTTGAACCGGGATTAATTTTGCGGTCGCCTGAAGAATTGTATTACTATCGTATCTGGCGAGATGTCATGGAACCGCACATCACCTCTGATTTGGTGGGAAGAACCCTTGATCGGTCTGCTGCCAACGGGAGTTGAAAACAGCCAGTTCTACAGGTTCTCTGCCAGGTGATACATGGCTGATATTACAGAAATAGTATTTGAGCGAGTCTGGGAGCACGCCAATAATCTCAGTTTCTAAAGATGCTCCTGGATTGAATGAGGTTTGTGAGCCACAAACGAACCTCCGAAGGGTCTGCCATTTGAAATTGTGCGATTGAATGTGTTAATTCTGAAGTGACACGAACTGCATATCCACCTGATTCAATCACCGGTAGAAAACCTTCTTCATCTTTGTCATCATCTCCAAAATACACTGATAGCGCATTTTCAGGTGTTAACTCATTTAAAATCCATTGAACAGCGACTGCTTTGTTGGCTGTGATCGGAGCAAATTCGAGAAATCTTTCATTCACTGATAATCGAAAACTAGAATGGATTAATAATTCTTGTGACACTGATTGTGCTGCCGGTATGACCAAGCTTAATTCTGATTGACTGGCATATCTTCCATGCAAGGCTAAAGACCACCCCTTATCCTCGAGGTAAAACCCCGGCTGGTTTTGGATTAGTTTACGCCATTGAGGCAGAAGGCGTTCAATGGTTGGCCGAACATTGTCATAATTTAGTGAGTTTCGTAGTTGCCCATTTGGTAATTGCATTTCCAATCCATAGGTGCCGGCTAAAAATAACCCTGGAAGAGGGAGCAGCTTTTGAATATGAGATAATCGCCTTCCGCTAATCACGACTGGTAAAACCCCCGGGGTTTCAACCAAATGTTGAAACAACGCAATTAATTCCAGGTCAGGCAGGATTGTATCTGGAGAAGAGGCAAACTCAGCCAGCGTACCGTCATAATCCAGAAATAATCGCAGATGAGTGGCCTCAATCGTTTTTTTTGATAGAAGTTCTAAATCATTTTTCATAGTGTCGAATCTTCTGTTAATAGAGGAAGAATTTTTCGGTCAAATAATGACTTCCAGGTGAAATTCTGACGCACTTCCACTCGTAACCGATGCTCAGGTTTTTCATTGAGCCAGGAAAAAATCTTTCTTGCCAAATCTGAAGGTGTGATGTCTTTTGAAAAAATGAGCGCTTCGGTTAACTGCAAGTCTTGAACCGCTGGAACCTCAGTTGAGATAATAGGTAAACCCAATAATCCAGCTTCCAAAATGGGCATTCCAAACCCCTCTCGGTGAGAAGGCATAAACATGGCATCTGCAATACGGTAGAGTTCAGAGACTACTTGTTGAGAAATCATATATCCAATTTTGGGATCGGGTCCGGCTTCGTAAATAAAATGGACATTATTTTCAAGCTTCAAATCTCTTCGTAATGACAACAAGGAATTAAAATATTTCATATTCGTGTTGTCATGCGGATCAGGAGGACCCGAAATCACTAATTTTGGATTCATTTTTAATTCCAAAAGGCTGGCAGTTACTCTCATAGCAAATTCAATATTTTTTGCCTCAGTAACCCTGACTGGCATATATAACATCAGGTCTGCTGACCATAAATTTAACCGGTTGATCAAAGCAGAACCTTCATCTGATAGAGCCAGGAGCGTGTTTGAGTCTACCCCGTTGTGAATAATTGGTACAGCGGTGCGAGATAAACCAAAGGTCTCAATAATCTCATCCTGGCGTTTTTTCGATATGGCAATGTAAATCGTATTTTTCTGAACAGTTTTAAGTAGATTCCATGGATAAGATGGAAATACTTTACTGCGGGAATTCGGACTGGTCCAGGTCAGATCGTGGCACCAAGCCAGCATATGTTTGATCACACCTTCATCCATTAACTGAAAAATTGCAGAAGTAAGCGGAAGGTTGAAATGTTTGGTCAGTACATTATGAACAATCAAATTATCAATATTTGCTAATTCCAGGCGTAATTTTTCGACCAGCCGGGTTGTAAGAATATCAAAATTCTCCGGGATATTTCCGTTGTTCAAAATGGTTGTGGCTGCCGAAATTCCTGGATGAAGCGTATCCATTTCGGGGATTCTGACAAACTCCACCCCTTTTGGAAGTGCTCCCGTTTCTCCGCGTCCTGCTATGATTTTCAGCGGTAACCCATTATTTATAAACTGGTTTGCATGAGCTGTAATAACTGATTCAACCCCTCCGATCACCGGAGGAACTGAGTAATGCAAAATTGCTGTCTTCATTTTAAAACTTCCATTCATCTTTCAATCGGGAACCAATGATCATATTGTCCAAATTCGGTTAATTAATTCCAATAATCATGAAGTGTTTAATATCCCAGGCGGCCAATTTCATTAATTTGATCGCAAAACCAGGTGTTTATATCATTATCTTCAACCTGTTGCCTTAAAAAGGTTGCTCTTCTGCTACGTTCATCTGCAGACATGGTAAGGGCTGTATGCAAAGCTTCAGAGGTGGCACTGATGTCGCATGGCGATATTACAATTGCACCAGGTTCCAATTGCTGTGAAGCGCCAGTGCGTTCTGATAGCACCAACACCCCGTTTCTTTGATTAACAATCGGGCCCTCTTTTGCGACCAAATTCATACCATCCGCAATTGAGTTGACCAATAAGACATCATACATTTGCAATCCGGCTACAGCTCGCGTGTAATTCTCGCCCAAGATAACCCGAACAGGCTCCCAATCTCGTGTGCCATGTTTGGAGTTTACCCAACCTGCTGCCGCCATAAATTTGTCATGATAGTCACGATATTCGTCTACATCAAGGCGAGAAGGTACCAGCAGCGCGATAAATTTAACTTTCCCACAATGTTCAGGGTGTGATTCTAATAGTTGATCGTAAGCTTCAAACCCACGCACAATATTTTTACTTGGCTCAGTTCGATCAACGCGTAAAATAATCTGATTATCTTGAGCGATTTGTTCGAGAAATTCTCGTTCAGAATCAATTTCTGGTGTTAGTGCATGTGCTTTGAGCGCCGGCACATCAATAGAAATTGGAAAATCTCTTACAATGGTTGCATGATTGCGATACCATATCCGGTTGTGCTTATAACTTATTGAAGCTCCTGGAAGGTGAGAAGCAACGGATTGAAGAAAATTGACACAATCTTCTCGAGTTTGAAAACCAAGGATATCAACTGCGGCAAGTCCTTCTAAAATAGTTTTCCGCATTTCTGGCGGTAAAATTCGCAATTCTTCTGCACCTGGCCAGGGGATATGGATAAAATGGGTGAGTGTAAGCTGGTCTGAGCGGCGCGTTTTATGTAACATTCCTCGCAATATTTTTGGAAGCAAATATAAATGGTAATCCTGGATCATTACAATTGTGCGACCAGGCGTGGCGCGTACACGGTTGGCGACTTCTTCAGCAAATTGTTGATTGGCAGCGACATAGCCATGTTCCCAAGAGTGCCACGTTGATTTTGTGATGGTCGGACTAGTAAAAAAATCCCACATGGAATGTTGAAGAAACCACAACAACGGATTTGAAATTACATTGTAGTATCCATCATAGGTTTCCTGATCAAGTGGTACCAAATGGAGATTTATTGCCCGGCCATTGTCATCCAATGCCAGTTGACCACGTCCCCATCCTTTTTCAAGATCATTTATGGCAGCAGCAACCCAGGTGACGTCTATGTTTTGTGTCAATCCAAGCAGCGCAGTGACCAAACCTCCATTGTTGCGTTGTATCTGCAGGTTTCCATCTTCGTCTTCACTAAACCCAAAAGGCCCTCTATTAGAAACGATAATTAATGGACGCCCCCTCAATAGGACCTCAGGATCGCTTCTGCAATTGAGTTTATCGTGGTTTTCTTGATTCTTGTTATTCATAAAAGAACTTCCCTGTTATTTTTCTTTTTCTTTACTGGCTTGAATAGCCAGATCAATGAAAATAGCTGAAGTCCAACCAAAGATATTCACTGCTTTGGGGGGTGGAGAACCAGTTTCAGCGTCATAAAATTCATACATATCTGTTTGCGCCATAATCATTTCTAGTGTGCGGTCGCGTAACTCTCTGGCCAATTCTGTTTCACTGACATTTCGAAGCGCCTCAATGAAGAAGTAGTTTATATTTGCCCAAACGGGGCCACGCCACATTGTTTGTGGATCATAATTGGGATCGTTACGTGCTACTGTTGGCAGCATGTATTTTCCCCAGAACATTTTTGGGTCTTTCAGATTTTCAATAAGTTTATTTTTAACATCTTCAGGTAAATGACCTGTCCACAGTGGATATAGACTAAAGGGGGTCACTATTTTTATGGGTTGATGATCTTTTTGTGCCCAAAATAATCCTGATTCCGCATCCCAAAAATGTTTGAGCATGCGGTTAACCATTGAAGCAGCCCTTCGCCGCCACATGGCTGCTTCACCATCCAAGTGTAAAATATCAGCGATGGTTGCCAGAGAATTCATTTGGATGCAAAGATAGGTGTTCATATCAGGGGATTCCACAGGCATACCTTGATCCCATAGGGGACTGTCATCCAAGCCGGAGGAGTATGGATGATTATATTGAACCAGGCCATCTCCATCATCATCATTCATGATGAACCACCACGCATTAAGCCTAACCAGCGGCACGTATACCTCAGACAAAAAGTCGATATCTGGGTCAGTTTCGTGAAGTTTAAGAACTGCCCATGCTAAAATGGGTGGTTTTGTAACCTCACCAATAATTGGATGATTAATTGAAGAAACCACTCCGTCATCAAATATTGCATCTGGCACCATCCCGTTAGGCATTTGATGGGCAAGCATTGAGCGAATTTGATTACGAGCCAAAACCGGGTCAATATGACGATAAGCCAGTGCGTGCAGCGCACTATCCCATAACCACAATCCCACATAACCGATTTTTGAGGGAGTCATGGCTTCATAAATTACTTTTCCTTGAGGACTGATAAGGTTGTTTGCCATCACCCACCAGGCATAAGCATAAGTGCGGGCGTATTTTAGTTGAACTTCAGGTACATTATCAAACCAATCTCGCCAACGTTTTTCTGCCTGAGACCGTAAAATGGAAAATGGTTGAATCGGAGTTGTGCTGCGGTCACCAGAATAAATATCTATGGATGCGGCGCAATCTTCACATGTTTTAATCAAAAATTCAACTTCGTAACCGCCTTCAACAGGCGTAATCTGGTTTCGAAAAATTTCTCCGTTAGTGGTATACACGAGATTGCGAACTGAAACAAATTTTCCACCTTGGGCAGATTTGTTCCAGTATTGTGGAAACGCTCGAAAACGGATGCCACAAATTATGTTTGCTGGTTGGCTAATCACAATCGTCTGTTGATCTTGAAATACCATTTCAAAATCACCCAATTGCGTATGAATTACTAATCGATAAGGGCTGCTATCAACACGAAACTCTAGTGGGTTTCCATCCGCGTCAATGAGGGTTAGGTCTTGAATAAAGGGGGGGCGCTTTAGATAAGCTTCGTTATCTGAATCTAATTGGGTCAACCGCTCAGCTAACTTGATATAGAAACTGCTTTTATCTGGATAACGAAAAACTAATAGACGTGATCCACGGTCGCTAAAGGGAACACGGGACGTATCAATATGATTGTGTAATAAAGACATGTAATCAAATGAGTTTTGTTTCAAAAAACCTCCTGCCCCTATTTAGTTTTCAAACCAATAAAATTTCTATAGATTCAGTCTACCCCATCCAAAATGGGAAGTCAAATAAGGGTAAGTTGGTTGGCTGATAAATTATGTAAAAATTTAGTTAGTATTTGGGATTTATATATATTGAAGGATTTTTTGGATGAACTTCTAAAGAAGAAGGTAAGACCATCTGCCCGCTGCGCAATGTGGATAACCACGACGAGTGTTAGAAAAACACATGATTCCTTAAATCAGACCTCAGCGGATTCAAAAAACCCGCGGAGGTTTTTCTCCTGTGAAATTAGGTGTGAGTAAATACTTGAATCTCCTAACAATACGTTGTAAAATAGTAAATATAGAAATTACGAAATTCGTAAATTATGAGGTAGATATGTCAGATAATTCTGTATTGCAATTGAGAGAAAATGGACAGATTACTTTGCCTACTTCCATCCGCCGCAAGACAAACCTGAAGGCTGGGGACCTGTTGGATGTAAAAGTGGATGATGATGGTACCATCCGATTAACACCGCAGATGGCGATTGACCGGTCTCAGGCTTATTTTTGGAGCAAGCGTTGGCAGACAGGTGAGCACCAGGCCGAAGAGGATATCGACGCTGGGAGAGTTAAGAATTTTGCCGATGTTGATGACTTGATTAACGACCTGGAATCAGAGTAATGATTTTCGTCCGCACCGAGCGCTTCAAGAAAGCCTTTACGTCTTTACCCCTTGATATTCAAAAGAAAACGGTGAGGTCGTTGAGATTATTGGCTGAAGATGTTTATTACCCATCATTGAGGGTTAAAAAAGTGCAGGGTGCGCCGGGGATATGGGAAGCCAGGATTGACCTGAAATACCGCATGACCTTTCAACTGGACGAAAAAGAGGGTAAAACCCACTGCCTGTTACGCAACGTGGATAATCACGAAGAGTGTTTGAAAAACCCCTGATAGAAAAGCACATCCCTAACGGATTATTGAATCTGTGGGTATGACTATCTGGTTTAAAAGAGAATATTCTCTATTAAATGATTGACTTTCATTAAGTATTGGTAAATAATGTTTTTACAAGATTTACTCAGTTCATGAGGTAGTTTAGGTTTTTATTTGAGGAGCGAATTGATGAAAAGCCAAAAATTATTGGTTGTTGTTGGTATGGTATTTATCCTTCTTGTTGTGGGTGCTTGCTCATTTACTAATATATTGACTGATACGCCAACGCCAGAACCTCCAACGATATTTCCATCAGCGACTAATACAACTATTGTTATAATGCTTGCACAGGATCCCACAGAATCAGTCCTCGAAAATAGCGGACCTTTCTATGGTTCAATCAAGATTATCGGAACCGAGCAGTTTATTGATCAGACTCAACAAGCACTGGCTTTGTTAGAATCCAAAGCGCCAGAAGCTTATCAAAAAGTGGAAACCTATATTGGTCTTATTGAGCAATATGAAAAAAGTGGAATGTGGGCTTGGGAAGACCCCCCAAGATTTGCGGTGGGAGATGCTACCGCTTTTTATAGTGTCACATGGTACGCTGCATCTATTGCCCATGACGCAACTCATTCTGAGTTATATCATCAATATCTAAAAAAATATGGTGGTGAAGTGCCCGATGAAGTCTGGACTGGTGAGGATGTTGAACGGTTTTGTATTGGATACCAAATTGAGGTTATGAAACAGATTGATGGGCCTCAAGATGAAATCGATTATCTGGCCAGTCTGGATGGCACCCATTGTGATCTGGATGGTGATGGCGATTGTGATGCTGTGGATTATGAAAATCGTGATTGGTAAACATTGAGATACAGTGATCAAAAAACACAGACCCATGCGGATTTTACTCCGTGTGGGTCTGTTCTTCTACTTCACAAACGATTTCAATATCCCGCCGTTTTGCCACAGTTTGATCTCGGCTTCTGAATTGAGCAGCACTTTCACAGAGAAGCGCACAGTGACACCGTCTTTATTGTGTGCGGTGACCGAGAGCATGGCGCCGGGGGTCAACTGGTTCAGACCTTGAAAAGAAATCAATTCAGAGCCATCCAGCCCCAGGGTTTTTGCGTTTTCATTGGCCAAAAACTGCAAAGGCAGCACGCCCATGCCGGCCAGGTTGGAGCGGTGAATGCGCTCAAAGGATTCGGCGATCACTGCCTTAACGCCCAACAGCAGCGGACCCTTTGCAGCCCAATCGCGGCTTGAGCCGGTGCCGTATTCCTTGCCGGCCAAAATGACGGTGTCTGCGCCGTCTTGTTTATAGCGTTGGGCAGCTTCAAAGATGCTCATCTGTTCGCCATCGGGGTAGTGCCTGGTCTGGCTGCCTTCCACGCCGGGCAGCATCAGGTTCTTGATGCGAATGTTGGCGAAGGTGCCGCGCTCCATCACTTCATGGTTGCCGCGCCGCGCGCCGTACGAGTTAAAATCCGTTGGCTGCACGCCTTTCCCGCGAAGATAATCCGCGGCAGGGGAGGAGCCCGGGATGGCGCCCGCCGGGGAGATGTGATCGGTGGTGATCGAGTCGCCAAAAATCGCTAGAATTCGCGCACTGATCAAATCAATATCAGTATTACTCCTGGTTTCACAGAAAGGTGATTCAAGAATATAAGTCGAGGCCGGATTCCATTTATACAGCAAACTGGGTTCCACTTTTATTGACTTCCACAGCTCACCGCCTTCTGTGATCTTCGCATAGGCGATGCGATAGACTTCGGGTGTGACCACCTGGTTGAGGGTTTCATAAACCTCCTGATTGGAGGGCCAGATATCCTTCAAGAAGACAGGTTCACCACTTTGAGAATATCCGAGCGGGTCTTGTCGAAGGTTGCGCTGCACATTGCCGCAAATGGCATAAGCCACCACCAGCGCCGGGGATGCCAGGTAATTTGCCTGCACCAACGGATGGACGCGGCCCTCAAAGTTGCGGTTGCCAGATATGACCGAGGCTGACACCAGTTTGTTTTGGGTGATGGCTTCACCGATCGCGGCATGTAACGGACCCGAGTTGCCGATACAGGTGGCACAACCAAAGCCCACCAGGTGGAAGCCCAGTTGTTCGAGGGGTTCAACCAGACCAGCTTTTTGAAGATAATCCATCACCGCCTTTGAGCCGGGCGCAAAGCTGGTTTTGACATAAGGTTGCGCGCGCAGACCAAGCGCGGCTGCTTTTTTAGCCAATAAGCCGGCGCTGATCAACGCAAACGGGTCGGAGGTGTTGGTGCATGAGGTGATTGAGGCAATCACTACCGAACCGTTGGTCAATTCTGATTCACTGCCGCCCAAATTGAGCGCGGCTTTTTGATCCATGGAGTCGGTGAGCAGAGCGAATCCGCGGGCGTCAAGCGGGGCAGCAAGCGCAGTTTTGAAGTTTTGGCTGACCTGATCCAATTGCACCAGGTCTTGCGGCCTTTTAGGCCCGGCAAGTGAGGGTTCAATTTCATCAAGCGCCAGGTCAATTTTGACCGTGTATTCTGGAACTGCGCTTTCAATCGATCTGAAGAGCCCCTGGGCTTTAAAATAGGTTTCAACCAGTGAGACCAATTCCGCCGGGCGGCCGGTGAGGCGCAGATAATCCAGCACGGCTTGATCCACGGGGAAGTAAGCCGCGGTTGCACCGTATTCCGGGGCCATATTTGAAAGCATGGCGCGGTTGGGCACTGTGAGCGCATCCAGACCCTCGCCGTAGAACTCGACCATCTTGTTGACCACACCCAACTTGCGCAGCATGTGGGTGAGGGTGAGCACCACATCCGTGGGTGAGACGCCTTCTTTGAGTGCGCCGCTAACGTTTACCCCCACCACGTCGGGGATGAGCGTTTCCACCGGTTGGAGGAGCATGGCAGCAGCAGCTTCAATGCCGCCGACACCCCAGCCCAGCACACCCAAACCGTTAATCATGGTGGTGTGCGAATCCGTGCCGAAGACGCTGTCTGGGTAGACCCAGGTTTCTCCGTTTTCTTCTTTGGTCATGGCCACCTGTGCCAGATATTCGAGGTTTACCTGATGCACAATGCCAGAAGCGGGCGGGATGACCCTGAAATTGCGAATGGAGGATTGCGCCCATTTAAGGAATTCGTAACGTTCGCGATTGCGGGCGAATTCGAGTTCCGTGTTTTTGGCGAGCGCTTCTCCCGAACCGGCGAAATCCACCTGGATGGAGTGGTCAATTACCAAATCAACCGGGATCAAGGGATTGATGCCGGCGGGGTCTTTGCCGCTCCTTTGGGCTGCCGCACGCAGGGCTGCCAGATCTACCACCAGGGGCACGCCGGTTAGGTCTTGTAGGAGGATGCGTGCCGGATTAAACGAAACAAGCCCGTGATCGCCGGGGACGCTGGTCCATGTGGCCAGGTCTTTGACGCTTTGGGCGGTAATGGTTTGACCGTTGAAATTGCGCATGGCGCTTTCCAACAAAATGCGGATGCAGTAGGGCAGGCGCTGCAGCTTGAGCGATTCAGACGCTTCAATTTGCTGAAGAGGATAGTAGCGAAAGCGCTTGCCTTCAAGTGAGATTGAATTGGTGTCGTATGGGTTAATGGTTTTCTGGCTCATGTTAAATCCTTTGAAGCAGCAAGGCAGTGAATTGGGTGGTGGAGCAGCTTACGGCATTTTCCATCTGGCAGGCAAAATCGGCGGTCACGGTGCGATTGGCAAAGGTCTGGCTTAATGCGTTTTCAACCAGATCAGCGGCTTCCATCCAGCCCAGGTAACGCAGCATCAATACTGAAGACAAGATCAATGAACAGGGGTTCGCCAGGTCTTTGCCTGCAATGTCGGGCGCGGTGCCGTGCACGGCTTCGAAAATCGCATCCCCGGTCAGGTAATTAATATTTGCGCCTGGGGCAATGCCTAACCCGCCGACCAGTGCGGCCAGTGCATCTGAGAGGTAGTCGCCGTTGAGGTTGGTGGTCACAAGCACATCCATGTCTTCGGGGTGGGCAATCGCGCGTTCAAAAGCGGCATCCACGATCATGTCTTTGATGATCAATTTGCCTGAATCTTTGGCTTCTTTTAGCGCATTTTTTGCAGCCTCTTCGCCTTGTTCTGCGATGAGGCGTTTATGCAGGCGCATACTGTAAGTTTCAGCGGTAAATTCCTTCTCAGCTACGTCGTATCCCCATTTCATGAATCCGCCTTCGGTAAACTTCATGATGTTGCCTTTGTGCAGGAGGGTGACGGATTTGCGTTTGTTTTGCAGCGCGTACCTAATTGCACTGCGCACGATTCTTTGAGAACCGTCACTCGAAATGGGTTTGAGCCCCAGTGCAGAAGATTCAGGGAAACGAATCCGGGCGTAATTCTCGGGGGATTGGGTTTTGAAGAATTCCAACAAGGCTTTTGCCCCATCAGATCCGGCTGCAAACTCGATCCCGGCATACACGTCTTCGGTGTTCTCACGGAAAAGCACCACATTCACCCGTTCCGGGTGCAGCAAAGGGGATGGCGCTGGAGGATAATACTTGACCGGGCGGAAGTTGGCGTAAAGATCAAGTTCTTTGCGCATGGCGACGTTAAGAGAACGTGCGCCTTCTGCCACCGGTGTGTTTAGCGGACCCTTGAGCCCAACATGGCAAGTTTTGAAGGTATTGAGTGTTTCTTCGGGCAGGGTGCTGCCCGTCAGTTTTTCAGCTTTTTGTCCGGCCAGCACTTCCTTCCATGCGATGGAACGACTACCGTTATAGGCTTTGGCAACAGCGGCATCCACCACCTGTTGAGCGGAACGCATGATCTCGGGTCCGACCCCGTCGCCCTCCAAAAAAGGGATGATAGGGTGTTCTGGCACGTTGATTTTTCCATTTTGAATCGTGATGACTTGAGTAATGCCGGGTTGATCCATAAAATTCTCCAAATGGGTAATTGACAAACGCAATCAAATTATGTACACTATTATACAATAAATAATGGGACGCTGTCTTATTATATGGGACAATATATGAGCGATTTGAAAAGTTCGAAAAAAGGGGTGCTGGCGCATGTGTGCGAGATTCTGGATTGTTTCACCCAGGAGCGCACCGATCTTGGCGTACGCGAGTTGGCCAGAATGACCGGACTCTCCACCAGCACTACAGGACGCCTGCTTCAAGAAATGAGGGAGCGCGGCGTTTTGCAGCAAAATCTGGAGACAAAAACTTACAGCGTGGGCATTCGCATCCTCAACTGGAGCGGCGTCTACCTGGCAAACCTGGACATCCGTGCAGTGGCCATGCCCATCATGAATGAACTGCAGCAACTTTCGCGCGAAACCATCAGTCTCTATGTAGTGGATGGTACAGATCGCGTTTGTGTCGAACGTTTGGAATCTCCACAGAACGTGCGCATTGTGGCTCGCCTCGGGCTGCGTCTTCCGCTCTACGCGGGTTCTGCCGGAAAGGTGATCCTGGCTTTTTTAAACGAGGTGCAACAAGAACAAATTTTAGCAAGCGTACCTTTGCAGCCTTTTACCCGACACACTATCACGGATCTCAAGCTGTTACGGGATGAGTTGGTCAAAATCAAACAACAGGGTTATGCTTTTAGTCACGGCGAGTGGATTCAGGATGCCTCAGGGGTCGCTGCCCCCATCTACGGCCCTGATCGTCAAGTGACCGGGGCATTGACCATTTCAGGTCCGACGCAGCGCTTCAGTCAGGATGTTATTGAAAGTTACGGGCATGATGCGGTGATCGCCGCCATGGATATTTCACGCCTTTTGGGTTACACCACACGTTCTCAATAATGTACGACAGGAAAAAGCCATGAATATTGAACATCGCATTCTCTCAAAATTAACCGCAGAACGCGCCAGAATGAAACAATTGGTCAAGGAACACGGAAGTTTCAATGTTGCCGAAGTGACGGTTGAACAACTTTACGGCGGCATCCGCGGTGTTCCCATTGGCGTAACGGATATTTCACATGTCAACCAACAAGAAGGGCTGCGCTTGCGTGGATTCACCATCCCCGAAGTTATCGAAAAGCTGCCCAAAGCGGATAACGCTGAATTTCCGTTGGCAGGCGGTCTTTATTACCTGTTGATGACAGGCGAGATGCCCACCAAACAAGAAGCCGACCAGGTTGAGATCGAGTGGAAGGTGCGCAGCAACGTGCCCGACCATGTGTTTAAATCCCTGGCTCCCATGCCTGCTTACACCCATCCCATGACACTTTTTTCTCAGGCTATTTTAGCGCTGCAGAGTGAGTCCGTTTTTGCACGGCGTTTCTATTATGGCATTGATAAAGAAGATTACTGGGGATATTATCTCGAAGACAGCCTAAACCTGACTGCCAAACTGCCTACCATCATTGCCAATATTTACAATCTTAAATACCGCAACGGCATATTTGTGCAGCCCAACCCCAAACTGGATTGGAGCGCCAACTTTGCATGGATGATTGGCAAGCATGACCCGGCTTACATGGATTTGATGCGCTTGTTCGTAGTGTTGCATTCTGATCATGAGGGCGCCAACGTCAGTACACATACCAGCCATCTGGTAGGGTCTGCGCTTTCTGATATCTATCTTTCATGCGCATCGGGCATGAACGGCCTTGCTGGTCCACTGCACGGGTTGGCCAACCAGGAGTGCCTGCGCTGGCTGTTGGATGTGTTGAGCCACTTCAACGACAAACTGCCCACGGATGAACAATTGAACACCTATCTTCACGAATTTATCACCAGCGGCAGGTTGATCCCCGGCTACGGACACGCTGTGCTGCGTGTCACCGATCCGCGCTTCTTGGCACAGCGTGAGTTTGCCATGAAGTATCTGCCTCATGATCCCGTGTTCCAACTGGTGGAGAAAGTCTACCAGCTCCTGCCAGGCATCTTGAAGGAAAACGAAAAGGTCAAGAATCCGTGGCCGAATGTGGATGCTATCAACGGTACTTTGCAGCATTATTTTGGCCTGAATGAAATGGATTTCTATACCGTACTCTTTGGCTTCAGCCGTATTTTGGGTATCACCACCCATGTGACCTGGTCACGTGCATTGGGCAAACCTATCGAAAGGCCTAAATCCATCACCACCGATATTTTGGAGAAGATGATCGAAGGGGAATAATGTTTCTGATTCAATTGCTCTGATAGAACCACTCTTCAACGAATTATTTATGTAGAGTGGTTCCTTCTTAATATGAATATGTTATAATTGTATTACGTTTTATGATCGATATGGAGGTGTAATACATGTATACTTCAACTATTTCTACAAAATACCAGGTCGTCATTCCCAGCGAAGTGCGAAAAGAATTTGATATCAAACCTGGTCAAAAAATCACCTTCATCCCTTACAAAAAGACACTTCATCTAATGATCGTTCCTCCCATTGAAGAAGCTTTTGGCATCTTGAAGGGCATGCAGACCGAAGGTTATCGAGAGGATGATGACGAGGAGCGATGATGAATGTGGTAGATTCCTCTGGTTGGCTCGAATATTTCACCGCAGGCAGGAATGCGGTTTTCTTTAAACCTGCCCTTGAAGATATCGAGCATTTAATTGTTCCGGTAATTTGTCTCTATGAGGTGTTTAAACTCACTCTCTTGCAGAAAGGGGAGGAAGATGCTTTACATATTGCAGGGATCATGTCATCAGGCCTCAGTGTTGACATTAATCGAGACATTGCACTTTCGGCTGCTCAACTTTCAATTAAGTATAAAATCCCGATGGCAGACAGTCTGATTCTTGGCACAGCTCGCCAACATCAAGCGGTTCTTTGGACGCAAGATGAACACTTTAATGGAATCCCAAAGGTAAAATATATAAGCAGTCATTGAGCATGTGCAGAAATTTTCAAATTTCGGGTATTATCTTGAGCGCTACAAAAATTGGTTTATCAATATAAAATTATCGAATTTAGGAGTAAGTTAAGCATGGAAAACTTTGAATTTATTAACCCCACCAGGATCTTGTTTGGCAAAAACAGCGAAGAAAAAGTTGGTGAACAGGTTGCCAGCTATAGTAATAATATTCTGCTTCACTTCGGTGGTGGGAGTATCAAGACTTCTGGATTGTATGAACGGGTTACCGCGTCGCTAAAAAAGGCAGGTGTTCAGTGGGTTGAGTTGGGCGGGGTCCAACCTAATCCACGCTTGTCGCTGGTGCACGAGGGTGTAAAGCTCTGTAAGGAACGCAAACTTGGATTGATCCTGGCGGTGGGTGGCGGCAGTGTGATTGATTCCGCCAAAGCCATTGCCATGGGTGCGGTCATTGAGCACGATGTCTGGGATTTTTACCTGGGCAAAGGTGAACCTGTTGAGGCGCTGCCCATTGGCACGGTTTTAACCATCCCGGCAGCGGGCAGCGAAGCAAGCACAGGTACGGTCATCACCAATGAAGAAGGTTGGCTTAAACGGGCGGTCAATTCTGAATTGATTTATCCGCGCTTCTCGATCCTCAACCCAGAGCTGGCTTTTTCGCTGCCGAAATTTCAGGTGGCCTGCGGGGTTACCGATATCATGTCCCATTTAATGGAACGCTACTTTACCAATGTTCAACATGTGGAATTAACCGACAGATTAATTGAAGCCACCATGAAAACGCTTATCAGTCAGACTCCACTGGTTTTACAGAACCCAAAAGACTATGATGCCTGGTCTGAAATCATGTGGGCCGGAACAGTCGCGC
>Ga0180732_1000097_pt1 | contig 90938 bp, 67 predicted proteins | sample KR11_01MetaG_FD_148674 | JGI IMG/M metagenome (GOLD analysis project Ga0180732, IMG submission 148674) | Groundwater microbial communities from the Olkiluoto Island deep subsurface site, Finland - KR11_0.1 MetaG | ecosystem: Environmental > Aquatic > Deep subsurface > Groundwater | place... | reverse complement strand
ATTGGAATTTCATGAATAGATTTCGGAGAGGAGCAACACCAGCGATGTTGGAAGGGCTGGCTGACGCGCCGTGGACATGGGAGAATTTTTTAACGACTCATTATGCGGTGTAAATTAGGACACTACCCGTTATTGCTTCATTTCGCTGAATACATACCGTTCAAGCCAATCTATAAATACAACAATGAATTCTGCCAGCCTACGTGATACGATATGGGCAACATTAGACCAACGTACATCAAAAGAGTCGCAATAGATCTGGTAAAGAAATACCCAGAGATGTTCACTGACGACTTTGACCACAACAAGGCCGCGGTTACCAACCTCACCGACATAACCAATATCAAGATGAGGAACAGAGTAGCCGGGTATGTAACTCGTTTCAGGCAGCACTACGAGGCCTGAACTACCTTCAAGCCAGTGTACTTATAGACTGGGCAAGGATTTTTGCATCTGTTTTGATACGGGCCGTGCCCGGGAGTTGATTACATGGCGCGATATGCTGTTGAAGTTAAAAATCTGAACAGGACGTTCACGACCAAGGCGGTGAGGGGCAAGAGCAAGAAGGAGATAGTGAAAGCTCTTAACGACGTCAATCTCACAATCAACGAGGGCGAGTTATTCGGCCTCCTGGGTCCAAACGGCGCAGGCAAGACCACCCTCATCAAGATTCTGTGCACCCTGTTGCTGCCGTCCTCCGGCGAGGCAAGGGTACTGGGCCATGACGTTCATAAGGATACCAACGCCATCCGCCAGAAGATTAACATGGTATCCGGCGGGGAAACGTCCGGCTATGGTCTGCTCACGGTCCGCGAGAACATCTGGCTCTTCTCCCAGCTCTACGGCATCCCCAGCAAGGAAGCGAACCGCAGGATAGACATGCTCATGAAGGAGCTTAAACTCGAGCACAAGAAGAATTCCAAGGTTCGGACATTATCAACCGGCCTGAGGCAGAAGGCCAACATGGTCAGGGGCTTCATGACGGACCCGGCACTCATATTTCTGGACGAACCGACGCTCGGTCTTGATGTGAACGCGTCAAGGCTCATCCGCGATTTCATAAAAAACTGGATAAGGGAGAAACCGAGCCGTACCGTGTTGCTCACGACCCACTACATGGTGGAGGCTGACGAACTCTGCGACCGTGTGGCCATAATCAATGACGGGCGCGTTCTGGCGTGCGACACGCCCGATAACCTGAAGAAACTGATACACCAAGACTCAGTGCTGAAACTGGAGATACGTCAGGTTGATAACGTGACCGCATTCGAGAACATAGCGGGCGTCAGGAACTTCACTCACAGTAACGATATGGCTTCTGGCATTACAAGACTCAAGTTCATACTGGATGACGAGGCCATTGTGGCCGATATAGTGGCCGCGGTCCCCAAGTCTGGCTCGAAGATTCTCAGCGTCCAGAAAACGGAGCCGACGCTGGAAGACGTATTCGTCGCCCTAGTGGGAAGGGGGCTGACCAACCATGAAGTTTGAGGAGTTCAAGAAACCGACGTGGTTTCAGATGAACCTCCGGGCGGTCTGGGGTCGCGCCTATCCGCGCATAATCGGCGTTAATCGTGAGCTATCTTGGGTATTCTTCGAGACCGTGCTCCCGTTGCTTGGCGTCGCCGCCTTTGTTTACATCTACAAAGCCCTGGAAGCACCACCGCAGTACATCGGTTATGTGATAATCGGCGGCGCCATGACCGCATACTGGATGAATGTCCTGTGGAGCATGGCGGCCCAGATGTACTGGGAAAAGGAAATAGGCAATCTGGAGTTGTATCTCATAGCACCCATATCCAGGATGTCCGTTCTCGGCGGAATGGCGCTGGGCGGGATGTTCTCCTCTTCTGTAAGGGCCATCAGCACCATAGTCGTCGGGATAGTGATATTCGGAATATCGTTATCGCTCCCGGACCCGCTGATGTTCGCGGGAATATTCATCTTCACCATGATTGCGCTCTACGGAATGGGCATGATGTTCGCGTCTCTCTACATGTTGTGGGGCAGGGAGGCCTGGCACATGTCATCACTGTTCACCGAGCCGATTTATCTGGTATCCGGCTTCTACTTTCCCGTAAAGGGCTTCACTACCATGCTGGGCAATCCCGGCACCTGGATTGCAGCCGGTGCATCAATCATCCCAATCACCCTGGGACTCGATGGTATGCGCCAGTGCCTGTATCCCGGAAATACCGACGGCTTCCTGCCGCTCTGGCTGGAACTGGCCATACTGATGGTGCTGTCTGTTGTGTTCCTGTTCTTAGCCAAATACAGTCTTGCCTACATGGAGAATCTCGGAAAACGCGAGGGGAGGCTGACCATGAGATGGCAGTGAACAGAAAAAGCCGTTCAATGGGCATTTCGCAAAAAAGTCTCAAATCCATGAGAAGAAGCATTCCGAGGTATCCCACCGGAAATTATCATCCCAATAAAGAGAACGTTGAATCGAGACACAGGAACGCCCGAACGCTGAAATGGTCCGCATGGCTGGGATGGCAGATGGAAAGTAATTGGGCAGATCCTTTCCTCTTCATGGTGTACAGCGTTGCCAAGCCTATTGCCGCATCCCTGATACTCGTGGTCATGTATTCCATAATAGCAGCCATCGGCGGCGGGCCGGATATTGGACTGTTCCATTACATGTTCGTGAGCAATGCCTTCTTCATGTACGTCGGCCAGGTGCTGTTCGGGGTCGCGCAGATAGTCCATGATGATCGCGAGCACTTCCAGACAATGAAGTACATTTACATTTCACCGTCGAACTATTTCTCCTACATGATAGGAAGGAGCGTCAGCAAGATGGTTATTACGACCTTCGCCGTCATCATAACCATGGCCTTCGGGGTTTTCCTGCTGAACGTTCCCCTGAATATATTCACAATCAACTGGCTGCTATTTATGGCAGTCATGGTAATCGGCATTTTTTGCATCATGGCCTTCGGGCTGGCGCTTGCCGGGCTTTCGTTCCTCACTGCGAAGCACCAGGGGGGCATGAACGAGGGTATCGCCGGATTATTCTACCTGTTCTGCGGTGTGGTATTCCCGGTGAGCATCCTGCCGTCATGGGGGATGTCATTCGCCAAGATACTACCCATAACTTACTGGCTGGAGCTTGTGAGGCGGACCCTAAACCTCGGAGTCGGCATGGACAGCACCCTCTCCGGCGCATCCACGGCCTACTGCATGGCCATACTTTGCCTGAGCACCCTGATATTTTCAATTGTGGCGCTTGCAATATTCAAGGTCGGCGACACTGTTGCCAGGCAGAAAGGTCTCATTGATATGACCACTGCTTACTGAGCATCATCCGGCTCCGCGAACTCTCCCAGCCTCTCCATGAGGTCCTGCCTGGTCTCCCGTATCGTTGGGCGGAACTGCCTTGCAACTTCCAGTTCCGAGAGGTCGATCTCTGCCTTGACAAGACCTTCCACGAAGGGCTTTCCGCCGGCCTTGACATTGCCCCGGGGCCCGATGAGCTGGGAGCCGCCCCAGAAGGTCATGTTCTGCTCGGTTCCCACCAGGTTGGCGTATGCCATAAAAATAGTGTTCTCGATGGCCCTGGCAGGCAGTATCTTCTCGAAGAATTCCCTGGTGACTGACGGCGACGCGGAAATGCACAGCACCATGTCCGCCCCTTCCAGGGCGTAGAGTTTCGTTATCTCGGGAAAGAAAAGGTCAAAGCAGATTTCCACACCCATTCTTCCTACCGGGGTATCGAATATCGGCATCTTGTTGCCCCTGGCGAAGTATAAATTCTCTTCGAACGGCCCAAAGTTGGCCAGTACCATTTTTCTGTAGGTTTCCGGTTCGGCATCCGGACTAACCACCAGGGCGCTGTTGTACAGGATTCCGGATTTATCCGGATCAAGTTCAGGCATTCCGACAACGAGCCATCTCTCATGTTCGCTGGCAAGTTCCACCAGCTTTCGGACCGACGGGCCGTCAAGCCCCTCAGCCAGTTCCATGTACCTGTCCCGCAGTGTGTAGCCGGTGAGAAACATTTCCGGAAATGCCAGCACTTCGGCGTCGGTGCTGTGTATAGCCCTCTCCACAATCCCCAGGTTATGGGCCTTGTCCCCAAGTCTCGGCTGCATCTGAACAAGCGCGATTTTCGACATGAGACCGCATTGCAATTCCGCCTAATATTGATTTTCCTCATCACGCGAGACTTTTTACTATTTTCGGAATTTTTTGCATCATGCATGGATGCACCATGAGTTTGTATATCTCCCAAAAGAAGGGTTGGCACCATTTCCCGGATAAATTAAAAAGTCTCATCTCGCTATTGGAAAGATTTAAAAACCCTGCCCATATTGGAGGGGGCATGGCAAGAAGGAAGAAGGCGGGCGAACTGCGTGACGATAAAGTCGAGTGCGGATACTGCGATGCGGTAATTCCAGAGGACGCTCTCAGATGTCCCAAATGCGGTAAGCTCTTCTCCGCTGCAAAGAAGATGGCGGCCTTCGTGGTAGTAGTGATAGTAGTGCTTGCAAGCATGTCAGCTCTGATAGCCATCTACTACTTTTCAGGACAGCAGGGATACGATGATGTTCCAGGAGATGATGATATTACACCCCCCACGACCGGAAGCAAATTCATGGTAATCGGTACGAGTTACGGCCAGATAAAGATCGAGCTCGATACGGTCAATGCGCCGGTTACGACGGCTCACATAATCAGTCTGGTCAACAGCGGCTGGTACAACGGCGGCGGTTGGTACCGCGCCATTCCGGGTTTCGTCCTTCAGGGCGGGACCGAGCGTTCCGACAAGGGCTCCTCATCCACCAACGTGGCATGGGAGGATACCGGCGTGATGAACACGAAATACACAGTGGCCATGGCACGTTCCGGCCAGGCGTCGGACCCCGCCGCTTCGGGCTCGGCCTCATCTGAGTTCTTCGTCAACCTGGGTGCAAACACAAATCTTGACAGCCAATACGCCTACGTGGTCTTCGGAAAGGTTGTCACCGGCCAGAATGTCATCGACACAATCCTGGGCCTGCCGGCCACAAGCGAATACCTTGACAGCATGGTAATGTTCACCTCTGTTTCAATAACCAGCGTGTAAATTCAACAGGCGGAACAGCAATCTGAACAATCACTCAGTCAGCGTAAGGCTTTTGCTTCATTCGGCGAATTCATGTGGCAGAATTATTCCGGGGCAGTGTCGTCTTCCATTGCCTTTTCCTTGGCCATGTTTGTCATTGCCCCATTCGCCATAATGATTATAACTGAACCGCCAACAACCAGGCCGATACCCGCTGCGATGAAAAGCTCGGGAGCGGATACGACGACGAATCTGGGCACGAAGGCGCTTGCGGCCCCGGCCAGCATTATTGCGTAACCCAGGTAATACATGCCGTTTCTCTTCACATCCACTGTCTCGCATGGACCGCCGCAGTAAATGCAGGAATCCTTCTCCAGGCGGCTCTTGATGTAGGCCTTGTCGCATCTTGGGCAGTACTTGTATTTCACGGACCTTCATCCGCATCAGGGATAAATCGGTTTGCACTCATCTCGAAAAAAGATGAATTGAACCGCAACATATCATCTTTTGCCTTGGGAATTCCCGCATAACGCTTATATCCCTCTGGAATGATTACTGCTTAGAAATAAAAAAGAGAGGGAGATAATATGAAAGATTCGGCAAAATTGCTCAATTTCAACGTGAATCGCGAGCTCAATTTCAGCGTGTTCAGGTCTGTTGATGTAAACACCAGGAGAGCACTCTCTTTCCAGATAAACAGGGATCTGAATTTCAGTTCCAACCGAGACCTGGGCTTCGGCAAGCGCGGGGTTGTTTTCAGGGGATATGTTTGTCCGATATGCGGGGCGCCAGTAGCAAAGAACGCGCCGCAATGCGCCGAGTGCGGTGTTAAATTCGAACAGCCTGCGAAGGAGCAAAAGAAGGAGATAAGGCAGAACGAGTGGGATCGGGAACTGGGAAACCAAGAACCAGACCAAGCTCCCGATAAACCTACCAGAAAGGCTTCCCCCAAATCTTCTCGCGTTCAAGCGCCAGAGAGGCGGAGCACTTTCGGGTGTCCAGTCTGCGGTAAGGTTCTCTATGTCGGTACCGAACGTTGCCCCGGCTGCGCCGCCCAGTTCACATCTTCAACGGCTATCCCACCGCCGCCACAGGGTAATTCTGACGTTCAAACTACGGTTATCTGCACAAATTGCAATTCCAGTATCCAGCCAAAAGACCAGTTCTGTCGCAGATGCGGCTCAGCGCGGCCCAAGGGTTCTGGAAAAACATTGATAAGCTGGGATGAGTACAATTCCAGTGGGCGGGACGATGGAATAGTTTCATGGGATGAATATAGTAAGAGAAATAATGGAGGATGAAAGAATGGTAATCAGTTTTTACTTGGTAATGGCAATAATCTGCGCGGTCATGTTAATAATCATGGCTGCATTTGCTGATTTTGGAAGCGATGCAGGAGTTGACGGGGTCGACATGCATCTGGATACTGATGCTAGTGGCGTTGATATGCATCTTGACTCTGGAACGGATACGGGTTACGGAGATTTCCATGGAGCCGGGATAAGTCCCTTAAGCATACCAATAATACTTGTATTTGGCACTCTTTTCGGATCTTTTGGAGCACTCTTTGAAGATCAGGTTACTAATATTATTCTGGTGCCCACACTTTCAGCATTGATCAGCGTTATCATTACTGCAATCATTTACGTAATCCTGGTCAAGGTATTCGTTAAGAGCCAAGCAACAACTCAGGTCCATATCAAAGACCTAGTTGGCAAAGACGGTGAGGCAACCATGCCCATCTCATCTAGCTCACCAGGGCAGATAATGGTCATAACCGAAGAACGTGGCAGGACATTGGTATCTGCTTCGTCCGACGTTGACATTCCTACTAACGCGATGGTCACCATCACGGGGGTTTTGGGAAATGGAGTTAAAGTAATACCGAAGAAAGGAGGTGAATAAATTGGACGCACTAACAGCGCTATTTATCGGCTTGCTCATTGTGGGCGGTATAATGGCCTTGATTTTAACCTACGCCTCGAGGTACAAGAAGGTACCTCCAGACAAGGCTATGGTAGTATATGGAAGAAGAATGAAAGTACCCGGAGGAAGGGGATACGAGGTGATATCCGGTGGTGGAAAGTTCATAGTCCCCATTATAGAATCATTTGAATATCTTCCTCTTGACGTCAGAACATTGGATGTTAACGTTCGGGAAATAGTTACCGACGTCACCACCAGCGGTGCGAAGCTCAACGTGAAGTGCGTGACACAGGTCAAGATTTCATCGGATATGGCATCCCTCCACACTGCAGCAGAACAACTGCTTCACAAGAGCGATGGTGAAATCAATGAAATCGCAATGAAGACACTCGAAGGCCATGTGAGAGGCGTTTGCGCCACCATGACAATCGAAGAAATCAACAGCGACAGAGACAAAATAAGTATCAAGATTTCCAACATGGCTGCAAAAGATCTCATGAACATGGGTATCGAAATTCGTTCGTTCGTCATCAAAGAAATTGAGGACGAGTTTGGCTATCTGGACGCTCTCGGTATCAAGAGAACCGAGGAGGTCAAGAGAGACGCCAGGGTTGGTAAGGCCAATGCTAACAGGGAAGCGACCATTCAGGAGGCAAAAGCTGCTCAGGAAGGAGAACAAGCTAACGCTGAAGCTGAAGCTCAAGTCGCTGTTTATCACAGGGACAGGGACATTACCCGCCAGAAGGCTGAAGCCGAGGTCGAGAAGGAGCGTGCCAACAGGGAAATATCCTTCGCGATTCAGGATGCCCGCAGGAAACAGGAACTTGTTGTCGAGGAAAGGACCATCGACATTCGCGACAAAGAGAAGAGCGTCGAGGTCGAGCGCCAAGAGGTTCTGAGGCGTGAGCAGGAACAGAAGGCGGTCCAGGTTGTCCCGGCAAAGGCAAAAGCCGACTCAGTGGTCGCTGAAGCCGAGGGAGAAAAGTCCAGGATGGTCCTGATTGCCGAAGGAGAAAAATCCAGGATGATGCTGGTAGCTGAAGGAGAGAAGCAACAACTCACACTTGTGGCTGACGGTCAGGCCGAAAAGATACGCAAGGAAGGAACGGCCGAGGCTGACATAATCAGGCTCAAGGGTATTGCAGAGGCAGATGCCATCCGTGCCAAGGGACTTGCAGAGGCCGAAGCCATGGAGAAGAAGGCGCTGGCCTGGGAGATGTACGGAAAGGCCGCACTGACCCAGCTAATAGTAGAACAGCTACCCGCCATCGTCGGAGAGGCATCCAAGACACTGATGAACACCGAGAAGATCATCGTCATGGGTGAGGGCGGTCCATCCAAGCTCGTAGGCAGCATTGTGGACATCGCAGCCCAGGCTCCCGCGCTGGTGAAATCTCTCACTGGCATGGACATCGGCGAGATGATACAGAAGACCAAGGAACTAATCAAATAATTCTCGAATTCAGCGGATTCGAGAACTATAAAAATGCCCGCTCCGATGGGGCGGGCTCCATTTTTCATTATTTTCATTGACCGCCTATTGGACTCCTCGCCGGTTATTCTGAAGTTCTGCATCCCGGGGTGTGGGATAAATCGGTTTCCCCGGTCCGAAATCATGGGAATACCCCGACAACCTTTTAATATTCGAACAACGCTACTTGAATCACAAAGCAAGAGGTGGAGAATTTGGATATTGATGAAAGTACAATCGGGCTGGTCCTGATAGTAATCGGTATATTGATGCTGGTGTTAGAGGCATCCTCGCCGGGATTTTTCATAGCCATCCCGGGAACGGTGGTACTTATTCTGGGAATGATCGGCATAATCGCGCCTGACCTGTTTTTCACCTGGGTGAGTCCTGTGGTAGCATTGCTCATCTCCCTGCCGATAACCATTGTGGCCATCAAATTTTACCAGAAGCTCGCACCACCCGAAGCCCCCACAACAACCGTGGGAACATCGCTCATCGGAAGGCAGGGAACGGTAACGGTGGAAATCAAACCAAAGCAGATATCTGGAAAGGTGCAGGTGGAGAACCAGTCCTGGAGCGCAACCGCCAGCACGGTGATACCCGCCGGCACCGAAGTAATCATACTGGAGAGCAGGGGCGTGCATGTGTTGGTTGAACCGGTAGAGGAAAGGAGGAAGTAGAATGTCTATAGAAATGATAATCGGGCTAGTATTGTTGATAATATTCGCGGTCATATTCATACTGATGACCAGCGTTCGTATAGTCCAGCCGTACGAGCAGGGGCTGCTGGTAGTTCTGGGTAATTTCAAGCGCGTGCTGAACCCCGGGTTCAACATGGTGCCGCCGCTCATCTCGCAGGTCACGAAGCTCGACCTGAGAACACAGGTCATGGATGTCCCAAGGCAGGAAGTCATAACCAAGGACAACTCACCGACGAACGTTGACGCCATAATTTACATCAAGGTCATAGACCCGAAAAAGGCATACTTCGAGGTGGATGATTACCGCCGGGCGACAATATACCTGGGCCAGACCACACTGAGGTCCATCATCGGTAACATGGAATTGGACGAGATACTTTACAGCAGGGAGAGAATTAACGATGCACTCCGCGACATACTGGACAAGGCCACCGACCAGTGGGGTGTGAAGGTCGAAGCCGTTGAAATTCGTGAAGTGGACCCAACAGGCCCGGTCAAAGCCGCAATGGTGGAGCAAACGTCATCCGAGAGGCGCAGGAGGGCTGCAATCCTCACCGCGGACGGCGAGAAGCGTTCCTCCATCCTGGTTGCCGAGGGAAACAAGCGTTCCCGCATTCTCCAGGCCGAAGGCGTACGTCAGTCCAAGATACTGGAAGCAGAGGGTCAGAGAATGGCAATGATACTGGAAGGCCAGGGTGAGGCCCAGCGCCTCAGGATACTGGCAATGGGCGCATTGCCATTGGACCACAAGGCCATGACTGTGCTTTCTCTTGAAGCCCTCAAGAAAATGGCGGATGGCCAGGCCACCAAGATAATCTTCCCCTTCGAGATATCCAGGCTTGTGGAGGGCGCGGCCGATTACCTGGGCGTGAGCCGCAAGGAGAAGGACTACACCGCCATGTCAATGACCGAGCTGGAAGGCATTGTCGGAAAGGCCAGCGACATCCTGGGCGATATTCCGAATAACTTGGCTATCAGGGAGAAAATTCAGTCCATCGAGAAGGAGCTGGCGCAGGAAGCCCAGACTACCGAGAAGATTGCCGAAAATCTCAAGAAGGGAACGAAGCAGAGATTCGACGAGATAGTCGGCAACTGAGCCAAGGAAATGCCCGCCCCGACAGGGACGGGCATAATTTACCTTTATTAATTTCATTTTCTTCATTCGGTCGGCTGCCGACTTCACCCTCTCTTGAAGTGATTCATTTCCCCTGGTATCTCCAGCGAAATCTCCACCATGCCCATCCTCTCGCCGTCCTTGTACCACGGGGCCTGGTAGATTAGTTTTCTGATACCGTTCTTCTCAACAGTGTAAGCATTCACTTCACCGGATGCCAGCAGGCCGTCCAGCTTGGCCCTGGCCACCGGGGGGTGGCAGTCCCGGAGATTTTTGCCAATCAACTCCGCGCCGCCGTATTTGGCGAATGTCTCTGCGGAGCGATTGTTCATTTCCAGTACCTTGCCGTCCATGTCGCAGACCGTGACGGCGCCGGGAAATTCGTCCACCCACTGATGTGACTGGCTGTCTTTTTTTGTCATTGGAATACCTGCGAGGAAGTAATGGGAACGGGGCTAAAAGGATTTGGCTGAAATTGAGGTGGGCTAAAGGTCGATACCCAGCCACTTGGCCAGTATGTGCGCCGGTTTAAGCTAACCCTGCCCTCACAGGCGGGGCGTTAAAAGGATGATGCGGGAATCGTGTCACATGACCAGATTCGAAAAATCTGGTCCATTACCCCGCCCTCAAGCAGCAATACAGATGAGATTCAGACGGGGCATGATGGGGTTGGCTGGAACCAGCCGCTGGGCCAGGTTGGCCAGTGCCGTTGTGCGGTCTTCGGCCAGAATTTATTATGGGCAAAATTTGCTGTATCTCACTCCCAAAGATTTTTAATGGGCATCGGTTTCTGGGCGTAAGAACGTATACGCAAACTAAGCGGGCCTGTAGCTCAGCTAGGTGGAGCACTCGGCTCTTAACCGAGGAGTCAAGGGTTCGAAAGGAACTTGGTATCAAAACCAAGTTCCTCGAACATCCCTTCAGGCCCGTTATTTCTTTACATCACATATTATAGACATCATGTACGCTCTCACACGCTTGGTTTCCACTGGCTTTAATCCATTGTTAAGCGATGCGATTGCGGTTAATTCATCCCAGTTTTGTTCCGCACTCACCGCAAAACCCGGTTCCAGGCGGGTTTTGGGCACCGCATTTCGAGCATTTGTTCAGGTCGAGTGGTGTTCCACAGCTATTGCAGAACTTTCCTTCTCCTGCCGGTTTGCCGCATTTGGGGCAGATTGTCTGTTTCGCCTCGATCTCTCCTGAAAATACCTGTGTAGATGCAGCTTTTGCACGTATGTCTGCGGCCATCTTCTCGGCTCTTGCAGCGGCCACTTCTGTGCTCACGCGCGGCGCGTCAGCAACGCAAAGGCCGGATTCATCGTTCCAGCAGTTCTCACAAACCCATTTGGTACATTTTGGGCACCGGGTGAAATTTCCCTTTATCTCGTTCTGAGCCTCTTCATACGCGGCTTCATGTTCCTTGTGCCAGGCAGGTGTCATGCCCTCATATTGGCCGCCAACAGCGTCGCTTCCTAGTTCCATACCGGAGCCGGCCGAAGAGTATCCGGTAAAGCTTCCCGCGGCACCGGCCATCTTTCCGAGGCCCTTGAGAAATCCTTTTTTCTTGTATGTTTTTGAGGCTTTGAATCTTGTCTTATATCCTTCATTGCAGTTACTGCAGAAGAACGTAAACTCAAATCCTGCATCTGTGCTGTTGTCCTTGTAATTGTCTGTAAAGCCTATAAGTTTTCCACTTCCCATTTAAATCACCTTCCAATCTTTAATGGTTTACCACATTTTATACATTTCCCTTCGATCGGCGGTTGCTCTGTTTTGCATTTTTTCCTCGGACAAATGACTACCAGCCTTTCGCCGCATTTATCGCAGTGGTCCCCGAAATATGTGCTCTCATCGCAGTTAGGGCATTGTACCTCGAGTGAGATACCGCAGCCGCTGCATTTCATCATTCCTTTCTCTATCGGATTTCGGCATTTCGGGCATCTGTCCGGCCCCAGCGGGTTATATTTACCGCAGAACGGGCACACGCTTGTATTATTCTCTACCAAGCCGTTACAATAACGGCAGGGGTGTTTGTATCCTGGCATATTTTTTCCTCCTTTCTATCACATATCTTTTCTGTTCGCTTCCATCATTTCCTTGAGATTGTACGGAATTGTTATTATTTTTCCCAATCCCGCATCCGTGCAGGTGCACATCTGGTTCGTTTTGACAATCACGGAATTTCCTTTCAAATCACTGAAATCAACTTCGCCCTCTATGACGGTGAGGGTGGTGGTGCCCTCGGAGGTCTGGAATGAGAAGATGGTTCCACGCACAGCTATTACTGCCTGGGGGGAGCGTACCTCAATGCCTCGTCCTTCTGATTTTATATTTTCTACTATTTGAGACAATTCCCCCAATGTCACCTCTAATTCGGCCTCTTTTTCCTTTTTCCCTCTCGTGTCATTAAAATCTCCTGTGAAAAGAATCGCCCCGTCTTCCATGTAAATTAGGTCTGGGCTGTTGAATTTTACCTCGGTGTTCGGTCCGATTTCCAGCGTTGCGCCAGTGACATCCATGACCTGAACCGTTTCATCATTTCCAGTTCTTATGGTGTCCTTGTTCCTGATTTCACTGTCTTCTTCCAGAACGCTCTCTTCACCGTTGTCATGTGTTACTTTCACTGTTTTCTTTTCCTTTGATGCTACCTTATCCTTTTTTCCACCAATTTTCAAAATTACTGAACGAAGAATATCTTGCACCTCTTCCCTATGAGCGAACCCCTCTTTCTTGAGAGTTGAGCCGCTACATACACAGGGAATTCGATCATTGTTTCTACAGATTGCATCACATTTTGGCGTACAAATTTCCCTATCCCCTGGATCTATAATGTTAGACAGCACAACTAGTGAATCATAAATAGAGAATCTCCCTACCAAAATAGAGAGGATAGCTGGCTTACCCTTCTCATCTATGAGTACTCTTGCCTTTCCGCCAAGATACTCTATTTCTTTGATTTTTTGTAGTTCTTTGGCCATATTTTTGACCATCTCTTCGGCCATCTTTTTTTGCTTCTCATACATCTCTTTTGCTTCTTCTTGTTGTTCTTTGGTAAGGCCGTTGTATTGTTCCTCTACTTTTTTCATTGTCTTTTCCAGTTCCAAAAGAGACTTCTTAACATTATTGGTTTGATCAACATTCAACATGGACTCGTCTTCTATCCAGGCAACAGTGAACTCGGACAAAAAATCATATTTTGATGATTTTTGATTGGGCAAACTTCTAGGGGCAGAAAGGATAGAAGAAACATCTGAATGTGGACAGGGACGCAAATGCCCTAATGTTACAGAAATAGTGCATCTGTTAGGGACTCTACATAACTCTTTCCATCCTGAGGGCCAACTTGACGGCACTAGTTTGTCCATCTCATCTTCTGTTGGCGGTATTTCTTTTTTGCTCAATGAAATCGATTCTATGAACCAATTATTACCGCTCATTCTTCTTCACTTCCTATATTGTCATCGACAGCGGGTTCTCCCTGCGGTTCCTCGCTCTCGTCATCGTTCTTGTTCCATTTCACTTTGCTGTCAGTGTTCCGGGCATTGAATTCCAGCAGGTTCTGAACATCCAGTTCCCACTGTTCCTTTGAGCGGTGATGCACCCTGCCGATGAAACTGTCGCGAAGGACCGATATGGACGGAATCCGATTCATCATATCCCTGTAATGGTCGTACTTCGGCTCCAGCAGCTTCTGTTCGGAGAGGTAAATCGGCTCCCGCCTGAAGTTGATGTCCATCATGCACTCGTTCATCTGGATTACGAGTTCCTCAACGAGTTTGTCGAGTTCCACGGCATCCGTGTAACTGCTATACACATCATTCGGTGCTATCCTGAAGAAATAGGATGCCATACCGCCGCCTACATCTGACGCGGCTTCCATGGCAATGGCGTTTCCGGGCCCTTTTCCCTCCCGTCCATGGATGGGAATGAAGAACCAGATGTATGTTCCGGTAATGTCGCCCATCAACCCTCTTTTCACGCCCACCCACATCTTGTTGCGGCATCCTCTGTTGATGAGATTGTTGTATTCGTCCTTCACCTTCATGACTTCTAAACGCTCTTCGAGCTTGATCCACAGGGTTGGTGAAACAGAATCAATCTCTTCCCTGCTGGCGGCCCTTCCGTCTTTCATGAACCTTGCTGCGATGCGTATCTCGGCCGGATTGGCATTCGGAATGAGCTCTGTGAGAATTATCTGGGTCTTGAGATTCAGCTCGTTCATGGTATCCGACAGCGCCTTGTTGAACGGGTCGGTTTTCTTCCCGAGCATGGACAGGACATATGTTCCTTTACGTTCGGTGATTACCCTGAGGGTGTAATCCTTCGCTTCGACTTCTGTCACGCTGTTGAACGGTATTCGTATTATGTTACTGGTATCGGGCATTATGACCAGTGCCGTTTCATAGACGCGGAGATTGCACTCGCCCTTGACGGTTTCGTTCCCCGCACGATCCAGATGCTGGAATTGCCCCTTGACCCCTGACTTCTTGAGCGATTCTTGCATGAGCATCTCCTTCAGGCAAAGTTCGTTCTTCATGCGTGTGAATCTGCGGATGAAATCCTCGTATTTGAAGCCAAAATCGGCGATTACCAGTTCCTCTTTTGATGTCAGGTTGAAATTGAGCTTGTAATCCGCCGCAGCGAATGTCACGATGTCCTCGAATCCAAAGAGCAGAACCTCCCCGAACATGGGAAGAATAGTGATATGGTCCTCGAACAGGTTGATTTCTCCTTTCCCCGTTGCGGTCTCGTTGCCTTCCCCATTCCTCAACGAATAACTGATGGAGCATTCCATGATGATTTTTTGTTCACTTTCTTCGTTCAATATAATCCCCCCATGCTGTGTTTTCTTCGATAAAAAGCGAATGTGTTACCGCTTTAAAAAACTTGCGTCTGTAGTGGATAGCCGATTCTAGTAATGGCCAATGGCGCCGGGTGCGACTGTAAAGACCTACTTCGTGGAATCCGGCGGCAGCCAGATGTCAGAAAACACCGGCCCTGATTCGTAAGCCACTTCTCTGATGTCGAATATGTCCACCTTTTCCTCGCTGCCGCATTTTTTGCACACGAGATATGGCGCGTCCTCCCTGGATTCTATGCTCTTTGGACTGCCGCACTTGCATTTCACCAGCTTATCTACTGCATCGTGATGCGGTTTTTCAAGTGATCCGGCCAGCTTGATTCCGCTGTGGGTGCTCATGTATGCCGAAACATACACGTGGTTGGATGTGGCTAGCTTCAGTCTTTCTATGTATCCCTCTTCACGGAGGTCTGCGACATCGTCTTCGCCTTCCTTGCTGACGTTTGCATACCTTGAAGTGCCCATGTAGTCCACCAGGCTGGGTGCGAAATCATACCCCTCGAAAACTCCGAGATGTATGCCGCGGTTCACAAGTGCCAGTAATGGAATTTTCTTAATCCAAGTCTCTTCTTCATTCCTTTTCTTTGCCGGCTTGGTAAAGTTGGATATCAGGATTATCAGTCTTTTCTGGTCCTGTGTAAGTTCAGTCATATTATGCGCCTCCTGTCATGGTGTTCAGGCCCATTCTCTTCTTTATGTGGGCTTCATCCTTTTCTGTGATGAGGCCGCTGTCCTTCAGGTCCTTGAGGAGGAAGTTGGAGGTGAACAATGCATCACCCTTCTTATCCTCGGTATTCGCATGAACATAGACAACATGGCCCAGGGAAAGGTCATAAGCCATTGTGAGGGTGTAGAAAATCTTGTCATCGCCCTTCGGCTCCTTGTGATACCAGGAGACGCGGTGGCCTGTAACCTCGACATTGTGAAACACAACGTCCTTGGAGTCCACATATTTCTGGATTTTCTGGGGCGTGGTTCGTTTGTCAATGGGCATGCGCAGGTGAAGATTGAAGTCATCTGCAAGTTTCTTTGCCTTCATCTTGTCCCCGGATGCCTTGATCATGCGGAAGAAAATTATTGTGGTTATTATCCAGATGATTACACCGACAACAACCTGGAGATAACCTCCGAAAAAGTTCACCGGATCTCCGGTATGTGGGTTGATAATGCCCCAGTAATCGGCATTCAACTCGTCCAGGGCTTTCATCAGCAAGTCTGAAATTTTGAAACCCAGAGCTCCCGACGATATTGCGGACAATATCTTCACTGCCGCCCCGGTGTACCTGGATGCCTTCACATTTGCGGCCATGGATAATTGTGCGTCGGAACTCTGCTGGACATTGGTCGCCATGAGCTTGGACATTTCTCTCATGCGCTTCTCGGCGAAGGTGTTCACCATGTCCCTGAGGCCTTTTATCTCATCAACGAGGCCCTGGGAGACGCGTTCCATGTCGCGTATCTTCTCGGCGGTGACCTGTATCTCTCTGGGTATGTCCAGTTGCAGGGCGAGTGCCTGGTTCGCGCTGTTCAGGCCCCCGGACTGTTGATGCCAAATAGCATTCATGTCCTCCCAGCCGGACATCATGAAATTCATGACCTCTTCAATAAGCACGATATCGGAATTCAGGTTGGAAAGTTCCTCCTGGAGAATTGCTATAGCCTCTTCCCTCTCGATGTGCAGTGCATCTTCCCTGAGGTCCTTGATTATATCCCATATCTTGCGTATTCTCGAGAAGAACACTTCCTGGAACTGCTGGAGGCCGCGTATGAAAGAGTAGAACGAGAGCAAGTGTCCGTACTGGGACGGGTCATTTGAAATGAATATGACTCCGTCGGTGCCGATTATCATCTTCTCTTTGGTCGGCAGGTCGATGAATTTGTAGGCAATTCCAACCAGCTGGTTAATCTCATTCTCCTGGTCCTCCCCATCCTTGTAGTTCATGGCAATTTCCTGCTCCGGAAGCAGGGAGGTTGTGAATGCCATCATGAATTTTGGGCGGAACGGCGTTTTTCCGTATATCAATGTAAGAATGCGCCTCTGGAACTCTGTCAGCAAGGCATCCATCATGACGGACGTGTCTTCCACCAGGTCTGCCATTATCGCGGTTGTATCGTCCAGAGAGAAGTTGGATGTTTTGCCTTCTATGTTCTTCATCTCCAGGCCGTAGTTGATGAAACCGCTCTTGTCCACATGGGTTCCGACGACTTCAATCTGATCCACTTCTTCCGGGTATTCAACGAATGCCTTGAATTTGATCCAGTTGTATCTGTCAAAATCCTCCAGCATTATCCTGGTGAACTTGGGCATTATGTTGAATTCCGTTGTCTGTGGCTCGCTGTCCACCGTGCCTGTGAGAAGTGAGCTTTTGATACCTTTCAGGCTGTCAATCGAGCTGTTGAATGTGGATATGGCATTTTGGCCAAATGGGCACCATTCCGATATGCTGAGCCTCAGGTCTTTGAAGAAAAGGATATTTTTGTGTTTTTCTTTCTCCGCATTAACAATTGGTTTTTGTTCGTTCAAAGGGATTCCTCCGAATGCAGTGATTATTACTTTATCTGTTATAAAATTAATCGACTGTTCACCAGGATTGATTATTTTTCGATATTTATCAATTCCCCGTTCGGCGCATCCTTTTTTCCCTCCCGTCCCTTGTTGCCATAATGACCACAGCCTGCCGAAGGTGGTGGCACTGGCAGTGACCCCCGGGATATCCAACACCTATTGTCCATTTCCACCAAACACTTAATATTCGTTCCGGCTATGGTATCCTGTAGGTGAATTGAAATGGACCCCATAAGAATATTTATCGTTGGCACGGCCGGCTCCGGAAAAAGCACGCTCACCCAGGCTTTCAAGTTGTGGATGGACAGTCAGGGATACAATGCAATCACTGTAAACCTGGATCCCGGCGTGGAGGAGCTGGGCTATGCCCCGGACGTGGATGTGAGGGACTGGGTCTCGGTAAAGGATGTCATGGCCGAGCGCGGATTGGGGCCGAACGGGGCGCAAATCGCTTGTGCGGACATCGCAGCACTTCAGTTCCCGAAAATAAGTACAGTCATCGAGGGCTTCAGGGCGGATTACGTCCTCATAGACACTCCGGGCCAGATAGAACTTTTTGCCTTCAGGGAAGCCAGTTCCGTTTTCCTCAATGCGTTTTCGACCGACCGCAACATAATCATATTCGTGCTGGACCCCACCGTGGCCAGGAACACCGCCGGCCTGGTTTCGTTGCTGATGCTATCTTCATCCATACAGTTCAGGTTCAGTGCACCCATGGACCTGGTCCTGGGAAAGAGCGACCTGCTGGACGATGAGGAACTCGAGAGAATACTTGAGCATTGCAGCAACCCCGAGAGCCTGCTTTTCGCGTTGGGTGAGGCAGGAATGGATATGAGAGCGGTCGCGGCAACGGAATTCCTCAAGGCCATGGAGGCGCTGGGCGTGATGCACGCTCCCAAACCCGTATCTGGTATCGAGATGTCCGGCATAGAGGACATATACAATTCCATACAGCAGGCATTCTTCGGCGGGGAAGATCTGGCTTCCGACTGATGTTGTGGACCATATCCGGAAAAATACCTCCAATCGCGTGCATCAGTAACTTTTATCACGATATTGTCCATGTACGTGCGAGTTGATCAAATGGCCAGAAATATCAAGGCGCCCCGCGGTAATGACATTGTATGCAAGAACTGGAGAATCGAAGCCATCTACAGGATGCTGCATAACAACCTGGAGAATGCCGAGAGGCCGGAAGATCTGATTATCTACGGCGGCACAGGCAAGGCCGCAAGAAATTGGGAATGCTTCGATGCCATAATCAAGAGCCTGAGGGAGCTGGAGCCCGATGAAACGTTACTCATCCAGTCCGGTAAACCCGTCGGCGTTTTCAGAACATTCGAGAACTCGCCACGCGTTCTCATCTGCAATTCCAACCTTGTGGGCAACTGGTCAAACTGGGAGCATTTTAACGCATTGGAAGCGCGCGGACTCATGATGTACGGTCAGATGACCGCCGGTTCCTGGTGCTATATCGGGACACAGGGCATCATCCAGGGTACTTACGAGACTTTTGCCGCCCTGGCAACGAAGCATTTCAACGGCTCGCTGAAGGGCAAATTCTGCCTTTCGGGCGGAATGGGCGGAATGAGTGGTGCACAGCCACTTTCCATAAAGATGGCCGGCGGCGTCGCGCTGGTCGTCGAGGTTGACCCGAAACGTATCCAGCGCCGACTGGATGCTGGATTCTGCGATTACATGACCCATGATTTCCATGAGTCAATGGAGATGGTGAAGAGCGCCGTCCAGGAGAAAAAAGCCATTTCAATAGGCCTTGTCGGTAACTGCGCGGATGTACTCCCAGACATGCTGGCCAAGGGAATTATTCCGGACGTTGTGACGGACCAAACATCCGCCCATGACGAGCTGAACGGTTACGTTCCGGCAGGGTACTGGGGTGGCAATCTTGGCGATTGCGATGATTTCAGAAAATCAGATCCGAAAGGTTACGTTGAAAAATCCATGAAGTCCATGAAAATCCATTGCAAGGCCATGGTGGATATGCAGAAACGCGGCGCAGTCGCATTTGATTATGGTAACAATCTCAGGGGCCAGGCACAGAAGGCGGGTTTCGCTGATGCGTTCGCGTATCCCGGTTTCGTTCTCGCATATGTTCGCCCGCTGTTCTGCGAGGGCCGCGGACCCTTCAGGTGGATTGCTCAATCCGGAGATCCGAATGACATACTGGCCACCGACAAAGCCATCGTCGAGATGTTTCCCGAAAACAAATTACTCATGAACTGGATTGAGCTCGCCGAGGAATACCTGCCATGGGAAGGTTTGCCCGCGCGCGTCTGCTGGCTGGGTTATGGGGAACGGCACAAATTCGCTAAGCACATGAACGGCATGGTGCGCTCCGGGGAGATAGGTCCGATATCCATCACCAGGGACCATCTGGATTCCGGTTCCGTCGCCAGTCCGTACAGGGAAACCGAGGGCATGATGGACGGGACGGACGCGATCGCGGATTGGCCGATGCTCAACGCACTGCTGAACTGTGCATCGGGCGCGGACATGGTGGCCTTGCACAACGGCGGCGGAGTCGGAATAGGCCTGAGCCAGCATTCCGGCATGATCGTCGTCTGTGACGGTTCCAAAGAAACTGATGAAAGAATTGAGCGCGTCTTCAAGAGCGACCCCGGAACCGGTGTAATGCGCCATGCGGATGCAGGTTACGAGCTGGCCAAGAAAACCGCCAGGGAGAAGGGCGTGAAGATTCCCATGCTGAGTTAATGAATAATAGTAATATATAATATGTACAAGGCCGTTCAACGGTCGATGAAGTTGACACGGCAGAGAACATGGGTCCACCGCAACGAGATGGTTGAGAGTATCGTGCTGGAGGATTCGGGGAAGATTAAATTTTACAGTCATACTTATCTCGTTCGCACCAAGGGCCGTTCCTGGACGCCGTATGTCAAATGGGACAACTGGGACAGACAGCCGCATGTGGACAAGTTCGACGGCAGCGGCGTGATGGTGGAACAGAAACCGTGCAACGAGAAAAGTCTGGATGATGTGCTGAAATTGGTGGGTATCTTCAGAAAGAACCTCCTTTCCATGGAACTTTCGCAATTGTAGGTGCAGCTATGAAAATAAAAATAGTGAAGAAATGGAAAACACGCGACATCGGGGATATGCTCGCAGCTTTCGATAAAAAGTACGGCACCATGAACTCACTGCAGCAGAAGGTCCTAATCTCCAAATGCACATCTCCGGAACTTATGAACGATTACGTGCTTTGGAAGAATCTCTCCCAAGGCGCGGAATTCCAGGACATCATTATCGTGAAGGACCCGGATATCTTTGATACATTATCCCCGAAAAGGGTCGAGATGCTGGAATTTCTCATGAATAACGAGGTTAAGTCAATCCGTCACCTATCCACTTCCCTGCGCCGGAATTATAAGAATGTTTACGATGACCTAAACGCTCTTTCGAAATACGGTTTGGTGGACCTAACCGCATCCGGCCGCGCCCTGCGGCCTTCTGCCGCCGCTTCCCGTATCGAGGTTTCAATAGATGCCTAATTTACAATCAGCACCATAATAGAATAAAAAAAACACTGGTCGTTAATTTTACCTTTTACACCATATAGTTGACACAACCCGAAATCGTGTCAAAATCTGCGAAATATATATAAACAAGTACTGATATTACTTGTAACTATAAAACTGAGGAATTTAGATGAAGGCACAGAAATATGAGAACGTCGAATTCGTCATAAATCATGCCGGGGATGAAGGCATCAAACTCAGCCTGATTTGGAGGAAGGGTGGTCTCTATCTCTCGCTATCCGGTCTTTTTCTGACGGACGGTTCGACATGGTACGAACTTCCTGTCAAGGACCTCGAGAACATTTCGGTGGTGAGCGACGAGCCGCTGAAACTGAGATTGAAGATTCCGTCACTCGACATAATGATATCGGGACAGAGGGCGGAGCGTTTGCTCGCCCTGCGGCATTTTCTGCTTCCTTCGATTTCCGACGTGGGAGATAGCGACAAGCTCAAGTCACTCCTCCGGTTCCGGGCGCTCGGAATAAAGGAAACCGATCTACTGTCAAAACTTCTCAATGTTGAACCGCAGATGGTGGAGGAACTCACAGGCATCGCCAGGGAAAAAGGTTTCATGCACCTGGATGGAAAGCTGACCGATACGGGTGACATGTTCATCCAACCGAGTCAAGAGGAGGGATGATTTGAAACAGGATGCCAATGAGTTCAGCAGTTTTGCGGAGACCATAGCATCTCTCGGTTCCCTGACCAAGCTTGAATCGGCAATGTCGGCGGCCATCAAGAGTTCGCGGGTACCTGCCAAGGAAACCAGAAAAATGCTGAAATGCATGAGCATCCAGGAGGCCGGTAACACGGCACTTTTCCAGTTCATGCGCGACCTTTTCGAGAAAGTCGGCGTGGGCCAGCTTGTCCTCATAAGGAATGACATTTTCAGATATGATTTTGCCATCGATAACTCGCCGGTCTGCAAGCTCTACCCCCACGTGAAGGGCAAGAAGACCTGCTACATCACGGCCGAATCGCTCTCACAGTTCTTCACCAAGGACCTTGGACTCCCCGGAACTGCCGAGGAAATTGCATGCCAGAACGCCGGTGACAACAGATGCGAATTCGCTGTCTCGCTTCAGCCGCTGGCCGTCTATCAACTGGCCCTGGATCAGCTGGACAAGACCATAATCGGCAGCGTAATCGACGGCGCTGGCCCGGACAAGATATCCGAATCCCTTGAAATGTCCAGGGACGAGATAATCTTCCGTATGAACATCCTGAAGAGGTACAAGATACTGGATGATGATTACCAGATAACAGAGATAGGCGAAACTTACCACAAGTACGGAGAGGGCATGGGCGGTGATGAGGAGGAATTTCAGCCGCCGTGGAAGGACATGGCAGTCATATCAAATGCGATTTCCGCGTCAACTTCCTTCGCCGAGGCGTTCACGGAGGCCGCCAGCCAGGAACCACTCTGGGATGTGGAAGAGAAGGACATAGTCAATCTGGCCGAGCAGGCCAAGAAGAGCAAGAGCTTTGCGGAATTACTTTCAAAGCAAGTGAAGAGTGATATGGAGGAATAGACATGGCAAGAATCAAGACCGGGATATTTGGGTTGGATCAACTCATCGAAGGCGGAGTGAGGGACAACACGGCAATCGTGATAGTGGGTTCCAGCGGTACTGGTAAGACCACGTTTGCAATGCAGTTTCTGATGCATGGGATAGAGAACGGAGAACAGGGTCTTTACGTGACCATGGAAGAGTCACCCGAACAGCTCATGAAAGAAGCTGAAATGCTTGGTTGGGATATGAGGAAACATTATGAAAAATCGTTGTTCTTCATACATCTCAAGGGCAAGAACTTCAAGAAAATGATAGATGAGCAAATACCCCAACTCGTCAAGGCCAGGAGCGATTACGACATTAAAACGAGAGTTGTAATCGATCCGATGACGCCGGTCATATGGGCCACCGAGGATAAACTTCAGCAGAGGGAACTCATCGGCAAGCTGTTCTACACCCTGAAGGAATTGGGCGTGGTCATGGCAACGGTCGAGGAACACTCCAGACCGGGCGAGCTGATTGGTGAAGACGTTCTTCTACCGGTTTATCTGGCGGACGGAGCCATCAACCTGGAATATTACCCAATCGGCGGCGCGTTCAACAGGACACTCAAGATAATCAAGATGAGAGGTACCCATCATGGCGAAGGCGTTTACCCATACATATTCGCAAGGGGTGCCGGAGCCATAATCAGAACATCCCCGGCAGAGGCTGTGAAAGCCGCCGACAGTGAGGATTTCGGCGCGATATTCGACAGGGCCATAAAGACAGCCGAGGACATCAAGGCCCCGGAGAGCGTCATAGCCAAGTTCAAGAAGATGAAGGAAACCTGGACATACAACTACTCACCGGAAGAGGTGCTGCAGGTCATGTTCGATTCCTACGGGCTCAAGTAAGCCCCACAGGAGGCCTTGAATGGTAGAGAAGAAGAAGATTGACAAGAGAATGGAAGCCAAGACGGTTGTCCAGCTCAAGCACATGTTCGACATGGAGCTCAGGCGAATCAAGGATGATAATAACATAGACATCATCATGTTTGTGGGCATAGACGGTCGCATATTCGCCTCCCTGATACCGACAATACTGGATTCGGTCCAGTTCAGATTCCTGAATCTGTTGAAAGGCAATCTCCCTTCCCTGTGCAGTCAGCTGAAAGGCGACAAGCTGAAAGTCAGCATTCAGCAGTACGAACTGGGTACTGTCGTGATATCGGGCATAGGCGCCAACTGCTTCCTGGCATCGATATTTTCGAAACCCCTTTCCATCGACACCATGGGTCCAACCATCAACAATCTGGTCAATGGCAGCACAGTGCTCAACCACCTGTTCGAGCAGCGTTCCATAGCCCCGGAGGATCTAGTGGACTATGACCCGGCCGTGGCGGAAGAACTCGGAAAGCTCACCAGACAGTTATTCGTTGAGACGTTCGAAGAGACCCGCGGATACAAACGGAACATGGAACTTCTGAAATTCCTGAGGCAGAAAATTGGCGGTGTGGTCGGAATCGGTGCGGTGGATGAGATAATCACCGTAACAATGAACGAGTTGGGTACCAGCACAGCCTTCATGAAAGATGCCGATTGGCTCAAGCTTGTGGAACGTGTCATCGAGAATCACATCAGAGAACGTAGCGGTGAACTGGTGGCCGATCAGTGTCGGAAGACATGGGTGCCAGAGGTGGAGCGGAAGCTCAAATCCTTCGTGTAATTGCAAGGGATGGGAATGGCAAAAAAAACCGGAAAGAAGGTACGGAAGAGCGGGAAAACCGAACCCGCGAAGAGCGGCAAAGCCCGAAAAAAAGCGAAACAAAGTGAGCCTGCCCCAACCGCAATATCACCATCCAAATTGACATCCAAAAAAACAGCCATTTCCTGCCAGTTCTGCGGAAAGGCCATGAAAAACCAGAAAACACTGAAACTCCACGAGCGGAGCTGCGGGTCCAAATCCAAGTCCGAACCAAAAGCGAACGGATTGGAAACAGCCATTTCAGAACTGAAGGACCGCTTTGATGATGAGAGGGATTCCATTCTCAAAACTTTTCAGGAGAAAGATGACCGTATGCAGAGAGAACTGGAAGAAGTCAAGACCGTTCTCAGAATGGAGATTGACAGGCACCGCAGGGAGCTGGAAAGGATAACCAATGTGGAGAAGGAAGTTGCCGCCAGGCAGGGGCCGGAAGAGCAACCGCAGGAACACGCAATTCCCACGCCGGAACCGAAGTCCCACGAGCCCACGACAAAGCGCCCGCCCAGGGCCATCGACCTCATCCCCATGCGGGTGCCGTCAATTCCGAAAAGGATATTGCCGCCCATGGAAGAGGATGATGCCATACCCGACATTGATGATGAAATGGGGCGCCCCCCGCCGCAGACCGTAAGTGGTCTGAACCGGGATGCAGTCGAGGCGCTGGTCCGTGACATGGTCAAACAACTTACGCCAGAGTCGGAGGCCGCGGAACCGAGCAAAGACCCGGAACCGATGATCAACATGCTCTCAGAGAAACTTAACATTCTGGATTCCAAGCTGGAAAGGTCAATATCCGACATGGCAAAGCAGATTGACAGGGCAAGCAAGGGAATCGATTTCAAGAGGGTGGAAAGAGAACTGGAAAAAATCTCCGAGAAGGTTCTGGACGTCATCGAAGATTCAGGTTACGGCGAAAGCCTCAGTGTCAGCAAGATACCACCGACGATACTGGAAATAGTTTACCAGGCAATATTGGATGACGTTCACATAGAGATAATACGCACCAAGGGCGCCCAGGATGCAGAGCGCATATCTAGGTCCGCGCTGGAAGAGGTCCGGCTGAAAACCAGCGGCAGCGAGTTGTTCAAATACGACGGAAGAAAGATAGTCACCGATAGCCTGGCCAAGTCAATAGAGGCCAATCTCATTTCCGCCAGGCAGATACAGACCACCTACGACGTTCTAATGGAAAAATTGCTTGAAACGGTCCCGCATCACAAGGCCAAGAATTTCAAGGGCATGATAAAGGTCAAGAGCCAGGAATTCGCCGTTGACAGGGCCACCAGGCTCACCAGGGATTATGCCAGACTGGAGAAGATACTGGAATCCACCAGCCAGATGGTGGCGGCCATGTCCGCCAATTTCAATTCACAGAACCTCGGGATTCACGAAAAGCTCAATCAACTGGGCGAAAAAGACCTGGCTGCCAAGGCCGGGCAGGAAGAGGTGGACGCTCTCAGGACCAAGCTGGAGGAAAACAACGAGCGCTGCATACGCTTGGCTGACGAACTTGCCCTGCTGAAGGTAGAACTGGAAATGAAGTCCAGCATAGAGGAAAAGGAGTCGGAAGCCGACGCCGAAGGCGCTTTCCTCGCCCCCGGGGAGGAGCCGTCCGTTTCACAGCCAGATATTCCGGAAGGCGGCATGTTCTCCACATTGCAGGAGAAGGTGGATGCCATGAACGAGGCCGATGATCTCCTGGTCGCGGTTCTTGATGCCATTTCCAGGGGTCTGAATTCCAAGGCCGCCATAGTCAAGGACACTGGGCTGAACAAGGAGTTAGTGGTCAAAGTGATTTCCGAACTGGTCGAATCCAGAAAGGTAATCGAGAAGAAAACCGGTAAGAGCGTCAAGTACACCACGCTGGAACTGGAGCTCGAAAAGGCCAAGGATGACACACCACCGGCCAAGGAAAAGAAGGGCGGCAAGAAGAAGGCCGAAAAATCGAAGGAATATATTCCCGCGCCGGAATATAAATCGGGCGTGATAGTGCTGGACGATCAAGAACCGGAAGCTGAACCAGATGCGCTGGTTCAGACAGAACCGGAGAAGCCTGCAGAGGGAGTTCCTACAGAGGATGTTATCCCGATTCAGGTAGAACCGGAAAAGCAGCCGGAAATCTCCGAGAAGGAAAAAACTCAGCACCAGGGCCCGGGCGTGATAGTTCTGGACGATACTGCGGATGAGGCATCGGTCGTTTCCAAGCCGAAGCCCAAGAAGAAGGAAAAGAAATCCAAGCCGAAGGTGAAACAGCCCCCCAAGACCGCCGCACCCCCGCCGGAGAAGCAACCGGAAAAGCCAGCGCCAGAAAAGAAAAAGGTCAAGAAAGCCCTGACACCAGCAGAACCTGAAACCCCCAAACCCGAACCTGAACCGGAGAAGAAAAAACCCCCGATTGACGATGAATTCCCGACAGAGATTAAATCACTCGGTGAACTGTCGGAAGACGAGGTCAGCGTGCTGGAGATCATAACCGAGGACGGGTTGACTCTTTCCGGTATCCAGTCGAAGGTGGGCAGGCAGATGAAGCGCTTTGCCCTGCTCAGGGCGCTGCGGGTGCTAATCGATTCGGGCCATGTGGGCATAGTTCCCAAGGGCCGCATGGAATTATATCAGAAAATTACAGTCCAACAAATGGATAAAAAGGATAATAAGAAAAACAAGAAGGAGGTGAAGTGAATTGCTAGATGTAGCATTGGTCTCGCTTATTCAGGATATGAGCGAGAAGGCTGGTGTAGAAGGCACCATCCAATATTGGGCTAGAGTAGGTGAAAGCCTGGCCAAGAGAATGGGAAAGGAAGCGTACATGGGCTGGCCCTCGTTCAACGTGGCGTTGAGAGAGGGGCGGACTGCGTTCTCCATCGAGGGAAGCGTTACGGCCTTGACCGATCTGGCCATTACGGACGTCGACGGTGATGTGGTGGGGTACATTTATGCCCTGGAGACCTGTGTCTTCAACCCGACTATCGTCAGGATACGTTACAGCGTGGGCGAATTACCACGTGCGGATAGCGCAGTCGCGGAGGAGTACAACAACAGCGTGCGGGATACTGCCGTATGCAACTTCTGCGTGATACACCAGAGGTTCAGGGAAGAGGTGGCGAAGAACATTTCAATCGCAGACCAGAGCCTGGACTGTATCCAGCTGGCGAACAGAGGTTTCTCCGGTGAGACGAAGATAACAGAAGATGCGCTGAAGAAGATTGGAATAAACCCCGAATACGTCCGAAGCTTGCTTAGGAACTATGCATGCGTGTACGCCATAATGATGCGCGGTGCAAGGCTCAAGGGCGAGTCAGAGGAGGAATAAACATGAGCGACAGAAGAAAATTCCTGATAGACGATAACCCATTCGTGGACGTGGCAGCATGCCTGTTCCTCGAGGACATTGCCGATAAACAAGGTGCCAGCGGAATGAATAATTATCTGGTGAGCCTGGCAACGTCCCTGGCGAAGAGCATGCCCGAAGAGGAATACAGAACCTGGGACCAGTTCCTGGATTCCCTAGTGAAAGGGGAATCCATCATATCCGCATTTGAGGATGTAATCACCATAACGCCCCATTGCGCCGTGACGACCAAATGCCCGTTCACCAAGGGCTGGCAGGAGTACACCAAGAGGATAGGCACATTCTCCAAGATACATGCTGACGTTGCGGAATACTACAATTCGGTATACAAGCCAGGAGCCATAAATTCTATGTGTATCATCCACCAGACCTTCAGGAACGCCGCTGCAGACCGCATCAAGGTGGCAGGAAAACCGCTGAAGATAGGGCAGATAGCCGCAGTCTGGGAAGACGGAACCAGGAAAATAGCTCCAGAGGAATGGATGCCCATACTTCTGGAGAAGGCCCAGATATCCCGCACGGACCTCAACATGATACTGAGGAACAACGCCGACGTATGGGTCATGTACACGGAATGAGGCAATATTTCCATCGTGAGGTGGCAACCAACATGAATAGAGCGCCGTGGCGCATAACCGTCACGGTGCTAATTTTCCCCAGAATGTCGAAGGTGAACGATTGCAGGAGCTGGCCAAATCAGGAGACCTGGTATTCCACAAGCTTGAAGACGCATCAGAGGTAAATAAATTCAGGATTCTTGGCATGGAGGATGGTCGATTTTCCGGTGGCGGGTTCGAGTTCTTCCGCGGGCTGGGCATAATCGGATATGAGAAAACCTTCAAGATATGGCTGAGAAAATTTCCCCGCCCCATATTCATTGTGGCGGTCAAGACCAATGAGATAATTTCCTGGGTCTTCCTGGAAGAGTGGGAAGATATAGCCAGCGATGGCATGGCCATCTGGGTTCTCAGGGCAATAGAGACGCTGCCCAGCATGAGGAAGAAGAAGATAGGATACAAGTTGCTCATGCTAAGCGTCCAGCAATGCGTGGGATACCTGGTTACCAAGCCGCTGACGCCGGAGGCCAGCAAGTTCTTCCGGGGCGCGGGGTTCATGGAACCAAACGAGTTCAAGAAGCCGCCGTTCGACATGTCCAGGCATCCCGGATACCTGATTCTCCCGCCGTACAAGAAGGCGATGCTGCTGGAAAATATATCGGAGCATTTCCGATAGCATCGCAAAGGACATTTTCACAACAGCATGCCCCGGGTGTGAGGGCGGGGTTGTGGGTCAGATTGCCCGAATCTGGCCTGGTGACCGATTAAGCTCATCCTTTGAAGCCCTGCCTGTAATTTTCCGCTTGCCCTATACTTTCGCTAACCCCCTATAACCCTTTAAGAACCAAAACATCCATAATCCTTGCGAGGAAAGAAAAATGGCCGGAGAGGACGCACTGGTGGTATTTCGGGACATAAAAATTCGAAGAATATGGTTCAATGAGGAGTGGCATTATTCGGTCACCGACATCGTTGCAATACTCACGGACAGCAAGGACGAAATGGCCTACTGGCGAAAGCTGAAACAACGAGAACCTCAACTCGTGACAATTTGTCACGGTTTGAAGATGCCAGCAAGGGATGGAAAAATGCGTTATACTGACTGTGTGAATACGAAAGACGCATTTAGACTCATTCAGTCAATTCCTTCAAGGAAAGCAGAGCCGTTCAAGCAGTGGTTGGCACAGATGGGGAAAGAGAGGATTGACGAGATTGAAAACCCTGAAATCGCCCAGGACCGGGTAAGGGGGTATTACGAGCTAAAAGGCTATCCGAAGGAATGGATAGAAAAAAGGCTCAGGGGAATAGCGATACGGCAGGATCTTACAGACGAGTGGACGGGCAGAGGAGTCGAAGAAGAAAAAGAATTTGCCATATTGACAAACGAGATTACGAAAGCCACCTTCGGGAAGGCAGTTAAGGAATACAAAGAATTCAAAGGCTTAGAAAAGCCAGGCCAAAATCTAAGGGACCACATGACCGACTGGGAATTGATACTGACCATGATCGGCGAGAAGGCCACCACCGACATCACGATTTCAAAAGATGCGGAAGGATTCGAGGATTGCAAAGAATCCGCCGTCGAGGGCGGTATGATTGCCAGGAACACCAGAAGGGAAATCGAGAAAAAGACAGGCAAATCACTTGTGTCAAACGAGAATTACCTTCAATTGATGCAGAAGAAACAAAAGCGAATACAACAAAATACAGAAAAAGATGATGACAAATGAGCCGGAACACTCCCACCTCATCCCCCCAACCCACACGCCCCTGAGTGGCCAGGCCAGTCGCGCAGCCGGCGGCAGATTGGGCGAGAAAGCCGGAAAGCGTATTGGGCGAAGGATAAGGCGGTGAATCGTCCCAGCCCAGCCCCCTCGGTTCTGTAGCTCCTTCCCTCCAACTCCATCATGCCCCGTCTGAATCGCTCCTCATGCTATCTGGAGGGCGGGGTATTCGCCATCGAATTCAAAAAATTCGATGTCGTGTGACGGATTCCCGCATCATCCTTTTAAAGCCTCGCCTGTAAGGGCGGGGTTAGCTTAAATCGGCACACAACCCGGCTCCGGGGCTCCGGCACCGGCCAACCACCATTAAATCATCCGAACTAACAACTCGGATGCTGAATTAAAAAAAAATAAAAAATGCCAGCCCTTTCCGGGCTGGCATCACAGGATCAAAGTATCCCGAGTATCTCCGCCCCGTACTTCTGGGCACTGGTCTCGCCGATGCCGTAGATGCCCTTGAGGTCCTCCAGGGTTTTCGGGTCTTTGCTGGCTATTTCCGTTAGCGTTCGATTCTTCAGAACGCAGTACCTGGGCTGGCCTATTTCTGCGGACTTGCGGTCACGCCATTCCCTGAGGACTGCCTTTCGGCGCTCCACTTCCTTGACGTCCAGCTTGGACTCTGCTTCTGCAGGTACGTCTCCACCGGCCAGGACATCCAGGCCCTTGCTGGTCACGACCAGTACCGGGAATTCAGAATCCTCGACGTATGCGAGGTAGTTCTCCTGTATGAGCCAGTCGACCAAGCTAAGAACTTCTTTCATGCTGGACTCCTTGGCCACGCCGTACGTTCCGAGCTTCGAGATGTTGATGGTCAGTATCTTTTTCGAGACGCTTCCTGTCAGCACCCTGGCGATTGTGGTGCGGCCGTAGTTGCCGCCCAGATCGAAGACGCACTTCAGCACGGACATTGCCAGCGAGTTCGTCTGACGTCCGGACGATACGCCCTGCATTGCAGTTATCTCGGTGAACTGGAGGGTGAGCTGTTGACCGTCCTCCGTCGTCGCGAAAAATTCTATCTCGGCATCGGCTATGTTCCTTGCTATGCTAATCTCGGCACCGCCGTCGATGTAGCATAACGGCCGGACGCCGTTGCTCAGGTTGTGGACGATGACAGTCCCGTCAGGCCTGGCACTTACCAGCACCTTGGCCTGGAATTCCTTCGTGACGGATGCGTTGGTGTATGTACCCTTGCATTCCCCCACCAGAATGATGTTCTGCAGGTTCATTTCCTGCGTTTCGTTCGTTTTGCCGTTTGTTTCCGTTTTTGCGGTTTGTGTTTTCATTATTTCACTTCTGCACCCCGTTGTTTTCTTTGGATGCAATACCCCCATTTTCAGGAGAATATATAATGAAATTCTGTACTTGTAACGTACATATTGCATTTATCCTGGGAAAACAACGTGCAGAAGTGCCCGTAATGGAGGCCCTGTGAAATGAATTAGGCCTCACACCCTGGCCTTACAGCCAAGGCTTCAAGGGATATCATGCAATTGGTTTTGTGTAAGTGGTCAGCCTTCAGAAGTTAATATTCAGCAATAGCTGGTTTGATTGCCCGGCTGTCTATTGTAATCTGTTCCCGCTTCAGTCATATCAAAAATCCATAATTTATTGTCAGAACTATCTGAAATAACAGAGGGGAACTTGGGGATACGGACCACTTACCGTTGTAAGAGGCTTCACATCAGTGACCTCTTACGGTTTTGTCACACGGCATCGAAACTCAAGCTTCAATGGAATGAATCCCGCCCTCACAGGCGGGGCATGGGTGGTTGAAAGTACCAATTCCTTCCTGCCCTGCCCACACCGGCGTAGGCACAACGTTTATTAGATTCGCGGGGATGCGACACCCGATGCAAGATCGCATAAACATGAACCATGGCGCCGGCGGCGAGGGCATGCAGGCGCTTCTCAAAGACATAATACTGGGACCGCTGGCCAGCGACCATGCCGAGATAGGTCTGGAGTCCCTGGACGATTCAGCTGTAATCGACGGAATTGTCCTGACAACAGACGGTCACACAGTGAAGCCGCTGTTCTATCCCGGCGGCGACATCGGTCGTCTGGCGGTGTGCGGTACGGTGAACGACGTAGCCGCAATGGGCGCGGAACCGATTGGTCTGGCTCTGGGCATGATAATGGAGGACGGCCTGGAGACGGACGTTCTGAAACGGGTGATGGAGAGTATCGGACTGACTTGCAGGGAATGCGGCGTACCGATAATCACCGGCGATACCAAGGTGGTGGAGAAGGGCGCTATTGATAATCTCATGATAACAACATCCGGCATCGGCAGGATGTGGCCGGCGCTGGAACATAACAATCGGGTTCTGAAAGAATCGGCGGGCAGGGAGCAGAAATGGCTCAGGGACTGCAATCTTCGGGACGGCGATGACATAATCATCACCGGAACGATTGGCGACCATGGAATCGCGCTCATGAGCTTCCGCGAGGGTTACAGTTTCAGTACCACTCTGGAGAGCGACAATGCACCGCTGAACGGCCTCATGAAAGAGGCCCTTGAAATCGGCGGGCTGGTTGCCGCCAAGGACCCCACCAGAGGCGGTGTGGCCAACACGCTCAACGAGCTGGCCGGTAAATCCGGAACCGGCATAATAGTTCAGGAGGCGGAACTTCCTTTCAACCCGCAAGTTCGGGCGGCATCCGACCTCCTGGGCATAGACCCCCTGGAAGTGGGGAACGAGGGCAAGTTCGTTATCGGCGTTGCCCCGGAGTTCACTGAAGATGTTCTGAGAGCCATAAAAGCGAATCGATACGGGACCGACGCGCGAATCATCGGCCGGGCAACATCGGAACTCAAACGTGTGGTCATGGAAACTGCCGTCGGAGGCAAACGCATAATCGAGCCGCCAGCAGGAGACCCAGTTCCACGGATTTGCTGATTGGACAATCTGATATCATATTAGAAGGAGAAAGTAAGAGTTCGGTCTTCTGAAATTTTAGATTTTAGTGATAAAGGCCGGGAACCCCCCGGTTTTTAAGCCGGGGATGAGAGGCCATTTACACGGATATAAACAAAAAAATAGACCGCCATGCACCGTACATATATCAACATCTGAAATCAAAGCTAATCGGCTTTGATAATCAGGTGCATGGCCCCTAGGTAAACTTCCAGCCCTGGCAACAAACGCCAGCCACTTTAGGGGCTGGTAGTTTACAACTTAGATTTTAGATCTTTGCAGGGAATATGCAACGTCGTCAATCCGTCGTAAATCTACAATCGAAAATCTAAAATCTACAATCGTTATTGCTTCATTTCACTGAACACTTACAGGAGAAAAGTTATAATATATACAGGTTACATTCAGTACCAAGGTGAATCATTATGAACAAGACCCATGCTCTTCTGATATCGGCATTGCTACTGTCCAGCTCGATAATGGCATTCGTGAGCATCCCCCCGGGGGCCGATGCCGTGCAATTGACACCAGTTCCGACAATCGTGCGGGGCAACACAAATACCAAGGAATCCATCAGCCTGGGAGCATCCATTGACGGCAGAATTTTCATGGCATGGTCCGAAAGAATAGATGGAAATCTGGAGGTCATGTTTTCCTATTCATCAAATAACGGAACCAGCTTCACGCCCGCAACCCGCGTGAATAGTGAATCGGCGGGCGCGCAGAGGGGCAGCCAGCTTGCCACATCGAACGACACGCTGTACATCACATGGGAAGACGGTTCGGTGGACAGCGGCGATATCATTCTTTCACGCTCGGAGAACGGCGGTACTACATTCGAGGAGATACACGTGAGCGATTTCGAATCCGGTCCACAATACAATCCGTCCATCGCAGCCAGCGGAGAAAAAGTTGCGATTGCCTGGGAGGAGCATCGGTCAGATAATACAATCCGACTCTGGAACGGGATGAACGGCAACCTGGTCCGCGAGATAATCGGCCATCAGGGCGCTGTCAGGGATATGGAATTTTCGCCGGACGGTGCGTACATAGCATCCGGTTCCGAGGACAACCTGGTGAAGATATGGAACGCCAGCACCGGAGCGCTTGTGAGGAATATCACATCCCATACCAACAAGGTCCTGGCAGTGAATTGGTCATCTGACGGAAGCATGCTGGCAACAGGTTCATTCGATTATAATGTCACGATTTACAACACCACGGATTTCAGCGAGATAACCAGGCTGAACAGCACCGGCGGTACATTGACGAAGAATTACGTCAACGCCGTTTCATTCTCTCCCGATTCCGGCCACATTGCCGCAGCATACAACGGCCAGTACGGTGCCGGGACCCCCAGCGGGAACCCCACCATGAATTACAACATCACAGTGTGGAATCTCACGGATTACTCGAGCTGGACGCAGCAGCACACCAGTTCCGTCTTTGACATATCATACTCAAACAACGGCACATATGTGGCCAGTGGCAGCAAGGACACAACCCTCAAGATAAGGAACTCCGCAACAGGCGTCCTGGTCAGGAACTTCAACATGACGATGCCAGTTCAGGCAATATCCTGGTCTCCGGACGATATGTTTATAGCAGCCGGTCTGTCCAACGGTTCCATAGCCATCGTGAATGTTTCGGATGAATCGGACATCTCCTGGATGAAGAGCACTCACACCGGCGGCGTTCACTCGGTTGACTGGAGCACCGGCGACGAGATTATCTCGGGAGCATCGGACCCCAAGGCGAAGATATGGTTCAAGGAGAGCGATTCTTATTACGGTTTCGAGAGGGAGAACCTCACCGGACACATGAACAGCGTGTACTCGGTTGACTGGTCCTCTGACGGTCTTTCCGCCGTAACGGCAGGAGGAACATCCACCCAGTATAACATGGGTGAGAACCAGGTATTCTGCGCCGTGTCAGACGACGGCGGCCGAACATTCTCATCTCCCGCGCTGGTGAGCGACAGCTGCGCCCGGAACAGGTTCAGACCAAAGGTGGGTATAGATTCCCTGGGTGTCATTTCAGTGGTCTGGTACGATACCAGGGGTGGCAGTTCAGCAATCTATTTCGCCAATTCCTCCGACCTGGGTGCCAGTTTCGATACCAATGTGGGCATAGACACCGTGTCAACCGATTGTGCGATTCCGAAAATACTGGTGGATGCCGCCGGAACCGTGCATGTGGTCTGGCAGTACGGCCTCGGAGCGGGCATCCGCTATGCAAATTCAAGCGATTCATTCGCCAATTCCAGAATCATCGCCACGACTGCCCAGGAACCCAGAATTGCCGGTTCTCCTGCCGGCTCTTCCCTGTGGATTGGTTGGAGATGGCAGAACACGACGACCAAGCTTAACTGCACTTCCGCTGCAATATCCTATAACGGCGGCGCCAGCTTTGCCGAGAACATCCTTCTGAACTCCAGTAAATCGTTCATCAACGGGCATGCTTTGTTAGTAGACAGATACAATCAGACCAATGTTGCCTGGGAAATTGGCGGCAGCATATACCATCGTTCGACGGTGCTTTCCGATGACTGGGGCCCCTGGGTGGAATCCACATCGCCGAAAGACGGCGACACCGGCATATCCATATTCACGCCTTTCATCATTCGTTTCTCCGAACCCATGAACAGGGACGTCACCGAAGCGGCCTTTTCATGGACGAATGGCACGCACACGTGGTACGTGGGTGACTGCCTGGGCAACAAGGGAACCTGGAATACCTACGGGAACGCCGTGACATTCCAGCCGAAAAATCCCCTGCAGTACCAGAAATCCAGTTATTCATTCAGAATTGCATCCACGGCTTCTGACCTTGCCGGTAACATTCTCGGCGTGAATATGACATTCTCCTTCACCACCGGGGCGGATACCGACCCACCCACAATCGTACATTTCCCAAGTCAATACAATGTCAGCTATGACATGCCGTACTACGTGATGGCCGTTGTCAGGGACCAGTGGGGTACTGTTGATAACGTCCGATTATTCTACCAGGGTGTGGATGATGCGGCTCCCACCACCTCGGTGGAAATGTCCAACACCGGTTCCGACATCTATCAAGGAATCATACCTGCACAGCAGTCCCTTGGTTCGATTTATTACTACATCACGGCGACGGACGGGTTCGGCAACGCTGCCTGGAATCCGATAAATTACACCAATCACACCCAACTGTACAATGTATCTGTTGTGGACGGAGTTAAACCCGAAATATCCCACATACCGGTCATGGAGGCCGACGTCTTCAGGGAAATCGAAGTGTGGGCCGTTGTCACGGACAGCATCCAGTTGCAGAGCGTCTGGTTGAATTACAGGGCCATCGGTTCCATGACCTACACGCAGGTGCCAATGGTGGCCAACACCTCAAACACCTTCAGCTACCCCATCCCCGCCCAGAGCAGCATAGGTATGGTTCATTACAACATAACTGCACTGGACACTTCCGGCAATTTCAATTCCACGGATTCCAATTCCGTCCAGATACTGGACAGGACCGCCCCGCTCATCAATTCGGTGACACCGGAACTCCTTTCCAACAATACAAAGGTCCTGGTGAGGGCCAATGTCACGGATGACGTGGGCATCGGGTCAGTAACGCTGTATTTCAAGGCAGTTGGCGGCGATGCCTGGGTCTCGCGCCCCATGACGCTTGTCTCCGGCGATATATACGAGTTTACCATCCCACCCCAGCGCAGGAGCGGTGAAATTTATTATTACGTAAATGCGACGGACACCACTGGAAACCAGGCGTCCACCCTTGCGGAACAGGACCAGTTTCAGATAGAGGTCGTCGGTATCGGCACGGACAACACGCTTTACTACGTTCTGGGCGCGGTACTCATACTTCTCATGGTGATTCTGGTATTCCTGCTGGTCAAAAGATTCTCCAAGCCGGATACCTCTTCCCCGGACGACGGGCCGGAAGAGATTTTGGGTGACGGTCCGGAAGAGGAAATGCCCCCGAGCAAGGAGACTGGAGAGAACATTCCGCAGGAAGGGGTGCCGGAAAAGGTCGATGGGTCCCCATGAAGGTCGATGAGCTGGACATAGACAGGCGCGTAATCGACCTGATATTGTCCAAGGGTATATCGGAGTTCTATCCGCCCCAGGCAGATGCCCTGAAGCAGGTGCTGGAAGGTCGGAACGTCGTTTTGGCCATTCCCACTGCCAGCGGCAAATCGCTGGTGGCTTACATCGGCATACTGAAACGTGTTCTCGAGGGAAAAAAGGCGCTTTACATAGTTCCGCTCCGGGCACTGGCATCCGAGAAGTACGATGAGCTGAAGGAATTCGAGTCCCTGGGGCTGAAGGTCGGAAAAACCGTGGGCGATTTTGACGCACCGGATCCGGAACTCCAGAAGCTGGACATAATCGTTGCCACTTCTGAAAGGGCGGATTCCTTAATGCGTCACAGGTCTGATTGGATGTATGAAATCGGCGTCGTGGTCGCGGACGAGGTGCATCTTATCAACGACGCTTCAAGAGGGCCCACACTGGAAGTAACCCTTGTCAGACTGAGGGAACTGAACCCCAACGCGCAATTCATCGCTCTCTCCGCCACCATCAAGAATTCCATAGAACTGGCAGATTGGCTTCACGCAAGACACATAAAGAGCGACTGGAGGCCGGTGGCGCTGAAGGAAGGAGTTTATCTTGACGGCAAGATTCGTTTTACAGACAGTACCAAGAAGGAAATTGAGTTTCACAAGGACGATATTTCCTCATTGGTCTGCGACACGGTGAAGGACGGCGGCCAGATTCTCGTATTTGTCAACACCAGAAAATCCAGCGAGAGCGTGGCCGAACGGGTTGCCAAGGTTCTGCAGAAGAGCATCCTGGGTGATGCCGAGCTTGCGGCGCTGGGGGAACTTGCCGGGCGCCTGGAAGGGACCGAGGAGGAGCCAACATCCACCGGCGCCAGATTGGCGGATTGTGTCAGGGGCGGAACAGCATTCCACAACGCGGGTCTCACTGACGGTCAGCGAAGAATGGTGGAAAACAGTTTCCGGGACCGCGCCATAAAATGCATAGTGGCCACTCCGACGCTGGCTGCCGGCATCAATTTGCCTGCAAGGCGGGTGGTCGTGCGTGATACTACCAGATACGATTCCAATTATGGCAATGTGCCAATCCCGGTCATGGAGATAAAGCAGATGTGCGGCCGCGCCGGCAGGCCCCAGTTCGATCCCTACGGGGAAGCGGTCCTTGTAGCGAGGGGCAGGAGTGCCATGACCAGGCTCATGGAAGATTACCTTCTGGGAGAGTCGGAGGCCATATCCTCCAAGCTCGGGACAGAGAACGCCCTCAGGAGCCACATACTGGCCACCATAGCCACCGGATACGCGAAAAATCGTGAGGAACTAATGACCTTCATGGACAAGAGTTTCTTTGCCCATCAGACAGATGTCTGGACCATCGAGGGAATGATTGACCGCATCCTGGAATTCCTGGAGCATTCGGATCTTATCGCCGTCGATTTCGAGGATTTCAAGGCCACCATGTTCGGGAAGCGGACCTCCGACCTTTACATTGACCCACTTTCGGCGGTGATGATGAAGGCCGCCATCGATCGCTCGGAGACAGTAACGACGAACGAACTGGCCCTGCTCCAGATTTGCAGTTCCACGCCGGATGTTTACCCTCTGTACCTGCGCAAACCGGACATGGAATGGGTGCCTGCCCTGGCCCAGGAGAACAGTGCCGCATTCCTCGTGGACATACCGGTTGAGTCCACAGAGGAATACGATATGTTTCTCTCATCGCTGAAGACCGCCAGCCTTCTGCAGCACTGGATGGCCGAAGTTCCGGAAAATCGCATAGTGGATAAGTTCGGGGTAGGCCCGGGAGATGTGAGGAGCAGGGTGGACAGCGCGGATTGGATGCTTTATTCCATGAGGGAGCTGGCCAGGCTGTTCGGGAGCCCGCTCACCGGCATGCTGAATTCCCTGGTTCTCAGGGTGCGCTATGGAATAAAAGAGGAATTATTGCCCCTGGCGAGCCTCAAGAACATAGGCCGGAAGAGGTCCAGGACACTGTACGATGCAGGCATCACCAGCATATCCAGGATACTGGAAACTGATTTCAGGGATCTTGACGCACTTCCCGGAATCGGGCCGCAGCTTGCGGCCAGCCTCAAGGAACAGGCCAGACGGTTGGCCTGATTGAACATGTCATCGCCCACATACCGCGACTTTTAAGTCTGTGGATACGGGCACTTTCATGCAGTTCTGCGTAAGTGGTCAGCCTTCAGAAGTTATAATCCCGCAATAACAGATTTGATTTTCTGACTGGCTGTTCTAATCTGTTTCTGTATCAGCGATATCAAAATACCATAATTTATTGGCAGAGCTATCTGTAGTAATAGAGGAGAACTTGGGGATACGGACCACTTACCGTTGTAAGAGGCTTCACATCAGTGACCTCTTACAGTTCTGCTGCGATGACTTGTTCAATTAAGGGCTTCCCCACTGTCTGTGTGATTGAACATGTCATCGCCCACATACCGCGACTTTTAAGTCTGCGGATACGGGCGCTTTCAAACAGTTCTTCTGCGAGGACTTGTTCAATAAAAGTGCTCCCCCAGCAATCCCGAAATATCCGCAATATAGAATCAACCTGAATGAGTTTTTTATCAATTGGAATCACGAAATTCAGGGTGATAACCGGAAGGATACCCCACGCTTCAGCGTTGGGGAGCACTCATTGTCATTATAAATATCGAAACGGATGCGGAAAAAATCTTGTAGGATTTCTTAATTCTTCGAGGTGCGCTTCCTTCTTTCCTTGGCAGTGAATCCGGTGACTCTCTCAAGGAACTGGTTGTACATGCGAATTGTATCGGAAGCTGTTTTGTCGTCAACCTTGGTGTTCATCTTCGTTTCGACGCAAATGCTCTTCTTTCCCATACACCAGACCGTGATATTTTCCATGGCGCCAAAGCTTGAAACGAGCTTGTCGCCTTTCTTGCTCACATTGCCGAAGGAATCCTTCATGAGTATCTCCAGCTTGTCGCCTTCTATCTTGTCGAAATGTCCGCGCTTGATGTCGTATTCGTTCATGTTATCGGGGCCTGGAATGCCTGACCCTTTAAATTAACTTTTCCATGCATAATTCGCATTTGATTTATTATTAATATGTTAATGTGGCCAGCCCCCTATAAACGGTCTATATGCCTTCAGATTATTTTTATTACAGATAGCCAGACATAATATTTTATATATTAGTTAATACTTATCAACAGTCATGGCCGGTGCCAAGAAATCAGAGGGGGTGGACGCGCAGTTCGATGAGATGGTCGAAGGCGCCAAGAACGCCCTCCGAACAGTCCTTTGCCTGAAGGAAGGCGAGGATATGCTCATCGTTGTGGACGACAGTAAAAAAGACATTGGCATGGCCTTTGAGAAGGGTGCCAAGATTCTGGGTGCCAACACCCACACATATTCTCTTTCCAATCACGTAAGGCCGATTCTTGATGTCCCGGGCGACCTTTCCGGCATGTTCAAGGATTACGGCGTCATAATCAACACCTTCGGTTCGGATTCAAGGGAAACGCCTTTCAGGGTAAAGCTGCTTTACGAGGAGATACAGTTCAATGCCAGGGTGGGACATGCACCGGGCATCACCACCAGCATGATGAGGGAGGGCCCAATGAAGGTGGATTACTCCAAGATAGTCGCAGAGGCAGACAAACTCATGGACGCCTTCAGGAATGTGGTGCAGGTTCACATAACCTCCCCATCCGGGACCGATGTCACATTGGAACTGGACAGCAGGCTCTGGCAAACCGACGTGAAGATCAAGGAAGGGGATTTCGGCAATCTTCCTGCAGGTGAGGTATGGTGCGCCCCCGTGGAGAACGGTGCCAACGGTATACTGGTTGTTGACGGCAGCATCGGTGACCTGGGGCAGGTTCCCAGCCCGCTGACGCTGAGGCTGAAAGCAGGAAAACTCATATCCATTGAATGCGCTGACAAGGCCTTCGCCAAAGAGGTCGAGGAACTCTCTCACATAGATGACATGGCCAGCATTGTCGGGGAACTGGGTATCGGCCTGAACCCCGGGGCCAGGATAGTCGGCGTCATGCTGGAGGACGAAAAGGCCAGCGAAACCGCCCATATAGCCTTCGGCAACAACCTGGACATGAACGGCGGCAATAACGACTCCAAGACCCATCGCGATTACCTATTCTACAAACCCACAATAGTTGCCACATACAAGGACGGGTCCACAAAAATCATGCTGAAGAACGGAAAGGTCGTGTGCATCTAGTTTGGATACGATTATCTGAGTTTCTGTCCGCATTTCCTGCAGAACTTATCGTTTGAATTGTATTCCGAACCGCATTTCCTGCATTCCATGGACACGGCCAGATTCTGCCCGCACTCCCTGCAGAATGCATCGTCCTCCAGAACTTCCGACTCGCATCCCGGGCAGACGAATATCTCGTTTTCTCCTGTCACCGCGGGCTTTTCCTCGCCTATGAGGGTAAGAGTTCCGGAGTCAAGCAATTTCTCCGCCTTTATGGCCTGGCTCAGGGCTTTAGCATAATCTTTCTGATTGTAGAAATTCACCGCGCTGGTGTAGAAATCGTATGCTTCTCCGTTTGTCAGGCCTCTCTTCTCCAGGAGATCCTTGGTGGTGGATATCATGAATTTTGCCTGGATGTAATTGGCAGGAAGCGAATCAAGACTCTTCTCTTCCCGGATGGGCGGTTTCACATATTCCGGCTCGTAAATGCTGGTGTTCATGGGACGCCTGCCTGGGTCAGGGTGCGGCGGGGTTCTTTCCTGCGGTCCGGCCTCATGTGCCCTCTTGGCCCGAAGCAGCACCAGCTTGGCGGCATCAGCCCTCTCGATGGCGGAAGCATAATCCTTTGTGGCCATTTCCTTCCTGGCCTGATGGATGAGCTCGTTCGCATCGCGAATGTCAACGCCCTGCCTGGCCAGTGTGGAAGATATGCTTTCGGTCGTCAGAATCGCGTTGTGCGCCTTGTCCGCCAGGGTCTCCACAGGTTCGGTGGATTTTCTGAACAGGTTCATCTCTTCCTTCCTCCGCTTCTTCTTCACCAGTATGTAGATTAGTTCGAATGTAAGGACAATGGCCATCACAATCAGGAGTATGAATATCAACTGGTCATTGGTCATTGCCTGCACCTTGTCTCATAAAGCAATTGAGGTTATAAAATGGTTTCGGAGTGTTTATCATTCTGAGCGGTTCGGTGATGTTTTTGCAATGGGGGAATGGCAATGGTAAAAACATGCCATCCGCAATCTTTATCTCCATGCCACCGATAGCGGTTGCCAGACATCATATTTCAGGGTGTGAAAACATGGTCAAATCCGATGAAATGAAGAAAGTGCTGGTAACGGGAGCGGTGGGCCAGATCGGTTCCGAACTGACAATGGAGCTCAGGCGGCTCCACGGTAACGATAACGTTGTCGCCATGGGGCGAAAAACGAAGCCGAGCGACGAGCTGGGCAATTCCGGCCCGTTCGAATTCGGTAACGTGACCGACCGTGAATCGCTGGACAGCATAATCAAGAAGTACGATATCGATACGGTTTATCACATGGCTGCCATACTTTCCGGCGCTGGTGAGAAGAATCCGCAGCTTGCTTACGATGTGAACATGAACGGCCTTTACAACGTCTTGGAAGCAGCCAGGGAGCACGAACTCACCAGGGTCATGGTCCCCAGTTCCATAGCCGCATTCGGCCCTTCAACACCGAAGGAGAACACACCTCAGGAGACAATCCTGAAACCGACCACGATGTATGGCGTGACTAAAGTGGCGGGGGAATTGCTTGCTGACTATTACTTCAAAAGATTCGGCGTGGACGTGAGGGGGCTGAGATATCCTGGCATCATCAGTTCCGAGACCCTGCCGGGCGGTGGTACCACAGATTACGCGGTTGAGATATTTTACGAGGCCATCAACCACAAAAAATACAAGTGCTTCGTTCGCGAGGACACGGTTCTGCCGATGATGTATATGCCTGACTGCATCAACGCCACAATCGACCTGATGAATGCCGATGTGAATAAACTGATACATCACTCCGATTTCAACCTGGGCGCGCTCAGTTTCTCCGCCGGCGGTCTGGCAGATGAGATTCGCAAGCACATTCCGGAGTTCACCGTAACCTACGAACCAGACTTCCGCCAGGCCATTGCCGATTCCTGGCCAAGGACGATTGACGATTCAGCTGCCCGTGCGGAGTGGGGGTGGAAGCCGACGTATGATTTGGCCAAGATGACCCTGGACATGATAGAAAAGCTCTCTGCCAAACTTTTATAAGTTCGCAGGGCCTTTTACCGCCCATGAGATATCCGTCAGTGGCAGGCCAGTTCTATTCCGGCACCCATGATGCCCTGAAGAAGGAGATAGAGGATTGTTTCCTTCACACTCTCGGGCCTGGCAAAGTTCCGGAGATAAATCCGGACGGACCGCGCCGCATCCGGGGCATTGTTTCACCGCATGCCGGTTTCATGTACTCTGGCCCGGTGGCCGCTCACGGTTACGCGGCCCTGGCAGAGGACGGTTTTCCGGAGGTATTCGTCATACTGGGGCCCAATCATCACGGTCTCGGCAGCGGCGTGGCCATCACCACCCATGATTTCGAGACCCCGCTGGGCATCATGAAGAACGATAAGGAACTGGCGTCGGCGATACGCCGTGACATAATCGACGACAGCATGCTGGCCCACAGGCACGAGCATTCCATCGAGGTCCAGCTTCCCTTCATCCAGTTCTTCTCGCAGGACAGGAAATTTGTTCCGATAAGCATGATGATGCAGGACCACAAAAGCGCCACCCAGGTGGGCAAGGCCATACGTGACGCCATCGCTGGCCGCGACGCGGTCATAATCGCTTCCACGGATTTCAGTCATTATATCTCGCCGGAGCAGGCAAGGGAGAAGGACATGCTGGCCATAGACCAGATTCTCGAAATGGACACCAAGGGCCTTTACGATACAGTGAGAAAGAACCGCATAACCATGTGCGGCTTCGGCCCGGTAATGGCCATGCTGGAAGCGGTCCAGGGTTCGGAAGCTGAACTCCTGAAATACGCAAATTCCGGCGACGTGAGACCAATGTCAGAAGTCGTCGGTTACGCCAGCATCGTTGTGAAGTGAATCACAGATCTTTTCCCATGTACGGCCCCACTCTCCCGAACCCGAGCTTCCGATAATACTCCCTGGCGCCCACTCCGCTCATGACCAGCAATCTGTCCATGCCATTTTCGGCAGAAATTTCAAGGCATCTCCCCACGAGCTTTTCGCCCAGACCCCGATGCTGCAACGAAGCATCGTCCCTTCTGGATAATGGCAGTTGCTGGCTCACGGTCCTCAGTTCTCTTATTATTGCCGAGCCGGCCATCTCCGGCCTGTGGGCGTCCGGTGACGGAAATCTCAGTCTGACGAATCCCGCTAGTATGTCCATGTCCGTGTCCTCGAATGATATGAAATATTCCTTTCCGCCGGATGCGGAATAGCTCTCTTCCAGGAGTGTCAGTTCACCGGTCTCCCTGCCTTTCAGGTGGTTGTGGCCTGCCTCTCTGCATCGGATGCATCTGCATTTCTTTCCGCGGGCTTCCAGTTCCCATTGTGCCAGTTCTCTGATATGGCTTTTCTGGCTTCCCGCCTCGATGAGCTGGACCGGTATGTCACGCTGGATGCGCTGGATTCGCACCCATTTCGGCAATTTTTCCTTGATGTCTGCCAGAAGTTTCACAAGAATTTCCTGCGAGTACGGTTCATACTCCCCGGCTTTCCACATGCTGTGAAGCCCTGTGTCGTCAATGACCAGTGTGGGGTATAATTTCAAAATATCCGGTTTGAAATCCTCATCCGAGAATAATCTGTCAAAGGTTGCCAGGTCGCTGGCAGCTGTCTCGCCGGGAAGACCGGGCATCATGTGGTAACCGACCTTCATTCCAGCATCCCTGGCAATTCTGCTTGCCCTGGCGCTTTCCCTGCTGCCATGTCCTCTTTTCACTGATTCCAGAACTGCATCGTTCAGGGTCTGGACGCCGAGTTCGACCCTTGTCGCCCCGAATTCCAGGGCCATGTCTATCTGCGGTGCGTAAAAATAATCCGGTCTGGTCTCCACAGTCAGACCGGTACATCTGTGCTTTGCTGTTTCATTGATGCGGTGCGATTCTCCAAGGTCTGACGCTTCCGTTCCGTTCATTGCATCGAAACAGCGTTTCACGAATTCTGTCTGGTACTCCGGATCCCTGGCAGTGAAAGTACCTCCCATGATTATGAGGTCCACTTTGTCGGTGGGGTGGCCTATTGCCCTGAGTTGCTTCAGGCGCGCGCCCACCTGATTGTACGGGTCAAATTTCCACTGTGCGGCCCTGAGCGCTGCCGGTTCTCTCCCGGTGTAGGATTGCGCCGTTCCTTTTTCTGTGCCGCCCGGACAGTAGGTGCATTTTCCGTGTGGGCAATCGTGCGGTGATGTCATCACAGCCACGATGGCTACGCCGCTTATGGTCCGCACCGGCTTGGTGCGGAGAAGCGGTTCCAGCTCATCCATATCCTCCTCAGAAACATGTTCCAGGACCTCGGCATTGCTGGGCAGGCGGTCCATGCGGTGCTTCTTGCAGAGGTCAATCTTCAGTCTCTGTATATCGTTTTTTGTTGTTACTTTTCCTTTCAGGAGCAGAAGGACCAGTTCCTTGAAATATTCAGATTCGCTCACGAAAGTACCATGTTGGTCTGATATAAATAATTGACAAAAGGTAACAGGAGGCCGTTAATCTGAACCTCTTGCACCGGTAAACGGTCCGCATCGCCAAGTTACTTTCTCCTGGAACAGATAGCACCACCAATGTGTTATTAAATTTTGATATATCTGAAACGGGAACGGAATCAAATAGCCAGCAAAATATTCAAATCTGTTCATAATGAATGTAAACGTTTAAAAATGAACGTTTATGCTGAACCAAACAATTTTAAACCTATTTCATATTCCATGTCCAGTTGGGCACAAGAATCGCGTGGTTAAATGATTACTAGTGCAACACATTATCCGAACAAAGGGGTGAGGCTGCCTGGGTCCTAAATCGAAGGACGACAAGGGTAAATGCCAGATTTGCGGCGGGGCCCTTGATGCAGCTACCGGTAAGTGCAAGCTTTGCGGAAGCGCCGATATGGCTTCTCAGCAAAAGCAGGGCAAGAAACTTCAGATTACACTGGGTTCCAAGTCCGTCGCTCACGCAAAGACTCCAGATTCTAAAGACGAAAAACCCATAGAATCCGACAAGGCGGAAAAGAGTGACGATGACGGTCTGACGAGTTGGCTTTCAGGAGATGGCGGCGATGACGAACTTGGTGCCTGGATGGGCGCAGATAATGCCCCCAAACCCAAGACCGGTGCCAAACCCGCCAAGAACGCGGCCCTACCACCCAAGGAGGACGGCCAGGATGCCCTGAGGAAATGGCTCAGCGGCGAGGACGATACTTTGGAGGACTGGCTCGGCGGCGCAAAACCCACAAAATTGAAAACAGCCGGTCCAGACATAAGCGCCGTGGGAAAGCAGCTCACCGAGAAGGACAAAATGCTTGACCAGAGGGAGCAGTCAATCAAAGCCAAGGAAGAGGAGCTCGAAGGTCTGAAGATAGAACTGGATGAGACCAGAAAGGCCATGGAAGCGGCAATGAAGTCTATCGATGTGGGCGACTTCGATGCAATCAAGATTCTGGAGGAAACTGCGCATCTCAACAAGGAACTCAATATCGAGCAGAGAAAGCGCAAGCAGCTGGAAGAGGAGATCCAGCAGGTGAAGAAGGGAAGTCTGGCTGTTGTGAAATATGTCAAGGCACAGCAGATACAGGACAAGGGCGGTGCCGCCAAATCCCTCAAGAAGAAGCTGGACGAGGAGAAGGCCAAGAGGGAGGGCCTGGAAGTGGAGCTCAAAAAGAGCGAGGAATTGATGAAGGTGCTGAAAGCCGAGATTGACAGCGGTCTGGACAAGCTTCCCGATGATATGAAGGATGCCAAGAAACTTTCCATAGAGAATGCCGAGCTGAAGAAGAAAATCGAGGCCGCCGAGACGGACCTGATCAGGGCCAAGGAGGATTTCAACAAGAAGCTCAGGAACGGCGCCTCGTCTGGTGAAGCTGACATGGAATTCCAGCAGCGCATGGCTGCTGAACTCAGCTCCAAGGAGCAGGAATGGATAACCAAGGAAGGGGCGCTCAAGCAAAAAATAATAGAGATGGAAGAGAAACTGCACGGATTCGAGATTGATGACAGGCTGAGGAAGGAGAAGAACGACCTTTCCGGCAAATCAGATTCAGAGATAAGTTCCGAGATGGATATGAAAATTCGCGAACTCCAGGTCAAGGAGAAATCACTTTTGGTTAGGGAGGACGAGATACAGCGCCTCAAGGAGAAACTCAAGTCCATGGAGGGCGAGCTCAAGCAGGTGAAGGAACCGCTGGCTTACAAGGAACAGGAGATGCTGCGCCGCGAGGAAGACCTGGTTTACAGAGAGCAGATGCTTATCGAGGAAAGGCGCAAGGTGGAGGAGGCCATGCGCGAGTCGGGTAGCATGGAATCCCACGAGATGAAGAAGAAGCTCGAGGAACTCCAGATGTCCATCAACCGCAAGGAAGAGGAGATTCGTTCCAAGGAACAGTACCTCAAGGCCAAGTCCGAAGAGTTGAAAGTCCGCGAGAAAGGACTAATCGAAGAAGAAATCGATGCGAGAGAGGAGGACCGCAAGATAGAGCTCAAGATAGAGAAGGTGAAAACCGGTGACCGTCGTCTCGATGACCTGCTGCTGGGCGGAATTCCGTTCGGTACCAACATCCTCATCTACGGGCCGGCTTTCACAGGCAAGGAAGTCACCATAAACAGCTTCATCGGAGAAGGTCTTGCCAAGGGCGTACCCGCCATCTTGGTGATTACGGACAAGCTCCCATCCGAGGTCCGTGAAGAGATGATGTTCATAGTTTCCGGTTTCGAGGAATACGAGCGCCTGGGCCTTGTGAAATTCGTTGATGCATATTCCCGAAGCATCGGCATCGAGGATGAGGAGGCAAATGTCATCTACGTGGCGGAACCCACCGATCACCAGGGAATAATGAAAGCCGTTGACGGTGTCGCCAAGGAGTTGCTCAAGACCCACAAGTATTACAGGCTGGCTTTCAGGTCAATATCCACGCTCATAGCCTACCTGGATTCCGGAACCGTGTTCAAATTCCTGCAACCGTTCTGCGGCAAGCGGAAGCGCGAGCGCGCCGTATGCATGTATATCATAGAGAAGGGAATGCACGAGGAGCAGGACATCCAAATGATAGCTAGCATAACGGACGGCATGGTGGATTACAAAGTGGAGCAGTTGAAGACCTTCCTCTCCATCAAGGGTATCTGCGACGTCCAGTCTCGCGCCTGGATAGATTACTCCCACAGCAAGCAGGGCCTCTCGATCGGTTCGTTTTCGCTGGACCATATACGTTGAGTAATTGCATTGTTTCTGGGCTTGGGAATCGGGAATTTGATTGGCGATTGAAACCTCGGGAATCCTGTTTGGTTATTGAAGCCTTGGGAATCGGTGGCAGATTCAATGGCTGTTCCAAGCAGCCATTCCGTACGATTCCCCATTCCCTTCCAACCTAAATCCATCCATATTCCCCATTCCCAACAATCAACACCAACAGGGACAGGCAAATCATTTTACCCATTACCGCAATCGAGGTTTCATGCCCTATGTTCTAGATGCAACCGCCATTCGCTCCTGCATGCCGACACAGGACCCCAGCCAGTATTTTACAACCCCCGGAGTCATCAACGAGGTCAAGCGTGGAAAGGTGGCGAGAGACCTGGAACTGGCCCTGGAGATTTCCATCACCGTGAAGATGCCGGAGCCGGAGGCGCTGAAAGTGGTCATGGCAGCAGCAAGCGGCACCGGCGACGACGGCCGTTTATCGGTAACGGACATGGAAATTCTTGCACTGGCGCTGGAACTCAAAGCCACAATAATATCCGATGATTATTCAGTTCAGAACGTGGCGACCGTCCTGGAGATACCCTACAAAACCGCCCTGGAGGGCATCAGAAAGGTCATTCACTGGACATATCGATGCAGGGGATGCGGCCGATACTACGAGGAGAAGCAGCCAGATTGTCCCATATGCGGGTCCGAGGTGCGGACCGTGCGGCGGAAAGATTTATGAAAATATGATTTAAAGACGATGCTTATGCATCGTCTTTTTCCGTTATCCGCCAAACGTCGTCCGGAATCTCTTGGTAGATGGACATTGCCTCTTCGGTTATGGGGTCTATCCTCTTGTCCCTGGCCTTTGCCAGTTGCAGGATGCGGTCCTTCCTGAAAATCCAGTAATGGATGCGCCATTCACGGCCGTCATAGAGGGTTGTTTCCTCCCTCTCGGTGGTGAGCAGGCCCGAGTCTTCAAGCATGTAAAACGCGTCCCTGTCCTCTGGTTCAAGAATGTTGTCGATGATCCTCTCGCTGTATCCGAAGAAGTTCATAACGTGCTGGGCCATGTGCCTGGCCTCTTCCTCGGGCATGCTGCGTATGTCGTTCCTGATGCTGTTCCTGATGGCCCGTGTCAGGTCATCAACCGTGAGTGTCACGAACTCGCTATGCTTTGTCTTTGTCATTATTGCCATGATAATCGCCTTTATGACTGTTCCTGCCCTTGGTTACAATTAGAAACCCCTCGTATATATAATTTATGTAGAGGGCGTTTAAAATTTGTGGGCCGGAACCAGCTTCGGGGCCGGGATGAGCGCCGGTTTAAACTCCTCCCCGCAAGTTTTTCTCTTTCCAAATTTTTCTTTTTGTGAAAGGTCAGCCAGCGGAGAAAAATCTATGTGGATGGCTGGAACCAGCACCTTGGCCGGGTTGTGTGCCGATTTAAGCTAACCCCGCCCTTACAGGCGAGGCTTTAAAAGGATGATGCGGGAATCCGTCACACGCCATCGAATTTTTCGAATTCGATGGCGAATACCCCGCCCTCCAGATATCATGAGCAGAGATTCAGACGGGGCATGATGGGGTTGGCCGGAAATGGATGATTCACCGCCATGTACTTTCGCCATTTTACCGAACGTGATATGATTCCGTTAGCACGATTCTCCCATGAAAACCATTATGAGGCCGTTTGAATTAATAGTCCGCATGGCGGGGTTCGAGGATAAGCCACAGAGAATCATTTCGGATTTCAGCAAACTTGATTTTGATTACGTTCCGGAGAAGCTGGTCCACAGGGACGGCCCGATGCAGCAGTTGTTTTCAATTCTCAAATCATCCATCGAGGACAGCACCAACCAGCGCGTCGCCGTCACCGGTTCCGTGGGCACAGGCAAATCCTCCCTTTCAAAGCGTTTCTGCCTGGATTTCCGGGAATGGGCATCCGGCAAGGGCCAGCGGGTGGAGTTCGTAATAGTGAATTGCCGTTCCCGCAATACTCCGTCCAGCGTGCTCCTCAAGATACTGGAGAAGTTCCAGCCCGGTTTCCCAGACAGGGGCTTTTCAACCACCGAGATGCTGGAGATACTGAGGAAGCACCTCACCAAGGGAAACGTGCATCTTCTCATAGTTCTGGACGAGGTGAATGTCATGGTGAAGAAATCCGGTTCAGATCTTCTCTACTGCCTTTCCAGGTTCGATGACGAGCGTGTCACTGATTCGAAGCATTCCCTTTCTCTCATCATGATCTCCCAGCAACCGGTGAACGAGTTCCTGGACGCCGCGACGCTTTCCACGCTCAAGAGGACCAACCAGATTGTCCTTGATAAATATTCCAGGCCGGAACTTGGCGACATCACCCGCCAGCGGGCGGAACTGGCCTTCCATCCCGGTACAGTAGACGATGAAATAATCGAATTCATTGCCGATATCTCGTCGGAATTCGGGGATGCCAGGTTCGCCATCGAGCTCCTGGAGAATGCCGGAAGAATGGCCAATGACGAGGGCCAGGAATCAGTTAACCCGGAAAATGTCAGGGCCGCCAAGGCCATGACTTATTCGGTTGTAACGGAGAGCAAACTTGCTTCCCTGGGCCTGCAGAAACAGCTGGTTCTGCTGGGCATATCCAGGATGATGAGAAAGAGGGCCTTCGCCACCACCGGCGAGGCCGAGAAATCGTACGCCGTGGCGTGCGAGGAGTTCGACCAGAAGGCCAGGGGTCACACCCAGTTCTGGGAATACCTCCGGACTCTGGGGGACATGGGCCTGATCGGGCTGGGGACGTCCGGAAAGGGCATGGTGGGCAAGACCAGCATTATCACACTACCAGACATACCGTGCAGGGTCCTGGAGGACAAACTTCTGCAGGTCATGGTGAAGGAATAGGGGAAGAAATGCTGGAAAACAGGAAATTGCTTGTGACCGTTACGGTCATCGCCATAGTGGGGGTTCTGAGTCTTGTGGCTTATTCCACTACACTTGGCCAGCTGGAGATCGCCATAGGTGACATAGACATGTCCCATGACGGTCTGGTGGTTGTGACCATCGGCACCATAACAGATTCGCGGGCGCTCTCCGATGGCGGTGCCTCATTGACCATAAGTGATTTCAACACTTCTTCAAGCATAGGTGTTTACGTTCCGTCAGATGCTGTTCCGACCGGGGAAGGTGCCAACCTTGTTTTCGGTACGCTTGTCAGGGTCACCGGCACGGTGTCCATGTATCTGGAATCCCCCGAGATAGGTGTTGCAAAGCCAGGCGATATCGTTATTCTTTCCGGGCCGGGGAATTCCTCGTTTGAACTGGCCACGGTCATGCGCTCCGTTCAATTATTTGACGGCATGGAAATCACCACAGACGGCCAGATAATGGACATGGAGGTGCTTTCGTCATCCGGAAACTTGACCGGCACATCTTTCAGGCTGCGCCAGCAGTCAGAAAATCAGACTTACTATCTTGAGTGCATCTGCTTCGACAGAGATCTTGTTGCCCTTCATGATGAATGGGATTCGGTTCGGATAACTGGTACAATATCATATTATGAAAACAGCGGCTGCTGGAGAATGGTGGTGGAGGTTGTTTTTCCTATCTGAGTTATTGTAAACATGTCGAGAAAACTCTGGCTTTCAAGCCGGAGATGAATCGACATATACAATAAACGGGAAAGGCCGTTGCATGCCGTACTAATGCAACCAAAGTAAATCGAAGTCACCAGGCTTCGATTGTTCAGGCATACAACTTATTATGGTAAACTTCCAGCCCCGAATCGCATGTTTGCGAATGTGAGCGTTAACGCCAGCCACTTTAGGGGCTGGTAGTTTACTTCAATATGCACCATGCAAATGCTTTTAAATCCACCATGCAAATGCTTTTAAATCTACAATACCATCCAGTTGCTATGGACGGCCTCAACGAGACTGCGCAGGACATAGAATCCCAGATGAATGAGAAGGAAGAGGTTCGGGAGATTGCCCTCAAATCCTCCAGGACCATAGTCAGGCTCTGCGGCATGGCCATCCGTGCCATGCACCTGGGAAACGACCCCATCCCTGACATGGAAGAGGCCATGGAGGAACTTCACAAACTAGTGGGCATAACCAGGGATTTTCCCGGCCTGAGACATTCCGGAATAGTGGAAAGCGCAATGCAGGAGTATGTGGAAGTGAAGACACTTTACGCGTACACCCTGGGAGAGCAGCTCCCGTCATACAGGGATCTGGGCGTGACCCCGGAGGCCTACATACTGGGCGTCGGCGACCTCATCGGCGAGATAAGGCGCCTGGCTCTGGACAATATCCGGAAGGGTGCGGTGGATGATGCTGCAAAGCATCTGGATAACATGGAGAAATTCTATGACTTCCTGATGATTTTCAATTACCCGGACAGCATGGTGGCCGTTAGACGGAAGCAGGACATCGCCAGGGGTGTTCTCGAAAAGACCAGGGGTGACGTCACGAACGCCATACGCTCCTACTCACTCGAGAAGATGTTGGCTAGCAAGGAGTAAATTGCATGGATAAAAAGACTAAGTGCGGCGTCGTTTACAACACAAATCACATAGTGCACCGGTCCGAGATGTCCAGCCCGGAGAACCCTACCAGACTCATCAAGATAATGAATTTCTTCCAGGGGCGCCTGAAACTCTTCGACAGGCCTGATTGCAGTCTTATTACGGAGTATCCATCTGCCACCGACGAGGATCTGGCGCGGGTGCATGAGATGGGGTATGTGAATTTCATCCGCAACTACTGCCAGAGGGGCGGCGGTTTCCTTGGGGATAGCACTTACATCGCACCCAACACCTTCAAAGCGGCAATTTCATCCGTAGGCGCTGTAATGGAGGCCAACCGTCTCGTGGCATCCGGAGAACTGGACACCGCTTTCGCAATTGTGAGGCCGCCGGGCCACCATGCCAGCATGGATAAATTCGGAGGTTATTGCATATTCAACAACGCAGCGGTCGCAGCGCGATACCTTCAGAGCAAGGGATTGGCCAGCAAAATATTGGTTGTGGACATCGATGCACATGCAGGAAACGGCACAATGCGAATTTTCTATGAGGATCCTTCTGTCTTGAATCTGTCGGTGCACAGGGACCCGCATGACTTTTACCCGCATGACGGTTTCATTCACCAGATAGGGAAGGGCAAAGGCCGTGGTTACAACATTAATGTGGAGGTGCCAGAGGGCGCTGGAGACGATGAATACCTCATGATATTGGAAAATATCATTCGACCGGTGTTCAAGAGCTATGCCCCGGACTATGTCATGTGCCTGGTGGGCTTCGATGCCCATTACACGGACAGCCAGTCAAATCTCCAGCTCACCTCGAACGGCTATTATGAGTTCGTGAAGCGCCTGAAGAAGATGAACCGTGGTAAGTTATGCATGGTGCTGGAGGGCGGATATAATTCCGTTGAAAATGTGAATCTTGCACATACCATAGTCTACTCGCTCCTGGATGAGCCGGCACCCTACGACGACAAGATGGACGGCCTCAGCAATATCATCACCAGGAATGTCAAGACCCGTTCGATACTGGAGAACAAGATGCTCGAACTCATAGATGTCCTGGATGATTACTATGAGTTCAACCAGGAAAAAATTCTTTCCGGAAAGATTGAAAATCACAACGGATAGTTTTTTTACTTGATATGCCTTTTTGGGTACAATGAACTCCGGAAAGGAAGATGAGACCCACCTGAAGGCCAATTACCTGGCGAACTGTCAGAGATACGAGGATGCGGCCAGATACTTTGAGATTGCTGTTCGCGATAACCCGGATGATCCGATCATCCGCAACGATTTCGGTGTATGCCTTGATGCCATGGGCGAGCACACAAGGGCGCTGGAGATGTACAGGCACGCAATCAAGCTGGACCCTTATTACGAAACACCGTACTACAACATGGCCAACACCTATATGTTCCTGAACAGGCCCGGGGACGCCCTGGCAACGCTGGACCGGATTCTCGAATCGCAGCCCGAAAATCTGGACGTACATTTTGAACGCGCTCTCATTCTGGCGCAGATGGGCCGCTGGAAGGACGCATTTCGCTCGTATGACAAATTGCTGGAGACCGATAACGACGAAACAGCCGTGCGCCTGCAATACGCCGCCCTGCTGAGTTCCAAGGGCCTTTCCGAACGCGCCCTGGACATGCTCCAAGCAATTCTTGACATGGAACCGGAGAACGAACTGGCCCTCAATTCCATGGGCAACATTCTGTATTCAATGGAGGAGTTTGAGGAAGCAATAGAGCATTTCGAGGGTGCCATTGCAGCGAACCCGGAAAACACCGAGGCCTGGAACAACAAGGGTCTTGCCATGTTCATGCTGGGGATGCAGGCCGAGGCCATAAGGTGCTATGACAATGCCATTGCCATACAGCCAATAAACAAGCAGGCGCTGTACAACAGAGGGTACACTTTCCACAACATGGGCATGCTGGAGGACGCCATCGAGAGTTACGAGGCAGCGCTGAAGCTGGACACTGTTGACGAGGTGCTTCTCAACAATATCGGGAATGCGCATTACAACCTGGACAAGTGGGATACATCCATACCATACTTCGAGACGGCCATCGAGGTCTGCCCGAGCTACGAAATAGCATGGAACAATATCGGCAATGCATACGACAAGATGGGCAAGTATGCGGAAGCCCAGAAATACCACGACAAATCTCTTGAACTGAAGCCCGATTTCGATTATGCGCTGTATGCCAAGGGCTACGGCATGGCCAAGCTCGGCGACATGGAGAACGGCCTGGAGTACATTGAGCAATCCCTGGACCTCAACCCGAACTATGACCATTCATGGCTGGCCAAGGGCAAGGTGCTGGGGTGGCTGGGTCGCTACGAAGAGGCGCTGGACGCAACCAACAACGCGCTGCTGCTCAATCCTGCATTCGATGAAGCGTGGCATTTCAGGGGTGAGATGTTCGAGGTGCTGGGCCGTTACGAGGAATCCGCCTACTGTTACGATCGCGCCCTGGCCACGTTGAACGAGATACTGGTCAGGAACCCGACGCACAAGGATTCTCTTCATCTGGGCACCGAGCTGATGGACACCCTGAAACGTTACAATGAACTGGGTGTGTGCTGCATCAATGTCATCGGGAAGGAACATACCAAAGAACAGAAGATGACCAAAGCCAGATTATTGCTCAAGATGGGCATGTTCGATGAACTTGTCAAGTGGCTGGACATCCTGGCCGCCGAGGACATGGTGGGGTGGGAGATACACTACCTGAGGGCCAGGGCCTTCATGGGCCGGTCCGAACAGTCAAAGGCGCTGATCGAGCTGGAGAAATCCGAAATGATGGGTGCACCAAATCTGGTGAACATGTTCCGGGCCGAAATTCTGGGTGACATGGGTAAGGAAGCGAAAGCCCTGGCATGCCTTGCCATGCCGAATCCCGATGCCGGTATATTCCGTTCACGCGGCGAAGTACAATTGAAATTTCACAGATATTCCGATGCAATCGAGAGTTATTCAAAATCTCTGGAATCTGACCCGGAATCATTGCCTACATGGTACGGAAAAGGGATGGCACACCTGGGGGCCGGGCAGTTCCACGAGGCCATAATGTGCTTCGACACAGCCATAGGCCTGGACCCGGATTATGTGTGGGCCTGGGCCGGAAAGATTCGTGCTTACAGGGGAAAAGGCAACGGGAAAAATGCAGCACTGGCAGAAGCAGTGCTACACGAATTGGACAGTGCGTTTAGTGATAAAGGCCGGGAACCCCCCGGTTTTTAAGCCAGGGATGAGAGGCCATTTACACGAATCTGAACAAAAAACAGACCGCCATGCTCATATGCATGACCCGCCATGCATCGTGTGCAGATATTTGCACATGAAATCAAAGCTGTCAGGCTTTGATAAATCAGGTGCATGGCCCCTGGGTAAACTTCCAGCCCTGGCAACAAACGCCAGCCACTTTAGGGGCTGGTAGTTTACTGCAAAAATGCCGAGAACGCTCAGTCCTTTAGGGCTGAGATGAATCGGCATCAGCAGTAATAACGTGGTAGATCGCCATGCTCATATGCATGACCTGCCATGCATCGTGTACATATTATATTAATCGAAAATCAAATCTTGTGGGCTTTGATAATCAGGTGCATGGCCCCTGGGTAAACTTCCAGCCCTGGCAACAAACGCCAGCTCCTTTAGGGGCTGGTAGTTTACGCTGGAATGAGATTAATCTCAGCTTCTCAGAATTATCTCGATGTTCACGCCGTCGGGAACATTGATTCTCATGAGGGAACGGAGCGCACGTTCGTCTGCGTCCAGTTCTATCAGGCGCTTGTGAATTCTCATTTCCCAGCGCTCCCACGTCTCGCTGCCCTCACCGTCGGGGGATTTTCTGCATGGCACGACCAACCGCTTGGTTGGCAATGGAATCGGGCCGCTCATGGCGACGCCTGTTCTTTCCGAGATCTGTTTGATCTGCTGGCATACACCGTCGACCTTCTTAGGGTCCGTTCCGCTCAGTGAAATCCTTGCTTTTTGTTCTGCCATTTTTAAGTCCCCCTTTGAAAAATAGAAAAGGAGAAGGAGATTTACATCTCCTTCTTTTCTACAGATATGCACACGCCTGCTGCAACTGTCTGGCCCATGTCACGGATGGCGAACCTTCCCAGCTGCGGGAAATCTTTCGCTGTCTCGATGACGAGGGGTTTTGTTGGCTGGATTTTGACGATGGCCGCGTCGCCGGTCTTCAGGAATTGCGGGTTCTCCTCCAGGGTTGCGCCGGTCTTGGGGTCAAGCTTCTTCTTGAGCTCGATGAACGTGCATGCGACCTGTGCTGTGTGAAGGTGGAACACTGGTGTGTAACCGACTGTCAGAACGCTCGGGTGGTTCAGAACCATTATCTGGGCCTCGAAGGTCTTTGCTACCATCGGCGGGTTGCTAACTGGTCCGGCTACGTCACCGCGCCTTATATCGTTCTTTGCAACACCTCTGATATTGCAACCGACATTGTCACCTGGCCCTGCCTGTGCCATTTCCTGGTGATGCATCTCCACACTCTTGACCTCGCCTACTTTGTTAGCCGGCATGAAAATAATTTTCATTTCAGGCTTGATTATACCAGTCTCGACACGGCCGACAGGAACAGTTCCTACACCGGTAATGGTGTAAACATCCTGTATTGGCCAGCGCAGTGGAAGTGTTGTTGCCTTCAATGGTTCTTTCAAAGTGTCCATTGCAGCAATGAGGGTGAGTCCCTTGTACCAGGGCATGTTTGCGGTTGGTGGTTTTGCTGCATTGTCGCCCTTGATTGCGCTTACTGGAAGAAATTGCATCATGTCATCCCTGTAACCAACAGACTTCATGAGCTTGGTAACCTCGGCCTTGACCTTGTTATAGACACCCTCGTCGTACGGTGGCTGTGTTGCATCCATCTTGTTGATGGCCACAATAACCTGGGTAACGCCCAAGGTCCTTGCAAGGAATACATGCTCCCTTGTCTGTGCCATAACACCGGCCTCGCCAGATACAACTAGTACAGCGGCATCTGCCTGGCTGGTTCCTGTTATCATGTTCTTGACGAAATCTCTGTGTCCTGGTGCGTCAATAACTGTAAAATAATACTTGTCAGTATCAAAACGCTTGTGGGCCACGTCAATGGTCACACCCCTTTCTCTTTCTTCCTTGAGGCCATCCATCACCCATGCAAACTCGAATGATGCCTTCCCCATTGACTCTGCTTCCTTCCTGTACTTATCGATTAGGTGTTGCTCGATAGTGCCGGTGTCCAGCAGCGTTCTGCCTACTAGGGTTGACTTTCCGTGGTCCACATGGCCGATGAAGACTATGTTCATGTGTGGTTTCTCTGCCATACTTCATTCCTCCATATACTCTATATGTAGTGCTGCCCCTATATCTATCTTGTATTTATTTCTTTTTCTGGTGGAATAAGGGTGTTTTGTCATAGCCAGCACATCAATCAGTGTAAATTCATCTGTGAAGCGAGATTTGATATTTCTTCGTATCCCATAATATAACTTACAAAACTTTTTAACCCACCTTAATCATTACCATCCGTCAAGGGACCGAAACGTTGGGATGCTTTCAAGGGGGATGTTCTGGCATACTGATAAATTAGGCCACTTGCTCAATCGATGGGATGCACATGAAAGTTGCCGCAAGCGCCGAGATGAATGATTATTTCAAAAGCCTCCAGGACGGGGCCAACAGATGTTACGAGGTCGCCCGCAGGGCCAGGAAAAAGGGTCTTGACCCGGAACTTGACGTGGAGATACCCCAGGCCGAGGACCTCGCATCCCGTGTTGAAAAATTATTGAACTTCGAGGGCATTGCCGATTTGATAAGGGAAACCGCCAAGAAACACAACAGGGAGGAGATGTCCATTGTGGTTGCAAAGAAGGTGGCCAAGGACTACAAAGGGCCCAAGAGCGAGGCACTGGATAAGGCGGTTAGAGTAGGTCTCGCGGTTCTCACGGAGGGCATTCTCGTGGCACCGCTGGACGGCATCGGCGAGGTGAAGATAAACGGCAGTGGAAAGGACAGTTATGCCTCTATTTCCTTCGCGGGCCCCATAAGGTCCGCAGGCGGAACAGGCCAGGCAATGAGCGTCCTCATCGCGGACGTCGTCCGGGATGCACTGGGTATAGGTCCATACGTGGCGACAAACGAGGAAGTGGAACGTTGGAAGGAAGAGTTGCCGCTTTACAAGAGACTGGCCAATCTTCAGTACCTGCCCTCGGAAGAGGAAATCGAAATCATAATCCGGGGCTGCAAGGTCTGCATTGACGGTGAAGGAACAGAGGACTCGGAAATATCCGGTTACAGGGACCTGCCCAGAATAGAGACCAACCGGGTCAGGGGCGGAGCGTGTCTGGTGACCGCTGAGGGTCTGGCGCTGAAAGCTAAAAAGCTGAAAGGCCACGTGATTAACCTCAAAATCAAGGGCTGGGATTTTCTGAATAAAATTGTGAAAGAGAAGTCCGATGACCCGAAGAAGGGCCTGGAGCCCAGCGAGAAGTTCATCAAGGATCTGGTGGCAGGGCGACCGGTCTATTCACACCCCAGCAGGAAGGGCGGGTTCAGGCTCAGGTACGGGCGTTCGAGAACGGCCGGTCTTGCTTCCATAAGTGTCCATCCGGCAGTGATGTACCTGGTCCAAGAGACCATGGCCATCGGCACCCAGGTAAAGATAGAAAGACCGGGCAAGGCTGGAATATCGACACCCTGCGACCGGCTGGAAGGTCCGCTTGTGCTACTTAGGAACGGCGACCTGGTGCGCCTGGACAATTCGGAAATTGCAAAGGGGTTAAAGCCTGCTCAGATAGATAAAATAGTGGAGTTGGGGGAGATTCTGATACCGGTGGGCGAGTTCCTGGAGAACAATCACCCGCTGGTTCCGGCGGTTTTCGACATTGGTTGGTACCTGGCGGAATTCGAGGCACTGGGCATTGAGGAGCCGGATAATCCAGAATTCATGACCCTGGAAGCAGCCATGGCCATTTCAACGGAAAAGGGAGTGCCCCTTCATCCGAAATTCACCTTCATGTGGAATAACCTCGCAGTGGAGCGTGTGCGTGTCCTGAAGGATTTGCTGGCCAAAAAATGCAAGGTCTCCGGAGAACATATCGAAGTTCCAGCCAGCCCCGAAATGAAAGACTTGCTCATGGAGTTGCGCATTCCGTACATGATATCTGGCAAGAATTTGCTGGTGGACAATGGCCGGGCGTTGCTCGTTTCCCTGGGCATGGACCCAGACGGAAAAGTTCGCGGAAAGGAGTCCGGGGGGGAATTTCCGGATGCCCTGGCGTATGTATCGGCTCTTTCAGGCGTGCGCATCATGGACAAACGCGGCACGTACATCGGGACAAGGATGGCGCGGCCTGAGAAGGCAGCAATGAGGAAGATGGACCCCCCTGTTCACGGCCTGTTCCCGGTTGGAGACGAGGGCGGTATCCAGAGGCTCATGTCCAAGGCGGCGGAGGGCAGGGGTCGTGTAACCGCCGATCTGGAAGAGAGAGCGTGCAGAACATGCCAGAAAACCACTTTCCTGCCTGTATGTGATTGCGGCGCCCATACCGTGTCCCTGAGCCGTTCCTCCAAGCAGGATGTGAATATGCGCGATGTTCTGAAAAAATCCTGCGGCCGTATCGGCATCGGCAGCATGCCCAAGGTGAAGGGTGTCAAGGGCATGTTGTCCAAATACAAGACCCCGGAGATGCCTGAGAAAGGAATTCTGAGGGCCACCCACGGCGTTTTCGTTTTCAAGGACGGGACATCGCGATTCGATTGTACGGATGCGCCGCTCACGCATTTCAAACCGAGTGAGATCGGCACCAGCATCGCCAAGCTGCGAGAACTGGGATATGTCCATGATATACATGGAAAACCCATTGAAAACGACGCCCAGATAATCGAGTTGCGTACCCAGGATGTGGTAATTCCGGAGAACGGGGGCGATTATTTCCTGCTGGTGTCCAGGTTCATAGACCGATTGTTGGAATCCTTCTACGGGCTGGAAACCTTCTACAACGCCGAATCCCGGGATGACCTCATCGGTTCGGCCCTTCTGGGACTTTCACCCCACACCTCTGGCGGGGTCCTGTGCCGGCTCATAGGTTACACCAGGGCGGCCGTTGGATATGCACATCCTTTCTTCCACGCGGCCAAGCGCAGAAATTGCGACGGCGACGAGGACTGTTTCATGATGCTGATGGACGGTCTCCTCAACTTTTCGGTGTCCTATCTTCCTGAAAAGCGCGGCGGCAGGATGGACGCCCCGCTGGTGCTGATGACACGCATAGACCCCAATGAGATTGACAAGGAGGCACACAACATCGACGTGGCATTCCGTTATCCTTTGGAAGTTTACACTGGCGGCCTCGAGAACCGAGACCCCAAGACACTGAAAAATGTACTGGATACCGTGGGGAGGCGCATCGGTTCCAATCTCCAGTACGAGGGTTTCGGCTTTACCATTGATACCGGGGACATATCGGACGGTCCCTGTGTTTCAAGCTACAAGACACTGGGGAGCATGGATGAGAAGACCCGGGTGCAGCTTGAGCTGGCAAGGATGATAGTCGCGGTGGACGAGAAGGACGTGGCCGAACGTCTGCTCAACAATCATTTCATACCGGACATGATGGGTAACATGAGAACGTTCTCCAAGCAGAACCTCAGATGCACCAAATGCGGCAAGAAATACAGGCGCATGCCCCTGGCCGGTGCGTGCTGGTGCGGTCACAAATTGAACCTCACAGTTCACGTGAAGAGTGTCATGAAGTACCTGGTGATAAGCAAGACCATCGCCAGGGATTTCGAGGTTTCCGATTACATCATCCAGAGAATCGGGCTGCTGGAAGAAGGCATGGCTTCCATGTTCAAGAACGACAAGGTTAAAGATTGCAAGATAACCGATTTCTTCTGATTATGCAATCTTTATCACCCGAGATTGGGATGGCTGGAATCAGTTCCTTGGCCGGGTTGTGTGCTGATTTAAACACCCCCCCGCCCTAACAGGCAGGGGCCCCAAAGGATGATGCCAGGAATCGTGTGAATGCGAAAGGTGCTGTAAATACCTTTCGACTCTGCTCCCCGTCCTTCCATTCTTCAGGATTGCTCACCGGGCGATGGGAATATGTTTCGGCTCGCAACCGTGCGCTTTTCTGGCCGTGCGGCAGTATAGGACGAAAAGCTCCGGCGAGGCATCACGGGGACCCTGGCGTCGATGGGTTATCGTTCACGGGCCTGGGGCTTCAGGGTGCACATTAAGATTCGACGTTTGGCTATTAATATGAATATGATTGATATGCTCCATCATACCAGTTAATAATATATTTACCACCTCCAGGAAACTCAGAACCCTCTGCTAATTTATCATTTAAAATCAATTCATAGGTTTCTATTATAGCGTGATTTTGTGTCGCTGGTAGATGTATTCTAAAAATATCTGAATCGCTTATTAAATTATCAGAATTTACATCAATAAATGTAATCATGTTATTATTGGAAATTCCATCTTCAAGAGAAGACATATAATCAATTTCCGACTCTTTATCGTAGTCTCCCATAACTTGTACATATTCCATAGCAAATAAAACAGGGTAATTAAGATTATTAATTGTCTGATTAATTTCAAACAATCCGCCTTTTCTTAAAGAGACGTTAAAATCAGAAAGCGGATAACTGGCATTATTTTGTATAAGTCTATATTCAATGGTATTATTTGAATTCGAGGTAAGGTTAAAGGAGAATCCTCGAACATAAGATACATCATCCATTACTTGACCTATAGCAGCGGGAAGAGCCATATATGAATGAATTAATTCTGAAGCACTAACCATTTGATTCCCATTGAAATAATAATTCTGAAATTTAAGTTTTGTATGATAATTGTCACCAATTTTATAATTACTTTCGTTTACAGTAATCGGAAGTAATTCGTGATTATCAAGAATTAATACAGAGAATGTTTGATAATTTGTATGATAGGTAGAGATATTAGTTATTGTCCCTGATAATTTTACAACATCTCCAGCTTTAAAACTTTTATTCTGAATTTCCTCTATTGAAAGAGGTCTGAAAAAGAAAAACCAGCCAATACTTGAGTTTATGATAATAGCAATAACTACAATAACAGAGAATATCAACCAGATCTTTTTTTTATTTCGTTTATAATTACCTGTATCCAGTGAATTTTTTTCTAAATCACCCATATTTTTCCCGCCAAACGTCTCTGGATGTGGTGCACCCTTCGCCCCCAAGTGAATGCGAAAGGTGCCGTAAATACCTTTCGTTCCTTCTCCCCGCCCTTCCATTCTTCAGGATTGCTCACCGGGCGAAGGGAATACGTTTCGGTTCGCAACCGTGCGCTTTTCTGGCAGTGCGGCGTATCCAGGACGAAAAGCTCCGGCGAGGCATCACGGGTCGCTGGCGGCGGTTGGAGAATGTTTGCGCTCCAGGTCTGCGCTGCGTCACGCCCCCACGGTCTGGCTACGAACGCCCACCCTTCCGCTCCTCCGCTGGCCCTTGGCTGCGCCAACCCCCTGCTCGGAGCGGTTGATTGGAGTCGGATGGTTTCAGTTATCTTATGGTGGAGGAGGTGGTGGAGGATACGGAACTTGTGATTGCTGACCAGACTGTTGACGTTCCCATAAAAATTTTATATCTCTTTTAAAATCCGGCCAGTTATCCTTGTTCATCTCTCCGCAACCAAACATTTTTTTGATGGGTTTACCTTCAGCGGTTACACCTTCCACTCTTAAGGTGTTTGGATTTCTTTCTGTAATCGTATTCAGTTTTGTAATGAGTATTGAACCTCTTTTCCTTTGTAATTCTATTCCCTGATCAGATACTACTATCGTGTGTATATAGAATCCCCCGAAAAGGAATATGCCAGTACCAATAACTCCAAGTAGCGATGCAGCTATCATAAATGATGTAAAGAACCAGACACTTTCGACGGTATCCTTTATCACAATACCATGCGCAGTCATACTATATTCTTCAGCAAAAATGTACCACAGCAAAAAGACCAAAAATGTTACAAAATAAACAATCATTCCAACAATCAACTTCCAAGATTTTTGATATGGATAAATATTTTGTTGCATATTTTCACCTCTTCCACCTTTCGGCCATCCCACTATTCACGTTACTAACCGGGCACTCCTCCGCTACGCCAAGTGAATGCGAAAGGTGCTGTAAATACCTTTCGACCCTGCTCCCCGCCCTTCCATTCTTCAGGATTGCTCACCGGGCGATGGGAATATGTTTCGGCTCGCAACCGTGCGCTTTGTTGATGTTCAGCGTTTCAAGGACACAAAGCTCCGGCGAGGCATCACGGGTCGCTGGCGGCGAAGAGAGGATGTTTGCGCTCCAGCTTCGCTACGGAGTGCCGTCCAGTGCTACGATACGGGATTCCCCCACCCTTTCGCCCCTCCGCTGGCCCTTGGCTATGCCAACCCCCTGCTCGGAGCGGACTGGCTAGGTATATTTTTCAGGCGGTGGAAGGGATTTATTTTTCTTCATACGTATAACTACTAAAAGTATCAGAATACAAACAGAAACAACAATTATGCAAATTATAATTATCATTTGGTAATCCATATCATTAGATACATCTGAAAATTCGGGTGCTAAATTAGGAATTGGATTAACTAGAGGGTATTCATCTTTGTTGTCCCCACCAGGTATATCATAGGGGGTATCCCACACACTCCCATTATTTGTGGATGGGGGGTATTTAACTTCATAATTCGCCCAATAGTTCCCAATTTCATTTATAGAATCATACCAGTAGTTATTTGAAGAATCCCATACTAGCGAACCTTCATTATTTGTTGATATGAAATTATTATGGTGAATTCTATTGCCTGAAGTTCCAGATTGAGCACTTCCACTAATAATTATTGAACCTTCTTCATTTTCTCGAAATTCATTATAACAAATAGAGTTGCCATTAGTAAGCAAGTGGATACTAATTCCAGTACCTTCATTATGTCCAAAATAATTATGGGTAATTGTGTTCGATGATCCTTCTATATCCAATCCCGCATATCCATTTCCATAAAGAATGTTATATGTAATTTTGATGCCAGATGAATATACTTGCCAGATACCTGCTCTGTCATTATCTTTACATGTATTATTATCTAAAATTATACTTCCAGATGACCACAAATATATTCCATTATCATTTTTTTCACATGTATTGTTCTTTAAAATTCCATTTCGTACATTTTTCAACCTTATACCGCCACCAGGATATTCTCCACCACCCCCTCGAATATAACAAGATTGAATTATAAAATAAGATGTAGTGTTTTGAATTTGAATGGGTGCAGAATTTCTATTGGTTTTTATTGAAATGTTTTCAATTCGATAGGGATTAGTATAAGTCCCATTACCCGGCCATCCTTGAGTAATAAAATCCTTATTTGAGGTAATTAGAATTGAATCATGTCCAATGTAGGCAGTAGATTTTGTAAATTCAAAAATAACAACGGAGGATAATAAAAGAATTGTAACCAATACTATTGTGTTTAATTTCCTCATCTCTTCCACCTACCTTAGCCAGACTTACGACGGGGGGCGTGACTACGCTTGCCCCAAGTGAATGCGAAAGGCATCTAATAAGCCTTTCGTTGCTGCTCCCCGCCCTTCGGTTGAACCTCAGATTCTCCTTCCCTTAGCTAGTTTATTGCTATAATCAAAATGCTAAAAGCCGTCGAACTCCTCGAAATTCTGAGCAGGGGCAGGCCCACGTCGTTTGGAGGACGAATTTCTCGGAGCGGGGCATCTACGGGTCGCTCCCGTCGTTTGGAAAATGTTCTCGCTCCAGGCCTGAGCTTCGTTGCAATACGGCTGGAGGCACTTAACTTACGACGGTGGTGGAGACCGCACGTTTACGTCCCTGGCGGTGGTGGTTGCATTGATTGTTTATGTGACTTTTTTGGTCCCTTGGACCTGAGCATTAGGACAGCGACTACTACGACAATAACAACCACAATGATGGTGATTATGAGATACTGCATCATATTGGATTCGCTCTGATCTTGAACGTTTGGGTCCAGTGTAAGTTCGGTCGTGGAATCCTCTGCAGTGTAGCCGGGGTTCCATGCGTCCGGAAACCCGTCATCGTCCGCGTCCAATGAGGCCGCAGGGTCATTCGGGAAAGCGTCATCGTTATCTGGAACGCCGTCGCCATCTGTGTCTGTTCCCGTGGCCACACCCCCATCGGAAACCGTCACAACAAGACTATATTGGGCGCGAATACCACCCTCAGGCAAAAAAATCGATATGTAATATGTTCCGGTTGTTACGGCTTTGTGGGGGGGGCTAAAAACTATGCCCTCATTCATAGCAATGATACCCTTTTCAGGATTATATAACGTCAGATTATTTATAGCATTGTTTATTGAGAACTCCACATTTAGAATTTCCCCTGAGTTGAGGTATATCGAGTAATAATCGGTGCTGTCGGCTTCATCATCCACTGTACCATATTCTACTGCACCATCGTAAGTCGGTTCGGCGGTTGCAAAACTATCATTCGGCTCTGTGTCCGCCAGCACCGTTGCTGACATTGCAAACACATTTATTACACAAAACATTGCACATAGAACGATTATCTTCCGTACATCCATTTCGTTATCTCCTCGCCTTGTATTCATATACTACATATTGTCTTACTATTAACAATGTTGGGGCGGTCTCCACCACCTACGGACGAATACGTGCCTCCAGCCTTTGTTTTCATTCGCTCATCCCCTTAAGTGAATGCACAGGTGTCTATATAAATCCTGCGCCGTGGTCGCCTGGATTTACCCACCTGTGTTCCTACTCCCCGCCCCTTCGTTGTACTCGAGGCTGCTTCGCTGTAACGATTGGAGATTGGTAGCTCGCATCCGTGCGAAAACCTGGTCAATCGGCAGTACAGGTCGGTTTTCTCCGGCGAGGCATCACGGGTCGCTCCCGTCAATTCTAAAAAAAGATTGTTCTCGCTCCAGGTCTGAGCTTCGCTGCGATACGGCTGGAGGCACTTAACTTACGACGGTGGTGGAGACCGTGCGTTTACGTCCCCGGCGGCGGTGGATTAGAGGGTGGTTGCTGTGGGGGGTATTGTTGAGACGGTGATTGCTGATAAAACTGCTGCTGAGGTTGCTGTTGTGACGGAGCTTTCGGAGATTTATGTTTCCTTCTAAGCGCAAATGCGATTCCACTGACTACGGCAATGATGATAATTACAGTAATTATTAACAACGGTGAAAGCTGGGTGGGAGAAGCGTCTTCCGATTCTGGAACTGTTTGCGGGAAACTGACTTCATATGATTTCTCACCTTCCCCGGTGGAATTGACAGCGCTTACCTGGTAGAAGTATTTCTGACCGTTTATAATCGCGGTATCGTTATAAGAGGTGACATCTCCGCCAACCGTTGCCAGGAGCGTTTCTCCTCCAGACGTTGTCCCCCGATATATTTTGTAGTTCGTGATCTCATCCGAGCCTCTGGTGGGCGATGGAGAAAACCAATCAATGCCTATCCAACCAGGACCGCCGGAGGTCGAGAGAATACTTGGGAAATGGGGTGGTTCATCGAATGGGTCTATAGGGATAAGATAGATGTTGATACTTATATCGGATCCAGCGAAGTGTACATATTTTTGGTGCGGATATGCGCCCCACTCATAATAACCTGGGGCGTCCACATAAATAAAATAATTTGCCGGATATGGTAGGTATTCGAATGTGAAAGAACATATGTCTCTGCCGGCGGGATGCCAATTTTCGGTGTGGGTGTCATATACATTGCCGTTGTCTTCAAGTGTGATAGTTTGATACTGTACCGGCGTCCCATCCGTAGAGTCCCAGATAGTAAAAGTAATGGTAGGTTCGTCATCATAATCCTGGCTAGATACAACCGTGGCACTGGCAACAATCAACAGAAATGTAACCATTCCAACTGCAAGAATTCGACTTGTTTTCATTAAGATTCGCTCCTCACTATATTTTCTTAACTTTCATAGTGCATTCCTATATTACTAGTTATGGAACGGTCTCCACTACCTACGGACGTATTCGTGCTTTAGCCTTTGCCTCCAGCCGCTCAGCCCCCAAGTGAATGCACAGGCGTCTATATAAATCCTGCGCCGCGGTCGCCTGGATTTGCATCGCCTGTGTTGTGTCTCCCCGTCCTTCCATTCTTCAGGATTGCTCACCGGGCGAAGGGAAGATGTTTCGGTTCGCAACCGTGCGCTTTGTTGATATTCGGCGGTTCAAGGACACAAAGCTCCGGCGAGGCATCTACGGGGCCATCCGTCGTTTGGAGAATGATGATGGCCAGCTACGCTACGAAGTGGCTTTGGCTGATTTATATATCCAATATGAATAAAAGAAAATTATGAGAGGAATAATCAAATAAAAGAAAGGGATGAAAATTGATTCAAATAAACCATATGTCACTATCATAATTCCATAATTGCACATAAGACAGAACAGACTGAGACCCAATGCGCTTCTATATTTTCTTAATATTGTTAACAATCCAGTAAGTGTATAAAATATCGAAATTAATAGTGAAGGTAAAATCAGACACATGACATATTGACTTTCCCCACCTAGTCCAGAAATAGCATCATGCATGAAGGTAATGCTAACAAAGTAGAATCCACTATAAATAATGATGGAAATACCAAACCATTTAGATTCAATTTTCTTTTCAGCCAGACGCCACTCCTCCGCTACGCCAAGTGAATGCACAGGCGTCTATATAAATCCTGCGCCGCGGTCGCCTGGATTTGAATCGCCTGTGTTGTGTCTCCCCGCCCTTCCATTCTTCAGGATTGCTCACCGGGCGATGGGAATATGTTTCGGCTCGCAACCGTGCGCTTTGTTGATGTTCGGCGTTTCAAGGACACAAAGCTCCGGCGAGGCATCACGGGGGCCATCCGTCGTTTGCAGAATGATGATGGCCTGCTACGCTACGGAGTATTCTAAATCATAAAAACATACAAGATAAGCAAACATGTGGTTGAGTAAGAAATTAATTGTCTAAGATAATCAGTTCTGCTCACTTCCAGGCTTCTCATCAATATTTGTCTGGTATTATTCAAGAACATAGCTGTGATAAATATGAAAATAACAATGGCAACCATCATTATCCAAAACAGAATATCGCTATTCAAAGTTACGTACATCTGGAAAATATGGTTTGTAACAACTGCTATCACTCCAATAATTATGCCAGTAATCAATTTATAATCCATAAGTAACATAACTGCCACACAGAATAAAATGAAGTTTAAAGCCAGTCCAGATAAATATCCAATGTTATTGAATGCAACTTGTGAATCAATAAAAGCACCAACAACTGAAATAGCTGGTATAGCCCAAATCCACATTGAATCTATTTCTTTGTCAATCTCATAATGTCCAAGAACATATGTTGGAATTAATATCGCTGGCATGTATAATAGTAAATTCACAGCAGATTTGAATAGGATAAAAGCTAAAAATTCTGTGCCAAGAAAACCATATGAAAATGATGTGGGTAGGGCTATTAATGGCCCTACATTAATAATAGAAAAGTTGAATCTATCAATACTTTTATCCGAAAGTGAATATGAGAAAATAGCAAGTGATACAACAAGAATACTGAAAATAGAAAACAGAACCAAAAATTTTACCAATTCCAATTTCTTTGTTATTAGCTTATCTTTTTCGACAATTATATCATTCACCAGTCTACTCCTCCGCTACGCCAAGTGAATGCACAGGCGTCTATATAAATCCTGCGCCGTGGTCGCTGGATTTGAATCGCCTGTGTTGTGTCTCCCCGTCCTTCCATTCTTCAGGATTGCTCACCGGGCGTTGGGAATACGTTTCGGTTCGCAACCGTGCGCTTTTCTGGCCAAGCGGCGTTACCAGGACGAAAAGCTCCGGCGAGGCATCACGGGTCGCTGGCGTCAATTCTAAATTGCTCTCGCTCCAGCTTCGCTACGGAGTGCCCTACGGAACTACGAGGGATGGCCTACGACGCCCGCCCTTCCGCTCCTCCGCTGACCCTTGGCTGCGCCAACCCCCTGCTCGGAGCGGTCATGTATAACCATTTTAAAATAATTTTTCAAGGTCTTCGATTTTAGGAACTCCTTCTATCTTCGTTTTTCCGATGACAACTGTAGGAAATACCTTGATTCTATCAATCCAGGCACAAAATGCTGGCCAGCTGTTCGCGATATTGTAAATATTATACTTTATTCCATTTTTTTCAGCAAAATTGATTACAATTTCCATCGCTTTGTTACAATTATTATCAATATAAGTTGGATCGTCAAGTAATATACCGGATTTACATGACATAGCGCCGTGAGCTGTCTCTTTCTCATATTCTCTAGTTGGCATTTGTAAACGGCCTTGACGTAATTCGTTGATGTAAACTTTAATTTTCATTGCTCTCCCGCGACTCCAGAAATCATAAATGTTGATACCAATATTTAAGTAAATTGGTACACCCTTTTGTAAACGGCCATCCCTCGTTAGCCAGTAGTTTGTTTTCGGGCACTCCTCCGCTACGCCAAGTGAATGCGAAAGGTGCTGTAAATACCTTTCGACCCTGCTCCCCGCCCTTCCATTCTTCAGGATTGCTCACCGGGCGTTGGGAATATGTTTCGGTTCGCAACCGTGCGCTTTGTTGATGTTCGGCGTTTCAAGGACACAAAGCTCCGGCGAGGCATCACGGGTCGCTGGCGTCGAAGCGACATTGGTTACGCTCCAGGGGCTTCAGGGTGATACACACCTTACCACATATTTACACTCTTATTAGTGATAATATATACCATAGAATGAACCAATTCATTATAAATGAACCTATAGCCATTGAGGTGCCAATTTTACCATTTTTTAAATAGGTTGAATTGCAGCCAAAAGAAAACGACAGAAATGAAAATATGGCACTGATAAAAAATGCTGTAAAATAATTATTGTTATCAAACACATAATATAGGATTAACGTGCAGATAAAAGTGTTGAAAATCAGAGCGAATGAGCCAAAAAGGAGAGATAAATTAGCATATTTTTTCTTTTTTGACAAAACATTTTTATAAACAATTGATTCATCTGGCTTTTCAACTTCTATGTGGTTTTCGATGTGTATCACCCTTCGCCCCCAAGTGAATGCACAGGCGTCTATATAAATCCTGCGCCGTGGTCGCTGGATTTGAATCGCCTGTGTTATGTCTCCCCGTCCTTCCATTCTTCAGGATTGCTCACCGGGCGTTGGGAATACGTTTCGGTTCGCAACCGTGCGCTTTTCTGGCCAAGCGGCGTTGAAAGGTCGAAAAGCTTCGGCGAGGCATCACGGGTCGCTGGCGGCGATGCGACATTGGTTGCGCTCCGCTCTCTCCTTTTGTTTATGGAAAACAAGGTTAGCCAGTCGTTCGCCAAGTGAATGCGAAAGGTGCCGTAAATACCTTTCGTTGCTGCTCCTCGCCCTTCGGTTGAACCTCAGATTCTCCTCCCCTTAGCTAGTTTATTGCTATAATCTAAATGCTGGGAGCCGTCGAACTTCTCGAAATTCTGAGTAGGGCAGGCCCACGTCTCTCATAGGACGAATTTCTCGAAGCGAGGCATCTACGGGTCGCTACCGTCAAAGCTAAAGTGTTCTCGCTCCAGGGGCTACGTGGAGATGTGTTCTATTATAAGAAATATTTTCTAAAAAGTATACTACCAGTAATTACACTTATCAAACTAGCAAAGAAAATGGAAATAAACGAGGGTATCCCCATATAATTCCCGATAAACAAGGTAATGTTAACAGATAATATCAAAAGTACAAACATAGCTGCAATTATTGTAAATAAATCGAGATAATCTTCTAAGAAATCGTCGAAAATACAATAATCATTCCAATCCATTTTATTAATTTTTGATAATGATTTATATTTAGAAAAATAGACCATTTGCATTGCAAGAAATCCAGAAGCAAAACAAAATCGCAAAGTACACCATTCCATTTCTGATGTTGGTCCTGTAAAAAGTCTTTGTTCTGGTTGTAACTCTATTATTTTTATAACAATGAAAGCTAAAAATATAAATTGTGAAAACAACAGTGCCCAGTAGTATTTCATTTCTAATCGATAAAATCTTGGTATAATTAGAATAAAAACTAATCCGAAAATAATTGGCACTATAACATATGGTAATATTTTTTCTATAAAAACTGTTTCTGGATCATACATTGCTGCTTCAAAAAATAAATAATAAATTCCATGAGCAATTAGAAAAATTCCATATGTCAATAATAGATAAGAAAAAGTGGGGATACCTATACCTCTTCCTTCTTTACTTTTTAATTTCATTTCCACACCTCTCCACTTGCCCCCAAGTGAATGCGAAAGGTGCCGTAAATACCTTTCGTTGCTGCTCCCCGTCCTTCGGTTGGACCTCAGATTCTCCTTCCCTCAGCTAGTTTATCGCTAGAATCAAAATGCTGGGAACCGTCGAACTCCTCAAAATTCTGAGTAGGGACAGGCCCACGTCGTTTGGAGGACGAATTTCTCGGAGCGGGGCATCTACGGGTCGCTGGCGTCGAAGGGAATTTGTTCTCGCTCCAGGTCTGAGCTTCGCTACGAAACGGTTGTGGGCTCTTTGTTGAGTAATTGCTTTCATGCACTCTATGAAACTACGAAACGGCGTTCGGTGGTCCCCCCACCCTTGCGCTCCTGCGCTGGCCCCCTTTCTGCGGAAAGCCCACCTGCTCGGAGCGCTTTACTGAGATTACGATTCTTTATTGATAATGTCTGAATCTTTCTCTTTCCTAAATCGATAGAATAGATAAATCGTGATTATTATAGCTACGATGAGTATAAGGATAATCCACCAGTATTCTCCGATTCCTCCGTTGGGATTATATATAATTGGTTCAGTTTGTGTTGTGAACTCCCATGAGTAACCAGATGCCAGATTGTTTCCTGCTAAATCCTTTGCACCTGTACCTACAGTAATGTTGTAGGTCGTATTGTATGATAAATTCCCCAATGGAGTTATCGTTAAAGTAGTATTATCAGCGTTCCAGCTATACCCTGAAATTTGAATCGTTGGCGATATAGTTACTGCATTCTGGACAGATATTCTATTCATTGGTTCATCGAATGTAATCGTTATGACAGTCGAGATAGAAATATTGATGCCAGAGGGCGTATGAGATACAACAGACGGGGGATATATATCAGATAGAGCGATTGAACACTCAAACGACCTATTCGTGTTGCCACTTGTATCATTGGCCCAGAAGAAGCACTCAATTTCACCCACCTCTTGATACAGCCAGGGCATTGCATAGCTCCAATTGTTGTTCCACTGGGGCATTGAAACATTATGATTTACGCCTTGCAAATCCGTGTAATTAATAAATACAGTATCAACAGCAACATCATCAGTGACCTCGATTGTGATATTTAATGTATCATCATCCAGTTGTGATACCAAGAAAGCACCGAACTCAGGTTTTACAACATCAAGAATTTGGACTTGATATAGTATTGTTTGATTGTCATTTCCACTTGTATCGTTAGCCAAAATGAAGTAAGAAATAATGCCAATATCATTCTGACCAGTAATCTCATAACTCCAATCGTCGTTATATTTGTTCATGGATAAATTATAATTATTACCAGCAACATCAATGTAATTCAAATAAACTTTATCAACTTCTACATCATCCGTTATTTTGGCAGTAATATTGATTAATTTGCCAACGTTTGCAGAGACTACTGGCACATGATTAATTTCAGGCTTAACGACATCATTAATCTGAATGGAATGCTCAACCGTCCTGTTATCGTTGCCATCAGAATCGTTAGCCCAGATGAAGTATTGGACATTGCCAACGGTATTTTGCCCTGGGATTTCATAACTGTAGTTTCCATTCCATTTATTCATCGAGACATTATAGTTTGTTCCGTTGACCCCAGTATAGTTCAGATAAACAGAATTCACGTTTACATCATCGGTCACATTCGCAGTAATATTGATAGTATCCCTAATATTAGCTGATGTAATTGGAGCATGATTAATCTCTGGGTCAGTAATATCAATAATTTGGATCTGATAAGTTATTGTCCGGTTGTCGTTGTCACTTGTGTCATTGGCCCAGATAAAGTAACTGACAAATCCAGAATTGCTTTGACCAGGTATCTCAAAACTGTAGTTTCCACCCCATTGATTCATCGTAATATTCTGGTTTACACCATGAACATCTGTGTAATTCAGGAATACCTTATTGACATCAATATCGTCTGTAATATTTGCTGTAATATTGATTAATTCGTCAATGTTAGCAGAGATTACTGGTGCATGATTGATTCGGGGCTTTGTCAGATCATTTATTTGAATCTGTTTAACCAATGTCATATTATCATTATCACTGGTGTCATTTACCCAGATAAAATAATCCACGAACCCAGTATTAGTTTGACCAGGTATGTCAAAACTGTAATTTCCGTCCCATTTGTTCATTGACACATTGGAAGGGGTTCCATTTACGCCAGTATAGTCTAGAAATACTTGATTGACAGCAACATTATCTGTGATATTCGCAGTTATATTAATCACATCGAAAATGTTGGCCGAAGCCACTGGCAGATGATTGATTTCAGGAGAGGTTACATCATAAATAGGTATTGAATAAACAGCGGTCATATTTGCATTGCCAGACGTGTCATTTGCCCAGATAAAGTATTGAACGGTGCCTATGTTATTTTGCCCTGGAATGTCGTAGCTCCAGTTGCCGTTCCATCGGTTCATAGAGACGTTGTAATTGGTTGCGTTTACGCCTGTGTAATTCAAAAGTACTTTATTCACACTTACATCGTCTGTTATGTTTACCGTGATGTTCGTTTGTTGACCGATGTAGGCAGTTAGAATTGGTACATGATTGATTTTAGGTGGATTAATATCTGGTATTTCATAGCGTTTGTAGTATATTTCACGATTACCATCTCGTTCATCTCTCCATACAATGTGGGTGAAATCATAAGTAGATGCAATTTTTGGTGTTGTAATGCTTGCCCCATCATAAGTAAGTCTTACCTCAGTACCCCAATTATCTCCTTCGTCAGTGGAATTACGATAGTATATTTCATTAGCAATTCCTGATCTCCAATCTAACCAGGCAATATGGACATAACCATTAGCTGCTGATATTGTAGGGTTGCTTGATGTTCCAGAATTACATATAAGTTTAGGAGTACTCCAATTGCCTCCACCATCTGTGCTGTTTACGTAATATAAATTATAAACGCTGGGGATTGCCTCATCCATCCACACAACATGAAGTTTTGTTTCATCAACATACATGCTTGCATCCCCATGATTGCTAGTGAGATTTGTTAACCTTCTATCCACATCTATGTTATTTAGCCCATCGTCCCAAGTTGCTCCATTGTCCAAACTTCGTTTATAGTAAATATCATATCTTGTAGGGCCATCTCTCCCATCTCCCCAAATGAAATGTACTGTATTTCCTATGGCATAAATTTCTCTTCTGCTAGAAGTATATGGTGCGTATGTCATCCTTCTATCTTGTCCAATGTTTCCTAATCCATCATCCCAAGTTATACCACCATCAATACTTCTGGAATAATAAATCTCTTCATTAGGGGGAATGGATTCCGATGAATTTCTACTATCAATCCAGATTACATGGATGTTTAATCCACTAACTGCAATGGATGGGGATTCTGACCGATCCGTATCATCAACTGAAATTATTTTTTCTGGAGTCCATGATTGACCATAATTTGAAGATTTTACATAATAAATTTCATAATCACCTACACCACCTTGGTACCATACAATGTGAATATTGCCCCATTCATCAACTGCAATATCTGGATTTCCAGAAAGATTTCCACTACTAGTAATTTGAATAGGATTTATCCATGTTAGTCCATTATCTTTTGAACACATATAGAATATTTCAGAAATGCCTAAAACGGGTCTGAACCAAACCATGTGTATTTCTGAACCATAGATTGCCAACTGTGGGTACATATCTGCATCAGAATTATTTGTAAGCCTGATGTCATCTGTCCAACCTAGGGGGATTCCTAGGCTCTCAATATTATATTTTGATGATTGACTCGGTAAACTGAAAACAGATATGGTCATCATTACCACTAAAACGAATACAGTCACTTTCGAACCGTTTTTGATCATCAATATATCATTATAACATTACTATAATATAATATTTACTAAAAGTAATAATTAAGAAACAATAATATAGTAGATAAGAGATGCATCCTTTGGAGGAAGATTATGATTGATATAAGAAAAATACTGAGCCTGTTTTTGACCGTGATTATGGTAAGTAGCAGCATTGCACTTATTGATTCTGCAGCGGCGAAGCCCGTTCCTGCTGTTGATGAAATTGATGATATAGAAAATAACATGCCAGACCTGCAGGTAACAGACCTGAGTGCAGATACCCCTCAGATATATCTCAATCAGAATAACGGATTGACTCTATCCCTATCCAACCAAGGCACTGCTATGGCTCAACAAGTTGTTGTTGTGGTTACTGATATTAAACCTGATTTGAGTGAAGAGATAATTGCATCGCTTCAATTTGGAGCAATTAAGGAAGGTAAAGAAAAGACAAGAAACATTGATTGGTTCCCAGAAGAAAGAGGGATTCATTATCTTGAACTCAATATCAGTGCAAGACAACAACCAAATCAGCCATCTTCGGGAGATATTGAATTGGAGAACATTATCCAGTCATCATTATTTTCTGTAACTCCACCACAACCATTAACGGAGCATTATAGCGACTGGATAGTAGATACTGTAATAGATCCCCCTTTTGCTAATGTTGATATCGTTTTGCATGATGTGAATTTAATAATAACAGAAACAGGCCATCTAACATTTGGGGAAAATGTGAATTTATTTATTGAGAATTCAGATATTTTTGGTAATTCTGGAATTGAAATTCAAGAATATGGAATTTTCGAGATAAATGGAGGTTTAAAAACAACAAAACTAGATAGAAGTACGACTTACTTTGATCATGCATATAAATTTATTAATAGAGGAACAATTGATTTCACTGGTGCTAATGTATTTTACACACACGGCCCACCAAACACTTCCCTAAAAGGCGGTATCCAGAACCTCCCAGGAAGCACTTGTATAATCAATAACTGCGATTTATTAGAGGCAGATACTCACACCTTGTATATTGATGAAAATGTGAATGTAGACATAAAAGGAAGCGACACCCATATCGGAAGTTTAAGTAGTACATCGACACAAGCAAACGGCCATGGCATTTTTGTAAAAGGAGCCACACCAGTCATCGAGGACGTTACGGTGCAGTACCAGAAACAGGACGGTATCCACATCGAGAACTCGGTGTCCGAGGCTCCGATACAGGCAGCGGATTTGTATAAATACGCTTCAAGTCTGCATGATTATCGTTTGACTTGTGGTCCGGACAATTCCGTAAAGCCGGTATCCGTGGCTGCGAACGGTGACGTGCTGGTTTCATATATCAATCAAGATTCGAACGAGATATATTTCAAAAAGACTTCGGATTATGGAATGACATGGGCGGGTGACATGCTCATTCAGGACGCTCGTGGCACCATTATGAACATGGACATGGACGGAGATCAATATAACCTTGCCTTGGTTTGGGAGGAACGTGTCAAGCTTGGCTTGTACTTTTCACACAGTGTATATGTAGTCCGAAGTGCTGACGGCGGCGAATCCTGGAGTGCCCCAATTAATGTTAATACATGGAATTTTTGGACGCAGGACGCGGTTACACCATCTGTTACTGTCAGTGGCAATAATGTTTACATTGCCTACAAATCAACAGTTACATATGGTGGAAACATACCTCAAAATTATATTAGAGGTATAACATTAGCATGGGGACCAGATGGAAGTATTCAATCTGATGTGTGGCCAAATCAACAGGGCGAATATCACATGTATCCGAAAGTTACTGCGGATGGTGATAATTTATACCTCGTAGATATAATAACAGATGGAACCAGCGATCAAAATGACATTAATCTATTGTACAGCACCGATGGTGGCAGCACAATCACAAACTACGGTGTTGTAGAAACATTTAGTGGAGATATTTCCGTTGACACTCTTTCCATTGAGGCTAAAGGCAACCAGCTTTATATCGCATGGTCAAGTAACGAAAACGGAGATTATGATATCTACGGACTAAAGGGAAAGTTGAATGGTGTTTGGCAGTGGAGTTCAAAGCTTGGGCTTGTTACCGGGCCAGGGGATTCCATGAACCCGGTGTCTGCGGTGGATTCAGATTATAACTGGCAGATTGTTTGGCAAGATGACAAAGATGGAACTGACCGGATATATGCCCACAGATTCGATGCATCAGGAGACCCCATTGGCTCAGAAACCTGTATGACCCCGGATACTTCGGGGGCAACCATGCCCTCGATTTCCATCGATAGTTCCGGTTACGCATATCTTGCCTGGGAAGATGATAGAGCTGGGGATTCTGAAATCTATATTAAAAAAACCAATCAATTGACTATGACGAATTTGATGGTGTTTTCTAATGAGATTGGAATAAGTTTAGTTTTTACAGAGAATTGTGTGGTCTCCCGTTCAGAAATCCATCGACAAAATTCCGTAGGTTTATCGATCAGTAATTCTCATGCTAATCTAATATCTCAAAATACCATCCATGATAACCCCTCTCAAGCAGGTATTAAGCTAGAATTTTCTGGTTCAAATTCAATATTAGATAATAATATCAATACTAATAGTTACGGAATAAATATGCCACAAGGCGTAGTTGAGAATATTATCACTGATAATATTATTGATAATAATAACATTGGTATCGCCATCGGGTCGAATTCCCTATCTAATTCAATTTTTCACAATAGTTTTACTGGAAATACTATCTCAAGCCAGGATAACGGAAATAATAGGTGGGACAGTGGATATCCAACTGGTGGAAATTATTGGTTTGGATACGCAGCAAATGATGCATTCTCTGGTCCTTCCCAGAACTTGCCAGGAGCAGATGGTATCTATGACTCTCCTTATCCAGTATCTGGAATTGCAAATGCAAATGATAATTATCCTTTAGTCACAGGATATGTCGATGTGAACGATTTAATAGACTCACATTGGAAGCTGGATGAAGATCAAAATGCTGCAATAGCGATTGATTCCATTGGAAACAATGATGGAAATATCATGAGTGAGCCTCTATTAGACCAACCAGGATTTATAGGCTCTTGCTTTGATTTTCCAAGCCGAGATGATATGGTTTCGGTACCAGATGACACTTCATTGAATTTCCCATCTGGCCAATCATTTACAATCATTGCATGGATAAATACATTACAAAAAGGTAATTATATATTGGATAAAACTATGAATGTTGCAGGAGATGTTATAGGTTATAGTTTAGCCGTCACAGCTCAAAAGAAAGTTGAGGTAAGCTTCAACTTCGTTGGCGCAGGAGTAAAAACACTAGAACTCGATATGGTTGCTGCTGATGGAAAATGGCATTTCGTCTCTGTGGTCAGAGATGGTGATGCGTTGTATCTATATGTTGATAAAAATGTTATTTCGGATACTGGGGCGGATGGGGATTTAACCAATCCAAGCTCTCTGGTAATAGGAAATGATGTAACTGGCGCTAAATATTTTGATGGGTATATTGATGACGTTATGATAATAAGAGATGCTTTGCCAAGGTATCAGTTATATAATTTATTTTATGTTGATAGTGATAATGATGGAATGTCAAACGTTTTTGAATATAATTATGGAATTCCAACAGGAGGTTGGCAAGATAAGGATATATTTAATGATAGATATGGTCTCATTATAGTAACTGACCATTATACTACGAATCCAAATTGGTATTGGAATGATGCATGGTATCAATATGAAACTTTATTAGACTATGGCTTAGACAATGATCATATTTATTTTGTTGTCTCACAGGCTGTTCTTAACTCTGTCGCACATTGGGGAGAATCATATGTAGATTATATAATTCCAACACAAGATGCAGGTTTCACATCTAGTGAGATAAAGCAGGTAATAATTTCTGCTTATCAAGATGTTGGTACACAAATGAATAGTAATGATTGCTTGTATCAAATTTGGATTGGACATGGAGGATTTTTTAATGGTGCAACATTAGATGATTTAGGGTTCGGTATTGATGAGTATGCTGGGAATTGGGTAAAAATATTACATACAAGTGGAGAATTTGAAAGTAGTCTATTAGATAATATCCCGAATTATGCTGAGATGATTCTGTTATTCCAACCATGTCATTCAGGAGGAGCCGCAATGAATATTAATAAGGTCAACACAGTTATTATTTCATCCGCTAAAATTGGAAATGTTGACGAAGGTTGGATAACTCATTGGAGGGATGGATTTTCCCCTGCCTACGCGAATGCTGACGGTTTTGTATCATTTTATAATGGCCAGGTTTTCGGAGAGGTTTATGGAGTCTTAGATGGAGAGCTTTCAATTTACGAGGGATATGTATATGCTGCTGAGAAGATGCATATACAAACCAATGGAGGACAACAATCTTTTGTTAGTGACATTCCAGATGGAACCCAAGGTAAGTTTTATTGGTATTTTTCATCCAATCCACCGCCGTCAGGTGAAAACGGCCACATTTCATATTCAATATACTTTGGAGAATTACGTTTGCCATATTAATCTCCTTATAATAGTCACAACTCATGCAGTTCATCAAAAATGGAGGGAAATAGAAAGAAGAAACAAACAAATACTTTCACCCACCCCTCCCTTCAACCAGTTATATAGCTTCCAGCATAATCATTGACCAATCAAGGGGGTCAATGATATAGCGAAGAAGGCATTTATTCATATGGGGGCTTCCGAAATCTAATCACGTGGAATACTATAACCAATAATAGCGAAGAAGGCATTTATTTATATTATTCCAGTTACACGACAATTGAAAACAACATTATTTTATTGAATCAAGAGGATGGAATTAATTGTGAATGGTCATCTTCCACGATAATTAACAACACCATAACCGGAAACGGTGGTTGGGGAATAAACTCGAAATATTCTGCACCTTTGAACGCTGGAATCAACGGAACTCAGTTGATGGCAGACAATCCATTTCTGGGAAATAATGGTTTAGGTAAATGCATACAGAATTGGACCTTACAAGTGCATGTTCTGACCAGCGGAGTTCCCTGGTCTAATGCATATGTTCAAGTTGGTACTGGTGGGGTGTACCTCTGGGAAGGTTCGACGGATGGAGAGGGGTATACAGAAATCATCGAGGTATCTCAATATTATATCTCGAATAATACAACGATGCCAACAATTCAGAACCCATATCTCATTGTGGTAGATATCACATATTGGAAACTGTGTTATGTTGAGGACAATACATTAGTTGAATTCGATATCCCATGACTAATTTACCGGCACCATAAAAAACCGGGGACCACCGAACGCCTACGTTAACGTGCATTACCGACGAGCCCACAACCTACGCTGGAGACGCTCAGCCCCAAGTCACGTAATACCATAATCTAATATCTGCTATATAACTACTACTATCAGTATATATCAGCCATTATAACCTCGTCCTTACAGACGAGGCTTGTTGTTATCAGATTGTAATAATATGTTATATAGTATAACTCGCGCGCGCGAAACCAGCCTTCGTCACGCCATAAAAAAAGCCCATCCGGCCCTTAAAAGAACTTGCTCCGAGCCAGCCTCACCCCGTCCATGCCAGCCTGCTCGAAAAATCTATGTGGTAGATCGGTGCTATAGCCCCGTGGCCGGGTTGTGCGCCGGTTTAAGCTAACCCCGCCCTCCAGATAACATGAGCCGCGATTCAGGCAGGGCATGATGGAATCGGCTGGAACCAGCTTCTTAGCCGGGATGAATTTGTTGATAGCTTAAGCCAGCTGCCGTCCCACAATCTCGTCGGCCATCCTGAGAAATTCATTCACGTCGTTCGGGCCGATTGTCGCACCTGCCGCAATGTTGTGGCCGCCCCCCACGCCGCCCAACGCCTTGGCGGCCTGTCGCATGACCTCTGACAGGTCCAGGCCTGCATCCACAAGTAATTTTGTTCCTCTGCCGGAGACCTTGATGCCGTCATCGGCCAGAGCCAGCGCGAAGATGGGTTTGCGGTCGTCCACCCGCCCCGAGCCGAACAACATCCCGGCGACAGTTCCGACTATCGTATCGCGTATCATGTCGCCAACATGGACAAATTGAATATGCTCCATCTGGCTGATGCCGATTGCCTCCATTATCTTGATTGAATCCACCAGCTGCTTGCGGTGGCCTTTCCTGAGTCCGAAGGCCAGGTCCAGGGCTTCGCCCCTGTCGCCCTTGCAAACTTTCATTCCAAGTTCCGCGGCATCGTACCGGCCGCAGGAGTTCAGCAGGGTGGCGAATTCCTTCGCCTCACGGAGTTCGGTTCCCTTCTTTTCCAGGGGAAAAATGTAAACCTCTCCGGTGAAATCTTCTACCGGGACCAGGGCGGCCAGTGATGCGATGACTGTCTTCCTTTCCGCTTTCTTGAGGTCCGACCAGCTGCGCCATGTCTCGCCCTTCTTGAGGTTGATGTCCAGTTCCATGAAGAAATCCATGCTGCCCCTGTAATTGTCAGTTATTCCGTCTATGTTCAGGTCATTGGCGTACTGCAGCATTTTCCACACTGGTCGGGTCTCGCGGCCGAACAGGTTCAGATCCTCCAAGACCTCCACCACCCCGTAATTCTCGCCGTCAGCCAGTATCTCCCTGTTGGTGCCTTGCAATCTACCGGCTTCCCTGTCCTGCATGTCACCCACCGCCCCGGCTACTGCCAGCCATGCGAGCTTCTTCAGTTCCGGGTCCATGGTCCTTGCCACGAGATATGCGCATCCCGCACCGCTGATGTCCGTGCCCCCGTCTCTTCCGACCATGTGGGGATTGACAGTTATGAAATTTTCATTATTTGAATCGTCATAATCGAACAGAGTTCTTCGATTTTTTCCTGCTGCTTTGGATTTTTCCTCGAGGGGTTTGTGGTGGTCGGAAATAACACCTTCCAGGCCTTCCAGCATGTCGGTGGAACCGCTTCCCAGGTCGGTGAACCAGATAAGCTCTGGCCGTTTTGCCTTCAGCTTGATGACGAAGGCCTCGTCCATCTTCTTGGTGAATATGACCTCATGAGCCATGCCTATGTGGTCCAGCGCAGAGGACGCAACGCCCGCTGCCGACACTCCGTCGGCATCGATATGGCTCACCACAGTAACGTGTTTGGCACCCATAAGGCGCTCTGCTGCCCTTTTGGCCGCATTTTCCATGGGCCGGGATAAGCGCTCACCTAATAGAAATATTCCCCGGGTGAGTGAAAGAGTTCAGTTTTCTGAAATTGTCGATAGTGCAAGGTTGCCTGCGCACCCGAATCCCATATCGCGTTTGAGTTTATCAAGTTTACCAATCCTCCTTTAGCCAGTCTTCCAATTGTATTTCTCACCCAATTTGATATACTCGTTTACCAAAGACGGACTCATCCCAGAAAGGAATGGGATTTCTTCCACTCTAAACCGTTGATGTAGGAGTGCGACACGCCTGTATCCTCGGATATAGTTGTCACATGCCTCTAATGAATGAGTCGTCATTCTCTTGATATCTGTCGTGGCTATTCCTCGAAGATACAACTCAACTATCTGGGTTTTATGTGTGGCCCCTCTCCCCATATCATGAATTGTCCCCCTATATGGAAGCACCGTATTGGTTTCGTTCTCAACTGAGTGAACATATCGCCCGGCGGTAAGAGGGGTGCACAAATGTATCAACGATAAATCGCCGAGGTTCATCACCACTCCCTGGTCATACGCTTCTTTCAGTATCCTCGCCATTCGCTTTTTCCTGAGTTCCTGGGTCCCCATGCCGGAAATCCAATCGTGGATTTCCTTGTCGGTGAAGAGATTCACCGTGATGGGTTTCAGCTTGGTGTTTGCCATCCTTTTACCCACCCTCGGCCTCTCAGATGCACATACGACTGTGAGCACCAACTGACCTGTCCGAATGAAATCTTTCGACAAGAAGAACTGGTCAGCGAGTTTAGATACATCGCTCGCCAACATATCCGACAACCGATTGCCGCCACCCAGACTACCATATTGGGACTGGATGAGTTCCATTACCGCGTTCTTGAATGTCTTATCCACCATTGAGGGGTAGGAAGACCCCCGCCCCTGCGTTTCCTGTGAAGGTCTCATCATGGAACCCCCTTTTTTTCAGTGTTGGAAATGGGCAATTCACGAAGAGCCATGAGCCTTGAAGAGGCCTGTTTTTCGTACTGGTCGATTAGTCTGAAATACTCATCGACCAGCATTGTCGAGATACCGATAATAGTCGATATCTCGAACGGGAACGTGAGGAATGTAACCCCCCTGTCATCAAGGAAGCCCTGGGCCGTGTAAAGCTCCTTTATCTCCGCGATGTTGCGCCTCGCGTCCGTGAGGTTCCGGGCGATCTGGGGGGAGGTTGCCTGTGTGTACTCGCTTCCCGCCCAAAAGACCTCTCTGTGACCCCTTACCAACTTGTTGCCGGTGATGAGCCTTATCTCTAGGGGGATTGTTGCCTTGTAGTAGAAATAGGTCACGGCCAGGAGATCGCCGCCGATGATTGCATTTACAATCATAATGCAGCCGGGCGAAAGTAACATCTACACCTGGGCGCAGAACGATGATTACGGAAACATGGTAGTCCCCGGTTTCACCAATCTATTGTCCAAACAACATCCGCTGGCACGCGCACCCAGTACCCTTCTCCCGGCTTCATCACATAAGTCGGTCCCACTTCTTTAATATAAGGAGAAACAGAGTCAAAAACCTCCACCTTATCCGCCCCTGTCCCCCACAAAGCATTGCCAACAGTTTCTGTGGTCTGCGTCGGATACCCGACAAGGTTCCAACCAGCGTAAAGAGGAATAGTTGTTGATGTTGGAATAATTCCTCGGACGGTCAGATTCACGTTAGGTTGAGTTATCTTAATCCAGAACCCCATGGTATTGTCGATGTCGGCCAGGTCGTTTGTTGTTGCACCTGGTCGATAGGTTTTCCAGGGGCCGCTTTTGTTCGTATTGTCATAATATTTAACGACATCCCATTTGCCTTCGATGGAAGAGAGAACGTTCAGTACAGACGTATTGGTTTGAACCAAGGGCAATGAAACCAGGTTCCAGCCTTGAATGAGAGGTATGGTAGTAAATGTCGTGATAGTGATTAAATGCTCACCCGCACTTGGATGTTTTATGATATAGGTTCCATCATTGGCTTCGATATAGTAAGATACATTGCCTGTGATCGATTGTGCCGGGATATTGCCCGTGTATGTGTTATTTCCAGTATAATTCATGATAAATGATGAAAACACTATGTCGCCTACATTCTTGTAATACAACATCACGGAGTTAAGCCCGTAATCATCAGTTACATTGCATGATATAGTAATCACCTCACCCACGTTTGCCATTGTAACTGGTTCATGGACAATGATTGGAGGTGTATTTTCCCCGACTGTGAACAGCCAGAATACATGATTGATGTTTCCGGCAACATCCGGAACTTCCAATTCAACCGCATGCAGTCCTAGGCCCAGTGGCCCTGAAGGTGTGTAGGCGAAATTGAGTGGACCGAGAATTGCTTCACCAGTTACATCCGTGCCGTCGAATGTTATTTTGATATTGAACACATCGATTCCACTGAGCACATCAGAATAATTCGCGCCGATCAGTGGTTGTGTTTCATAGATTGTGGAATCATCCAGAGGTAAAAGATTTTCTATGGCTGGTAGCGTTCTGTCCAATAATAAATTGATTTCATTCTTGACACATAAAGCCCCTGTCGGGCCTACAAAAAGGTCAGCCAGGTATGTGCCATCAGGGGTGCTTCCCAGGAAGTCCCAGGTCAAGTTGAAAGATCTGGGCGTTGTAGATGGCAGGAACCCCGAGTCTAGGTCTTCAACATGAAAATATGGGACATAAGTGGGCGATACAAGGGTGACTTGCATATCATAATGCGCTGGTTGTGTTGTAACAGTAAATCCAAATATCTTTATCAAATATATACCATCAACCGGGAAAACAATTGTTGCTTCCTCATCAGAATCGGAATCGGCATCCATTCCCACGAACTCATCAACCTGGGTAATTCCATCGATAGGATTTCCATTCTTTCCATCCAAGAATATTCCCAGGTCGAGGTCCGGAGCATCGGCGTACCCCCATATATGGACATTTATTCTGCTGCAATCATTTACAACAAAGGGAACCGTCGTACTTCCTGATGATAATTGTTCCTCAAAGGTGGCATAATTTGACCAATCGTTATCATCCTGCCATACCTCTTGATCAATGTAATCAAATACCTCGAAACCATAGATATCTGTTTCGATCCCTTCCCAGTCAATGTCAGATTCAAATGTTACAGCACGTCTGTCATATAATTGATTAGTAATAATATCGATGGGAGACGGTTGGACACTCATGGTTCCAACAGTTCCGCTGAACTCCTCGTAATTGGTGTCTCCGTTTATTGCTGTACCTCTCACAATAATGACATTCAATCCGTGTGATAAATCAGCTGTAATCACTTCTCTCGATGAATCAATTGTCGTAAATTGACTATTGCTTCCGCCTTTATATTCCAGTGTATATGGGCCATATCTTTCAGAATGATTCCATGAATTAAAATCAATAGTGCCATTTCCATAAACGAATACTTCAATATCTGAAAGGTCGCTAGTCCAGTTCAAATCTACAAGCAATCTTTTTCCTTCAACAATCTCTGTTGAATCCGGTATGTCCAGGAAGAACATTCTACAATCGCCTGATGCACCATAAACCCGGTTATTGTCGTATAAATCGCTGGTACCAGTGTTCCCACCGAATGTGAAAGGCAGCGAGTTGGCTGCAACATTAACAAATATCGGTATCACCGATTCATAGTGCCAGTATTCGCATGTTACATATACGCCAGGAAGAAGGGCATTTGTAAATTTTATAATACCTTCGACCCTGTTGACAGTATAATTAAAGGATGAATAATTGGCTGTAATTTTATCTCCTGATAGAAGTGGATTTGTAAATGTAAGTACTCCTGTGTCAAGATTCAGCAAATAATTGGGGTCCTCTGGATCTCCGTTATTAAATTGGGCCCATTCAACTCCATTTTTCAATAGAACGCAAGTTGCGCGGACTATGTGTATGCTGTCCAATTTTTTTATTGTTTCTCCACCGACTGCCCATGTCAAATTTTCATTCACAATAACTTCAGTCTCATCCCAAATAATACCGTCCTTCCTCAAAATATATTCACTTTTAACCAAATTTAAAACGCTCAACTGACCAGCCCAAGCAGCGTTTTCGATAGGGTTTCCAGATTCTGCTTGAACTGTAAGGTAAGTTATATTGAAATAAGTAGCATATGGTGGTATTGGTGTGTTAGCCGGGAATTCCTTGACGAATGTAATTATAAAACTGCTCACAGTATAATCCAAATCTTCGTAAAGACGCGTCCCGTTCCAGTATATAGCTGTGCTTTTTGGAACAATTGTGCGGTTCCCGAACAAAAGATCATCATCATTTATTATTGCCTCGGTTCCGCCGCCAGAAATATAAAACCACATTTTGAAGGGAACATTGTACTTCATCAGGCCAACTCCAGTTGCAATTAGTTCCTCAGGTACCTTCTCGTTAACGTAAACCGCGCCCTCATAAGAACCAATATCTGCATCAATCGGGACATCAATGTTCATGTCGAAGGTAGAGTTTGCTCCGGCCGCAAGAGTTGTTGGAGCCCCTGAGATATTCACCCAATCCCAATCCGTCTTCCCGTAGAATTCCAGGATGATTGTCCATTCAATCAAAGCCTCACCGGATCCACCAAAACTCTTTATCTGGATAGCCAGGCCATCGTTTACTTGGCCAATTGGGTCTCTATATCTTAGTTCAAGGGAATTTGTGCCTATGACATATGCAATTCTGTTCTGCTCGCCTGGAAATTCCATCAGGCCATTTTCATTATCGTCGGTCCAGTCAAAAAATTCTGCCATGTAAGTTTGCATGGTTGGTTTTTTAGGGGAAATGGCAGTAACTTTCAACAATTCTGTGCCAATTGCAATGAAAGGTTCGATGTTCATTATGCCAGGCGTATCCAAATCATCATAAATAGTTGTGATATTCATTGAAACATTACATTCACCAAATTTGCGGTACATCGAATCTTGGATTTCGATGTTTGTAGCCACAGTTGCATTCATATTTGTTATTGTGACAGGTTCACTTGCGGAATCACCTGGCCCCATTATCTTGGTGAAGCTATTATATTGTGTTCCACGATAGTCACCGGGCACCCAGTAGCTTTTTGAAAGGTATATCCCATCAATATTTGCAGCAAGCTTTGTGGAGCGGTCGGCATTTGAGTTGCCCGAACCCTGAACCAGGATGTCATAATTCAAATTGTCTGCTCCCGATTTCAATAGAGAACGTGCAGTTTCTATGTCTGGATATTCACCATTTACCGTATAATATGCGTCGTAAATGAGTGCCAAAATTCCTGCGGTCGAGGATGAGGAAAGCGAAGTGCCACTCCAGAGGTCCCATGCCCATTGGCCACCGAACCATTTGAAATCTTGATTTGTGGTTTCCTGATCTACATTCAACGGAGTGCTGCCGAACAGAAAAGCACCGGCAGTTATCACGTCAGGTTCTGGGTTGCCCAGCATATTTTGTCCTCTTCCGGATGATGGAAGAATATCCCCGTGATGTGAGTTGGGTCCCCCATCTGCATAAACCCGGTTAAGGCTTATTGGTGCTCCAGGATTGTAATTTCTGTAATTGAACTGAGTTCCGATGCCTGCTGTAATTACCGCCGCCGATGAACCCGGGGAACTGCCAGTTCCATAACCCCCCGAACCATCATCGGTTCCCGTACCAGCTACAAAAATAGTCTTTCCTTCAGCATAAACCATACTGATATAGTCCAATGCCCTCGAATATACGTCCCATCCTGCATCCATTACAGGATAGCTTGTGGTCAAGGCCACAATCTGGGCATTGTCGCTGTTTCCGATTATTCCGTCGTATCCTTCGACCGTAAAATACCAGGCGTCGAAAGGATTGCCCTGGCGGACAGGGATTAACTTTCCTTTGGGTGCCATTCCTTTTACTAGCACATTGCCATTATTGTCAACACCTGTCCCGACCGCACAGATTGCAGAACCTGCCTGTGTTCCTGTTATGGAATTCACTTCGAATTCTCCGAAGAAAGCTATTAAACCACCATTTTCAGGTACGGGATTGTAGACAATGCCATTTCTATCACAATAAATGTCTGAATATGGTATGTAATTGGTTCCGTCCGCAATGAAATAGGCCATGCCTCCTGACAAGTCAGGATAAATCATTCCGTCGCCAGTTCCGCCCTCGGCGTCGATGTCCTTGTTGGAAGTCCAGTCCCTTAGCTCAAGCTTGACCGGGTTGTCGTTGTAAATTATCGTTCCGTACTTATTGGCCGGACCAATGTCCTTGACGGAAACAGATTCATAACTGTACATTACGTTCAGGTAATCGCCTGCTGTGAGCGCTTCAGTCAGCGTGAGCTTGCTTGTTGCCGCATCGAAAACGAATCCCATGTTCACGGATTCCGTGAAATTATACCATGCATAGAATTCAGCTGACTCCAGTCCATTCGTTGTAAGGAAACTATCCCATAATCCGCTATCAGTGAGGTTTACCTCCCCAGTTGTTAAGTTAATAATAGCTGTAGGATCAAGGGAAAGCAGAAGATCGTAGTAATGATCGAAACCATCATAATAATGAACTATTATCGAAGCATCGTCAAGATTGTTGTCTGGAAGGAAGAATGACCATGGAGTCACTTCCAAATCGGTAATTATGTAGACAACCGAATCATTTGAAAATGCGAAAGTGTGTTGAGTCGGGCGGTCAACCACCAGCGATGCCGGATCGACGGAGTCGTTGCCCAAGTAGAAGACGGTCTCGCCCCCAGCGGCGCTTGAGGTCAGGGTTTCATTGGCCCATTCCACCGAAGTACTGTACTTTTTCATGGGGTACCAAATACCATTGTGAATGACGCTGCCGTTGTCCAATCTCTGGGTACCCCATTTCGGCCCTATCATGTTGGTGTCGTTGTATGCACCATACTTCATCATGGGAATCTCGTCCGCGAAGCTCTTGTCATTGTCCAGGTCGACATAGACCGCATCGTAGACCCCGCTTTCATAGTAGTCTGTGAGGAGGACTGCAACTGGCCTCCCGTAGTGCTGGATTAAATTCTTATCAGGATGAAGGCCTATCCGATAATTACCGCTGATAGATGGTATCCCAGTTGTGACATATTGCGGGGGTGTATTTATATACCTAAATGATGAGAGTTCAGTAAAGTTTGTATCCCAAGATGGATTATCAAAAGTTACGGCTGGATCTGATGGGACAGTGTCCTGGGCATGTGATGCATTATCCCCAACCGTAAACAATATAATAGAAAAATCATTTGAATAATCCAATGCTTCCTTTGGTAATGAAATTTCAACAAAATCCCAGCCTTTGGCTTGTTTACCTCCGAAATTTTGAATATCTATTGGGCTATTCCATGAAGCATTTGTTGAATTATATGCATGATAAGAGCCTGTCCATGAATTAACTCAAAGTTCGTGACGGCAATATTTCGGGTTTCACACCATTTTTATAAAAATATTCCGATAAATATATCTAGTAGTACTTCCATACTGTATGGTGATAACCATGACAC
>Ga0180732_1000096_pt1 | contig 91446 bp, 81 predicted proteins | sample KR11_01MetaG_FD_148674 | JGI IMG/M metagenome (GOLD analysis project Ga0180732, IMG submission 148674) | Groundwater microbial communities from the Olkiluoto Island deep subsurface site, Finland - KR11_0.1 MetaG | ecosystem: Environmental > Aquatic > Deep subsurface > Groundwater | place... | reverse complement strand
ATAACATATCAATTAGAAGTAATATCAGGAGTACCACAATACTACGAAGATGAAAAAGGAGAATGGTATCAAGCCGACTATGGCACAACAGACATAAATACATATACTCTAGAGACGAGGGGGGGGGGTCTTAACTGGTTTATTTAAAACAGAGAAAGTTTACGCTACCACAGGGACATTTTATCCCGATGCTGATCCTGAGACGAGTACGGTGGATGGGCGAGCAAGAAGATATGTAGCTGCTGGAGAAATCTTTAGCACAATTAGAACTTCTGCTGGAACAGATTTTCAAGATAATGCCTTTAATGATATTCAAGTACAGCTTTTAGCACATTCAAGCACAAGTGGCAGTTATGTTTTAATGGGTAGAGCATTTGTTTTATTTGATACTTCTTCAATAAAATCAGGTGCGACAATTACATCGGCGATTTTATCTTTACTTGCTAGCAATTTATCTTCTACTAATGGTTTAGGTTCACCTGATACACATATTGTTTCTTCTACCCCTGCTTCCAATACAACTTTAGCTGCAAGTGATTATGGACAAATTGGTAGTGTAAGTTTTGGGAGTCTTACTTGGGCGAGCATTGTTGATAATGTTTATAATGATTTTACATTAAACGCTAGTGGTATTAATAATATTTCTTTGATAGGAATATCTAAATTTGCTGTTCGAAATAGTTGGGATATAAATAATAGTTTTACTGGGACTTGGGTTGCTGATGGTAATACCAATCGTGTTTTTCAGGCAGCAGAATCAGCAGGCACATCCCAAGACCCAAAACTTGTAGTAACATACACAGTCCCCGCAAACCCAAAACAAGATGTAATTTGGTTTGATTAAAAATTGTCGTTAAGCGACAATTTTTAACCCTGTTTTGTGTGCAATCTAAATTGCTTTAAAAAATCACTTGGGTGCTCCGCACCCAAGTGATTTTCTCACGGAAGCCTTACCTCCGTTTTATTACACAGGAAACTCCTATTGTATGTTTTTTAATTAAATTAAAAACCTCACTTGGAAGCGAAGCTTCCAAGTGATTTTCCCACGGAGGCCTTGCCTTCCGTATTCACTACTTTCAATCTGTGCAACATCCGATGTTGCACAGAAATTGCATTTTCATTCCTTTTGTTCTTATCATCCCCACTTGGAAGCCGAGCTTCCAAGTAAACATTTTAGTAATCACTTGGTGCTGACAGCACCAAGTAGGATACATAGGAGTTCCCTATGTATGTTTTTTGATTAAATTAAAAACCTTACTTGTCTCCCGACGGGAGACAAGTGATTTTTCATGAAATGAAAAAGAGTAATGTCAAACACCGAGTGTTTGACAATGTTATAACTCCAATAGGGTGTAATTCCCAACTTGGTGGCGGAGCCACCAAGTAATAATACATAGGAAACTCCTATGTGTGTGTATTATGTATACACTATGTTTATAACTTGGAAATCCAGTTTCCAAGTGAAGAGAACCCCAACTTGGAAGCCGAGCTTCCAAGTGCATCCTCAATGTCAAAAGGTTGAACTTTGACATTGGGAGTGAGAAATAAAATCTAATAATAAAATGTTATAATCTATCTATGAATCCTGTAGTAGAATTTCAAATCATTGGTTTGTTTTTCTCGGGATCAGATTTTTAAAATAGTTAAAGGATTATTAATAACAAAGTTTTGAATTGTTTTTGTGAATTAATAACCCCAGTAGCAGAGTGTCCCAGTAGTAGAACAAGTTCACTACAGGATAAAAAGCTCGCTACGGGGCAAGAAAACAATTTGAAATTTCACTACGGGATGAACATAAAAATAATAGATAAAAAAATAGCAGAATCCGAACTTCGTGAAATTGCTAAAGATTTTTATGTAGAGATGGTGAAAGGCGTTGTAGATGTTGAGCGTGAAATTATTGCTATAGGCGGGGAGTATCATATGGATGCGAATGTTGTGCTTATTGAAAATGGTTCAAAACAACAAAATATCTGGGGTTTTAATTGGTATTTTGATAAAAGTGGAAATGAGCGAATTGAATATGTTTCACTTATAAATATTCGTCCAACACAAGGCAATAGAACAATGGAAGTGCAGGATATTTTTTTGCGTGATAAAATGAAAACCATTATATTAAAGTATTTATCATGAATACAACTCGTACACCATTATTTTATATGGCTAATCTGGGCAGTGAGATGTCTCATATTCTTTTGGAGTATGAAAAAAAAGATTTTGAAAAAATGCGAAATTCAATACTTCGCGCAGAAAATATAATTAAAAAAATTAAAGAATTTCCGGAAATGAAAAACCGAACGGGCGAACTTGAGATATTGGAATTGATTATTAATGATCTGAATCAAAAAAAATTTGAGCTTGATAAAAATCAACTTCTTAATTATTTTTCTCCATTCGCCATCCGTTTGACATCTTTATAATTTCACTTGTCTCCCGACGGGAGACAAGTGAAATTAGCGGATAAAAATCGGACTTAATAAGAAAAGAAAATAAAAACTATTCTTGTATTCTGCAGAACACAAGAATAGCTTTTATTTTATGAGATGTTATCTTGATTCTTTCCTAATTTTTTATCTTATCTTCCAACTTATTTTTTTATCTTATATTCCAAAAACTTATTAACACTTTTACCCCCTCCTTGCATTTATTATTTATGTTATTATTTACAGCATCAAAAGGTGTAAAGAAATTTATACTTATATATTTTATGTTTTTAAATACAATTAATAAAAAGATTTCAACCGTAGTTTTGTTATCTGCCTTCTTGTTTTTTTTCATTGCAACGAACGCTAACGCCGCGACAACCATTGGTTTGAATATAACTACTGGTGGAGCATTAACCGTAAGTGGTAATTCAACATTACCTACTATAAGTACGAATATAACAACATTGGGGGCTTCTGGCACAACAGGACAAATATTAATAAAGGGAAAAACTTCAGGAACAGTAACTATACAGCCAGCAGATGCCGCGGGGACATATACATTAACTTTACCAACAGATGATGGAACGACAAGTCAATTCCTTCAGACAAACGGCTCGGGTGTCTTGACTTGGGCAGCCGGTAATTCGGGAACAGTAACATCAGTTGGAGTCGTAGCTCCTATCGGTCTTTCGGTCTCAGGTTCACCAGTGACGGCTTCAGGAAATATCACATTGGCATATGACATTGCACCGACATTTGTTCCTTTTGGTGGAGCATCAAGAGAAATGGCTACATCTTCAGTATTATCATTTAATTCAGGAACAGGCGCTTTGAGTGCTACAACATTTGTAGGAGCGTTAACAGGAACTGCAAGCGGAAATCTTACCACAATAGGTTCTGGCACAAATGGACAACTTTCTTACTGGACTGGAACTAATTCTTTAACAGGAATAGCAACAACCACACTCACAGCGACAGCGCCGATTGCCTTATCTCAACCAATTTCTGTTATAGGTTCAAGCGCTTCGGTCTTGACTTGCGCCACCGCTTCTGGTTCAGTGACAGGATGTCTTTCATCAACGGACTGGACTACATTTAATAATAAAGGAGCAGGAACAGTCACATCTGTATCAGTTGTGACAGCAAACGGAGTATCAGGTTCAGTCGCAACAGAGACCTCTACTCCTGCAATAACATTAACTCTCGGAGCAATTACTCCAACTTCAGTAAACGGTTTAACTCTAACAGCTGCTGCTACTGGCTTCACAATAGCGGGAGGAACGACTTCAAAAACCCTAACCGTATCAAATACCCTAACTCTTGCAGGAACAGATTCTTCAACGCTTAATATAGGAACAGGAGGAACATTAGGGACAGGAGCTTTTGCTACGATTGCGAACTATGCGACACTTGCAGACCCTGTGTTCACATCTTCAATGGTTATTCCTCAAGGAGCTAGTCCTACGGTTGATGCTGTTGGGGAAATGGCATTTGATACTACGGATAACCAATTATTAATAGCAACAAGTACAACCGTTGCTGTTATAAGAACAACAAATAAAATTTTCTCGTTTACGCTGGCCTCAACATCACCAGAATTCTTTAATGGTGGGTCACTTCCAGTTCCCCCTGAAACAGACGGGTATACCCTAACAAGTTATACTTGTTATGTAACAGGTGGAACATCAGTTGTTCTTACTCCATCAGATGGGACAAACGACATGGACGCTATAACATGTCTCACAACACTAACATCTGACACGAGTATTTCAGCAAACGCAATAGCAACAGCAGGAGAATTAATGAGAGTTAAAGTTGGTGCAGTGACAGGAGCTGTTAATTATGTTTCATTCTCCGCGTTTGGTACTTGGACGAGAGAATAAAAATGCTCTTAACGAGCATTTTTATCCCCACTTTAACTTTTGTTAAAGTGGGGGTTTAATTATGAATTTAAAATCTGGCACGATTCTTCAAAACTTCATTAAGAAGTTTTGAAGTAAGAGCTTTTTCATCCCGCTTGTTTTTAAAATTGTCGTTAATTCAAAACCTCTGGGAGAGGTTTTGAATACATAATTTTTTTGTTTAAGGGGGGGTCAGGTACCCTTTCTTAATAAAGATGATATACTAAACATATGCCACGAGCTATTCGAACAGATGTCGGAAATTATTGTTACCATATAATAAACAGAGCAAATGCTCGTTTACCTATTTTCTTTAAAGAAGAAGATTATGAGTTATTTGAAAATACTCTAGAAGAAGCAAAAGAAAAATATAATATGCGAATCCTTGTATATTGTTTAATGCCGAATCATTTTCATTTGGTGCTTTATCCTAAGAATGATGGTGATTTAGGTAAGTTTATGCAATGGCTTACCCTTACACACACCCAACGTTGGCATCAACAAAAAAACACTAAAGGAACCGGTCATCTTTACCAAGGTCGTTATAAATCATTTATTATTGAAAAAGATAATCATTTACTTTCGGTTTTAAATTATGTTGAATGTAATGCGTTTCGTGCTAAATTAGTAAAAAAGGCAGAAAATTGGAAGTTTTGTAGTTTATGGCGAAAACTTTATGGAAATGATAAACAGAAAAAGCTTCTGTCTGTGTGGCCAATATCAGAACCTGATGATTATCTGTCTTTTGTAAATACACCCCAATTGAAAGAAGTCGAAGAATCCATTAGATTATCAGTAATTAAAGGGAAGCCGTACGGAAATGATAATTGGTCAATGAAAATTATTAAAAAATTTGGTCTTGAATCGACTATTCGTTTACCTTGGAGACCTAAAAAGGGTACCTGACCCTCTTCTTCTTGGAGACCTAAAAAGGGTACCTGACCCTCTTCTTCTCTAAAAAGGGTACCTGACCCTCTTCTTCTTGACCCTCTTCTTCTTCTTTAGTTTAAGCAATTTTTATCCCCACTTTAACTTTTGTTAAAGCAGGGATTTAATTATGAATGAAAAAAATATTATGGATGAAAAATGTCCTTGGGGACATTTTTCATTTCTTTTTTAAAATATCATCAATTATTCCATATTTTTTTGCCTCTTCTGCGTCCATAAAGAAGTCGCGTTCAACATCTTTTTCAATTTTATCAAAGGGTTGACCAGTATTTTTTGATAAAATTTTATTTAATCTCTCTCTTAATTTTATTATATGTTTCGCAGTTATTTCTATATCTGTTGCCTGTCCCTGCGCTCCTCCCCACGGTTGGTGAATCATAATCTCCGAATTTGGAAGACAAAATCTTTTCCCTTTTGCTCCCGCTGATAAAATTATTGCTCCACCAGAAGCCGCCATCCCAACACACACGGTAGAAACATCAGGTTTTACATGATTCATTGTATCTACTATTGCCAGCGTTGCGGCGATATCACCACCCGGAGAATTAACATACAATTTAACATCCTTTTTTGGGTCTTCTGATTCAAGAAATAACAATTGCGCAATAACAATATTTGCCAAGTGTTCATCAATCGTTCCACCAAGAAACACCACCCTATCTTTTAATAGGCGGGAGTATATATCATACGCCCTTTCGCCAAACTGACTCTTTTCAATTACTGTTGGAATTAACATAATGTTTACTTAGTTTATATACTAAATATTATCAGTTTCTCACTTTCTTTTCAAGAATTGATGATATTGCCAATTCTAATTTAAAATTTAAAAATCAAAATTAAAAATGACAATGCAAAGTCATAAAATAAAACTATTTTGACATTTTAAAATGTCATTTTGCACTTTGAGATTTTCATTTTGCATTTTCCAAATATTGCATTACTTTTTCATTTGCCAAGACCGTTTCCACATATATTTTAACTCTCTCTGGGTCCGCGCTTTTGTAATGTTCTAACAAGTGGTCAACTTCTTTTTTGAGTTCTTCTTTGTTTGGATAAAGGTTTTCTTTTAGCGCCATCCCATTCAATATTAACTGTGTTTTCGCCTTTTTTTCTGCCGATGGTCTCCATTCCTCGCGTAATTTTTCTTCGGTTTTTCCTGATTTTATAAGATAAGTTTTAAAATCTATTTTTGCATTTTCAATATCTGTTTTTAGATGCAGAAGCATTTTTTCTAATTCGGACTCCGTTAATATTTCAGGGACATCTATTTTTGTTTCTTTCAATATCTCTTCTATCACCTCCGCCCTTTTTTTGTCTCTATTTCTTAACCTTTTTTCGTTCAAGATGTTTTCTTTTAACTTGCTTTTAAAATCCTCAACATTTTCAAAATTACCGAGCTTTTTTACAAACTCGTCGTTAAATTCAGGTAAGATTTTATCATCAATCTCAAGTGGTCTTTTTTTTACCCCGTTAGAAGTAGGATGCTCAGCGTCCGCGACTTCTAATGGGGCAAAATGGTCATAAAGTGCCCATTGTTTTCTTATACCCAAAAGTGTTTCTTCAAACTCACTATCAGTTACGGTTGGTTCCTCCTCTTTTTTTGCCATTATTTTTTTTGCCTTTTCTTTATAATCTGGCAATTCTATTTTTGGCATTACGGAAGTCACTGCCTTAAAACAAAGAGGGTTATTTTCAGCCAATTTGGTTATAGATACTGTTGGGCGTCCTATTACATCCATTTTGTTTTCTAAAACAATTTCTGGGTAGATTTTTTGTATCGTTCTTTCAACCATCTCATTCAACAATCTCATTTTACCTATTTTATTTAACAAAATATTTTCAGGAACGCGTCCCTTTCTGAAACCCGATACCTCAATTTTTTCAGAATATTCGCCAACGATTGCTTTTTTGTGTTTTTCAACCTCTTTCCACGGAATTTCCACCTCAATTTCTATTTTACCCTCTTTTATGTCGCCGATTTTAATATTATATTTTTTTTCTGCATTCATAGTTTTTTAATCCTATAACAACCCAGCACTTATTTTGTGTACAAAATAAGTGCTGGGCGAAATCAATTCAGTTTTTTTGTTTTTGTTAAAACCTAAACAAGATTAAAAATTCAACTCAACATCAATATTTTGGAGTTCTTTATCTAAATTATTTAAGTCAGTAGCATTTAGGTCTGCTTCTATATCGGTAATCTTGTCTGAAATCCCTTGGGTTTTTAGAAGGTCTAATGCCGGGTCTGTTTCGGAAAGAATTTGTTCCGGTGTAATAGAGCTCTGCGCTTCTTTTTCGGTTATTTGTTTACCCCATAAATATAGACCACCGATTACCAATACTATAATAATTATTATTGACCCAATGATTGCGCCCGTTGATTTGGTTTGAGGCGCCTCTATTTCAGGAACGGGCTCATTCGTAACGGGGGTCTCTCTCGGAACGAATATTTCTGTTACTTTATTTTTGTTTTGTTCATTTTCCATATTTTTATTTTATGATGAAATTTGGGTAATTAATCCTCAAGTTTTGTTACATCACCTTCTTTCTCAACGGCACTTTTAATAGATTTAATTATTTCGACCAATGACTTATGAACAGCTTTTATTGATTCATTCGTGGCCTTAAATATTTCTTTAGAATCTTTAAACATTTCTTTCGGATTTTCGCTTGCTACTATTTCATCTATTTTCAGTGGCATTTCACCAATTTTTGTTTCTGTTAGAGATATTTCTTCTCTGGTTTTTTGGAGTAGTGTTTTTGCATCGTTTAGCAATATTCCACCCTCTTCAATTTTTTGGATTCTTGATTCTGCCCTGTCTGAAAGAATAACAAATCTTTCAAGCGCGGCGTAAAATCTATTTACTATTCTCTCGGTATAGGCATTAATTCTTTTTATTGAACTTTCCGCCAATTTTTGTTTTACCTCCTCTCTTTTTTCTTCTCTTACTTCTTCACGAATTTGTTTTTCTTCACCTTGATTTTCTACCTTTTCAGCATTTTTTACTGTGTTAACATTAATAAGTGGTTGTTTTCTGGCATTCATTTCCTCCTTCACGGCCTCTGTTTGTTCCCCTTTTTGTTCGGTATTGGTTTTCATCTTTTGTTGAAGTTCCCGAATTCTTTCTTTTATAAGGGAATAGGGCGACAATTTTTTTGTATCCACATCGCTAGCTGTTTGAACAATTGTGGGATCTTCATTTGTTACTGCTGTTGGAACGCCGTCGGTAGTGGGCTCCTCTGCGAACAACACCCCTGATGTAAAACCAAACAAGATTGTTAATAATAACATCACTATTAAAGATAAACTTATTTTTTTCATATGATTTTTATGTGAAGTATGATGCTTTAACACCATATTCCACAGAATTAATTATTCTTTATATATACGAATCATAACAAAAAACACTTGCAATGCAAGTGTTTTTTGTTGATAAGATATTTATTATTTTTTCTTATTTTTTATTTTCAGCAGGACCCACTTCAATATCTTTCTCCTTCTCTTGTGTATTTTCTTCAATTTCTGCTTCTATTTTGTCTGCAGTCGCCACCACATCTTCTTGGTCTTCCTTGTTATTATCAGTTTTTGGTTCTGTTGATTGTATGTCAATTTTCCATCCTGTAAGTTTTGCGGCCAATCTAGCATTTTGTCCCCCCTTTCCTATGGCAAGAGATTGCTGGTCCGGTGAAACATTAACAACTGCCTTATGTTCTTTCTCATTTATTTTTACATTTAAAATTTGAGCGGGAGATAGCGCGTCCTCAATAAATTCTTCCTGATTTTCAGACCATTCTATTATGTCTATTTTTTCGCCACCCAATTCGCTCATTACTGTAGAGACGCGGACTCCTCTTTGCCCAACACACGAACCAACAGGGTCTATATATTCATCATGAGACAAAACAGCAATTTTTGAACGAGCACCCGGCTCTCTTGCTATCACTTTTATTTCAACAACTCCGCTTGCTATTTCTGGGGCTTCCATTTCAAAAAGTTTTTTTAAAAATTCGGGTCTTGATCTTGAAAGACGAAGAAAAATTCCCTTTGGGGTTTCTTCAACCGAATATAGATACGCCCTGATTCTTTCTCCTTGTTTAAATCTTTCACCGACGATTTGTTCTTCATAGGGAAGTATTCCCGTTATTCTTCCTAAATCAACGAATATATTTCCTCTCTCAACTCTTTGAACGGTTCCATTTATTATACTCCCTTCTTTTTCTTCAAATTCTCCATAAACAGAGACCTTTTCGGCTTCGCGAATTTTTTGAATTATTGTTTGTTTTGCTGTCTGCGCAGAAATACGGCCGTATTCACCCTTATTCTCCAAAGGGAATATTATTTCATCTTCTAATTTTGCATTTGATTTTATTCTTTTAGCATCTTCTACAAGAATATGATGCTCGGGATTGAAACGGGTTCTTTTATCATCCTCATCTGTTTTTTCTTCATCTTCAGGTCGTACCATACTTTCATCAACAACTATTTTTATTTGGTTGAATTCTGTTTCCCCTGTTTGTGGGTCAAATTTTGCTTTGATAATTTGGCCCCTCTTCCCGTATTCTTTTTTATAGGCGGTGGCCAAAGCATCTTCTATTGCCTCAACGACTTTTTCTTTTGGTATTCCTCTTTCTTGTTCAAGCTGCTCAAGAATTGAATTTATAACTTTTAGGTCAAACATATCTTAAACGCAGATTTGCGCAGATTCACCCTGTTAAATCCTGCTATGCAGGAATTTGCTAAAGGCAAATTATTTAACAGGGCAAGCGCAGATATACGCAGATTAAAATTTTAATAATTAAATTTTCCAAAAAATTATTACCTGCCCCGTTAAATACGAAGTATATTTAACTGGGATGGATTCAAAACCTCATTAAGAGGTTTTGAATTTGGAATAAAAAAATCCGTTTGTGAACGGACAGATAATCTAAACTATTCTGATTTACAATAACAAGTATACACGAATGAAAATTGTCGTCAAGCGACAATTTTCATCCCTTTTTATTTTTTTAGAAAATTGTCGTCAAGCGACAATTTTTAAGCCTGTTTTGTGTGCAACCCAAATTGCTTTTCCATTCCTTTTGTTCTTATCATCCCCACTTGGAGGCGAAGCCTCCAAGTGAAAACCCTCAACTTGGTGGCTCCGCCACCAAGTAATTATTTTAGTAACTCGGTTAATATGTAACAAGGACTGTTCTTGCTATCAGTAATTGGTGCTACTAGCACTAAACGGGGGATTTATAAAGGGACTTGCACAATAATTAGGTTTCTAATATAATAGAAACGAGCCTATAATTTCAATAAAAAAAGAAAAATGACTAAAAAAGAGATAATCTGGCGCGAGATTCTTTATCAAGCGACAGAAAATAAAAAAATTGAATTTACCCAAAAAGAACTGGCGGAGAAATTCGGCTTTTCTTTAAGCACTGTTTTTAACGCGCTTAAAATTCCCCGCCAATCCGGGGCAATTAAAGTTGGCGGAAGAAATTTCAAAATTATTGATTCAGAAAAGTTTCTTTATTTTTGGGCAACCCAGAGGAATCTTAATAAGGAAATCGTTTATAAAACAAATTTTTCCAACAGCTCTCGCGAAGCAGAAGGACTGATGCCGGACGGCGCAATTTTCGCCTGCTACAACGCTTATACTAAAAAATACGATGACGCGCCGGCTGATTATGACAAAGTTTATGTTTATGCGGACAAAAAGACAGAGCAAGAAATTAGAAAAAGATTTCCCGCCAGAGCCGGCTACGAAAATCTGATTGTTTTAGAAAGTGACCCCGAGCTTGAAAAATTCGGAAATATCGCGCCGGACATTCAGATATTTGTTGATTTGTGGAATTTATCCGATTGGTACGCCAAAGAATTTCTTTTAGCGCTTAAGCAAAAAATTTTCAAATGAACACGCAGCAATTTTATCACAATATTATTACCGAAAAAAGCTGGCAGTTTTTGCGGGAATTTAAAAAGAATCGTAACTTTATTCTTATTGGCGGCTGGGCGGTTTTTTTGTATTCGCGCTCTCTTAAATCAAAAGACATTGATATAATTGTTGATTATAATGACTTGGAAAAGTTAAAATCGGAATTTGATATTTTTAAAAATGAACGATTGAAGAAATACGAAATAAAACATGGAGAATTTGATGTTGATATTTATCTTCCGCATTATTCTGATTTGGGCGTTGACATTGAAAAAATAGAAGAAAAAGCGGTTAGCCGCGAAGGGTTTTCAGTTCCGGAAATTGAAATTCTGTTGATGCTGAAATTATACGCATGGGGTAGTCGGCGCGGGTCCGTTAAAGGGCAAAAAGACGAGTTGGATATTTTCAGTTTAGCATTTCTGCCAGAATTTAATTGGCAAAGATATCTTGATTATACGCAAATTTTTCATTTTGAAAATTATAATAATTTTTTGATTGAATTGATTAAAAAAACAAAAGAAATAAAAGAACTCGGCATTAATCAGCAAAAAATGGCAAAAATCCGCAAAAGAATTCTCGCCCTGTTAAATTCCGCCATAGAATGACCTGCTTCGCCTACCTACCGCAGGCAGGCAGAAATTTGTCTTTGGCAAATTATTTAACAAGGTAAACCCCGTTAGAAGTTCATTAAGAATAAGTACTTCGTTAGAATATTGTGAGCGAATTCGCCTGCCTGCGGTAGGCAGGCCCAACGGCTTCTTTATTTAATTAAGCTGATTTCGGTATTAAACTTCTAACGGGGTAAAGTTATCAACACATACTTTTTACATAACGAGTTGTATAGAATATAATTTAGACAATGGATTATCCAAACCGACCACTAAATGATTTTCAAAAAAAGAAACCACCCGTCGTGTCTACAACGCCTACACACGCAGAACAGACAGAAGAAATGAAACCAAAAAAATCTAATACGATTTTTATGGTTTTGCTTTTATTTATTATCATCGCTTCTTTATTTTTATGGCTATCTTATGAAAAACAGGGCGCGTCTCTTAGCGAAAAAGAAAAAATGGCAATACTTGATGAATTAATAAAGAATAGCGACGCGGATAAATATACATATGAAGAAAAATTAGATATTTTAAGGAAATTGTCTGAAAACAAGGAAGGCGACAAAGAAATAACGACGGAAGAAAAAATAAAAATATTAGATTCCATAACAGAGTAGCTTAGTTTTTATAAAAATGTTTAAATCAATAAAAAAATTTTATATACCAACAATAATTATAACGCTGTTAGTTGTATTTGGGTTCTTTTATTCTGGCACTGATAAAAATACTAGCGCCGTAAACGCGGCATCAGAAGAATTTAAATTGGCAGGATGGGCGTGGTCGGACAATATCGGTTGGATAAGTTTTAGTTGCTCCAATACAAATTCTTGCGGTAGTGTTAATTACCGTGTTTTAGTTGCTGAAAACGGAGATATGTCCGGTTATGCTTGGAGTAATAATATTGGATGGATAAGTTTTAATCAAAGCGACTTAGGAAGCTGTCCGTCCGGAACATGCAAGGCAAAATTGAGTGGCAATGAACTAATGGGATGGGCAAGGGCTTTATCGGCTGATTATTTTGGCTGGGATGGATGGATAAACCTAAGGGGCTCTAACCCCTCATTTGGTGTCTCTTTTAATTCTGGCGCTAAAAAGTTTAGCGGTTATGCGTGGGGCTCTGATGTTATTGGTTGGGTGAACTTTAGCGGGTTTAATGGAAACGGAGTTTTTGTGGACACAGAGGATTTATTAGGAGCAGTAGGGAATGTCTCTCTTGACGCATTTCCCACAGCCGTTACCCTCGGCGGGAAAACAAAATTATTTTGGGTTAATAAAAATGTAAATACATGCAATACCTCTGGCGGTCCGTGGTCTGGCAGTTGGACAGGCGCGGAGGCATTAAGTGGTTTTAAAGAAAATGTTGGGCCGATATTGACTGATACCACATATACAATAAAATGTTCAAATGTTCTTGGAGAAGAATCACAAGATAGTGTTTTGGTCACGGTAATTCCTCCTGACTTTAGTTTGCAAAAATCCGGGAATATAGAAATAAATGGTGTCAGAGGAACTTCTACGCCGACCGTGATTAAGGTAATCCCCCAGAATAACTTTTCTTCAGCAGTTAATTTGTCGGCTTCTTATTTACCACCGCAGTTGTCAGGAGCAAAAATTATTTTATCAAAGGGTTCGCTTTCAGGTTCGGAGCATGGTTCTGGCGCTGAATTTAGAATTGTCGCGAATAATCCGATTGCCACCGGGAGTTATTTAATAACAATACAAGGGCAGGGTGGAGGACTGCTTCGCACAATAAATATAGTTTTAAATGTTGATAATAAAAATATCAAAATTGAGGAGTTTTAGCCCAGCACCTATTTTTGTTTCTGATTTTAAAAATGTTACAAATAAAAAAAATTTTACTGGGTTTATCAATAAAATAATAATTGGCTACAAAAATAGGTGCTGGATAAATATTTTAAATTATAAACAATTTTATAAAAATTAATGGGGCTAATAATATTAATATGAAAAAATTATTCACAAAAAAGCAAATCGTAAGCGCAATTAAAATAACCGCTTTGTCTGCAATTCTGATTGTTGGTTTAAACTACGCTAACGCGGCGTGGAGAGGACCAACAGCAACAGCCCCAGACGGGAACACGCCCGCGCCTGTAAACATAGGAACAGTAAATCAGATAAAGAACGGAGGATTAGGGTTAAATGCGCTATCTGTATTTGGTAATGGTTTATTTACAGGAAAAGCAACAGCAAATAGATTTTGTTTTACTAATGGTTCCTGTGTATCATCATGGCCTGAGGCGTGCGCTATTACAGAAACACCACCACCCACACCTACCCCTACCGTTGCTCTCACAGCAAACCCTACAAGCGTCGCATACAACGGACAATCAACTCTCACATGGTCATCAACAAACGCAACAAGTTGTTCAGCAAACTGGACATCTTCAACCGCAACAGGTGGTACTGCAACAAAATCAAATTTAACATCATCTCAAACATATACAATGGCATGTACGGGGGCGGGTGGTTCTGCCCAAGGCAGTGCGACTGTTATAGTTAATGTTGATGGCGGGTTCTTAATTGGAGATGTGAATGCCGACGGAGTCATCAATTGTACCGATGTGAGTATGATTCAGAAATCAGTTGTTGGCACCATCACTCTCACCGCTGACCAGAAGTTTCGAGCTGATGTAGATGGAAATGGAATTGTCCAATCATATGACGCTTCACTCATTTTGCAGAAATACAATTTGTCGTGTTCCGTTGGAGATGTGAATGCCGACGGAGTCATCAATTGTACCGATGTGAGTATGATTCAGAAATCAGTTGTTGGCACCATCACTCTCACCGCTGACCAGAAGTTTCGAGCTGATGTAGATGGAAATGGAATTGTCCAATCATATGACGCTTCACTCATTTTGCAGAAATACAATTTGTCGTGTTCCGTTGGAGATGTGAATGCCGACGGAGTCATCAATTGTACCGATGTGAGTATGATTCAGAAATCAGTTGTTGGCACCATCACTCTCACCGCTGACCAGAAGTTTCGAGCTGATGTAGATGGAAATGGAATTGTCCAATCATATGACGCTTCACTCATTTTGCAGAAATACAATTTGTCGTGCGATTAGCAATTTAATCTTTTTCTAAATTGGCTAACAGCGGATGTAATAAGCACCTTGGATAGTTCAAGTAACAACGAATAAAACACACAAAAGATTCAGATACAAATATTTCGTCAAGTTGTACAGATTGTACAGATCAAAAAAAATTTGAATCACTTACCAAATAAAAAATAGTATGTATGTATAAAAAACTGGATGGTGATCAAGAATTAGAATCTTATAGAGAACAATTTCTAAAATTAGTTAATCCAAATTAAATCTCTGATCAAAACATGTTCACAAAAAAACAAATTACAAGCGGAATTAAAATAACTGTTCTATCAGCGATTCTGATTGTTGGTTTAAACTACGCAAACGCGGCATGGAGTGGACCGACCGCAAACCCACCAAGCGGAGGTATTCCTACCCCCGTGAATGTAAGTTCCATAAATCAAGTTAAGAACGGCGGTTTGGGAGTAAACGCGCTGTCTGTATTTGGTGACGGATTATTTAGCAGAGATATGACAGCAAACGAGTTTTGTTTTTCTGATGGAAAATGTATAACATCTTGGTCGCAACTGCAGAGTACTTCAACACCACAAGCTCCAACAGTATCCCTTTCGTCGTCGCCGACTTCAATTGCTTACGGCGGTTCATCAACTCTCACATGGTCTTCAATTAATGCAACAAGTTGTTCAGCAAACTGGACATCTTCAACCGCAACAAGTGGAACTGCAACAAAATCAAATTTAACATCATCACAAACTTATACAATGGCATGCACGGGGGCGGGAGGTTCTGCTCAAGGCAGTGCCACTGTTACAGTTGGTTCTGCACCTCCGCCACCACCTCCGCCACCTCCTTGTACAGAACAAACATATTATTTAGATAGCGATAAAGATGGATATGGTGCTGGTTCTGCTGTTGATAGTTCTTGTGATATTCCAGCAGGGTATTCAACGGTGAATACTGATTGCGCTCCAATCGATTCTACAAAATGGCGAAATGAAACTCTTCATCCTGATAGAGATGGAGATGGATATTATAGCGTAAAAGGAGAAACAATTTGTGTTGGCTCCAGCGTAAGTGTTCCTGGTTATCAATATGGTAGTGGTAACGACTGTTATGACGGCAATGCTCTAGCGCATCCTTATGGTAGGCCTCCATATCCTAACTATTTTACATCAGATCGTGGTGACGGTAGTTTTGATTATGACTGCAGTGGCTATATTACTAGACAGGTTGGTACGGTAAATGCTGTAGCCAGCCAAACTATTCCTCCTTATATTTTAGGCGATTATGCTAATGGGTATGGATGTTATGGAAATATCATAACTTATAATCGTTGTACTACAGGGGCTTCTTTTTTGCCGTCTTGTGGCTCTTCCTTCAGTTTTTGTGGCTCGATACAATCTGGTCCTATTTACAGCGATTCTCAATGTACGCAACCAATGGGTACTCTAGACCAATATGGCTACTATGTTTGGAATGGCGCCAGCTCGTTTACTCAAGGATGTTTTTGATTAATTTCTAAGAGTTTATAAAAAAATATCAGTTAAATAAAAAAACAATATGGACATTAGTCAAAACAAAAAGAAATTACTTATATTTATAGTATTGATAGCAGTTATTATTGTGGTTATTCTTCTACTTCAAAATAATTCTGCTATAAATCTAGACACACAACAAAATAAACAGGAAGAAAGCATTACTACCGACTTGAAAGAGTTTACAGATAAACAGAAAGAAATATTTGGGCAAAGAGAAGCAACAAATCCAAAAGATTCCAGCGCGAAAAGAGAACTTTCGCGAGCATATTATCTTTCCAGAGATTATGAAAAAGCGGAAGCGCTTATAAAAGAAGCAATTGCGCTGGACGGTTCAAATCCGCAATTTTATGTGGACTTTGGAAGAATATATGAGGCAAAAAAAGACACAACGAACGCAGAAAAAATGTATAAGAAAGCAATAGAATTAAATACAAAAGAGATAGAGATTAAAAATGAAATAACAAAAGAAACCAAGATGTCTATTTATGGTATACCCACGCCATATACAGCACTTGCGGGATTGTATCTAAGTACTAATCAATTAGACAAATCTGCACAAATTCTCTTGGAAGGAATAAAAGTTAATGAAAAATATCCATATTTTTATTCCTTGCTTTCAGATGTGTATGAAAAATTGGGCGATACACAGAAATCAAAATCTTATGAGGAACAATTTCAGAAACTGATTAAATGAAAAATGTCACTAAGAACATTTTTCATCCATCCCAGTTAAATGTGCCATGCACTTATTTAACCTGCCTGCGGTAGGCAGGCGGGACAAGTAATATTTTAATAAACCCCGCCCTTTCTTTTACGAAAGGGCGGGGTTTTATTTTATTCACTATTTTACAGAAAATATTAAATAAATTTGGTATACTTTATAGCAAGAAAACAAAAAAACAATGAAGCAATGAAGCAATTTTTATTTTACTTTTCTATTTTTTTTGTTTTCTTGTTTTCTTGTTTTTGAGATTTAGTGATTTTCCAAAAAATAAGGAGTGGAGCGATTATATTTTTTGAGAATCCAGCACCACTTTTGTATTTTTACAAAGAATTTTAAGATTAAAAAATTTGAAGAAATTTTTTATCTCAAAAATTCAACAGCAAAAATATAGAAGTGGTGCGGGGTGATGATTTTTATATTCGCTTCGCTCATTAAAAATCTATCATGCACATAGAAGAAGAAAAATTAAAGGAATTTATTTTGGACTCAGGATTAGTTTCTAAGTCGGATTTTGTTGAAGCCCAAAAAGAGGGGATTAAAAGGAGTATCAATACCGGCGAGATTCTTGTGAACAAAGGTCTCTTGCACGAGGATGATTTGAGAAGAATACATGCTCATATTTTTGGAATACCATTTGTCAGTTTAAAAAACAAAAAAGTAGATTTCAGCATACTCTCACTTATTCCGGAACCGATAGCAAGAAATCACAACATTATTGCTTTTGCGAAAGATGAAAACAATCTTGAAGTCGCGATGCTTGATGTGGAGGACTTGGCGGCTATTGATTTTGTTAAAAAGAAAGTAGGGTTGAAAATATTACCGCGACTTACTGATAATGAATCAATTAAGAGTGTTTTGCTCCAATATCAAAAAACCCTAAAAGCAGAATTTGGAGACATAATAAAAAGAGAAGGCGCCGCCATAAAGAGTATAAAAGAGGAAAAAGATGAAATATCAGAAAAGGACCTTAAAAAAATGGCCGAAGGCCTTCCCGTCATAAGAATAGTTGACACATTATTAAAACACGCTGTTTTACAAAGCGCGTCAGATATTCATATTGAACCGATGGAAAAAGAGCTTTTGGTGAGATATAGAATAGACGGAATATTAAGAGATGCGATGATATTGCCCAAAGATGCGGCTCCGAGCATCTCTGCAAGAATAAAGGTCTTATCTAATTTAAAGCTTGATGAAAAAAGATTGCCACAGGACGGCAGGTTTAAAATTGAAATGGAAGAGCAGAGGGTATCTTTAAGAGTTTCAATTTTACCGACATATTTTGGCGAGAAGGTAGTTATGAGATTACTAAGAGAAGGAGCGTCTGGCTTCACATTAGAAGGGTTGGGTTTTTATGGCGAAGGTCTTGAAAGAATACACGGTGCAACAAAACAAACAACGGGAATGATATTAGCCACAGGGCCTACCGGTTGCGGCAAAACAACGACGCTTTATACAATTTTAGATATTTTAAATACACCGGAGGTAAATATTTCAACAATTGAGGACCCAATTGAATATCAGATGCCAAGGGTAAACCAAACTCAGGTAAAATCGGAGATAGGGTTCACTTTTGGTAATGGGCTTCGCTCTTTGGTCAGGCAGGACCCAGATATAATAATGGTTGGAGAAATAAGAGACACAGAAACAGCATCTCTTGCAGTAAACGCATCCTTAACCGGACACCTTGTTTTATCTACACTTCACACGAATTCCGCCGCTGGAGCAATGCCGAGATTGATTGATATGAAAATAGAACCGTTTTTAATTGTTTCAACAATAAAAGTTATCATTGGGCAGAGATTGGTAAGAAAACTGGATTCAAAAAAAGAAAAATACTTTTTAACCAACGCAGAAATAAAATCATTATCTAAATCTGTTGACCTGGACAGGGTATTTAAAATCTTAAAAGAAGAAAATGTAATTTCAAAAGATGTTTCAGATTTTCAAGAAATTCCATTTTATAGACCAAAATCTTCCGCAGAGAATCCCGATGGTTATAAAAATAGAATTGGGATTCACGAAGTTCTTAAGATGTCTCCAACAATAAAGGACTTGATAATAGAAAACGCCGATAGCGATAAAATTGAAGAACAAGCAAAAAAAGAAGGTATGATGACCATGATTGAGGACGGAATTTTTAAAGCAGCGCAGGGGATTACGAGTATAGAGGAAATATTGAGAGTGATATCGGAATAAATTCAAAAGCGATGAATGAGCTTTTGAATCCAAAATGTTTTTTATAAATTTAGCTCATAAATATCGATTTTTAAAAACCCAGACCCACCTACCGGCAGGCAGGCCTAAACCCAACCGTTTTCAAAAATTATATTTACTCGCTAAATAAAAATACAAAAATCAATTTAATATTTGTTAATTTTTTAATTTTAAATTGTCATTTTACATTCCCGCCTGCCATCGCCTAAAGTCGCACAAGTTTTATGATATTGTTAATGATGGTATTTAATCACTAAAATCATATATCTGCAAAAGGTTGGCTCTGGGCTTTGGCGGGCAGGTTGATTTTTTAATTTTTAACTTATTACCGTGAAATTCAAATTTAAAGCAATTAAAAAAGACGGTGAAATTTTTGAAGATACTATAAATGTAAAAGACAAGTTCGCTTTGTTTAAATATCTAAAAGGGGAGGAATTAACATTAATTTCAACGGAAGAAATAAAGGAGAACAGGTTTTCTTCCTATAAGAAAATTTTCAGCTTTTTTAAAAAAATAAAAACGGAAGAAAAAATAATGCTTGCGAGAAACCTCGGGGCAATGATAAAAGCCGGGCTTTCTTTAACAAGGGCGATTTCAATTGTAGGAAGACAGACAAAAAATACGAAAATGAAGAAAGTTCTTAAAAGTATTGAAAGTGACCTTGGAGGTGGGGACACTTTTAGCAGTGCTTTATCAAAATTTCCAGAAATATTTCCACAACTTTTTATATCAATGGTTGGCGCCGGAGAAGAAAGCGGAGATTTATCGGGTTCTTTAAAAAACATATCAGAACAAATGGAAAGGTCCAACAATTTAAGAAAAAAAATAAAAGGAGCGATGATATATCCATCTATTATTATTGTGGCTATGATAATAATAGGTATTCTAATGTTAATTTTTGTTGTACCAACCCTCACATCAACATTTGAAGAACTTGGAGCCGATTTGCCATTTAGTACGCAGGTTATTATTACTATAAGCGAACTTTTTAAGGAAAACACATTTTTAATGATTTTTATTTTAATTTTTATTTCTTTTGGAGGTTATGGTTTATTAAAAACAAAAAAAGGAAAACATTTTTTTGACTATATTATGTTGAAAATTCCTTTGATTAAAGAATTAACAAAAGAAATAAATTCTGCGAGGACGACAGGCACCCTTTCCACACTGCTTTCTTCTGGGGTTGATGTTGTTAAGTCGTTAGAAATAACAAAAAATGTTGTTCAAAATTCATTTTACAAAAAAGTTATAGAAACAGCTCAGAGGTCTATTCAAAAAGGCGCACCCATTTCGCAAACATTTAAAAATAATGAAAATCTTTATCCCGCATTTGTTGGAGAAATGATTTCTGTGGGAGAAGAAACAGGGCAATTGCCAGATTTATTAATGCAGGTGGCAAATTTCTATGAAGAAGAAGTAGAAAGAAAAACAAAGAATATGTCTACAATAATTGAACCCCTATTGATGATTATTGTTGGAGCGGCCTTGGGTTTTTTTGCGATATCAATGATAACCCCTATGTATTCTCTGACAAATAGTATGTAAAATATTTTTATGCAAATTAAAAAAGGATTCTCATTATTTGAAATACTTTTATCAATAGCGATTATTGTGGTTATTTTGTTTGTTGTGATAAATTTATTTTCAAACTATAACAAGAAACAGGTCTTGGATAATTCAGTAGAAAAAGTGTCATCTCTATTAAAAGAAGCAAGGAGTTTGACAATTTCCTCAAAGGATGATAATTCTTACGGCGTTCATTTTGAGCAGGATGTTGTAGTTCTTTTCAAGGGAACTACTTACATTTCAGATGATCCAAACAATAAAATAAATCAAATAGATAAAAAAGCTTTTATATCCGAAATAAATTTAAATGGCGGTGGGGATAATGTTATTTTCCAAAGGTTAACAGGCAAGACGGATTATTACGGAACAGTAAAAATATCTCTAACTTCGGATGTTTTAAATTTTAAAACGGTATCAATTTATCAAACCGGTGTTGTAGAAAAAAATTAACCCTGTTAAATCCTGCAAGGCAGGAATTCGCTAACGGCGAATTATTTAACAGGGCAAGTAAAACAATTTTTAAAAACGGATGAGTAAAATGAAAATATCAAAAATAAAAAAAGTGGAGAATAAAAAAGGAATTGGATTAGTAGAAATGATGGTTGGACTATCTGTCTTTATATTTATTGTTTTAAGTTTTATTATTTCTTTCAATTATTTTATAAAGAACTCTATTTTGGGCACAAAAACAGTACAGGCATATTTTTTAGCAGAGGAAGGCATAGAGGCGATAAAATCAATGAGAAATAACAGCTGGACCGTAAATATTAATCAGCTTGTTTCAGGTCAAGAATATTATCTTCACTTTAATGGGAATTATTGGGAAAGTACGACTACACAATCAACGATTGATGGGGTCTTTACAAGAAAGTTTATCTTGGAAAATATATATAGGGATACAAATGGAGACATTTCTTCTTCCGGTGTTTTAGATTCTGGGTCCAAAAAAATAAATGTTTTCATTTTGTATAATATAAATGAGGTGGTTGTAACAAAAAATCTTTCAACCATAATTACAAATATTTTTGGTAATTGAAAAGCCCTAAATGGGCTTTTCAATCCAGAATATATTTTGGTTAATTTTAATCCGCAATTAATTTTTTTGTTAAATATTTCAATCTATCCCAGTTAAATATGCTTCGCATTTAATCTGCCTGCGGTAGGCAGGCGGGACAAGTAATATTTTTATAAGATCATCCCATTAGAGATGAAATTATCAACAAAATTTGGAATAAATATTTAATATAAATTTATGAAAGTGAACAAAATCTTATCAATTTATCTGCGGAAATGTTTAAAAACATTCCCTATCTCTAACGGGGTTCACCCTGTTAAATCCTGCGTGGCAGGAATTTTGTTCCCAACAAAATTATTTAACAGGGCAGGCAAAGGTATTTCACTAATAGAGGTATTAATATACATGGCAATAACAACGATGGTGTTGGTTTTTGTTATTAACATGATGATGTTTACCACTAAAACATTTAATGGTTTTAAAATTTCAAGAGATATAAAAAATTCTGCAACCATATCAATGGGTAGAATGATAAATGAAATTAGAAAAGCGAAAAGTGTGGATCAAACATTGAGCTTATTTGATAATCCCAACGGCAAATTGGCCCTTAATATGATAAACGGCGATAAAACAACCCTCTTTCTTGATTCGGGGATTTTAAAAATAGAGAATAATGGAACAATAGAAGGCAGTTTAAGTTTAACAGACACTTTCATAAACAGTTTAGTGTTTAAGGTGATAAATAACACCAAGGGTCAAGCAGTAAAAATAGAAATTAATATAAAAGATAAAGAAAATGGTTTTACAAAATCAGAAAATTTTTATATGACGACAGTTCTTCAGGGGTCATATTAACTAAAAATCTGAAAGATTTTTAGAAAACACCCCATTAGAAGTTCATTCAGAGTAAAAACTTTTTTAGAGTATAAAAACAAATTCGCCTAACGGCTTCCGCTATTCTTAAATTGTGTTTAGTATTAAACTTCTAACGGGGCAAGTAAAATCATAAAAATTTAAAAATATGGATATAAGAAGAATAAATCACAACAAAGGGCAGATAATGATAGGAATTGTCGTTATGTTTGTTGTTATTTCGTTGTCTATTATTTCTGGCGTTGCTTGGAATGTTCAAAAAGAAACTCTTGCGGAGTCCAATTTGTCTTCTTCCGCAAGAAGTTATTATTCCGCGGAAGCAATTACTGAAGATGTCGTGTACAGAATTAAAAATGGAATTCAGGTATCTCCCACCGAGACAATAAACATAAACGGCGCGATTGGAACAGCGGTTATTACGGATGAATTAGGAAATAAAATAGTGAGTACATTGGGAGATTATAGAAATTCCATAAGAAAAACATCTGTGTCATTAAGCGAAGGTACAGGAGCATCTTTCCATTATGGGGTTCAGGCCGGTCAGGGGGGCTTTGTTATGGAAAACTCCTCACAAATTTATGGAAATCTATTTTCTAATGGACCCGCAATCGGTTCTGGGAGTTCAATGGTATCTGGCGATATTGTTTCTTCTGGCTCAAGTGGCTTAATAGAAGGAATATATTCTCTCGGTTCTGCTTATTCTAATACGATAAGAAATTCTACAATATCTGGCGATGCTTATTACAAAAATATTTATGATACATCAGTTTTAGGAACACAATTTCCCGATAGTTTAGACCAAGAGCTAGAAGCATTACCCATTTCGGATGAGCTGATTGAATCCTTAAAAGATGAAGCGGAAATGGGTGGAATAATAACTACTCCGTGTCCTTATGTAATAGACACAAATAAAACAATTGGACCAATAAAAATAAATTGTAATTTACAAATAAAGGGATCACCGGTGGTTATATTAAAAGGGAATGTATGGGTTTCGGGGGATATATATTTTGATAATGGACCACAAATAAAAGTAGATTCATCTTTGGGAAATAAGAGCGTTGCTATGATTGCGGATAAGGAATCAAATAGAACAAGCAGTAGTAAAATAGAAGTTTCTAATACGACATCTTTTGAGGGTTCTGGCGCGGAGGGCTCTTATGTTTTACTGATTTCAAATAATAATTCTTCTGAAAATGGGGGCTCTGTTAAGGCAATTGAAGTTGAGAATAGTGTAGTAGGCGACTTGATTGTTTTTGCCGGGCATGGGGAAATATTTTTGAAAAATAGTATTAACTTGAAAGAAGTTAGCGCATATAAAATTCATTTACAAAACACAGCGGCGATTACATACGAAACAGGATTACAAAATACGATTTTCACTTCTGGCCCTAGCGGGGGTTTTAATATAAACTCTTGGGGGGAGGTAAAATAATTAAAAACCTCTGGGAGAGGTTTTTAATCCATAATTCAAATGCTCTGGGAGAGCATTTGAATACATAATGTGTTTACTTTCGTGTTCGTGGAAGCTTTTTCATCCATAATTTTTTAAGGTTTTTAATTCACAATACTTTTTCATCTGTAATTAAATTTACCCCGTTGGATATGATGCTTCAGCATCATAAAACTCAAGGGCTTTTATTTCACAGGGCAGGCAAAATATGAAAACTAAAATCAAAAACAAAATAGTAGTAGCGAATTGGAAAATGGAGCCAAAAACACAAGATGAGGCGCTTAAAATTTTTAATGATACAAAAAAAGCTTCAAAGAATTTGAAAAATACAAAAGTTGTAATATGTCCTCCGAATTTCTATGTTAATGAGCTGAAAGAGGGTTTAGGTAAAAGTAAAAAAATATCTTTTGGAGTTCAAGATGTTTTTTCTGAAGAAGAAGGAGCTCATACGGGAGAAATTTCCATAGATATGGTGAAAAATTTAGGTGTGGAATATGTAATAGTCGGGCATTCGGAAAGACGCTCGTTAGGGGAGGATGATGATACTGTTTCAAAAAAAGTAAATTTAGTTTTGAATTCAAAATTAAATCCAATCCTGTGTGTAGGAGAAAAAGAAAGAGACGAAGAAGGGAACTTCCTTTTGTTTATTTTAGAGCAGATAAAGAATTCTCTCCAAAAAGTTGAAAAAAAACATTTAAAAAATTTGATAATCGCATACGAACCAATTTGGGCGATAGGAAAAACAGCCCAAGATGCTATGGATTCTCGCGGAGTTCATCAGATGTCCCTTTTTATAAAAAAAGTTTTAAAAGATTTGTTTGATGAGAAAATAGCAGAGAAAACAATGATACTTTATGGGGGCTCGGTTGAATTAAGCAACGCAGAAGATTTAATTAAGAATGGCAATATAGATGGTTTCCTTGTCGGGCATGAATCATTGGATGCCGATAAGTTTTGTGAAATCTTGAAAATAGTAGATAAATGAAAAATGTTCTTATGGACATTTTTCATCTATACTTTGAAAGCTCTAACTTTGGAAAAGGTGTCAGGAACCTTTCTTTGGCCTTCCTCTTTTCTCTTTTCCTTTACTTGGTGGCGGAGCTACCAAGTAATCAATTTAGTAACTTAGTTATTAAATCTTCAAACCACCAACCTGGAAACTAAGTTTCCATTTCCAAGTAAAATTAGCGAATAAAAACCGGACTTAATAAGAAAAGAAAATAAAAGCTATTCTAATGTTCTTAAGAACATTAGAATAGCTTTTATCTATAAGATATTATCTCAATTCTTTCTTAATTTTTTCTGCCACCTCTTTCATTTCTCCATCTTTACACTTGTAAATTTTTTCTGGGTTTGGTCCATGTGAATGTTGGTCACCTTCAAATTTAGGAATCAGGTGTATGTGTGCATGTGGAACCCCAAGTCCGTAAACAATATAGGAGACTAATACAGAATCAAGAGCTTTTTGAATTACCCACGATAATTTTCTTGCAGTTTCCCAGTATTCCCCAAACGGTTCATAATCGTTAACCCATTCAAAATGTTTTTTTGGTACCAAAAGAGAATGCCCAGGATTGAGAGGGTTAATATCAAGAAATGCAAAAAAGTTTTCATCTTCATAAACCTTATGACATGGGATTTCGCCTTTAATTATTTTACAAAATATACATTCCATAATTTCATTATAGAATGTAAAATGTAAATCTCAAAATGTAAAATGACAGTTAAAAATGTAAAAATTAATAAATTTTTTTAGAACTATTTCACTTTGAATTTTACATTGTCATTTTTAATTTTGATTTTTTAATTTTAAATTTTCTATGTGTTATACTTTTATCTTATGAAATACAAAGTTTCTAAAAACTTAGATTCAAAAACAGAAAAAGAATTGCAAAATTACCCGGAACTAACTCGTAAACTTTTATCAAACAGAGGAATAAAAACCGCAAAAGATGCGGGAGATTTTTTGAATTTAGATTATGAAAAACATACCCACGACCCATTTTTGATGAAAGGAATGAAAAAAGCAGTTAAGGGAATTTTAGATGTAATAAAAAATGATGAGAAAATTGTTATTTTTAGTGATTACGATATGGATGGAATTCCTGGAGCAGTTGCATTTCACGATTTTTTTAAAAAAATTAAGTATGAAAATTTTATAAATTATATTCCTCACAGAAACAAAGAAGGATTTGGTCTAAACAAAACAGCTATAAAAGAATTTTCAGAAAACAACACAAAACTCCTTATAACAATTGATTGTGGAATAACAAATGTTGAAGAAGTCAAACTAGCAAACAAATTAGGAATTGATGTAATCATTACTGACCACCATTTAGAGAATTCTCACATACCAAAAGCATTTGCAATATTAAATCCAAAACAAAAAGATGAAAGTTATCCATTTAAAAATTTATGTGGCGCAGGTGTCATTTTTAAATTAATTCAGGCATTGATTAAAAGGGGGAATGAAGAAAAAATGTTTGAAATTAACAACGGATGGGAAAAATGGCTTCTTGATATGGTTGGGATGGCTACAATTGCAGATATGGTTCCGCTTGTTGGGGAGAATAGAATTTTTGCATACTATGGTTTAAAAGTTTTAAAAAAATCACCACGAGTTGGATTAGTTAAATTACTTAAGAAAATTGGTGTAAACCAAGACACTCTTTCAGAAGATGATATTGGATTTATGATAGGGCCAAGAATAAACGCGGCATCAAGGATGGATGTTCCGATGGAGGCTTTTAACCTTCTTACAACAACAGACGAAGTGGAAGCCGATAGACTTGCGCTACATTTAAATAAAATAAACAATGAAAGAAAGGGGGTTGTTGCATCAATAATTAAGGAAATAAAAAAGAATTACAAACACAGAGAAGATAGAGGAATAATTGTAATGGGCGATCCGAGGTGGAGCCCTGGGTTGGTGGGTTTGGCTTGTAATACTCTCACAGAAAATTATAAGAAGCCCGTTTTTTTATGGGGGAGAGATGAAAATTCTGTTATTAAAGGATCTTGTAGATCAGATGGAGTACTTGATTTAGTAGAACTTATGACGGAAATGAAAACTGAAATTTTTATTGAATATGGGGGGCACTCATTTTCCGGCGGTTTCTCTGTCCAGAACGAAAAAATACATTTTCTTGAAGAAGAATTAAATCTTGCCCACGAAAGATTAAAAAATAAAAAACAAGATAAATCTGTGAAGATAAAAGAAGACCTGCCTGCGCAGGCAGGAAAAATTTTAGTTGACGATGAGCTTTCTATTGATGATATAAATTTTGAAAAATATTCTCAGATAGAAACAATGTCTCCTTTTGGAGAGGGAAATCCAAGACCACTTTTTTTATTTAGAAACTTAGAAATTAATAAAGTTTCGGTTTTTGGAAAGAGTATGGAACATTTAAAATTAGAATTTAGAAATTCTTTGGAGAATAAAATAGAGGCAATAAGTTTTTTTGGACTAAAAAAGGAAGAGAGTTTGTCTTTAGAAAACGGACAAAAAATAAACATAGTCGCAAATATTGAAAAATCTAATTTCGGAAGATTCCCACAACTAAGATTAAGAATAGTTGGTTTTTTTAACTCAGGTGGTATTATTAAATTTAAGAGTAATTCATTTTGAGCGGATTAATTCCGCTTTTTATTTTATATGCATAATGTTAAAATTTTAAAATGCACAACAATATAATTATTTTTACAGACGGCTCAGCCCTTAATAACCCCGGTAAGGCAGGATGGGGGGCAGTTCTTGTTTTTGATAAAAAAGAAATATTAGAGATTGGAGGTTTTGAAAAAAAATCCACAAACAACAGAATGGAAATGACATCTGCGATTGAATCTCTAAGAATATTAGAAAAAAATAAAGGAATAAACAATAAAACACAGATTATTATTAATACTGATTCAAGTTATTTGTTTAATGGGATAACAAAATGGGTTAGTGGTTGGGTTTTGAAAAACTGGATAGGAGCCAATAAAAACCCAGTTCTAAACAAAGATTTATGGGAAAAACTAATGGTTTTGAATAATAAATTTAAAATTGAATGGAAACTTTTGCCGGGCCACAGTGGAATAATAGGGAACGAAAGAGCGGATGAGATAGCAACATCTTTTGCCTCAGAAGACCAACTAATTTTATATAAAGGAACGATTGAAAAATATAAAAAAAATATTTTGGATTTTAAAACCAACGGTACTAACGATAGAAGAAAAAAGATGAAGGCATATTCCTATTTGAGTATGATAGAGGGGATTATAAAAAAACATAAAACATGGGCAGAGTGTGAGTCCAGAATAAAAGGGAAAAAAGATGCCAAATTCAGAAAATCTATAGACAAAGACGATGAAAAAAAAATTATAGATGGATGGAGGAATGAAAATTGTCGTTAAGCAACAATTTTCATCCCTTTTTATTTTTTTAGAAAATTGTCGTTAAGCAACAATTTTCATCCATAATATACTTTTTGTTTTTTGAAAATTGTCGTTAATTAAAAAGCCCTGGGGGGCTTTTTAATTCATAATCTATTTTAGTTTAGACGATTTTCATCCATAATTTTTTTTTGTTCTTGAAACATTTGAGATTTGTTAATATTCAATGACTCTTGTTCAACCAAAAATTCGTTCACTTTTCTATTTTTTAATAATCGGTTTTATATCTGGAGTGTTTTTTCGCTCCTTTTTTAATTTGGGGGACTATTTTCTTTTGTTTCTCTTTGTTTTATCTTTGTTTTTATTTACACTCCATTGGTTCTTTAAAAGGAAAAACACAGAAAATAAAGAAATGAAATTTATTCTTTCTTCTTTTTTTATTTTGTTATTTATCTTGGGGGTTTTTAGATATGACATTTCGGATCAATACAAAGGAAATTCGATATTAGACAGGCTTGTTGAACAAAAAGTAGTTGCAGAGGGAATCATAATTAATGAACCAATAGAAAAAGACAAAAACACAAAATTCATAATAAAACTTAGAAAAGTAATGTTCGAAAACAATAAAGTAGAATTAGAAGACAGAATTTTAATAATTACAGAATCTCCTTCCTTCTTTAATTACGGCGATGTGGTTTTGATAGGTGGGATTTTGAATAAACCAAAAAATTTTATAACTGAAGGAAAAAAATTTGATTATGTTTCGTATCTCTCAAAAGATAGAATATTTTATCAAATGTTTTATCCGAGGATAGAAAGGGAATCTTCAAATGAAGGAAATTATATAAAACAAAATCTTTTTAAATTAAAAAATTCTTTTCTGAAGAGTATTAAAAGGACGATTTCAGAACCGCATTCCTCACTTTTAGGTGGTTTAACGGTCGGAGCCGAAGAATCACTCGGTGAAGCATTGCAAGAAAATTTTAGAAAAACAGGGATAATGCACATAGTTGTTTTATCTGGTTATAACGTGACGATTGTATCAGAAGCAATAATGAGAGTTTTTAGTTTTCTTCCTTTTGTTTTTAAATTTTCATTTGGGATTATTTCAATAATATTTTTTGTTTTAATGACAGGAGCCTCCGCTACAGCAGTGAGAGCTGGAATAATGGCAATTTTTGTAATTATTGCTCGCATAACAGGAAGAGAATACGAGGCCTTACGCGCTCTGTTTATTGCCGGAGTTTTTATGATAATTCAGAATCCAAAAATTTTAGCTTTTGATTCCTCTTTCCAGCTTTCTTTTATGGCAACACTTGGGCTTTTATATGTCTCACCCAAAATTTATAGATATTTTAAATTTATAACAACAAAATTTCAATTTCGCGAGCTCGTTGTTTCTGTAATAGCAACACAGCTTTTTGTTCTACCTCTAATTTTATATAAAATGGGTTACCTTTCTCTTCTGGCTCTACCAGTAAACCTTCTAATTCTTCCATTTATCCCGATAACAATGTTTTTTGGTTTTGTTTCAGGCGTTCTTGGTTTTCTAAGTTCTGCAATTTCATTCCCAGTTTCTTTTTTAACATTTATTTTGCTAGATTATGAGTTAAAAATTGTTAATTTTTTTGCCGACCTCCCTTTCTCATCAATTCAAATAAACAATTTCCCATTAATTTTAATGATTTTGATATATATAATTTATGGGATAGTTTTATTTTTTGTTAACAAAAGAACTAGAGTCAAAAATGATAAGTAGTATTATTTATATACAAACTTAACTTGATTTGGTTTAATTACCACACTATTCTAATGTTCTTAAGAACATTAGAATAGTGTGGTAAAATAGTAAAATTAAAATAGTTTTTAGGTAAAAAATTTTAATGTTTTTTTAAATTATTTTTTATTATTTTAATTTTCATTTTAAATTTATGGAAAACAATACATATAAAAAATTAGAAAGAATCGTCAGAGGATTTTCAAATTATAGGAGGATTCAAATTTTGGAACTTTTGGCCAAAAAACCAGATTTGTCCATTTTTGATATTTCTGAAGAATTAGATGTTAATTTTAAGACAATATCTGCTCATGCTTCCAGACTTTTGAATGCTGGTGCATTGTCAAAAAAAGAAGATTTTACATCTGTTCGTCACAAACTCACACCGAGAGGAAAAGCTATTCTAATGTTCTTAAGAACATTAGAATAGCTTTTAGTGTTTTATTTCTATTTTTGTCGGTTTTTACTAATTTTACTTTATGAAAACATTCAAAAGTGTTCAAAAATATTTAAAAGTCCTGATTTTACTTTTTCTTTTTGTGGTGAATTTTTTTGTTTGGTCTTCTGTTTTTGCTCAAGAAAATCAAAATAAATTAAAAGTAGCATTTCTTGATGTAGGGCAAGGGGACGCGATTTTTATTGAAACTCCAAGTGGAAATCAAATTCTTATTGATGGGGGAGCGGATAAGAAAGTTTTAAGAGAGCTCTCAAAAATAATGCCTTTTCACGATAGGTCTATAGACATCGTTATAATTAGCCACCCAGACAAAGACCACATCGGCGGGCTTCCGAGTGTTTTTGAGAATTATGAGATATCTGCTTTTGTTGAGCCGGGAGTTGGGACGGACACTGATATTTACAATATATTAAAAAATTTAGTTAAAAAAGAAAATTCAAAAATAATTCTTGCAAGAAGCAATATGGTTTTTAATTTAGATAAGAATATTTTTTTAAAAATTCTTTTTCCAGACAGAGATGTTTCAGGAATGGATACAAATGACGCATCTGTGATTGCTCATCTTGTCTATGGCAATAGCGAATTTTTATTTACAGGCGATTCACCTCAAAAAATTGAAAAATATCTTGTTTCGCTGGGTGGAGAAAAATTAAATAGTGATGTTTTGAAAATTGGACACCACGGTTCAAAAACATCATCATCAAAATCTTTTGTTGGATTTGTTTCTCCAGAATATGCGGTTATATCTGTTGGCGCAGATAATAAATATGGACATCCAAATCAAGAAGTAATTAATATATTGAATGAATTTGGAGTGAAAATTTTAAAAACCTCCGAAAGTGGAACGATAATTTTTGAAACAGATGGAGAATTATTAAATTTATTTCAATAACTCTTAAATTTATTTACCGAATTTAACAATTCAAATCTATTCTCTTATTCGCACGAATAAGAGAATAGATTTTGTAGAATCAAAAAAAGAATCAAAAAACTTGCAAAAATAAACATACCGCTATTCTAATGTTCTTAAGAACATTAGAATAGCGAAGAAAAAAGCCGGATTAAAATCTGACTTTTTAAAAAGATATTAGCAAAGAAAAAAGCCGGATTAAAATCTGACTTTTTAAAAAAATATTACGGATCAAAAAGCCCTCCCAAAGTATAATAGAAAATTCTTCAAATCTGCTCCCAGCAGATTTGAAGTTAAATAACCCCAGCTTTTTTGAGAACGGCATACGCGCCGTTTTTTTGTATAGTTTTAATTGCCTTTGTTGAAAGTATTACTTTTACTGTTTTGTTTATTTCAGGGACAAAAATTCTCTTCTTTTTTAAATTTGCCTTTCTTCTTTTTGTTCCTGTAGGGTTAAATTGTGTAGCACGAGTACGATTGCTGTATCCACCAGCAATTTTTGTATTTTTTCCTGTTACTGCGCATTTTCTTGCCATAATAAATTCATAAAATCACTAAATTTAAATGCTCTTAATGAGCATTTAAATCCACAATTTATTTTTTCTTATAAAAACATAAAATCAAACGATGTATTTTAATAAAGTAATTTTTCAAAAAGTTTTATTATGTTATCATAGGAACAATTGTTTTACAACAATTGTTAAAAATTCCAAATTACGAATTCCAAATTACAAATTTATCCCGTAGCCAACTTGTTGTGGTACTGGGACAATATCAAAATACTAACAACCAAAATTCAAAAAGTTTAGAACATTGGGATTTAGAAATTAGAATTTATTTGTAATTTGGTGCTTGTGATTTGGAACTTTAAAATTATGTAATAATTTTGCTTATGGAAACAATTTTTTCAATAATAATTTTAATTTTTTCAGTTGTAATACACGAGTTCTCTCATGGGTATGCCGCTAATAAATTAGGGGATCCGACAGCTCGTTTGGCTGGTCGTTTAACCCTGAATCCAATCGCACACCTTTCTTTGTTTGGCTCTTTTATCTTTCCTTTAATAACATATTCTCTCGGCGGTTTTATCTTTGGTTGGGCAAAACCAGTTCCATACAATCCATACAACATCAAACATAGGTATGGCGATGCGCTTGTATCAATAGCGGGTCCGGGGTCAAACTTGTTAGTAGCACTAATTTTTGGTTTATCGGTTCGTCTTAATTTGATATACAATTTTCTACCGGAGTCATTTATTAGCATTTTTGTTTTAATTGTTTTTATTAATATAATTCTTGCTGTTTTCAATCTTATTCCAGTTCCACCTTTAGATGGCTCAAAAATTTTGTTCAACTTTCTTCCAAACGAGTATCTTTATATAAGAGAATTTTTTGAAAGATATGGTTTATTTCTAATCTTCTTCTTCATTTTCTTTCTTTGGAAATTATTACTGCCATTTGTTTATTGGATTTTTTCTTTAATAACAGGATTATCTTTATAGTTTAAAATTAAAAGATTCAAGGCAAGGCCTTCATAAAGTAGGAATTAAGTGGGCACTTTAATATCAGATTTACATCTACGCCATGGCGTAGATGTGTTATATATGAGCATATTACTAAAAATACTTGACATTTTATTTAAGTAGGTATATAATATAATAAAAGTTAGAAACCACTCTTTTTCAACAATCGTTGGATAAATTGGCTCAAAATGTTCTTTTAAAAATATAAGGAGAAAAATCATGGAAAAAGCCACTAACGGTCAGTTCCGTGAATTTATTGGAAAAATTCTTGTAAATGAAAGCGACGAAATGATTGCTTCTATTAATAAAGAAAAAATCCAATCATGTATTAACTCGCTTTCAAGTGAGGATGTTGTTATGAAAAATTTAGTTACTTTCATTAACAACGATGGGAAAGTTATTGTCGATAGACCAAAAATAATCAACATCAACCGTTCCAAACCATTTGACCCCGCGACCTTTATTAGTAGCGGATGGTCAATAGAAGAACAAGACGAAAAATCACTTGCTCTTACCGAAATTAACATTACCAAAGTTATGTTTGAAACAACTTTGGAAAAAGGTGAGAAGGCCGTTAATGGCGAAGAAAAGCTTAAACGGCTCAAAGAAAAAAATTGTATCCGTTTGGATGCAAAAATTTTCCAAACACTTTGGGAAAATCAAAACTTGATTCCCAAAGAATGGAAAGAAAAAACAAACGGAAACACAACATTCATTTTCTTTGATGGAACAATTCTGCGGGGCTCTAGTGGCTTTCGCTACGTCCTGCATCTCTACTGGGGTGATGGCAAGTGGAGCTGGGACTACTGCTGGCTTGTCGGTGATTTTGATGTCGGCTATCCGTCTACCGTTCTCGCAAGTTAGTTTAGACCTCAGAACCTTCGGTCTCTTAAATCCTTTGGTCTTTGACTTTTGTTCTTAATCCCGCACATCTTGTGTGGGATTTTTTATTTATAAAAATGATATACTGAATTTAGAACAGTGCGATAGTTTTTAATTATAGTTTAATCCTTGCTTTTTATTGCTAAAAATATTAAAGTATATGTCGTTCGGCTTAGTTTCCGAACGGCATTTTTTTAACAAAATGGCAACAGTAAATCAATTAATAAAAAAAGGAAGAAAGAAACAAGCAAAAAAACCAAGGGCTGTGGCTCTTTTGCGTGGTTTTAACACAAAAAAGAACAAACCAATTTTTTACCCATCTCCATTTAAAAGAGGCGTGTGTATAAAAGTTACAACCAAAACGCCTAAAAAACCAAACTCTGCTATAAGAAAAATTGCAAGAGTTCGTCTTACAAACGGAATGGAGGTAACGGCTTATATTCCGGGGATAGGACACACAATTCAGGAACACTCGGTTGTTTTATTGCGTTCAGGGAAAGTTAAGGACATCGGAGTTAGATATACGATAGTAAGAGGAAAACTGGACACTTCGGGTGTTGAAAATAGAAAAAATGCAAGAAGTCGTTATGGAGTGAAAAAACCAAAAACGACAAAATAAATTTTGTAAATTACAAATTACAAGCACCAAATTACAAAATCATTCGTTTAATTTATCAATTTTATTAATTTTTTAATTTTATATTGTCATTTTACATTTTGAGATTTACATTTTAAATTTTTAATATGAGAAGATCAATTAAAAAAAGAGAGTCAGTTTCACCAGACCGTCTATACAACTCAGTAAAAGTTGAGAAGTTTATTGGTTATATAATGAAAAGTGGTAAAAAAGAAATAGCAAATAAAATTGTTTATAATGCTTTTGAATATATAAAAGAAAAAGAAAAAGGGGCAAATCCTCTCGATGTTTTTGAAAATGCTATAAAAAACTCATCTCCGCTTATGGAAGTTCGTTCAAGAAGAATCGGCGGCGCTAACTATCAAGTTCCAAGGGAGGTTAGACCAGAAAGAAGGCTTTTATTGTCTATGAGATGGATAATAGATGCGGCACAATCCAAAAAGGGAGCGCCGATGTATAAAAAATTAGGAGATGAAATACTTCTTGCAAGCAAGGGAGGGGGCGAAGCTGTGAAAAAAAGAGAAAATACACACAAGATGGCGGAATCAAACAAAGCATTCGCTCACTTTAGTTGGTAGAAGTAAAAATTAGAATGAATTTTATTTAGCAGAGTAGTCATTAATTTTAACAAGTTTTTGGGTATTAAAATTAAATTACAAATTACAAGCACCAAATTACAAACAATTTCTAAATTCAAAATTACAAACAACCCGTTTCTAAATTTTTAATTTGTATTTTTTATATTTGATATTTAATTTTTGATTTTTTATGCGTGATTATCCATTAGAAAAAGTTAGAAATATAGGAATTATTGCACACATAGACGCTGGGAAAACTACGGTTTCCGAACGCGTCCTTTTTTATACGGGAGTTTCTTATAAAATAGGGGAGGTTCATGAAGGAAAAGCTGTTATGGATTGGATGGAACAAGAAAGAGAGAGGGGAATAACAATTACATCTGCTGCTACGACTTGTTTTTGGACTCCGACCTACGATAAAACAAACAAGGAAAAGGAGCATAGAATAAATATTATTGATACTCCCGGGCATGTGGATTTTACAGTTGAAGTGGAAAGATCGCTTAAGGTTTTAGACGGCGGGGTTGTTGTCTTTGACGGAGTCGCGGGAGTTGAACCACAGTCAGAAACAGTTTGGAGACAGGCAGATAAGTACCACATTCCCAGAATTTGTTTTATAAACAAACTAGATAGAATGGGTGGAAGTTTTGAGAGATCCTACAAAACTATTTTAGATAGGTTAACAAAAAACGCAGTTAGAATGCAAATACCGATAGGTGAAGAGGAAAAACATAAAGGGATTGTAGATCTTCTCAAGATGAAAGCATATTATTTTGAGGGGGAACTCGGGAATGCTGTGAGAGAAGACGAAATTCCAGAAGAATTAAAATTAGATGCAGAAAAATACAGAAATGAACTTGTAGAAAAAATTGTTGAAAATAATGAAGAAATGATGACTAAATATCTTAAGGGTGAAGAAATCAATGTCGATATTTTGAAAAAGCTTTTGAGAAAATCAGTAATTGCAGGATTAATTATTCCTGTTTTTACAGGTTCCGCATTAAAAAATAAAGGAGTTCAACTTGTTTTGGATGGTGTCGTGGATTATTTACCATCCCCGTTAGATGTTCCCCCCATAAAAGGAATTGACCCAAACACGGAAGAAGAAATAGAAAGAAAAGCGGATGATAAAGAATCATTTGCCGCGCTCGCCTTTAAATTACAAACCGACCCATTTGTTGGCCAACTAACTTACTTCAGGGTTTATTCAGGGGTACTTGAGTCGGGGTCTTATGTATATAATTCTACGACAGGAGAAAAAGAAAGAATAGGAAGAATTTTAAGAATGCACGCAAATTCAAGAGAAGATGTTAAAAAAGTTTACGCGGGAGAAATTGCGGCCGCCGTTGGTCTTAAAAATACTAGAACATCAGATACTCTCTGTGACGAGGACCACCCAATAATTCTTGAAAGAATTATATTTCCAGAACCGGTTGTTTCTTTGAGAATAGAACCAAAAACAAAAGTTGACCAAGAAAAAATGGGGCTCGCTCTTAAAAAACTTTCCGACGAAGACCCAACATTTAAGATTAAATCTGACCAGGAAACGCTGGAAACAATTATTTCAGGAATGGGGGAATTACACCTTGATATTATTGTAGACAGAATGAAGAGAGAGTTTAGTGTTGAAGCAAATGTTGGTAAACCACAGGTTGCGTATAGAGAAACGATAACAGGCGAGGCGGAAGCAGAACATAAATATATAAGACAAACTGGAGGTCGTGGGCAATATGGCCATGTTAAAATAAAAGTTAAACCGATGCCAAAAGAAGAAGAGAAAAATAAGAAACTTGCTAGAAATATTAAAAGGTCTGAGGGGCTTGAATTTATAAATAATATTAAGGGAGGAGTTATCCCGCAGGAATATATTCCCGCAGTTGAAAAAGGAGTTCGTGAAGCTATGGATAGAGGTATTCAGGCCGGTTATAAAATTGTAAATGTATCGGTGGATTTATTTGATGGTTCATATCATGAAGTTGACTCCTCTGAGATTGCTTTCAAGATTGCCGCTTCACAAGCATTTCAAGATGCTACAAAAAGAGCAAAACCGGTTATTCTTGAACCGATTATGAAATTAGAAGTTGTTACACCCGATAAATTTATGGGAGACATAACAGGGAATCTTGCTTCAAAAAGGGGGCAGATTGAGGGTTCGGAAGAAAGGGTTGGTTTGAAAGTTATTCACGCGAAAGTTCCTCTTTCTGAAATGTTCGGATATACGACCTCATTGCGCTCAATGACAGAGGGTCGCGCATCATCAACAATGGAATTTGATCACTACGCAATTGTTCCGGAGAACGTTGCCAAAGAGATTATTGAAACTAGGAAATAATATATTTAACTAATTCTAAAATTACCACTTCTCGCCCCGTAGCTCCCGCTTTGGCGGGATGGTACTGGGGTTCCAGAGAATGTAGCGAAGGAGATAATAGAAACCAGAAAATAGACAACAAAATAAATTTTAACATCATCACTTCTTGCCCCGTAGCTCCCGCCTTGGCGGGATGGTACTGGGGTTCCGGAGAATGTAGCTAAAGAAATTATTGACATTCGTAAGTGATTTCAAAAAAACAAAAAAACAAGAAAACAAGAAAACAAGAAAACAGTTTTAAAGGAAAATAATAAAACAATAAAACAAAAAGCTATTCTAATGTTCTTAAGAACATTAGAATAGCTTTTAAAATAAAAAAATCTCTTGTTCGGTTCATCTGAACAAGAGATTTACTAAATCTTCCAACTTTAGAAAGGTTTTTGTTTCTTGGTTAAATTTCGTAACTTGTTTTTTTTGTATTTATTATTGTCAGCAATCAGATAAGATATAAAACCGACAACAAAACAAGTAGAAAGAACATAATTGAGTACAAACTCATAGGTTTCCTTGTTTGTATGCATGGATATTATCAAGGAAATAAATCCTATAATTATTATCCAAATTCCACCAAGAGCAAGAAATTGTTCCTTCTTCTCTGATATTAGTTTCATTTTCACCTCTCTTGTTTGTTGTTAAAATATACTACTTTTCTGAATCTAATATGCTCCTATTCAAAAATTTTGTCAAATGAAAAAGCGGTCAAAACCGCTTTTTCATCCACAATGTTTTTTATACACCCCTTCTAATTCAAAAGCCCATTTGGGGTGTTTTAAAAACAAAAAAGGGATGAAAAATGTCATTTAGAGCATTTGAATTTACCCGCGAAATATACACATTTTTGGTTTTTCGACATTTGACAGAAAATTTCTTTCGTATATACTTTTTATCTATAGTATGAATAAGATAAAACATAAACCAAAAGAGCGGTGAAGATAGCCAGCGTGCAATCTTTGTGCCGTTCAAATATGAACGGTTTTATTTTTGTTAAAACGACAGAAAGAATGACCTTTGAAAAATAAATATTAGTTAAGTAAAAGGTAAAATCCAAGTGTCTTTTTTGTGGCACTGGATTTAAAAAAGTATTTTTCATCTAGCGGAATAGAAATATTCCATAGAAATCTTTGTTAAGTTTTTAAAAATTTAACAAAAAATTGTGGTTTATGTAGTTCCTAACAGGAAATACATTAAGGGCGTATGGTGGATGCCTTGACTCTAAGAGGCGATGAAGGACGTGGCATGGCTGCGATAAACTTCGGGGAGGTGCCTAGCAACCTTTGATCCGAAGGTTTCCGAATGGGGAAACCCAGCGAGGTAGACCCTCGCTATCTGGTAGTTAACTACCAGAAGTAGACCCGGGGAAGTAAAACATTTCAGTACCCGGAGGAATAAAAAGCAAACTGCTTTGCTTTTTATCCGGTTTTGCATTAGCAAAAATTGTCGTTGTGAGCTTTTTATTTTTAAAAAGCGAACAGGCAATAGGTAAAGGAATTAATATTATTTTTTCTTTAGAAATAAAGAAATAAATATTGTCTTTTCTTTACAGCGGGCAAAAAGCAAACTGCTTTGCTTTTTATCCGGTTTTGCATTAGCAAAAATTGTCGTTGTGAGCTTTTTATTTTTAAAAAGCGAACAGGCAATAGGTAAAGGAATTAATATTATTTTTTCTTTAGAAATAAAGAAATAAATATTGTCTTTTCTTTACAGCGGGCAAAAAGCAAACTGCTTTGCTTTTTATCCGGTTTTGCATTAGCAAAAATTGTCGTTGTGAGCTTTTTATTTTTAAAAAGCGAACAGGCAATAGGTAAAGGAATTAATATTATTTTTTCTTTAGAAATAAAGAAATAAATATTGTCTTTTCTTTACAGCGGGCAAAAAGCAAAGCTCGCGATTCCCTTAGTAGCGGCGAGCGAAACGGGAGAAGCCCAAACCGGCCGTGCCTCACTGTGTTCAGCACGGAAATTCCAATAAACAAATTCCAAATTACAAATAAATTCTAAATTCTAATTTTCAAATCTCAAACAAAAAGGTTTTGGTTTTTGAATTTTGGTAATTGTGTTTTGTTTGTGTTTTGGTGCTTGTGATTTGTGATTTCCAGACAGACCGAACTTAGTGAGGTATGGCTGGTGTTGTAGGACATTAATGTTGCATTTATGCAAGAGAAGTTATAAATATGTGAAATAGTTGAACAAGCTGGAAAGCTTGGCCCTAGAGAGTGATAGCCCCTTAAACGAAATTTCATATACTTCTTTGTTGATGTTCCTGAGTATCTCAAGACACGAATGGCTTGAGAGAATCTGCCAGAACTAACTGGTAAGGCTAAATACTCTTAGAGATCGATAGTGAACAAGTACCGTGAGGGAAAGGTGAAAAGAACCCCGGAGAGGGGAGTGAAATAGACCTGAAACCATATGTCTACAAGGAATCGGAGCCGTTGCATCTCACTGTGTGAGATGCACGGAAATTCCAATAAACAAATCCCAAATTACAAATAAATTCTAAATTCTAATTTCCAAATTTCAAATAAAAAAGTTTTGAGTTTTGATTTTTGAATTTTGGTAATTATGTTTTGTCCCATACCATTCACTTCGTGAAGCTACCTGCCTACTGCAGGCAGGCGGGATAAATTTGTGTTTTGGTGCTTGTGGTTTGTGATTTTCCGTTGCATATTGCCTAGCGAGATGCAACGGCGACGGTGTGCCTATTGAAGAATGAGCCAACGAGTTTATATATATTGCTTGACTAAGCCCAGCCGTAGTTTTTGAAGTAGTTTTGATTTGTTTTTATTACTACCTCATAAGTTTTCGAAAACTACGGCTGGGTGGAGTCTAAGGGAAACCGAGTGTCAAAAGCGCGTTCTGCTTTATTGCAGGTGTAGTATATGTAAGACCCGAAGCCAGGTGAGCTACCTATGACCAGGGTGAACTCTGTCGAAAGATAGAGGGAGGCCCGAACCGGTTGGCCGTGCAAAACCATCGGATGAGTTGTGGGTAGGAGTGAAAAGCTAATCGAACCTGGTAATAGCTGGTTCTCTCCGAAATAGCTTTAGGGCTAGCGTTTAGATTACCTTCTGGGGGTAGAGCACTGGATGGTCTGGATAGGGAGCAATCTCACTAGACCAATCAAACTCCGAATACCAGAACGTCTTGTCTCCGACAAGATCGCGGATTATAAAAATGCGGATTCACCCTGTTAAATAAATTTGCTAAAGCAAATTTTCTGCTTCACAGAATTTAACAGGGTAAATCTGCGAACATCAGCGTTCTCGCCGGAGGCGAGAGAATTCTAAACAGTCAGACTACGGGGGCTAAGCTCCGTCGGTCAAAAGGGAAACAGCCCAGATCTCAAGTTAAGGTCCCTAAATTTTCCCGATTCTGTTTACAGAATCGCGGACTCTCGATTTCCTAAAGGAAATCGGAGACACTAAGTGCTAATAAGGAGGTGGAATTTCTCCGACAGCGAGGAGGTTGGCTTAGAAGCAGCCATCCTTTAAAGAAAGCGTAACAGCTCACTCGTTAAGAGATTTTGCGCCATAAATAATCGGGGCTAAGTGTAGTACCGAAACTGAGGGCTTGTGCTTCGCACAAGCGAGTTAAAAGTCTATAAAGTCTATAAAGTCAAAAGCTATGTTCATCTTTTTGTTCTTGCTTTCAACTTTTGACTTTTTACTTTCGACTTGCTCGTGCGTAGCATGAGCGGTAGGAGAGCATTCCGTTCTGCTGTGAAGCCAAAGGGGTGACCCATGGTGGAGCGTACGGAAGAGATAATGTTGGCACGAGTAACCACAATCCCACTAAAAAGGTGGGACGCCGAAAGATCAAGGTTTCCTTGGCAATGAGAATCATCCAAGGGTTAGTCGGTCCTAAGGTTATGACGAAAGTCGAAGCCGATGGACACACGGTTAATATTCCGTGACTTTCATTTATTTCGATGGGGTGACGAAGTTTAGTATATTTGGCGCATTATTGGATTTGCGTCTGCTTCGTGAGAAAGGTGTTTAGGCAAATCCGGGCACCTAACTTTAATGTTAATTTCAAGCGAAGTGGAGAACCGGAGGTTCGCCAAAGGGAATCAAATAAAGCAAGCTTCCAAGAAAAACCTCTAAGATTAAATAAATGAAAACCGTACCGCAAACCGACACAGGTGATCAGGTCGAGAAGACTAAGGCGAATGAGTGAGTGTTCCCCAAGGAACTCGGCAAAAAAGCAGCCGTAACTTTGGAATAAGGCTTTCCCTTCTTGTCTACGACAAGACCGCAGATTCACCCCGTTAAATCCTGCCTTGCAGGAATTTTGCCGAAGGCAAAATTATTTAACAGGGTTAACGCAGATAAAAACGCAGATTAACGCAGATATAATTTTTAAATATCAGCGAACATTTGCGAAGGCGAGCGCAAGCGAGCCCCATCTGCGAACATCAGCGTTCTCGCCGTAGGCGAGAAAGGACGCAGCGAAAGTACCCCTGGCGACTGTTTACCAAAAACACAGCTCCCTGCGAACTCGTAAGAGGATGTATAGGGGGTGACGCCTGACCAATGCCAGAAGGTTAAACACGGGGGGTCATTTGCATCACACTGCGTGTGATGAAATTCAAAATTCAAAAATCAAAATGTAAAATTTAGGTGTCAAAATTTTCAAAGAAAATTTTGACTTCAATATTTTTTATCTTTGATATTTTATATTTAATTTTGAGCATCGCGCATAGCGTGATGCAAATGGCTGGATTGTGTAAGCCCTGGTGAATGTCGGCGATAACTATAAGGTGACGATTGTAGTTAAAAAATCTAGCTATATGCGGGAAACTCTGGTGTATCCGTTTGCTACTCATTCTTGTCGAAAGGATAGTAACAATGCAACGGTGCAGACAATCCGCAGGAAAGATTCTGACAAAGTAACGAATAAAACTTATGAATAAAGATTATTCGTGGCTTAAATTAATACCCCAAAATATAGGAAACTATATTTCAGGGTTTGTTGACGGAGAGGGAAGCTTCAATGTTTCTTTAAGAAAACGCGAAGATCATTCTCTCGGTTGGCAAATAGTGTTGACTTTAAATGTCGCTCAACGCGACAAAACGATTCTTGCTTTAATGAAACAATATTTAAAATGTGGCAGATTGCAAGAACGAAAAGATGGAGTTTGGTACTATGTAATTTCAAACCCAAACGCAATTCAAGAGAGGATAATACCTTTCTTCAAAAAATATTCTTTTCTTTCTTCAAGTAAAAAAAAAAATTTCTCAATTTTTTCACAAATTACAGAAATAGTTTATAAAAAAGAACATTTAAACAACGAAGGGATGTCTAAAATAGTAAAATTAAGAGAAAAATTGAATGAAGGGAGAGGAAGAAAGAGAAAATATAATATAGAAGATTATAGAAACTCTTTATCAGAAAATCCTCAGAGACTATACGCTAGACCTAATCCGAGAAATCGGATTTGGAAGAGATAGTCCGATCTCATGGGCGACCATGAGGAGCTGCTTGAGAGCAGTGATAACGTTTATGAATCGTCCTAAGGTTTTGCACTGGAGGCTGATTACTAAGACGCTGGATTTCTGGAAAATTTATTTTTCTAGTTTCTGGTTTCTAACTTCTAGTGTAGAAGGACTGGGACGATTATAAATAATTTGGTAATAAAAAGGTTGTTGCCTATTTCACATTAAGTGAAATGTCTTTAAATTTTGACCATATGCTGGGAAACCCGCAATGTATCCTTGAGTACTCGTTTAATTTTTTTAAACAGTAATAATCTTTAAGGTGATGCGGAAAATCAGCAGGAAAGTTGAGAACTTTTTAAAAGAAAAAAAGTTCGCAACATCCTCAGAGACTAAAAGTCAAACTAAATTAAACACAAAAATAATTTAGAAAATATAGTCCGAACTTTGTGGCGACACAAAGAGTGAGACAGAAATGTTCTTACCTTGTATTTGCGCGAATATGTGTAATTAACATAAGTTGCGTTTCTTACAAAGTAACAAAGTTGAGCGTAATTCCTTGTGTGGTAAGTTCACACGTGCACGAATGGCGTAACGACTGGGGGACTGTCTCGGGGAACAGCTCGGTGAAAATACAGTACCGGTGAAGATGCCGGTTACCTGCAACGGGACGAAAAGACCCCGGGAGCTTTACTGTAACTTCGCATTGAATATATGTTTCATCTGCGTAGCATAGATGGGAGACTTTGAAGTTTGTTTTTCGGAACAGATGGAGTCGTCAGTGAAATACCATTCTTTTGTGATGTATATTCTAACCTCAGCGGCAAAAACGATGAGAGACATTGCGTGGTGGACAGTTTTAGTGGGGCGCTATCCTTCAGGGTGCAGAAAATCAGTATTTTAATCTGTAAGAATCTGTATCTTGAAACTATGGCGCCTCCAGAAGTTTAATCCACTTCAAAATAAATAAATGAGGGGGTATTTTATAAATTTAATTAAAATTTATAAAATAGGATTCAGCTATATGCTAGAAAATCCGGTGTATCCAACAATACTTGCTTGAAAAAAAGTAAAAATTTGTTTGGTGCGGACAACTAGCAGGCAATCTACTAATAGTAGAGAGCCCCAGAGACTACACGCTGAACTAAATTGTTTAAAAACGATTTAGAAGATATAGTCCGATCTCATTGGCGACAATGAGAGGCACATAGAAATATTTGCCCCAATCTGCATAATCCGCGTTTTAAAATCCGCGAGAATCTGCGATTTGGTAACAATGATGCCTAAAAAGTAACGGAGGAGTTTATAAGGTCAGCTAGGCGCGAATGGAAACCGTGCCGATAGTGTAATGGCATAAGCTGGCTTAACTGCAAGACGGACATGTCAAGCAGATGCGAAAGCAGAACATAGTGAACCGACGGCACACATTAGATGTGGCCGGAGATTAACGGATAAAAGCTACCCCGGGGATAACAGGCTGGTTCCGCCTAAGCGTTCAGAGCGACGGCGGAGTTCGGCACCTTAAAGTAAATTTACATTTAAATCGGGGTGCGATATGAGAAATCATATAGCCTGGAATCAAAAAACATATTTGTAGGAGAATATGTTTTGATTAAAATATTGGCTTATAACGGTGAACTCCATGATATAATTTTTATTATGGACAATACCGTGGGAAGTCGTCCAGCACCTAATTTTTATTAATTAATTAATAAAAATTAGGTGCTGGATTGACCCCGTAGAGACTGATGCGAAAGCAGAGAGTATTTCACAAACGAAATATTAATACGCCAACTCCTCACTACAATTTGATTGTTGTAGAAGGAAGAAGATATAGTCCGATCCTCCTGGTAACAGGAGAAAAATGATATTGCGATGTCGGCTCGACTTATCCTGGGGGTGTAGAAGCTCCCAAGGGTTTGGCTGTTCGCCAATTAAAAAGTCACGTGAGCTGGGTAAGGATTCATGAGCCCAGCAAATTCTCATCGAGAATAAAATAAAAAAGGAATAGTAAACTGACTCATAACGGTGAAGTCCGATTGTGTATGTTAAAATATATGCAATGGATAATATCGTGGGAAGATTACAATCTACATTTCCATCACATCAACTTGATGTGATTATAGGGTCATTGCTTGGTGATGCTCGGCTTGAATGCCGATCGAAAGGAATACGAACTTCTTATACCGCTCGCTTTCGAGTTCATCACGGAGAGAAACAAAAAGAGTATGTCTGGTGGAAGTACGAAATACTAAAAAATTTGGTATCTTGTGAACCAAAAGAAATTTCTTGCATAAATAAAAAAAGAAATTTACACGAAGTATCTTGGTATTTTCACACAAAAAGTCTAAAAAACTTTGGAATCATTCATGAAATTTTTTATAAAAATGAAGTGAAAAAATTTCCAATAGAAATACTTTCAATTTTCTCTGACAGAATGTTGGCAGTTTGGTATATGGATGATGGTTCAAATAATCACGGAAACATAACTTTGAACACGCATTCATTTTCTTTAGAAGATCAAAAAATAATTGTTGATTTTTTAAAGAAAAAGTATCAAATATCTCCAACAATTGTAAAAGATAGAAATCAATGGAAAATCGCGATTGGAAGAAAAGATTATAATTATTTTCTCTCAATTGTTGCTCCGTTTATTCTAAAAGCAATGGCATATAAGATTGATAATCCCCGTATCGACTTGTCGATTAAATCGGCAGAGTTCCGACATAATAAAGTCGGGGCTAACACGTCAGTTCCAAAGGTGGAAAATTTGGAAAAGGTATAGTCAGTACCATTTAGTAATAATGGAAGAAATGTCAGACCGTTTGTAATCTGAAATTTATTTCGGATTACAAAGTATTCTGAATCCATAAACGTTTAAAAGAGCTAAAAGAGAAAAACACGGCGGCTTTCACGAGTAATCGTGATTGATATTAAACTGACTCATATCGGTGAAATCTTTTTTATTGACCAATAAAAGATAATACCGAGGGAAGTTTGCGTGTTTCGCATTGCGAAACACTAAATTGAAAAATCAAAATGCAAAATGCAAAATTGTTGAACAAATTTTTCTTTGAAAAATTTGTGGTGAATTAAATTGTCCGCCTTTGGCGGACGCGACAATTTTAAACTTTGATATTTACATTTTAAATTTAGCAAAGCGCTTGACCCCGTAGAGACTACATGTCAGTCTCCAGCCGTAGTTTACAAAAACTACAGCTGGATGAAGGTATAGTCCGACACTCTGTGGTAACACGGAGAGATAAACAGAAATGATTTGTCCTCGTAACTTCTGCGTAAATCCGCGTATAATCTGCGTGAATCTGCGTTTGTTACGAAGTAACAAAAGTGCGTGAGACAGGTTGGTCTCCTATCTGTTGCAGGCGTCGATTTTTGAGGAGATTTGCTTCTAGTAAATAATTGCTACTTCTCATAGTAATATGAGATGACAATTTGGCTAATAACGGTGAAATCTTCATAAAATATCTGGCAGTGGAAAAATAATTAACGCGGTCCGTTAATTATGATAAAATTACTTGAGGACCAGATAATTTTTAAGACAATACCGTGGGAAGTCGATCAAAAATAAATTTAGCATATATCGCGGGTTTTCTTGATGGAGATGGAAGTTTAATGCTCCAGATAAAGAAAAGAAGCGACAACAAAAGAGGAATTCGTTTTATGGCGACGATGTGTTTTTATCAAGACACTCGCCATGATGAACCTTTGTATTGGATAAGAAAGGAATTAAATATAGGTTATATTTCAAAAAGAAAAGACGGGATGACTGAATTGAGAATAAATGGATTTAAAAAAATAGAAAAAATTTTGAAAAATCTTATTCCTTATATAAAATTCAAAAAAATACAAGCTAAGGCATTATATAATTCTTGTAAAATTTTACAAAAATCAATAAATCTTTTGAAAAAGAAAGAACTTATAATGCTTGTAGATTTAATTCTTAAAATACAAAAAGAAAATTATGTCACTAAGAAAAAAAGAGACAGAAATGAATTGCTAAAATTATTAGATTTGACCCCGTAACGACTTGTTTTGTTCAATTTAATTTGAACAAACAGACTTGTATAACATTGAAAAGTTCCGACATATATTGGGACAGATTTATACTTGTAATACGCCAACATCCTAATCAGCCAGAAGCTGACGGATGAAGATATAGTCTACACTCCTAGAAATAGGGGGTAAAATTCTAAATCAATTAAAAAGATTAAGAAATATGTGACGAGAGGACCGAAGTGAACTGACCTCTGGTGTACCTGCTGTTCTGCCAAGAGCATCGCAGGGTAGCTATGTCGGGAATGGATAACCGCTGAAAGCATCTAAGCGGGAAACCAACTCCAAGATTAGAAATCATTTAAGATTCCTGAGAGATGATCAGGTTGATAGGCTTTAGGTGTAAGCGCAGTAATGCGTTCAGCCGAGAAGTACTAATTTAATCAAGTAATACTTCCTGTTGGGAGCTATTAAACTACAACCCTATTAAATCCTGCTATGCAGGTCCGCCTTCGGCGGAATTTAACAGGGTAAATTTCTTATGGATTTTTATTCTGCTAGGTGAAAAATACTTTTGCTTTTTACTTAATTTATATTTATAACTAAACACACCCCACAAATGTGGGGGAAGTTCAACTCGCACCATATGCGGGTTTTTTCTTTTATTTAAACATTTACAGCGGTTAAACCGCTGGGAAACAACTCCAAGTGTCATAAAGGTATTTTACATATTTTGGTGTTGCAAATTTATGTATGTAGGTTAGAGTAGTGTTTTAGTAAATGAGACAAAGAGACAAATGAGACACAGAAACAGGGTATTTGTCCCGTGTCTCATTTGCAATTCAACGCCTTGCGCCAACCGGCAGATTGAGCTTCCGCTTCAGTACAGAACCATTTTTCTCCTCGGCTCTCGTCAATTTGAGTTTTTCTATATGAACCACATCCTATCATATGATAAATCTTTTCACCTGTGGAACTTATATTACCCTTAATTAAACATTCCCCATTATTATTTTCTATAGTTGGAGTTGGTGTTGGTGTTGAAATAGTTTGTTCTTGTTCTGTTGGACAGGCGCTCCATAACCCTTGCTTTGTCTTTTCGGCCTCTTGTTGAGCTTTGAGAAATTCATCTTGATGTTTTATATCTGGCGGATATGAATACGAATAAGCAAAACCTTGTTTAACCAATTCAAGATTTATAAAAACATCATCAACAAAAACATATCTCAAAAGTCGGTTATATTTATCACGGTCAGTGATGTCTTTTTCCAATCGCACCATTTTTCCTTCAACTAATTCCTTATTTTTCTTTGAAGCTTCAATGCCAAAACACTGCACTGGCTTTCTTGGGTCAACTGTTTCTGGAGTATCAATGCCGATATATCGTACTCGCTCTATCTTATCGCCTATTTCTATATCAATGGTATCACCGTCAACAACACGGGTGACTTTGTATGTTTCAGTTTGTAATTTATTTTGAGGTTCTAATACATTTTGAACATTTGCCTCATTTGTTTTTTCGTTGGTAATTTTTGACTTTGACAATACTGGCGATTGCCCAGCAGTGTTTCTAAATTGCATTCCAATCAGAACCCCAATAAACAATATCAAAATTCCAAATCCTGCAACTAAAACTTTTTTTGGAAGAAAGATATTCATAATTTCAGTAATTTTCAGTGGTTGATTTTCAGCGGTTCAACCGCTGGAAATTATATCCTGCTCGTGTTTCCGATTTATTCATATTATTTTTTCTCACTATCAACGCCAATTTTCCACACACCTTTTTCCAAAAAAGCTTCAATGGTTTGACGCTTTGCTTTATTTATTAAATTTGCATGAGAAAAACTATGCTCTTTGGCATAATCAGATAAATTCATTACTGTTTTATTTTCTAAATACGCAAGGTGTCTGTGATAACTGTTTGTAAGTGCTTTTGCAACAATAGTTTCCATAATTTTTGTACTACCCTTCGTCTGAAATTCTCTAAAGGCATCATAATACAAAGCTCTATCAATAAATTTAATGTTTATGGACACATATCCGCCCCGCATTAAAAGATAATTGTTCAAGACGCGTCCAATACGACCATTCCCGTCACAAAATGGGTGTATATACTCAAAACCTAAATGAAATTTAGCAATTCTTTTTATTATAGACTCTGAACCATTTGAATTATATTCTGTCAGAACTTTTTGTAAACGATCGGTAACTTCTAATGAATTTGGTGCAACATAATCACCAACTCGTACCCATTCATCTTCTTTTCTAAATCTACCAGCTATATCATCACGAATATTAGAAATAAGCATTTTATGTAAAGACAAAATAATATCAAAATTTAATTCACTTTCTTTTGATTTGGTTTCTATATATAACACAACTCGAGCAAGATTTTTGGCTTCAAAAATTTCTCGCTCTGTTATATATCTATCAAGCTCTATTTGAAGAAGAATTTTATCAGTTTCTTCAAGTGTAAGAGTGCTGTTTTCAATAGCGTTTGAGTTATAAACCTGATCGGAAACTTCTGCTTCTGCAAGTATTTTCAAAAGAGACTCTTTACCCACGATGGCCTTGTAGTATCTTTCCCGTAAACTTTGTATTTTTTTGTATACTTTTAATGTGTTCGCCATATCTCTATTATACTCAACTTAACGATAATGTCAATCAATACCGTTAAAATGTAAGAAAAAACATTGGTTTTAACGATATTGACCTACAACTCCTCATTAAAAGCCTTTTTTAATACTGATTTTTTAAGTTATTCTTTCATTCATCTTTGCGAGAATTTTTTTAGATGAAATCCGAACTTTTTTTGAAATAAATTTATCCATAATTTCAGTAGTTTCCAGCGGTTGAACCGCTGGAAATTCTCCTCTCGATTAATCTCATATCTTAAAATATCGCTTATAAAAACTATTCCCTTATTTAGCTAAATAAGGGAATAGTTTTTTCATTTGGAAAGTTGTGAGGTCTTGCCTCACAACTTTCACTTTTTGATTGTTTTCTCATAAATTTTATTCCGGTAAAGTTTTTATATGAATTAAATTCGTCGTAGAGCATAAATCACATTAAAAGAAAAAATTTTAACGGCATCTTCAATGCGTTTGCTTCCTGATTATATTCTAAAGCGTCAATTCCTTCTGAAATAATAATACCGCAATTTGCCTTTATTTTCTCCACCGTTTGCACTACTTGCTTATATTCTTTTTTGTTCACTCCAACTTCAATTACGATTTTATTTTCTCCTGCGCTCAATATAAAATCAGCTCCTCCTTTCGCGCTATCATAGGTTAAAGAAAAAGACGGCTTTTTGTCGCATAAACGATAAAGATACATACCAACCAAATCTTCCAAAAGTTTTCCGCGCGCGTTCTGTTCTGTAATAATATTTCCAATGGTTTTATAATACATCGCGCGAAACACCGGCGATGAAAAGAGGTATTTTGACGGCTTTTGCGTCACCTGCTTGAAATGGGACCCGTGCGGATATACGCGATGCAAAACTTCCGCTTGTTCCAGCGCTGAAAAAATTTCCGCTATCTTGGGACGGGATATGCCGAATTTTTCCGCCAGCGTCGTGAAATTCAAAACATCCATATCCGCCACGGCGTATAAAATCGCAGAAATTCTTCCGATAATTTCCGATGATAATCCGCGCATTTGTGGAATATCTTTATTGATTACCCGTTCCAGAGATTTATTTATCTGGTCATAAACCAACGCCTCATTTTCCAGCGCAATCATAAACGGCAACGACCCGTAAAAGAGATAATTTTCAAAATCCAAACGGCTGATTCCATGATAATATCCGCTTATTTTCTGTTCTTGTTTTTTCAACGCGTTGAACACCTCTTGGGCATTTCGCCCGCCAAAAATTATTTCTCTTAATTCTTGCGACAACCCCTTAATTTCATATTTATCTTTTTTAATTTTAATAAATTCCGTGAACGAAAGCGGATAAATTTTTTCGTAAATGGCGCGCCGAGCAATGTCGGGATTGCTATTCAGAAGCGCCGCCGCCGAACCGGTTGAAAACATAAAAACATTATGGCTTCGGTCATAAACAGTTTTAAGAGTTGCGCCCCATTTTTCATCGTATTGCACCTCATCCAAAAATAAAAATAACGGCTTGTCTAAATTTGTAATAGGCCTTCCGATAATTTCTTCAAAAATACCGACAACTTCATTGATGTTGCTTCCGAGAGTTTGTGTGATTTCATCAACCGAAAGAATTAAAAAATATCCGTCAATATTTTTTCTGGCATGATACAGCTGATACATAATCGTCGTTTTGCCGGCTCCGCGCAAACCCGTAAGAGTTACCCAGCGATAAGATTTGTTTCCGGCAAGAAATTGGTCCAAATGCGACTGGATTCTGATAAAAATATTCCTGTTGGGGCGTTTTTTGTTTTGCGCGTCAAAAACATACGCCCGTCCGCGGAAATCGGCTTGGGCAATTTGGTCGTTGATATATTCCTTAATTTTTTCTTTATTCGCGGTCATTTCTTTACTTGTTGGCGTTTTTAGCGCTAATTACATCTTACACTAAACCCTATTTCAGTGTCAAGTCCGCTTTACACTGATTTTCTTTTGTTCTTTTAACCTGTGTTTAAGCCATTTTAGGCCATTTTTATAGATTGCGTCCGGCAAAATTTTTATATGAGTTAAATTTGTCGTAGAGCATAAATTATTTTTTACTTGAATTTTCTACGATTTCAATTTCCTCCAACGTAAGGTCGTAGATTTTATAAACGAGTTGATCAATTTGTTTTTCGTATTCTTTGACTTCTTCCTTTTTTGCAGGATTTTCTAAATAATCGCCAGATCTGGTAATTGCCAAAATTTTATCGACGATTTCAATGAATGGTTTTTGTTGATCCTTTAATACTTTTTTTACTGGAAATTGTCTTAACTTTATAACCCCAATATCAACACCAGCCCCTCTTTTTTTACCATTCTTATAAAACCATTCTAAGGCGAATTTTGAATTAAGAATTGCAAGAATATATTTTAATTCGTAATTTGGATCCTTTTTTATAATCATGGAAAACGAAAAACCAGTAAAATAATTTTGGTCATCATATGTAAAATCATTCTCAACGAACATCCCTTTGGAAATAATTTTTGGAGTTGTAAAATATTTTATTTCTCTAGGTCTATGCAGACCATAAGGTTTATTGGAAGAAGTAATAAAATCAGAAAACTTATCTAGATGCTTTTTAATATCTATATACTCATTATCTGTTCTGATTTTCTCTTTAACTATTTTATCTGAATAAATTATATATTTTTTATGCCAAGTTACTCCATACCTATATACATCATTTGGGTCAAGATATTTTTTAATCGTTGAACATTCTATTTCATTCAGATTCATATTATCTAACTCACTTTGGCTCAACACAAAGACTCCGTTACCTGCTTTAACATCCATTCTTTTTGAATTTTTTATTTGCTTATTACTAATTTTATCAGTAGCTTCAACAGCTCCCTGTGAGACATCGACAATTGATCCGAGAGTCACTATATTTTTAATATCCCATGGCTTATCATTAAGAATAATTTCGTCATTGATGAAAACTGATGAGTTAGATAACAATTTAATTCTTAAATTCTGAGTATCATGATCTGCCTCTATGTCTGAAATGTCGTTTTCTAACTTCTTATAAATAAAATTGTCGATGTCTTTTGTTTTCTTGTAGACCGCAACCATATGCTGCCCGGCAACGGAATCAAACACTTTTAATTTACCAATGTCTACAAAATTAACAAAAGAAAGCTCAGTAGACACTCTTTTAATTAGTTTTTTTGCGCCATGACTGTTGAGCCAATATCTTGAAGTTATAAAAGAGATTACGCCATTGTCTTTAATGAGATCGATGGCCTTATGTAAAAAATAGAACCAAAAATCCATTTTCCCTTGGTGGTATTTTATATCCGGTGGGTAAGAATAGGAATAAGCAAAACCTTGTTTTACTAATTCAAGATTTATAAAAACATCATCAACGAAAACATATCTCAAAAGTCGGTTATATTTATCACGATCAGTGATGTCTTTTTCCAATCACACCATTTTTCCTTCAACTAATTCCTTATTTTTCTTTGAAGCTTCTACACCGAAACATTGAACTGGTTTTCTCGGGTCAACCGTTTCTGGTGTATCAATTCCAATATATCTAACTCTTTCACCGCCTTCAATTTCAATTGTGTCACCATCAATAACACGAGTAACTTTAAATGTTTCGGATTGTGATTTATTTTGAGATTCTAATACATTTTGAACATTTGCCTCATTTGTTTTTTCGTTGGTAATTTTTGGCTTTGACAATGCTGGCGATTGCCCAGCAGTGTTTCTAAATTGCATTCCAATCAGAACCCCAATAAATAATATCAGTGCGCCAAATCCTGCAACTAAAACTTTTTTTGGAAGAAAGATATTCATAATTTCAGTAATTTTCAGTGGTTGATTTTCAGCGGTTCAACCGCTGGAAATTATATCCTGCTCGTGTTTCCGATTCATTCATATTATTTTGATTTTTTTGCCTCATTTATAGCGCGCTCAATCATAAAACGCACTCCTTCGCTCGTGTTTTCATTTTCAAGACGGATGTCCGGATGGCGCTCTTGAAATACTCGATAAATCTCATCAGCAAAAGCTTGGCCTACCATAGGAACATTTTCATAATCAAAAAGAATAATTTTGAATTTTTCCAGTCCAGCTAGTACCCGACGAGCTTGCGAGCGCGAGATGTGAATACCACCAGCTGTAAACAATTTGACTCGTATTTCAGTTTTATCGAAACCATAATCACTTTCATTTACTAAATTCGTATATTTTTTAAATATATCATTCAAGTGACGACTTGAGTTGGCACTAATTCTAAAAATTACTCGTGTCCCTCTTTTTTTGAGTGATATTCTATGAATAGAGACATCGGATTTTATAGTATTGATAGCTAATTGGTATCCAAAACTATCAAGAATAAAAACATCACCCGATTTAGAAGTGAAGAAAATACCTTCGCCAGAATGAGATTTCGGCATAGTTGTGGTTTTTCCCTTAAGTAGATCTTGTATAGCCTGAATTTCCGATTTAAGATTCCTTTTTTTCATTATATTGCGAAAAACCCCTACCCCAGAATCATTTACAATGAATGAAAGGTCTTTGTCCCGTACCGCAACTTCAACTGATATACTTTTCGATTGTGAGTGTTCAATCGCATTGTTAAACATTTCAGAAAAAGCAAAAGTAAAAATATTCCTCACATTTTCTGGCAACTGAGCAAGTTTCGGAAATCTCTCTTCTATCTCAAGAAGTATTTTATGCTCCTCTATTGACTCATTCTTATATAATTTCTTAAAAACATTTGGCACAATATCTGAGTGCTTTGAAATGTAGTCCTTTGACACATAAAAAGCATTGCGGGTTCCACCGAGCTTTACCGCCTCTTTTTCAGCAACCAGATCAGAAATAACCATATTTACATATTGGCGAGACACGCCAATAGCACTAGTGATTTCACTAGAAGTGATCTTTCCTTTTTGCCTTATTAATTGCAGTATTTTATCCTTATTTTTCATAAACAACTACATTGTAAACTAATCCATATTCAATTGTCAAGTAATTGTCAACTAACCTACAACTGCCCTACAAATGCCTTTTTCAATACTGATTTTTTAAGTTATTCTTTCATTCATTTTTGCGAGAATTTTTTTAGGTGAAATCCGAACTTTTTTTGAAAGAAAGATATTCATAATTTCAGTAATTTTCAGCGGTTTTTCTTTTCAGTGGTTAATTTTCAGCGATGAAACCGCTGAAAATCTTCCTCTCGATTAATCTCAGATCTCAAAATATCGCTTGTAAAAACTATTCCCTTATTTAGCTAAATAAGGGAATAGTTTTTTCATTTGGAAAGTTGTGAGGTCTTGCCTCACAACTTTCATTTATTATGACTAAATCAATCCTTCAATCCAAAATTCTTATTCTGTGTTTTTTGTCAGAATTTCATAATGTTTTGGATCGGATTCTTTAATTATGTTCAACAAAATTTTTATCGCGTCTTTACTTTCGCTTTTGTCTTTAATCCTGCCCAAGCAAAAGAAATGTCGTCAGTCAAAATAGCAAACTCATCGTTTGTTTTCACTCCTCGCTCATTCCACTCATTAGTTAAATCCTTTCTAATTTCAATACTTTTCAATCGTAAATCCACCCAGTTTTTGGAATAACCTTTTTTAAGATAAGTCGCCAGCGCTCTTTGAATGGCTTTTTCAGGGTCTGCGGTTTCTTCAATTCTTTCATAACCTATGCGCGCTAACCAAAGCTTAAACGGCTCGGCTTTTGGCGAGGGGATTGATTGGATTATTCTAAAAATTGTCTCTGTGTCAGCTGAGTCGGTTAGATAAAACTTGCCGTCAGACGCCTTCATTTTCAGTTGGTTACATTTTGTAACCACCTCACTTCCTTCCTTTTTTAGGCGGTTTTTTAACACTTTCCAATAATTTCTTGGATCCTCGCTTGTGTTTAGCGCGCCAATCACATCAGCAATAGAAAAATACCACAACTCTTTTTCTTCGTCCCAATGTCGGCGAATTTGATTGCCTTCAAAAATTGCGATTACTTTATTTTTTAATTGTTTTTTCATAATTATTTCTTCATTTTAGAGATTAATTTTTCTATATCACTTCTGTGATACCGTCTATCTCGTCTTGTACCAAAACGAATGGCTTTTAGAAATCCTTTGTTATCCCATTTTCGTAGAGTGTTAGGGTGGCAACTCAAAATCTCACAAGCTTCTTTAAGAGTAATAATTTTGTCAGTTTTTTTAGTAGTCATAATTTTTATTAAGTTAACATAACCTTATACCTATTTTTTATAAAAGTAAAGGCCTTTTCCACACCTTTTGATAAAAAAGTTATCTACTTGGCGGACTTCGTCACTCCGTAGCCACGCTTTAGCGTGGCAAAGGCGGAGAGGGAGGCCTGCCTGCCGTAGGCAGAGATTCCCTTTTCATAAAATAATTTAGAGTCGCAGAGCGACATTACTAAATTATTTTATTTAAGGCCCGCGAATTTTTGCTTTTTCCTTCGGCGCAAAAATTCGTTCGAATCCCCACATCTTCAAAAATTATTTTACTTGGGATTCGGTCACTCTCGTGGATATTTTATTTCATAAATTCATAAAATATCTCATTCGCTCGACCCCCACTCGCTGTCACTGATTTTCTAAAAGAAAATCAGGCTTCGCGACAGCTCGGTTCGAATCCTACCTATCCGTAAACCAGTAATTCTAGAACGCTTTGCGTCCTAGTATAACTGTTTTATGCGGAGAGGGAGGGATTCATCCCACGATTACTAAATAAATTTTTTCTTAAAATCAAAATTTATTAAGTATCGCTGGACGCGGCTCGGAAAAGTGAAAAATTAAAATTTTTCTTTTCCTCCGCCGTTCGAATCCACCACTCACTTTCACACAGACATCTTTTTTAAATAATACTTAATTATTTAAAAAAGCTGTTGCGGAGAGGGGGGGATTCCTTTTCATAAAATGATTTAGAGTCGTAAAGCGACATTACTAAATTATTTTACTCAAGGCCCGTGAATTTTTGCTTTTTCCTTCGGCGCAAAAATTCATTCGAATCCCTACATTTCCAAACAAAAATCATTTTTAGATACTCAAAAAATAGTATTAAAAAATGCTTTGGCGGAGAGGGAGGGATTCGAACCCTCGAGACCTTTTCAGGCCCAACATCTTAGCAGGATGCCCCGTTCGACCGCTCCGGCACCTCTCCACTATTTAAAATAAAGAAAATACTGACAAAAAACTACGAGTGAAAAATGTCCATAAGAACATTTTTCATTAATAAAAATAGCATACATTGAACTCTTTTTCTATTTTTATTTTTTAAATTAAAATGGTATATTAACTTGATAATAATTTAATTTAATTAATATGGGAGTATTATCAAAGCCATAGATATTGAGACATAAAAAAGCGGGGAACATTATTATAGAACCGTTTAATACGGCAAACTTGTCAAGCACAAGTTATGATGTGCGCCTTGGAAAACATTTTTTTAGACAAAGGGAAGTTAAAAAAATTCAAACCATAAATCCTTTTCACGAAAAATCAATGAGAAAAATGTATGACAAACATGAAATTGCAATTCCAATAAAGAAAATAAAATCTGAACTCAATCCATTTCATAATTTGAAAGATACTGATTTGGTAATTTTGATTTCTCCAAACGAGACAATTCTTGCGCACACGGTTGAGTTTATAGGAGGAAAAAACGGAATTCCCGAAAAGAATCTTGGTGCAGTTACAACCGAAATGAGAGCGAGAAGTTCGGTTGGAAGAATAGGCATTGCGGTTTGTAAATGCGCGGGGTGGGGAGATATAGGATATGTAAATCGTTGGACTATGGAAATAACAAATTTTAGTAATAACACAATTCCATTACCGGTTGGTTTTAGAATAGGACAAATTATTTTTCACGATACAGAGCCAGTTGAAGAAAAGGACCACTATTACAGAAAAGTTGGCGGGAAGTATCAATCTGCCGGCGAAATAAATCAATTAAAAAAGAAATGGAAGCCAGAAGATATGTTACCAAAACTATATAAGGACCCCGATCTTGGTCATTTTTCAAAATTCAATAAGTCATAGGAGTGAAAATTAAAATAATACATCTGTGTACGAGTACATATTTGAATTATACGGCAAAAATACTCACTTAATGATTATAAGGCAATTTTTACATGTCAATTTTTAAAACTGTGAAAAACTTTTAGCGCGGAGAGTTTAGAAATGTTAAAATTGTATAAAGGGTCGATTTTGTTTTTATAATAATGCGCAAGAAAAATTATGGAAAATAAATACAAAACTCTTGATTGGGTAGTTTTTATATTAGTAGTTGTAGGAGCCGTAAATTGGGGCTTGGTAGGTCTATTCAACTTTGATTTAGTTGGAGCAATTTTTGGTGAAATGTCAGCACTAGCAAAAATTGTATATGTTCTTGTCGGTATTGCAGGTGTATATCTAATATTCAATTGTAAAAAGATGTGTAAGTAATTTCAGAAAAAATAAATGCCACACTCTCAAAGAGTGCGGCATTTTGGTTTTGTCACCTTCGCTTACGGGCGAGAGGTGATGTGAAATCCGTTTTCTTCCCACGAGTATCTGCCGATGGTTGTCATCTGGCGATTTCGCGGGTCGTTTTTTGTGACGAGAAGATTATCCTCGTCAGCACAATTCATTTCACAACTAGTTTTTGCGACGGAGAGATTATTTCTCCGCCCAAAGTATTCATTTGATTGTGGGAGAAGTGCTTCTTCTTCCATTTTTCGGATGAATTTTTCATCCGAAGTTGTTAAAAAATTTTTTGTCATTTCAAGCTCCTTTTAGTTATCTAATGTGTATGATAACACTTTTTAAATTATTTGTCAATCCCAGCACTTATTTTTTATACAAAAAATAAGTGCTGAGTTAAAAATAGAGCTCAACAAAGCCCCACTTGGAGGCTTCGCCTCCAAGTGGGAAAAGGGGTTTTTGTATTTCTTATTTTGTTTTTTGTGTTTGTCCCATACCATTCGCTTTGCAAAGCTACCTGCCTACCGCAGGCAGGCGGGATAAATTTGTGATTTGGTGTTTGTGATTTGGAATTTTACTGAAAGTGTCAATGTGCTATCGTTATACAAAAAACTTTCTTTGCGCCAGAATTAACTAAAACATTTTTTGTTTCCCTCATAGTTGCGCCGGTTGTTAAAACATCATCAATTAAGATTATATTTCTCCCACGAATTTTTTCTACATCACTCACACCAAAACAATTTCTAATATTTTCCATTCGTCTCCTTCTATTTTTTACAGCCGTTTGACTTAGTGTGTCTTTTGTTTTTATTAAAGATTTGAAGTCGGTTTCAAAAAAATTTTGTGTATCAATTTTTTTAAATTCCTCTAGGATAAACTCAATTTGATTAAAACCTCGTTTTCTCATTTTCTTTTTTGATAAAGGAACGGGGATTAAAACTGGTTTATCAAAATTTTTAAAAATCTTCATTTCCGACAATTTTTCAAGAAGTTCTGAATATAAAATTTCAGCAAAAATTTCTGCCACCCTCTCGTTTCTTTTATATTTCAAAAAATGAACCATATCTCTTATCAATGAATCTTCATAGCTAAATATAGAATACGAATTTTTATCATCACTTATGTCGGCTTTTTGGCATTTTTGAAAAACCTTTTCCGCGGTTAAGGATTCAATCCTTTTTCTTTTTTCAGAAAAAGGAAACAGAAAATTAAGTATGGCGTCTATTATTCTTTTTATTCTTATCATAAAACCTGTTAATTATGGAATATTTATAAAAATGGTTTCATTGCTTCATTGTTCAATTGTTAAAAAACAAAAAAGATTATTTCCAAAACAATGAAACAATTTAACAATGGAACAATGGATTTTTCTCTGCTATAATCATTATACATAAAATATGAGTGAGTTTTTAAATAATATAATAAAATCGGTAAAAGATTATTTTAATAAAAAAGAAGAGAGTGTTTTGGGTATTGATATAAGCTCTTCTTCTATTAAGGTAGTTCAATTAAGAAAGAAAAGAGGTAAGGCAATTCTCGAAACATACGGAGAAATATCCCTTGGCGCGTATGCAAATGTGGAAAATGGAAGAGCGACGAAATTATCAACTCAAAAAATAACAGAGGCGTTATCAGATTTGTTAAGAGAATCAAAAGTAACTGCAAAAAAATGCGGGGTGGCCGTCCCGCTTAGTTCAAGTCTATTGAAGATTATTAAAATCCCATCTGTAAGCGAAAGACAACTAAAAGAGATAGTTCCCATAGAGGCAAGAAAATATATCCCAGTGCCCGCGACTGAGGTTCTTTTGGATTGGAATATTATACCAAAAGAAACCAGCTATTCTGAAGAAGGTGAAGCTCAAAAAGCAGATAAGATTGAAGTGATGATAGTTGCCATACATAAGGAGATAATAAATATGTACACGGATGTTCTGTCGCAAAACAACTTAGAGAGTTCCTTTTTTGAAATAGAACTTTTTGCTACTACAAGGTCTGTACTAAGCAGGGGGATAAGGCCTGTAATGATTTTTGATTTTGGGGTTAGCACAACAAAACTATATGTAGTAGAAGGAGGAATTATTAGAGAATCTCATATTGTAAATAGAGGGTCGCAAGATTTAACTCTCGCGTTATCAAAATCATTAGGTATTTCTTTTGATGAAGCTGAGGGGTCAAAACGAACAACTGGTTTAACAAGAGAAACAGATAACGAAGAAGATGTTTCTGAAAGCACATCGGCTATTATGGAATATATTTTTTCTGAAGTTGAAAAAACAATAATAGGTTATCAAATCAGATATAACAAAAGTATAGTTAAAATTATATTAACCGGCGGGGGTATGCTTTTAAAAAACATTGTTGATAGAACATCTGAAAAATTCAAAATTGAAGTTGAATTGGCAAATCCATTTAGAAAAGTTGAGGCGCCTGCATTTTTGGAGGAGGTTTTAAAAAGGGCGGGTCCAGAATTTGCCGTTGCGGTTGGGATTGCTTTAAGAAAATTAGAAGAAATGGACTGAACGCGGATCGAACGCAGACTAACAATGTGGACTAAACGCGGACAAAAATAAAAAAGCAAAAAAACAAGAAAACAAGGAAAATTACCAAGGGTAAGCCTTGGTATAATTACGGAGGCAACGCCTCCGTACACAACGCCTCCGTACGACAAAGGCACAAAATAAAAAAAGAAACAATAAATGAAAATTGTCGTCAAGCGACAATTTTCATCCACAATTATTTTGTTTTTTGGGAAAATGTCCCTAAGGACATTTTTCATCCACAATTATTTTTTTGCTTTTTCATTCATAATTATTTTTTTTAAAACCTCACTTGGAAGCTCGGTTACTAAAAAAAATATAAACCTACACGCAACTCTGCGATAGCAGAGTTGCGTGTAGGTTTATAAAAAATAAAAAAGGCCGAATCTAATTCAACCCTCAAATGCTTCCAGATTTACTATGTCAAACATCGAGTGTTTGACAGTGTTTGGCAGAGTGTTAGCAAACCCAAAACAAGAAAAGATGTCAGAAAAGGTGTCAGGAAAAGGTGTCAGGAACCTTTCTTTGGAAAAGATGTCAGGAAAAGGTGTCAGGAACCTTTCTTTGGCCTTTCTCTTTTTCTTCACTTGGGTGCTCCGCACCCAAGTGATTTTTCCACGGAGGCCTTGCCTCCGTTTAAAATTGAAACCAGACTCAATATGTCAAACACCGAGTGTTTGACAGTGTTTGACAAAGTCAATCTGTGCAACATCGGATGTTGCACAGAATATTTTTACCGCTATTAAATTCCTTGATTTTTTTCTTGGGGGTTATTAACATATCATTTATACTTTTTCTTGTTTATTGTATATAATTTATATACTAATTATGAACAATAATACATCCTTTATACCAAGGACGAAATTAACGGACTCTTTTGATTCCGGAAATAAAAAATCTAGTAAGATTGGTTTACTATCGCTCTTATCAATAATAATGTTTATAATATCTATTGTCCTCGCCGGCGGGGTGTTTCTTTTGGGTGAATATAAAACAAAAGCAATACAAAATAAAGTTGCCTCGCTTGAAAGAGCAAAAGGGTCGTTTGAACCGGCGCTTATTGAAAAACTTTCAAAACTTGATACTCGTATTAATTCAGCAAAAAAAGTTTTAAATAATCACATTTCTGTCTCTATATTTTTGAAACTTTTGGAAAAGCTCACACTTAAAACTGTAAGATTTAGCGAGTTTGAATTTGTAAAAAGAGATGACGGTTCGTTTAGTGTATTTATGAAGGGAGAAGCTAATAGCTATTCTTCGGTTGCATTACAGTCGGATATGTTTGGTGGAAATAAATTTATACAGGAACCGATTTTTTCAAATTTTAAGTTAAACCCTAGTGGAAATGTTTTATTTGATTTTTCCGCGGTTATAGATAGGTCTTTAATTCTATACGAAAATAATATAGAGAAATAATATGAAAGGAATTATAACACCAATAATTTTAATAATTGTGTCAATTGCGGTTTTTCTTACCTACACGGACCCCGCTTATAATAAAATAAAAATCGCAGAAAAAGATGAAGTTCAGTATGATGAAGCGTTAAATAAATCCCGCGAATTACAAATAATAAGAGATTCGCTTTTATCTAAATATAATACTTTCAGTTCTGCAGACATAGAAAAACTGGAAAAACTTTTACCAGATAATGTTGATAATGTTCGTTTAATTTTGGAAATAGATAATACGGCTTCAAAATATGGGATGAATTTGAGAGATGTGTCTGTTTCTGGCGGGACCGAGACCGCGGGTAAAAATATAGTTGAAGCCACCGCGAAAGATTTTTATACAATAACATTAAGTTTTTCAGTGTCTTCTTCTTATGCCAATTTTGTTAAATTTATAGAAGACCTTGAGAATAAATTAAGAATAGTTGATGTATCTAGAATTGCATTTAAGGCGTCCGATTCAGATTTTAATGAATATAGAGTTAGCGTTGAAACATACTGGGTAGAATGACTTCAAAAGCTCTAAATGAGCTTTTGAAGGGTAGTGCCAGATTTTTCATCCATACTTGGAAACCTCTGGGAGAGGTTTCCAAGAGTAGTGTCAGATTTTTTATCCATAATTCAAAATTTATTTATTTTTTTAATTTAAACATGAACAAAAAATTTATAAAAAATATAATTATTACAATAGCAATTATTATTTTGGTTTTTGCTTTGTACTTTTTCTTTTTTAGAGGGAGTGGGTTAGATAATGATTCTGGACTTTATATTGAACCAGTTGCCGGCAAAACTTCAGCCGTTGATAAATCACTTATAACGCTTCTTTTGGAAATGAAATCAATCAAATTAGATGAAAAATTATTTAACTCCGCTGTATTTCAAAGTTTGAGCGATTATAGTATAAAGATAGAACCGCAAGAAGTCGGTAGGACCAACCCATTTGCTCCACTTGAATTGAAATAAAAAGCTCTAACTTAAAAAGTTCTAAATGAACTTTTTAAGTAAAGTGTCAGAATTGATTCATGTTTTGAGCTTTCTATTCCATAATTTTTTTGAGCGTTTCAATCCACCCCAGTGAAATATTCTTTGAATTTCACGGGGCAGGTAATATTTTTGCTCGCCCTGTTAAATAAATTTGTCGAAGCAAATTTTCCGCTACGCGGGATTTAACAGGGTAAACATTTGTAAACACAGTTAAATATGAATCTACAAAATTTTTTAAATATATTGTTAAATAAAAAACTTATAAACAAGGAAGATATTTCTGTTTTAGAAAAAGAAATAAAAGAAATAGGCGGAGATATTGAAAATGTTTTAATGAAAAGAGGAATTACGATGTCGGAAATAATAGAGGCGAAAAGTAGTTATTACAATGTTCCTTTTAAAAACTTAGAAAATACTCCGATTCCCTTTGAAATGTTGAAATATATACCTGAAAAATCCGCTGATTATTATAAAATTGTTCCTTTGGAGATTCAGGACGGAGTACTTGAAATTGGTTTTGTTAATCCTGATGATATGGAAGCGAGAGACGCTGTATCATTTATAGCATCTAAAAATCATTTATCTTTTAAAATATATGTTATCTCTGAGAGAGATTTCAAAAAAATAAAAGAATCATACGACGGATTATCTGGCGAAGTTGGCAAGGCCCTAACAGAACTTGAAACAGAATTATCAATTGAAGAACAGAAATTATCAAAAGAAGTTTCGGAAATATCAAAAAAAGGCATTACTACAAGAATAATTGAAGATGCGCCCGTAACAAAAATTGTTGCGACCATATTGAGATATGCGACAGAGGGTAGAGCGTCGGATATTCATATAGAACCGATTGACGAGGAAGTGCGCATCAGATTTAGAGTAGATGGCGAAATGAATACGAGTTTAAAACTTCCTAAAAAAATTCATAATGCAGTTACGGCCAGAATAAAGATATTATCTAATATGAAGTTGGATGAAAAAAGAAAACCACAAGATGGCAGGTTTTCGGCTCATGTTGATAACAGAAAAATAGATTTTAGGGTTTCAACTTTTCCCACTTATTATGGTGAAAAAGTAGTTATGAGGATTCTTGACCCAAATACTGGCGTTGTTGGTTTGGATAATTTGGGTATAAGTGAGAAAAATTTAAAAATTATTAAAAATGCAATAAGTAAGTCGTATGGATTAATTTTGATATCTGGGCCAACGGGTTCTGGTAAAACAACGACGCTGTATTCAATGCTTGAACAATTAGACAGGGAAACCAATAATGTTCTCAGTTTGGAAAATCCAATAGAATATAATATTCCCGGTGTCAGCCAATCAGAAATAAGACCGGAGATAGGGTATACATTTGCTACAGGTCTTAGAACAACGCTAAGACAAGACCCAGATATAATAATGGTTGGTGAGATTCGGGACAAAGATACTGCAAAACTTGCTATTCAAGCAGCCCTTACCGGACACCTTGTTTTATCAACAATACACACAAACAATGCCGTTGGCGTTATTCCTCGTCTTATAGATATGGGAGTTGATCCATTTTTAATACCCCCAACACTAATAATGACCATAGCCCAAAGGTTAGTAAAACTACTTTGTCCGAACTCTGGCAAGGCCATACCGATTGACGGCGCTTTGAAAATTATGTTAGAAAAACAATTTAGCGATTTACCTAATGAATTTAAAAAAGATATAAAAATTCCCGATAATATTTATACGGCTGGTTCGTCGTCTGATTGTCCAAATGGGACGAGAGGAAGAACTGCGGTATTTGAAATTATGGAAATGAATAAAGAAATTGAGGAGGTTATTTTGAAAGACCCGAGTGAAAGTGGAATATATAAAATTGCAAGAAAAAATGGGATGCTCACTATGCGGGAAGATGCGCTTTTAAAGGCATTTAGGGGGGAAATTCCCTTTGAAGAGGCCAATAAGTTATAAAGCTTCAAATTGTGTTTATTAAAATTTAGTTCATTGTGTTAAAATATAAAGATATGGAAAATGATAAATATAAAGTTTTAATTATTGACGATGATAAATTTCTTCTTGATATTTATACTGTAAAATTTAAAGAGAATGGCCTTGTTGTTGATACCGCAATCGGGGGAGAGGAGGCGCTTGAAAAACTAAGGGAAAATAAAAATTATGATATTTTATTACTTGATATTGTAATGCCCGTAATGGACGGCTTTGCTTTTCTTGAAAAAAAGAAAGCAGAAAATCTTGCTCCAAAAGCTGTCATTGTGATTTTAAGTAATCAGGGACAGGCATCAGATATTGATAAAGCAAAGAAGTATGGCATTCATGGATATATAGTAAAGGCGAGTACAATACCATCCGAAGTGTTGAAAGAGGTTTTGAGTATAGCGAAAGAAAATATATCAAAACTCTCTAACTTAAAAAGCCCCCAATGAGCTTTTAAAGAATGGCGCTAGATTTTAATCTATGGTGTTGAGCTTTTTAAGAGGGGTGTTAATTTTAATTCGTAATTAAAACCATGGAACAAAAAAAACAACTTGAAGATTTATTAGCGATAGTAATTAAAGAGGGAGCGTCAGACCTCCATATTTCTGTCGGCAAAAAACCAACCATAAGGGTATCGGGGATGTTAATAGGTCTTGAAAAAGAAAATATTTTGAAGGAGAGTGACACCCTTAGTTTAATGTCTGCTCTATTAGACGAAGAACAAAAAAAAGAATTTTTAAAAAATAAAGAAATAGATTTTTCTTATTCATATAGCGAAATGAGATTTAGATGTAATTGTTATTTTCAAAAAGGAACAATCGCTATTGCAATGCGTTTGATACCTAAAAAGATAAAAACACTTCAACAGCTTAATCTTCCTGAAGTACTTGAATCATTTGCGGGCAGAAAACAGGGGTTTTTTCTTGTTGTTGGCCCAGTAGGTCATGGAAAAACTACAACGCTTGCTTCAATGATTGAAATAATAAACGAGACAAGAGCTGAACACATAATTACCATAGAAGACCCTATAGAATATTTATTTGAAGAGAAAAAATCTATAATAGACCAGAGAGAAGTTAAAATTGATACTGCCGACTTCCAAACGGCCCTAAAGAGTATGTTCAGACAGGATGTGAATGTTGTTATGATAGGAGAAATGCGCGGGACCGAAACAATTTCAACCGCGGTGACGGCGGCGGAGACCGGGCATTTAGTGCTGTCAACACTTCATACAAACAATGCATCACAGACAATGGATAGAATTATTGATTCATTTCCGAGCGAGAGTCAGGTTCAAATTAGAACACAGTTGGCCGGAAGTTTAATTGGAATTTTTTCGCAAAGACTTATTCCTAGGATTTCTGGGGGGGTTGTTCCTGCGTACGAGCTTTTAATAAACAATAATGCTGTTTCTAATTTAATAAGAGAAGGGAGAACCCACGAAATTGACTCGGTTATTGAAACTAGCTCAGAATTGGGAATGGTTGATATGAATCGTTCTTTAGCCGAACTTGTAAGAGCGGGCGAAATAACTCTTGATGATGCGAGGAAATATTCCACAAAGATACAAAATTTAGAAAAATTGTTGTAAAAGTTAAAAATGTAAAAATCAACCTACCCGCCAAAGCACATAGCCAACCTTTTGTTGATACATAATTTTTAACAATCAAGAACAACCATTTATTGCAAATTCTCTTTTAGAAAATTTGCACAACAACTTTAAAATTTTACATTATCATTTTACACTTTGAGATTTTAATTTTACATTTATATCATGTTATTCAAATATAAAGTAATTGATGCTGAAGGACTCCAAAAAAGTGGAGAGATAGACGCGATAAATGTTGATGTCGCAATAAATTCTCTGCAAAGAAGGGGTTTTGTTGTTGTGTCAGTAGATAGTGCAAGTAAAGTGCCTTTTTTTGAAAAGAAAATTTCTTTTTTTGATAAAGTTTCTAACAAAGATGTTGTGATACTTTCTCGTCAGATAGCGACTCTTTTTGACGCGCAAGTTTCTGCATTAAAAATATTTAATCTTTTAGCAGTTGAAACAGAGAATCCAGTTTTAAGAAGCAAATTAGCAGAAATTTCTTCTGACCTTAAGGCCGGGAATTCGGTTTCAAAATCAATGGGAAAACATACGGATGTTTTTTCTGATTTTTATATAAATATGGTTCGTTCTGGGGAAGAATCAGGAAAACTTGAACAAACATTTTTGTATCTTGCAGATTATTTAGATAGATCATACGAGCTGACTTCAAAGGCAAAAAATGCTCTTGTTTATCCAATTTTTATTATATTTACATTTGTGTCAGTGATGATATTAATGCTCACAACAGTTATCCCAAGAATAAGCTCAATTATTGCAGAATCAGGCCAGACGATGCCTTTTTATACGAGAGCCGTTGTTGGGATAAGTGATCTACTCGTAAATTATGGGGTATTTTTAATTATATTGTTAATAATAGGGGCATTCTTTCTTTGGAAATATGCCAAAACAGAAGCGGGTAAACTTTATTTATCAAGATTAAAAATTTCCATACCTTTTATTGGTGGTCTTTATAGAAAATTATACCTTTCAAGAATATCTGACAATATGCACACAATGCTTGCGAGCGGTATATCAATGGTTAGGTCAATAGAGGTCACCGGGACGGTTGTTGGGAATAAAGTTTATGAAAATATAATAAAAGAAGCGGCAGAATCTATAAAGGCGGGGAAATCTGTTTCCGAATCTTTTTCAAAACATGAAGAAATTCCAAGTATTATGGTTCAGATGATGAAAGTTGGGGAAGAGACCGGAGAACTTGGCAGTATTTTAAAAACTCTATCAAATTTTTACAGAAGAGAAGTTATAAACGCGGTGGATACATTGGTTAGTTTGATAGAACCCGTAATGATTGTTATATTGGCCGTTGGTGTTGGTTTGCTTTTGGCGTCCGTTCTTATCCCAATCTATAACATTTCAGCCGGCGTCTGATAACCGCAGATGTACGCAGATAACAACCGCAGATGTACGCAGATGAGTATAAAGATCGCTCAACAGAGCGGTTTTTTAATTTTAGACTTGACAATTTATATGAAAGTCCAAATATTTAAATGTTTTTCTCATATTTTAATCTTATATATAAGTTGCATTTCAAACAAGAATTTTCAGGAGGATGTATTACGCCCGCGATTTTGTTTAGGGGCCTGCCCCGTTAGAAGTAGGGCGTACTACGCCCGCGACTTCTAACGGGGTTATCCACAAGTTCCTTTTTTGTTTTGTGTTATTAGTTTATAATGTAAATACATACGAATGTATATATAAGAGATAAGGTCGAATTACTCTTATGTTTATTGATGTAAATACTTGAATATAGTTTATAAAAGCTATTTCAAGACCATGCAGAGTTTTCTGCATACTAAATATTTAGTAACTTTCTGTATAAAATTATGAAAAAAAATAAAGGTTTTACACTTATTGAACTTCTTGTCGTTATCGCAATAATTGGTATTTTGTCATCAGTTGTTCTTGCGTCATTGAATAGTGCTAGACAAAAATCGCGAGATGCAAGAAGAATAGCTGATGTAAAACAGCTTCAGTTGGCGCTTGAATTATATTTTGATTCAAATGCAAACTACCCTACAGCCCTAAGCGCGCTTGCCCCTAGCTTTATACCAACATTGCCAACGGACCCACAAACCAGCGCAGCATACAAATATGCAGCATTAGGTTCAGGGACAACATGCTCAAGTTATCACTTGGGAGCAACGCTTGAAGACACAGGTCATCAAGCTTTTAAAGGTGATGCAGACGCTGCGGCCGGTACGGCATGTACTGGTGGCGGGACAGATTTCGCTGGGACAGATCCTGTTTATGATGTTAAACCGTAATAATTCTAGAAATGATTTTCTAAAAACCCCGCTTAAGCGGGGTTTTTATTATATAAAAACATTATGGATTAAAAAGCTCTCTCTAAACTAAAAAAAATTATGGATCAAAACTCTCGAGGTAGGATTAAAATCCAGCACGACTCTTTAAAATCTCATTGAGAGATTTTAAAGTTAGAGAGTTTTGATTTAGAGCTTTTTAATTTGATGGTATAATTTACTCAGTATCATTTTTGTATTTTTACAAAAGTGATATTGGGCAAATCCTTTAAATAATTTTATGGACATTCTATTTTCAATATCATTTTTTGTTTTTGGCGCAATTTTGGGAAGTTTTATAAATGTTGTATCTCTTAGATATAATACAGGCCTTAATCTTTCTGGTCGTTCCAAATGTTTTTCTTGTTCCAAAACTCTTCATTTTTTTGAATTAATTCCAATTTTTAGTTTTATTTTTCTTAGAGGAAAATGTTCTAAATGTAAAAGTAAAATTTTTATACAATATCCTATAGTTGAATTTACAATGGCCATTTTGTCGTTTTTGTTATTTATAAAATTTGGTTTATCTCTGGAGACATTTTATTTCATATTTATATTTTGTTTGCTTTTGATTATTACAATTTACGATTTTAGACATAAAATTATTCCAGAAGGTGTTGTTTATTTATTTATTTTATTTTCATTTTTATTCATCTTTTTTGATATGAACGAATTGATTTTTAGAATACCAAACATTTACAACATTATTTCTGGTCCGATAGTCGCTTTCCCACTTTTCTTTTTGTGGTTTATCTCAGGGGGGAAATGGATAGGGCTAGGAGACAGCAAACTTTTATTGGGGATTGGTTTTTTGTTGGGGGTTTTTGGTGGGTTATCTGCCCTCGCTTTAGCTTTTTGGGTTGGGGCAATTTTTAGTCTTGGGTTGATATTCTTAAATAAGATTTTGAATGAAAAAGAATTGAGTTTAAATGGAAAACGAATTACAATGAAGAGTGAAGTTCCGTTTGCCCCGTTCATAATAATTGGTTTTATGATAGTTTTTTTTACAGGAATAAATTTATTTCCAATGTAAATTCAAAACCTCCGGGAATTCAAATGGTCTGGGGGACCATTTGAATCCACAATGTTTTAGTTAATTTTGAATCCATAATATTTTGAGCTTTTAAATCCATAATTATTTTTTTGTGTTATGCTCTGGGAGAATTCAAATGGTCTGGGAGACCATTTGAATCCATAATATATTTCAGTTAATTTGAATCCACAATATATCCCAGTTAATTTAAATCCACCCCAGTGAAATAGTTTCCAAATTTCACGGGATAAAAATTTTACCTGCCTGCGGTAGGCAGGTGGGGCAAGCAAAACCAAAAGAGGGCCTGCCCCATTAAAAATCAACAAAAAGAAGAAAGTTTAATATTTCAAAAAATGAGAAAAATGAAAACAGATTTCCAGAAGAATACAACCAATAGAAAAAAATTTCTAACGGGCTTTACCCACACACTAAATCTGGTTTCAAATAAATTTAGCATTTTGTTTTTTAATATAATATTTAATAAATTGAACAAGATATTTTATAAAAAATATACAGGTAAAACAAAAAGAAAATTAGTGTGTGGGTTTACAATAGTTGAACTTATAGTTACAACCGGAATTTTTGCTCTAATAACATCAATAATACTGGTAAGAGATGCCCAATTTAATAATACTATTAGGTTGAGCAACTTAACTTATGAAGTTGCGCTTGTTGTACGCCAGGCCCAAATTTTTGGAACAGGGGTAAGGGAATACGGTTCGGGAGATTTTAATGTCGGCTATGGCGTTCATTTTGATACGGCAAATAATAAATCTTTCATTTTTTTTGCCGATGCGAATAAAAATAATATATATGACGGGACACCTGAGATAATTGAGATTATTAATATAAGGGGCAATAATTTTATAAGTAAATTTTGCGTATTTTCATTAAAGGGAAATGAAACATGTAGTGATAGTGGATCTAAATTGGATATTCTTTTTAAAAGACCTAGTCACAACGCGATAATATCGTCAGACATTATTCTTGGTTTGAATGAGTCAGCGCGTATTTATATTTCTTCAACGACCGGAGATGAAAAATCTGTATTAGTTAAATTTGTTGGGCAAATATCTGTAGAATGAAAAAGCTCTGGGAGAGCTTTTTCATCCATAATTAAAGTGAAATAAAATGAAACAAAAAAGTGGAAAAAACAGTAGTAAAAATTATAATAAAGGATTCACCTTGGTAGAAATGATGGTTGCTGTTGCGTTATTTTCTGTGGTTATGGTTATAGGGGTTGGTTCGCTTCTAAGTATGATTAGTGCGAATAAAAAATCACAATCTTTGCAACTTGTTATGAGCAACCTTGGCTTTGCCATTGAGGACATAACAAGAACAATGAGAGTTGGTACAAATTACCATTGTGGTTCTGGTGATATAAGGGAACCAAAAGACTGTAATGGTGGAAGCAACTATGTTGCATTTGAACCAACGGGGGGCGATCCAGATTCTACAAATGACCAAGTCGTATATAGATTAAATGGAACTCAAATTGAAAAATCAACAAGTGGTGGAGTAAATAATAGTTTTATTGCAATTACTGCCCCAGAAATAACAATAGAATCATTATCATTTTATGTTCAGGGGTCAGAGACCATAGGCGAAGGTGATAATAAACAACCGAAAGTTTTAATTGTATTGTCTGGTCACGCTGGAGAAAATGAAAAAACAAAATCAAATTTTAATATTCAAACCATGGTGAGCCAAAGGATTTTAGATTTTTAGTAAAACGCAGATAGGCGCAGATAGAAACCGCAGATTAACGCAGATTTTTAACATTTAACATTTAACATTTAACATTTAACATTTAACATTTAATATTTCATTAGAAATTAGAAATTGAGAATTGGAAATTTTTTAAACAACATGCATTCACCAATAATAAAAAATAAAACAGATGCCAACAATGACCACAATAGCGGGTTCACATTGGTGGAAACCTTAATAGCTATAACGATTTTAGTATCAGCGATTGTTGGCCCAATGGTTGTGGTCCAAAAAAGTTTATCATCTGCAAATTTTGCTAAGAGCCAAATAATCTCATTTCATCTCGCAGGGGAAGCTATAGAATATATAAGAAATAAAAGAGATGGAAACACATTAAGCGGGGTAAGTTGGATCAATGGCTTGTCTGAGTGTATTGATAAAAAATGCGCGGTTGATACTGTAAACGACACAATATCTCAATGTAGTGAAAATTGTCCAAATTTGCAATTTGATTCTATAAACGGTTTTTACGGATATGATTCAAATTGGGAGGATTCTATATTTAATAGAGTTGTGGAAATAAAGAGTATAAACGAAGAGGAATTATCCATACTTGTTACAATATTTTGGAAGAGCGGAGTTTTTACAAAAGAATTTTCTGTTAGAGAAAATTTATTTAATTGGCAATAATAAAAATTGAAAGTTAAAAAATCAAAATTAAAAATGACAATGTAAAATTCAAAATAGGATAATTTAAAAATTTATTATTTTTTACATTTTTAACTGCCATTTTGCCCGCCTGCCATCGCCTAATGCACAATTGTATGGTTATATAAATAATATTGACAATATGCCACATTATATAGATTACAAACATTATCGCTCTGGCATTGGCGGGCAGGCATTTTGAGATTTGCATTTTAAATTAGAATTATAAACATGTATCCATCAATAACAAAAAATAAAAAAAACACAAACAAGAACCAGAAACACGGTTTCACATTATTGATGGCGATGATTATTTCCTCTCTATTATTATCTATAGGAATTTCAATCTATAGCATAACATTAAAAGAATTAATTTTGTCATCTCATGGCAGGAATTCCCAGTTTGCTTTTTATGCCGCTGATACCGGATTAGAATGCGCGCTTTATTGGGATATAAAAAAGAACGCATTTTCAACCACTACGCCATCAACAATAGAGTGCGATGGCAAAACTATAGAAAATGTTGGTGGCGAGCCCATTTCTACATTTAATATAGATTTTTCTCCCGAACCATTTTGCGCCACAGTAACAGTCAACAAATCTGATACAAAAACAATAATTGAATCTCGGGGATACAATACCTGTGATTTGGCAAATGCCCGTAGGGTTGAAAGAGGTATGAGGATAACATATTAAAAATTCAAAATTTAAAAGTCAAAATTCAAAATTGTGGAGTTCGCCGAAAGCGAACGGACAATTAGATGCAAATTTTCTAAAAGAAAATTTGCTTAACGATTTTAACATTTTGCATTGTCATTTTTCACTTCGAGATTTAGATTTTGCATTTTTCTATGATAAAAAACAAAGAAATTAAAGAAAAAATAGAAAATCTAAGAAAAGTTGTAGAACATCACTCTGAAATGTATCATAAAAAAGATACACCTGAAATTTCTGATGAGGCGTACGATTCATTGATGCGCCAGCTGATTGAACTTGAAGAAAAATATCCTCAATTTAAATCTCCAACGAGCCCTAGTCAGAGAGTGGGCGGAGAAATTTTGGATGAATTTAAAAAAATAAAACATAGATTAAAACAATGGTCTTTTGACAATGTATTTAATTTTGAAGAATTAAAAAAATGGGACAAGAAAATAGAGAGATTTATTTTAAAAGAGACAAAGGATAATCCAAGAGCTGAATATCTTTGTGAATTAAAAATAGATGGGCTTAAAATTGTTTTAACATACAAAAAAGGAGTTCTTAAAACTGGAGCAACAAGAGGTGATGGAATTGTGGGGGAAGATGTAACACAAAATATAAAGACAATAGACGATATTCCTTTAAGTTTAAAACTTCCTGTAGATATTGTAGTTATAGGAGAATGCTGGCTATCTGAAAGAGAATTAGAGAAAATAAATAAAGAAAGAAAAAAAAATAATGAACCAGAATTTGCTAATTCAAGAAATGCGGCTGCGGGTTCTATTAGACAACTAGACCCTAAAGTAGTTGCAAAAAGGAATTTAAGTTTTTTTGCTTACGACATAGACAAAATGCAGATTAACGCAGATAAAAAACCGCAGATGAACGCAGATAAATATAATGAAATTCAGACGCAAGAAGAAGAGTTAATTTTTTTAAAAGAATTAGGTTTTAATGTTAATCTTGATTTTAAACTTTGTAGAAATATAAATGAGGTGGAAGGTTTTTATAAAAAATGGTCAGAAAAAAAACACGAAGAAGTATATGGGATTGACGGAATCGTTTTAAAAATAAATGATAATGAAACACAAAAAGCATTAGGATATACAGCAAAATCGCCAAGATTTGGTGTCGCATATAAATTTTCAGCAACCCAAACAACAACAATAATCAAAGACATTATTTTCCAAATAGGACGAACGGGTGTAATAACTCCGGTTGCAGTTCTTGAACCCGTGAGAATTGCCGGTTCTGTGGTGTCTAGAGCGACTCTTCATAATGAAGATGAAATAAAAAGATTAGATGTAAGAATAGGAGATAATGTTGTTTTACAAAAGGCTGGTGATGTAATACCCGATATAGTTTCTGTGATTTTAGATTTAAGGAAAAAAAATTCAAAACCTTTTATATTTCCTAAAAAGATTTCTGGGTGTGGGGGAGATGGAAAAATAGAAAAAATTCCAGGACAAGTAGCCTACAGGTGTGTTGATAAAAAATCTTTTTCATTACTTTCAAAAAAAATTCATTATTTTGTTTCAAAAAAATGTTTCAATATTGATGGAATGGGCCCACAAATTGTGGACCTGTTGATGGAAAATGGTCTGATTAATTCTTTTGATGATATTTTTAAATTAAGAAAAGAAGATTTGTTAAGTTTGCCAAGATTTGCCGAAAAATCTGCTGACAATCTTATTGATTCCATAAAGAAAAGTAGAAAAATAACCTTAGCAAGATTTTTAACATCGCTATCAATAGATTTTATAGGAGAAGAAACCGCAAATACTATTGCCGAAGAGTTTAAAAATTTAGATAAAATAACGAAGGCAAAAATAGAAGATTTTCAAGGTATTTATGGTATTGGTGAAAAATCAGCACAATCGATTTATGGGTGGTTTAAAGATAAAAACAATTTTGAATTAGTTCAAAACCTTCTCAAATATATTGAAATTAAAAATTTAAAAAATAAAAAAGAAGAAGGAAAACTAAAAGGAAAATCTTTTGTATTAACCGGTTCTCTTTCAAGTATGTCTAGAGATGAGGCAAAAGAAAAAATAAGAAAATTAGGAGGAAATATATCAAATTCGGTCTCAAAAAATACTGATTATGTCGTTGCTGGTCCTAACCCCGGCTCTAAATATGAAAAAGCAAAGAAACTTGGTGTAAAAATTTTGAATGAAAAAGGATTTTCCAGAATTATTTAGTAATAGATTAAAAGCGGTTATAGATACTTTATAACTATATAAGACAACTATTAAATATACGGCTTTAAAATGTTATCATTACTAAATGATTTCAAGCGAAGAATTAAAAAAACTCTCAAAACTCGCGAGGATTGAAATATCCGAGGAAGAATTTAGTGGTCTAAACAAAGACATAAATTCAATTCTTGACTATGTTGGACAAGTATCGCAGATTAACCCCGAAGGAAAACAAATTTCCTACGGGGCAGGCCCCCACACCAAAATTTTTGGTGTGGGGGCAGGCGCAGATAAAAATTTGAGGAATGTAATGAGAGAAGATAAGAACCCACAAGAAGCGGGGGAATTTAGTGGCGACTTATTAAAAGAAGCGCCCAACACAAAAGATGGATATGTGAAAGTAAAAAAGATACTTTGAAAAATATTGTATAATTAAATTAGTATAAAATATGAATTTTGAAGTTAAAAACAACAAAATAATAATAAATATTCCAGCAACAAATGCCGGAAAATTTCAATTCAAAACAAGAGAAACAGGCCTTGGTTTTGGAGAAATTTTTGCAACTAGAAGTAAAAATTTTAATGAAAAAATTTATTTGGAATGGCAACTTGGTTATGATGCTACTATTTCAGATATAAAAGCTGGCAAAAAAGAGACTCAACTAAAAAAATTTTCTTTTATAGGAGATAACAGAAAAGAGAAATATCTTTATGAGTTATCTGAATTAGTATATGAGGCTATTAAAATTGGTTTGATACCAAAAACAAAAATGTCTAATTTGTTAAAAGAGATAGAAAATTATTCTAATTTTATTGATGAAAGAAAAATTGAAGTTGGAAATCCTAAAAAAGTTAAAATAAATGACATTCTCTTTGAGGAAACAAGTATAAAATTACCCGCATTTTTTATGACAGAAACGGTTGATGGGACACAGGTTGAAATACACATAAAACAACAGCAAAATGCATCTGGGACACAACCAATGGTCTATTTTTGTATACCAATTGAAACTTTTCGTAATTATAAAGATTTGTTGGGTAGACCATCAGCTCAAACCGATATTTTAATTTATGAACTTAATAAAGACAGTGCCCAAGTTTTATTTGATTTGGTTAAGATATTTGCGATGTGTTCAAAAAGACACAATTATGACATTATTCAAATTTTAAAACTAATTTTGGAACAATCTTATGAATAAAAATGTTTCAGTTCATCTTAATAAAGATAAGAAAATAGAGCTCGGAAGTTTTTACACGCCAGAAATTATAGTCGATAAAATTTATGAATTTATTGACAGTTTTTTATCTAAACAAAATATTAAAAAATCCAACATAGTTTATTTCGATAATGCCTGTGGTTGTGGGGCTTTTTATAAAGAAAATAGAAATTTTATTTTGGCGGATATTGATAAACGAGCTGTTGATTTTATGAAAAATAATTTTAGTATCCGAAATATAGTATGTACGAATTCCATAAAAGATGTTAGTAGAAAAAAATTTAACATATCTTCAAAATCTTTTTTGATAAATGTTGGTAACCCTCCGTATAATGATATAACTTCTGAAATTAAACAGGGTAAAAAGGGTATTTTTGATTGTGACACGGATCTTTTTGATAGAGACCTTGGTATTACTTTTATAAAATCTTTCAATAAACTTGAGTCGGATTTAGTTTGTATTATTCATCCCTTGTCGTATCTTATTAAGCAAACAAATTTTAATAGATTTAAAAATTTTAAAGACAATTATAAATTAGTTAAAGGTGAAATTTTTTCTAGCGAATTATTTAATGGAACAGGAAAAACAAAATTTCCAATAGTTATGGCTTTATATCAAAGAGGACAAGGAATGGATTATGATTATATAAGAAATTTTGATTTTTCTATATTTAATAATAATAAAAGTTTTATTTTAAAAAATTTCTTAACCACAGATGGTTTTATTGATAAATATCCATCAAAAATTCTTAAAAAAAATCCTTCATCACTTGATTTGTATTATTACACTTTTCGGGACATTAATTCTTTAAAAAGAAATAGGGATTTCGTTTTGGAACCAAATTATAATAGTATTTCTATTTCTTTAGAAAATTTATATAAGTATTCTTATTTGTATACTTTTAAAAAGTTGTTTAATCCGCAAAATTTATGGATTTATGGCAATCTTTCGCCACTTTTAGATAAATCATTGGAAGATTTTAAAAAGGACTATATTGTGTTTTCTATTGTGGATTCAGGTTTGGGGAAAAAACTCTCGGTTGAACAGAAACAACTTATAAAGAAACATTATGGTATATCCTATAAAGATTATAATGAGCCATCTTTTTTAAACGATTTGAAGATTAAATTATCACAAAATATATCAAATCTTGTGATAATTTAATTTGTAATTTTATGAGTATTGATATAAAAAACTTAAATATTAAGTCCACACATAAACATCTCATAGATGGTGATTTTTCTGCGCAGGAATTAACTCAAGAATGTCTAAATGCGATAAAAGAAAAAAACAAAGATATAAATGCTTATATTGAAGTTTTTGAAAAAACGGCATTGGAGCAGGCAAGGGAAGCAGACAAAAGAATAAAAGAAAAAAAATATTCGGAACTTACTGGAATTCCTTTAGCAATAAAAGACAATATTTTAATAAAAGGACAGAAAGTTTCTGCTGGTTCAAAAATTTTAGAGAACTACACTGCAACTTACGATTCAACTGTAATAAAAAAACTTAAAGATGCGGGCGCGGTATTTTTAGGTAGAACAAATATGGATGAATTTGCAATGGGGTCATCAACAGAAACATCTGCTTTTGGTATTACAAAAAATTCACTTGATGTAAAAAGGGTCCCTGGGGGTTCTTCAGGCGGTTCTGCATCTGCAGTTGCGATGAATAGCTGTATGGGGGCGCTGGGCTCCGATACGGCAGGTTCAATAAGACAACCGTCGTCATTTTGTGGTCTTGTAGGATTAAAACCAACATATGGTTCTGTTTCACGAAGCGGCTTGATAGCGCTTGGCTCGTCTCTTGATGTGATTGGACCTATGGGAAAAACCATAAGTGATGTTGAAATAATATTTGAAGCAATAAAAGGAAAAGATGAATTGGATAGCACAACTATAGAAGAAAACAAAAAAACAAAAAAACAAGAAATCAAAATTATTGGAGTGCCGAGTTTTGTAAATGAAACAGACGGATTAGATAATTTTGCAAAAAATAATTTTAATGAATCTATTAAAAAATTAGAAAGCTTGGGGTATAAAATTAAAAAAATTTCTCTGCCAAACATAAAGTATGCTGTTCCCTCATATTACATAATTCTCCCGGCGGAGGCATCTGCAAATCTTGCAAGATTTGATGGAGTTAGATATGGATTACACAAAGATGGAGAAAACGGAATAGATGATTATTTTAAAACTCGCGGAGCCGGGTTTGGGAAAGAAGTTCGTAGGAGAATTATTTTAGGAACATATGTCCTATCTGCCGGATATTATGATGCTTATTATGGTAAGGCCCAAACCGTTCGTGAGTTGATAAAAAAAGATTTTGAAGATGTATTTAATCCGTCTAATGGTGAGACAGGGGTAGATGCAATTATTACTCCTACAACCACAGGCCCCGCTTTTAAAATAGGAGAAAAAATAAACGACCCAATTAAAATGTATTTGGAAGATATTTTTACTGTTCCGGCAAACCACGCTGGGTTACCGGCTATTTCAATTCCTTCAAACAAAAAATTAGACGGAAGTTTTGATGGGGGACTTCCACTCGGCCTTCAAGTAATTGCTCCGCAGATGGACGAAAGTGTTTTGTTTGAAATAGGCAAAAACTTTCTTGGAGAAGAATAAAATTTTAATATAGAATATTAAAATAATTTTCAATTATCAGTTTCTAATTTCTAATAAAATGTTAAAATATCTAAGTAGTTTTTAGGTTTTTTATTTAGGATTTATTTGTGATTTGGTGCTTGTAATTTGTAATTTATTGCTTATGCAATCAATTGATTTTTTAAATGTTGAATATATTTTTAGATTAATCTATCTTCTTTTATTTGATGTGGGGCATTACAGAATTGCTTACGAATATTTCTTGAAATTCTGGGAGATTTATAAAATATTTGCCGCGATTTTTTCTTTGGCGCTTCTTGTTGGGATTGTTTATGTTGTTAACAGAATAAATCAAATAAGAAAAGAAGAAAAAATAAAATTAGATGAACTTACAGAGAAAGCGCTTCTTGATACTCAAGGTAATCCTACGAATCAGAGGTGGGCTCAAATAATGAGACACATTGAATCTACAAATGAAAATGATTGGAAACTTGCGATATTAGAAGCAGACATAATTTTAGGAGAGATGTTAACAAAGATAGGGCACACACAGGAAAATATAGGAGAAAAACTAAAATCAGTTGAAAAAAGTGATTTCAATACAATAGAGAAAGCATGGGAGGCGCACAAATTTAGAAATGACATAGCCCATGGCGGTTCAAGTTTTGTTGTGACCCACAGAGAGGCAAGTAGGATAATAGATTTATACGAAGCGGTTTTTAAAGAGTTTGAATACCTTTAATTTTGCTTTCGCAAAATTCGCAGATAAACGCAGATAAAAAACCGCAGATGAACGCAGATAACAAATTGCGGACTAAATATGCAGACTATACGCGGACTTAACGCGGACTTAACGCGGACTTAACGCGGACTTAACGCGGACATAAAAATAAAAACCCCGACGATGTCGGGGTTAACCATTGAAAAAATAAAAGTGTCGCCTTACCTCTGCTATAGCAGAGATAAGGCGACTATTAAAATCTGAGATAAAAAATAAAAATAAAAACCCCGACAGATGCCGGGGTCGATAAGAATTCTTATCTTGGTCTCGTGGTTTTTATATAGATTCCACATAATCTAATATCCACCATCTTCATGAGGAATTTTTGGATTTCTTGCTTTGATATGACAACGCCAAGTGCTAAATCGCGATGGTATGTGTGAGATGCCCAACCTTCTTTTTTTATTTTTACACTCATCACCCACCCCATTCCATTTTGTTCCTCAATTATTTCTACAAATTTGAATTTTTTTTCCTCGCATTTAATTGCGGGGTAGTACAAATCAACACACCTACCTTGTACTTTTGTGTAACAACCGAAGACTAAATGGTTTTCTTCGTTTTCTTCGAGTTCTTTAAGAAACTCATCGACTTTCTCCAGTGTCAATTCAGAGGTATACATGACATTTTTCCTTAATTTTGTCAACCCCACAATTAATTTCATAAGTGTGGGGTTAAAACCCTTCTTTTTCGGTTGTTTTTGCTTGTCCCGTTAGAAGTTTAATACTGAAATCTTTTTGATTGAGACAGAAAGCCGTTAGGCGAATTCTCTTTCGCACACTATTAAAATACTTACTCTCGGTGAACTTCTAATGGGATGTTTTTTTGTTTTCTTGCCCCATACCATTCGCTTCGCGAAGCTACGGGGTAAACTTTTTTGAAACTTTGACTTTTAATTTCCTTTGTATATAATTACATTCTCACTCACTAAAAGTGAAGCATAGTTATCTGAATGACCGAACTTTGAAATAATAATATAGAAACCTATCTATTTTTTTGAAAATATTTTTTAGTATAAAAGAAAAGGAAACCCCAGTGAAATATTTTGCCTTTGGCAAAATAAGAATTCTTTCAGAATTTTTATTTTACGGGGCAAGTTATCAATTCTTTTGTTTCGTTCAACTTTTTAAGTTAGAGTTTGATTCTAGCTCAGGATGAACGCTGGCGATGTGGATTAGGCATGCAAGTCGAATGTATCTTGTCTACGACAAGACCGCAGATTAACGCAGATAAAAAACGCAGATTAACGCAGATATAATTTTTAAATATCAGCGAACATCTGCGAAGGCGAGCGCAAGCGAGCCCCATCTGCGAACATCAGCGTTCTCGCCGTAGACGAGAAAACATGGCAAACGAGGTAGTAACACGTAGGAACGACCCCCAAAGTCAGGGATAATCCGTCGAAAGGCGGGATAATACCTGATAGTCTCAACACTTTTTTTATTTTATAATTAGCTTCATGAAACTTTATACGGTGTATGTGATTCAAAGCAAAAAAACGAAAGATTTATATTTCGGATTTACAACAAATTTATCCGAGAGACTTAAACATCATAATGATGGAATAAATCAATCAACTAAATTTGGAATACCGTGGATTTTGGTATATTGCGAATCATATAGATCCGAAGAAGATGCAAGAGCTCGGGAGAAAGGATTAAAACATTATGGCAATGCTCGAACATATATAAAAAAGCGAATTAAAGAATCTCTTGTAAAATAAAAAAAGTGTTGAGTAAAGTCCAGCACATATTTTGATTTTTGAAATTGTTCAAAAATCAAAATATGTGCTGGGCGCTTTGGGATCGGCCTGCGGGATATCAGCTAGTTGGTAAGGTAAAAGCTTACCAAGGCTATGACGTCTAGGAGAGGTGAGAGCCTGACCTCCACCGGTGGAACTGCGACACGGTCCATACACCTACGGGTGGCAGCAGTCGAGAATCTTCCGCAATGGGCGAAAGCCTGACGGAGCGACATCGCGTGATTGATGAAGTCCTTAGGGACGTAAAGATCTTTTATGATTGAAGAAGTCGCTTTGCGATTTCTTCGCAGATTTTCGCAGATATTTTTGCAGATTTTCGCAGATATTTTTTATCCGCGTCTATCCGCATTGTTGTCTGCGTTTATCCGCGTGGGAATCGCGGAGCGATTGACATCAGATCATGAATAAGGGGCTCCTAACTCTGTGCCAGCAGGAGCGGTAATACAGAGGCCCCAAGCGTTATCCGGAATCATTGGGCGTAAAGGGTGTGTAGGTGGTTGTATTAGTCTTTTGTTAAAACATTCGGCTCAACCGAAGAACTGCAAAAGAAACGGTACAACTAGAGGGTGTGAGGGGTTTATGGAACTCATAGTGTAGGGGTGAAATCCGTTGATATTATGGGGAACACCAAAAGCGAAGGCAATAAACTAGCACATTTCCTGACACTGAAACACGAAAGCGTGGGGAGCGAAAGGGATTAGATAAACGTTCGCATCTTCTTTTTCAAAACGATGTTTCGATGAAAAAAATCATAATCGTCTTATGACGGAAAATGAAAAACTCATCCTGCCTTGCAGGACTCAAACAGTTTCATTTTCCTATGCGACTCCTTGATTTTTATTTCATCTCCTGCATATGTTTTAAAAAAGAAAATGCTCACTCAAGTAGGTGAGAGAATGCGAACAGTGTCTCTTCTACTGGCAACAGTAGATTGTAATTTGGCTATATGCTGGAAACTCTGCGAATGTTCGAGTACTATTGATATATTATAGTAACAATCTCAAACCGATGCAGACAATCAGCAGGAAACTTGTGTGTTAAAGGTGCTGTTGCCCGCATTTTATAGCACGCAAGGCTCCTCAGAGACTACATGCCAAACCCCAGCACTTTCAGAAAGTGCCGGGTGAAGATATAGTCCGACCTCTATGGCGACATAGAGAGATACACAGAAATGTTGTATCCGGTAACTTTTGAATTTTAAATTGTAATTTTTCATTTTGATTTTTACATTTTTAATTTTTTTGTTACTTCGTAACAAAAGTGACCCCTGTAGTCCACGCCGTAAACGTTGTTCTCTAGCTTTTCGGAGTATCGACCCTCTGAGAGGCGAAGCTAACGCATTAAGAGAACCGCCTGGGTAGTACGATCGCAAGGTTAAAACTCAAAGAAATAGACGGGGGCTCGCACAAGCGGTGGATTATGTGGTTTAATTCGATACTAACCGAAGAACCTCACCAGGGCTTGAAACCTATCTTATGTTTTTCTAGAAACAGAAAATCTTAACGGATAGGCAGGTGATGCATGGCCGTCGTCAGTTCGTGGCTTGAGCTGTTCCTTTAAGTAGGGAAACGAACGCAACCCTTGTTGTCTGTTATAAATTTCAGACGAGACTGCCCCTCCCTAAGTGAATTTTCGAAGTTTGGCTTCCTCTTGAGAAGCCGAACTTCTTGTTTGAAAATTCTTTTAGGGAGGGGAGGAAGGAGAGGATGACGCCAGGTCAGCATGTCCCTTTGATGCCCTGGGCTACACACGTAATACAATGGCCGATACAATAGGTCGCGACGGAGCAATCCTGAGCCAATCCTAAAAATCGGTCCTAGTTCGGATTGGGGTCTGCAACTCGACCCCATGAAGCTGGAATCGCTAGTAATCGCAGGTCAGCATACTGCGGTGAATACGTTCTCGAGCCTTGTACTCGGGTCGCTGTGCGATTATATAAGCCAGTCTGTGCCCAACTTCTTTTTTAAAAAAAGTTTTTGGAAATCAGGCCAAAATAAGTCACAGTGTTTTGAAGCGAAATCTCAGCTGTTTTCCGTGAGGAAATTCAGTGAAGGGAGAAATTAGCAGTTTTTAGCTTGAATATCAGTCTGTGGCGCAATATGTAGGTCATCCTGCGAGTATATGGAGAAGCCTACTGTGTCAAAGTAAACATATTGCGTGTAGTGATATCGAGATGAAAACAAATGGTCTATATAGTTACCACAGGAGATCTTGCATAATCCTCGGTGTGTGATAACATCGAGGTATATAAAAGAGCAATCTTTTTTAAATGTTATGCAAGAAGTCAGCAGAGTTCATAGTACCAAGAAGTTAAAAAAACCAATTGGGAAGGAACAAATTCATAGGAAAAAATTAAATCCAAATTATGTTTCTGGTTTTATAGACGGAGAGGGATCTTTTTCTATAAGCATAGGGAAACATAAAACTCTTAAAAGAAGATTTGAAATTCGACCGGAATTTGAAATAGAACTTCGTGCCGATGATCAAAAAATTTTAGAGAGAATTCTTATAACAATTGGGTGTGGAAGAATTTATGATCTGTCTTATGATAGATATGGATGGTTTCCTCATTCAAAATATAAGATAAATAATTTAAAAGATTTAACAACGAAACTTTTCCCTTTTCTTGATAAAAATCCATTACAAGCCAAAAAAGCGGAAGTTTATAAAATTTTTAAAAAAATTGTTTTAATGATGTCTAAAAAAGAACATCTTACAGACAGGGGTTTTAATAAAATTGTTAGACTTCGTGATGAGATTAGGAAGAGAGGGAAAAAAGCGAAAACCTATGGAAACCGCTAGGGTGCAGGAAAACTGCTTGCCCAGTGGTGTGCATACACTATTGACATATATTGAAATCATTGTGTAATGCGATACCGCCCGTCAACTCAAGGGAGCCGGGGGTACCCGAAGCTCGTCTTTGACGAACTAAGGTAAATTCGGTAACAGGGAGTAAGTCGTAACAAGGTACGGCTACCGGAAGGTGGCCGTGGATTATTTTAAATTAAAATTTTCTTGTTTCACTCAAGGAAGCAAGATTGAAAAGGTTGATCTACTATGCTAAAAGCAGAGTTAGAGATAATAATGTTGTATCTTAAAAATACATTCGCTTTTTGTCGGATGCGCGAAACTGACAGTTGAACGAAACAAAAGAGAGGGTAATATCAAGTTTAAAAACAAAGTTTTTAAACTTGAAAATTCCAAATCACAAATCACAAATCACAAATCACAAATTGCAAATTCCAAATTGCAAAAAAATTAAAAACCGCCACAATGGTGGTTTTTGTGTTTTTAAATAAATAATAATTTGTTATAAAATTCGCCTTGTAGCGAGTTTTTTGATATATTTTTATTGTTATTTTGCGTGTGTAGTTCAGTGGTAGAACGCCATTCTGATAAAATGGAGGCCGATGGTTCGATCCCATCCACACGCACCAGAATTAAACTTTCAGGAATTTTGTCGATTGATTTAGCGGTGCGTTGCGCCGCAAGGTACAGCAGGACAGGGTTTCCGCACGCGAAACTCGGCAACCAGTCAGAAGTCCTATTTAAAAAATGTTCGAGTCCATGTAGTCGCACAATTTATGAATAATATTATAATTAATTCAAACGGGGCTTTTTTTAAAGGAAAGCAGTATCGTTGCACATTAGGCAAAAGTGGGGTGAGCACAAGTAAAAAAGAAGGTGATGGATTCACACCTGCAGGATGTTTTCCTATACGACTAGTTTTGTACAGACCGGATAGATTTGAAAAAGCACCCCAAACAGTTTTTCCTACAAGACCTCTTTCACAGAGCGACGGTTGGAGTGATGATGCAAATTCCTCAGAATACAATACACTGGTTAGACTTCCTTATGGTGGTTCACACGAAAAACTTTGGCGAGACGATTATATATATGACATCATTGTAATCTTGGGATACAACGACAATCCCCCGGTTGCTGGAAAAGGTAGCGCCATATTTATACATCTTGCACGCGAAGAGTATTCTCCTACCGCAGGTTGCATTGCTTTTTCCATGGAAGATTTATTAGAAATACTTGGAACGGCTGATATTACAACTCATGTGTGTGTTCAAAAGTAAGTTTTGCCCCATTGTGGGGATTGTAAGTGAATAAAAATCAATAAAATAATTTAACAATTTAATCATGAATAAATTTTATATAGTAGCTACACCAATAGGAAATTTAGAGGATATAACCCTGCGCGCTCTGCGGATTTTAAAAGAGATTGATTTGATTTTGTGTGAAGATACACGAGTCAGCAGAAGGTTATTAGACAAGTACGAGATAAAGACACCACTTTTAAGTTATCCCGCAGATAATCCAAAATCAGGACGCTCCAAATCACAAAACACAAATCACAAATTACAAACGATTTTTAAGGAAATTGAAAGTGGAAAAACTTTAGCGCTTATTTCTGATGCAGGAACGCCATGTATTTCAGACCCAGGCTCGTTTCTTGTTTCTAAAATTAAAGAAAAATTTGGAGACAGCATACAAATAATTCCTATTCCCGGAGCAAGTGCTGTCATAACAGCTCTCTCTGGTGCAGGCGTACCAGCATCAGATTTTTTATTTTTAGGATTTTTACCGCACAAAAAAGGCAGAGAAACTTTATTTAAGGAAATCGCTGAATCGGAAAGAACAGTTGTGTTTTATGAATCGCCACATAGAATTATAAAAACATTAGAATCTTTAAAACTGCATTTGGGCAATGAATGTAAAATTGTTTTAGCTCGTGAATTAACAAAAATTTATGAACAAATTGTATCTGGAAACCCAGAAGAAATTTTAAAATATTTTAACGAAAACGAGGATAAAATAAAAGGAGAATTTGTTGTTGTGGTTTCAAAAAGCAAAGTTTAAAAATTGTGAAAATAGTGTATAATATAAGCAATATGAATCCCCACACTAATCTTAATTTCGTTTAAAACAGATTAGTTTATAAATTAGGACGGGTGGTGGATTTTGAGGTAGACAAAAAAACAAACAAGGTCAATATTATTAAAATTAAGATTAGTGTAGGGATGAACAAAAAAAGAAAATTATTTATAACTCTCGGAATTATTATCTTCCTTGTCCCACTTTTGGGTATTCCAATAGGGTGGAAATATTTTTTTATTATTATTTTAGGACTTTGGGTTGCATTACTATCATTTCTTTCTGAAAGAACACTAAATGATATTATTACTAAACTAATAGGAGTAGGAATTGAAAAAAAGAAAACTAAATTATATAAAAATAAAGACGCCTTCTCGTTGAAGATAAAAGAAAAAAAGGAAGACTCGCCTATCATGACTGTGTATGAGAAACAGGCGGAAGAGAATAATAGTTTAGAAATTGAAAAGTAAGATATAAAATGTCGCTTAAAAATATAAATAAGTCTATTTTTAAAAACCAACTTGTAATATTGCTGGTTTTTTTATTAGTGATTTTTATTGTTATATATTTTTTTATTCCTCTTTTTATACATACAAAATATAACTCAGACAGTATTGTGAATGTTTTTACAGAGAAAGGGACCCACGAAATAAAAGTAGCAAAGGACATTTTTGTTGCTACCCATATTAAAACCCCTGAACCGGTCAAGGCAATTTATATGACAAGCTGGGTTGCCGGTACCCCGGGTCTTAGAAAAAAAGTTATAGATATTATTGATAGAACTGAAATAAATTCAATAATTATAGATATAAAAGATTACACTGGAAGAATCTCTTTTGAGGTAGAGGATCCTTTTTTAAAAGATATTGGTTCATCAGAAAATAGAATTCCTGATATAAAAGAATTTATAAAAACACTTCACAAAAAAAATATTTATGTAATAGGAAGAATCTCAGTTTTTCAAGATTCTTATTTGGTTAAAAAACGTCCTGACCTTGCAGTAAAAAGAGCGAGTGATGGTTCTGTCTGGAAAGATCACAAAGGAATAAGTTGGCTAGATGCCGGCTCAAAAGAAGTTTGGGATTATGTTATAGCAATAGGGCAGGAGAGCTATCGTATTGGTTTTGATGAATTAAATTTTGATTACATAAGATTTCCTTCGGACGGAAATATGAATGATATATATTATCCGCTTAGTGAAGAAAAAATTTTGGCAGATGAAGAAAATGGAAAAGCGATAGTTATAGAAAACTTTTTTAGGTATCTTTCAAAAAAACTCAAGAAAACAACAGGGGTAACCTTGTCTGCGGATTTATTTGGAATGGTGACAACAAATTCAGATGATTTAAATATCGGTCAAGTTTTGGAAAGGGCCCTACCATATTTTGATTTTATTGCGCCAATGGTTTATCCATCTCACTATCCAAAAACTTTTTTAGGCCTTTCTAATCCGGCCGCGTATCCATATGGAGTTGTTAAATATTCAATGGATTTTGCAGTTAAAAGAGCCGTAGAATTTGATAACATTGGGGTTGCGACAACAACGGCAACAGCGACAATGGCTACAACCAAATTTACAAAGGAAACAAGTAAAAGTGTAAAAAAACTTCGTCCTTGGCTCCAGGATTTTGATTTGGGCGCCACATATACTGCAGAAATGGTTAGAAAACAAATTCAAGCGACATATGACTCCGGTTTAACAAGCTGGATGTTGTGGGACGCGGCTAATACATATACAGAAAACGCATTACTCAAAGAATAAAATCACTAAATCACTAAATCACTAAATTCAAATGCTCTATAATGAGCATTTGAATCCATAATGTTTTGTATTTTAAAAATCACTAAATCACTAAATCATAAAAACAGAAATGATGTCGTATCCCCATGATAGCAGAAGTATAATGTTATTTTAAACCGGAAATAAAATTTGACACTAATTTCTTTCAGTGATATCCCATCTCTGGATTATGAATTCTATTAATAAAAAATGGAGTGGAAAGTGGAAAAAACAAAAAAAATAGATCGTGGTTGACTAGAGAAGAACTCTTTTTAAAATCCGCCAATGAATTTGGATACAAAGGAGAAGAAAGCATAGACCAACTGTCGGATTTTTTAATAGGTAGTGTTGGTTTATGTCCGGTTTTCTCCAAAGAAGATGGCGGATATTATTTAGAATCATGGGAGGGTTCCTAATATTTTATTAAGCCGTTTGTTATAAACGGCTTTTTTTATTTCTATAAACATTCTATAATTAACACAATGGCAAATGAAAATAAAATTACATATTTTGCTGAGACCGATTATAGAAATAATAAAACTAGATTTGGTATAAAAGAGGCAGATAGAATAAGACATGTTTATGTAATAGGAAAAACAGGAACCGGCAAATCCACTCTCCTTGAAAATATGGCTATTCAGGATATTCAAAATGGGAACGGAATCGCCTTTGTCGACCCACACGGGAAATCAGCTGAACTACTTCTTGATTATGTTCCAGAAAATAGGATTAATGATGTTCTTTATTTTGCTCCTTTTGATTTAGATTACCCAATTTCATTTAATGTAATGGAAGATGTTGGCATTGATAAAAGGCATCTTGTTGCTAATGGTCTAATGAGCGCGTTTAAAAAAATATGGATTGACGCATGGTCTGCAAGAATGGAATATATTTTAAATAATATTTTATTGGCTCTTTTAGAGTACCCAGAGGCAACACTTCTCGGAGTTAATAGAATGTTAGCGGACAGAGAATATAGAAAAATGGTTGTTGATAATGTGAGCGATGTATCAGTAAAGGCATTTTGGTTAGATGAGTTTGCAAAATATAATGATAGATATATGCAAGAAGCTGGTGCTGCGATACAAAACAAGGTTGGCCAGTTTATATCGAACCCGCTTATAAGAAATATAATAGGCCAACCACACTCAAGTTTTGATTTCAGAGAAATGGAAGACAACAAGAAAATAGTAATAATAAACTTATCAAAAGGAAAAGTGGGTGAGGCAAATGCAAATCTTTTAGGCGGGATGTTAATAACAAAAATTTATTTAGCATCAATGTCTCGCGCCGATGTTTCACAAGAAGAATTAAAAAAACTTCCAAATTTTTATCTTCATGTTGATGAGTTCCAGTCCTTCGCCAACGAATCATTTGCGAATATTTTATCAGAGGCGAGAAAATACAAATTGAATTTGAATATTGCGCATCAATATATAGAACAAATGCAAGATGAAGTAAAGGCGGCGGTATTTGGCAATGTTGGAACTATGATAGTTTTTCGTATTGGCGCGAATGATGCAAAAGAATTAGAAAAAGAATTTGCTCCGCAATTTACTCCAGAAGATTTGGTTAATCTTGGATTTGCACAGGTTTATCTTAAATTATTAATAGACGGTATAAGCTCACAGCCGTTTTCTGCTAGAACCATGCCACCGATAACAGCACCACCGGTTTCTTATAGGGAAAGAATAATTGAAAACTCAAGAAAAAGATTTGCTAAACCGCGCGCTGAAGTTGAGAAATATATTATTGAATGGCACACGAGTACAAATAAAGCGGAAAGAAAAAACAGTCAACCAACTAATTCTAGTAATTTTCGAAAAAATAATTTTTTAAATGATAAAACAGAAAATAAAACTGAAAACAAAAAAATTGAAAATAAAAACGAAGACAAAAATTTGACAGAAAAGAATAATTTTAAACAAAATAATGATCGTCGCGATAATTTTAAAAAGAATAATTTTTATAAACCATTTAAAACACAAAGCAATGAAGAAGAATTTAGAAAAGCTATTTCGCTTAATTACTTAAAGCCGGTTGAAGAGGCAAAAAGGTCAATTGAAAGAAAGAAAAAAATGTCGGAGGAAAATGTTTTTGCTCTCAGAGAGGCACTAAGCGAAATTCTTAGTGAAACCAAAAAAAATGGTGAGATGTTAATCTCTAACAATGTTAGCGGGGAAGAAACCATTTCAAATAAAAATACAGATGTAACAGAAACAGCTCAAAATAAAACTGAACAAGATTACAAAAGAGAAAAAGAAACTGAAATAAAAGAAGAAAATCTCTCGACCACACTCGGGGCAAGTAAAAAGCCCGAAACCGAACAAAAAGAAATTCCAGAAGAAGTTTTAAGAAGTGTTTTGAAAGTAGACAATAAAAATAAAAATAAATGAAAATTGTCACTAAGCGGCAATTTTCATCCACAATTTTTTGTTTTTTGGGAAAATGTCCCTAAGGACATTTTTCATCCATAATATTTTTATTCAAGGATTAAAACAAATCTTCAAATCATTTTTACACCTCCTGTCGCTATAGCGACAGGAGGTGTAAAAAAAAGTTATCCACTAAAATTCTGTGTATTTAGCGCGGAATTTTTTGTATAATTTTTGTAATTAATTTTTGATTTTAATTTAACTTGGAGGCGAAGCCTCCAAGTGGGGGTTAAAGTTTTTAATCTAAAAATATGAATAATAAAAAAAATTTAATTTGGGTCACGATTATTTTAATAATAGTAATTGTAATCGGTTTGTATTTTTTGTTTTTTCAAAAAGATAAAGAATTTGTTGTGAGGGATAAAGATAGTTTTAAATCAGGGCAGGATTATTTAAATTATCTTGAACAATACAAACAAGCGCAAAGTAAGGATACTTACGGAGGTAAAACGCCCGAAGAAACTTTG